>Ga0164241_10001557_pt1 | contig 27668 bp, 28 predicted proteins | sample OricomyardsoilBY_FD_108780 | JGI IMG/M metagenome (GOLD analysis project Ga0164241, IMG submission 108780) | Backyard soil microbial communities from Emeryville, California, USA - Original compost - Back yard soil (BY) | ecosystem: Environmental > Terrestrial > Soil > Unclassified | place: USA... | reverse complement strand
CGAGGTCTGGAGCGCACCGGTATTGGCGTTGCGCACCTGCGCCACATAGGGATCGTTGATCGCGCCCGAATTCGGGTCGCGCCGGATCGCCTGGCAGAACTCGCTGGCGTTGTTCTGGATCACATTGAAGCAGAGGTTGAGCGTGTTGTTCAGACCGCCGCCCAGCTGCGCGATCGCGCCGTCGAGCTTGATGTTGAAATAGTCGACGCTCGCCCGGAAGCGCGGAATGAAGCTGGGAGTCAGCACCACGCCTGCGGTGAAGGTGTCCGAGCTTTCCGCGCCGACATTGGGATTGCCGCCGGCATCGTACGGAATGATGCTGTTGGGCTGAACGCCCGCGGTCCACACCAGCGCATTGGGCACGCCATTGGCGACGCAGACGGCGCGGACGGCGGCGGTCTGCTGTGCCGCGGGCTGCGAGGCGCCGCACGGATCGGTCGCCGCGCCGACGATGCGCTGCGATCCGCCGAACAGTTCGCCGACATTCGGTGCGCGGATGGCGTGCTGGAACTGGCCACGGAAGGTGATGTCGTCGACCGGCTTCCACTCGGCGCCGCCGAGATAGGTCCAGACGCCGCCAATGCCGTTCAGGCTGTAATCCGAGTAACGGAACGCGCCGTTGAGCACGAGGCTCTCGAACATCGGCGTGTTGTGGATCAGCGGTATGCGGACTTCGCCATAGACTTCCTTGGCGCTCACCTTGCCCGAGGTCGGCAGGCCCGGGTTGAAGCCCGCCACGTCGCCCGACGACAGGAACGAATCCGGATTGAACCGGGCCTCGCTCTCACGCCATTCGACGCCGAGCGAGAAGCCGACCGGGCCCGCCGGAAGCCTGAACAGGTCGCCCGAAAAATTGGCCGACGCGACCTGGAGCTCGGCCTGAGTCGAGTTGGTCGCGCTGATCCCGATCGCCGAGACGCACGCAGCGCTGATGTTGAGCCCGAAGATGTTGCAGACCGGGCTGGCCGCAGCACTCGGGCGGAGCAACGAGGCCTGCAGCCGGCTGCGCGAGATGGCGTTGCGCAGGATCGTCGTCTCTTCGGTGCGGGCATAGCTGTAATAGACGTCGTAGGAGAGGTTGGTCAGGAAATTCTCCGACGCATCGCCGATGTCGCCGCGGAAGCCGGTGGCGACACGGAACACGTTGCGGCGCATGTCCGCCTCGCGCGGACCAACCTCGGCATAGCGGCGGCCGGCAGTGATCACCGCGCGGCCGTCACCCGGCGTCGTCGTATAGGTCGCCGAGCCCGCCGAAACGGTGGTGGTGCCGGTCTCACGCAGGTCGAGCTGACGCAGCACTTCCTGCATCTGCGGCGAGAGATACGGATTGTTGACGTCGAACAGCGTGTTCACGCCGACGTTCGACGGCGCCAGCCGCGCCTTCACCAGGTTGTTCGAATAATGGACTTCGAGATAGCCGGTGATGCCCGGGGTGAAATCGAAATGGCTGAAGCTGTTCACCATCCAGCGTTCCTGCGGAACGATCAGGTAATTGTCGGGCCCCAGGTTGAAGCGGTCCTGCGGATCCAGCGCGGCGCGCGCGGTAGTGCCGGCATCGTTGAAGGTGAAGCCGAACGAGCCCATGTTGCCGAGGCCCGCCGCGGTATAGGCCGCGTCGAGCGCCGGGTTCGACTGCGCCGAGCCGGGGTTCGGAGCGCCCGAGAAGCGGCCCGCGGGAATGTCGCCCGAACCGCTGTTGATGAAGCCGAGTTCGCCGCCGCCCGCCGTGCAGGCCGCGCCGCTGGCGCCCGAGAAGATCTGGCCCGCGCGGTCGGGACCACCGGTCCCCGGAACCACGCAGCCGTCGGCGAGCGAATCATAGGCCCAGGCGCCGCGCTCGCCGCGGGTGATCCCGCCGCGCTTGAGATAGTTGACCGAGACCACGGTGTTGCCGCGGCCATCGGCGAAATTGCCGCCCATCGTCACGTCGACCGAATAGACCGGGGTCTGGGTCGCGGCGTCCTGACCATATTGGCCGCGGATTTCGACGCCCTCGAAATTGTCCTTCATGATGAAGTTGACGACGCCGGTGATCGCATCCGAACCATAGACCGCCGACGAGCCGCCGGTGACGACCTCGACGCGCTGGATCAGGGCGGCGGGGATGGTGTTGATGTCGGTGACCTGCTCCGGGCCGTAAATGGCGAAACGGCGGCCATTGACCAGCACCAGATTGCGCGTCGCGCCAAAGCCGCGAAGGTTCACGTCGGCGGTGCCGCCCGGAACGGTGTTCGCGCTGGCGCCGCCATTGGTCGAGGGAACGAATTGCGGCGATTCGCCGAGCAGCTTTTCGACGTTCACCGTGCCGGTCAGCTGGATTTCCTCGCTGTTGACCACGGAGACCGGAGTCGATGCGTCAAAACCGTCGCGCTTGATGCGCGAGCCCGTGACGACGATCTGCGGCTCTTCGCCCGTTTGCGCGCCGTCATCCTGCGCGGTGGCGGTGGCGGGATCGGTCGGATCCTTCGCGGCGGCGTTGGCGGGCGCTGCGCTCAGCGACAGCATCGCGGCGGCGAACCCGGTCCCGCACAACAAACGCGCGCGGCGACCCTTAAGAATAATGCGCTTCATTCATTCCCCTCCTCGTTCGGCTCTGACGGCATTTCATTTCGTCACCGGGGACTGGCTCGTGGCGGCCAATCTTCGCGGCACCTCCCCAGCCCGGCGGGCGAGAGTAGGAATTCCCACATATTGAGATGCAATATTATAAGATGAGAAGCAACACGTCAATGGCCGTTTCGGGAGCGTGCTGGACTCGCGTGCGCGCGAAGGCGCCGTAATGGGCCAATATGCGTCGGCTAAAATCGCCTGTTTTCAATGCTTCGTCAGCAAACTGTGACTTCGCAGCAATAATCCGGAAATCTTGCTGCCCCCATCCGGGAACGACTGTGCGCGGGCGACAAATATCTCGTCACCCCGGCCTGGAGCCGGGGTCCCGCTTTCTCGCGCGGGTAGAAGCGGGACCCCGGATTAAATCCGGGGTGACGAAGACAGGGTTCGCCTGGTGAGTCCCTTTAGCGGCTCAGGCGACGCGGTTATGCGATAAATGGTGCGGCGCGTCATTGAAGCGTTAACCATCTGCGGAGTACCGAGTGTCAACTCTACCGGGGTGGGTGAGATGACCGAATTCCTTGTTTTCATGTACGCGATGCTGGCGATGTTCGTGCTGATCACGATCCAGCAGAATAATCGACTCGAGCGGCCGACGCCGCAAATGGTGACGATGGTCGGCTGGGGGCTGTTCTCGCTCTCCTCGACGCTCGCGGTGCTGATGGGCGCGGTCGCGCTGGCGCTGCTGATGGGGATGAACGTGCCCCTCGGCAATTTCGAGGCGATGCTCTAACACGCGGCCATGCCGCTTTACGAAATCGCGGGGCAACGCCCCTCCATCGCCGACGATGCCTGGGTCGCCCCCAGCGCGGATCTGATCGGCGACGTCCATCTGGCCGCGCTCGCCAGCGTCTGGTTCGGCGCAGTGATCCGCGCGGACAATACGCCGATCACGGTCGGCGCGCGCAGCAATATCCAGGAAGGCGCGATGCTCCATTCCGATCCCGGCGTGCCCTGCACCGTCGGCGAGGACGTGACCGTCGGCCACCACGCCATCCTCCATGGCTGCACGATCGGCGACCGCACGCTGATCGGCATGGGTGCGACGGTGCTCAACCGCGCGGTGATCGGCGAGGATTGCCTGGTCGGCGCCGGCGCGCTGGTGACCGAGGGCAAGGTCTTCCCGCCCGGCTATCTGATCGTCGGCAGCCCCGCCAAGGCGATCCGCCCGCTCGACGATATGCAGAAGGCGATGCTGAAGATGTCCGCGGCGCTCTATGCCAGCAAGCAGCGGGAGTATGCCGAGGGATTGAAGCGGGTCGAGCAATAGCCGTCAGACCCCAGCCGTCGCTGGGGTGACGGATTGGGTTACAGTCCCACCATCGCCCACAGGCCGAGGGAGAGCGCAGTCCCCGCCCCCGCGACCAACGTCGCCGCGGCATGGTTGCGCGCCGCCAACAATACTATCGCAACCGCCAACGGAATCGCGGGAAGCATGAACTGGCCGAGGAATTCCGGCCAGTTCGCGACATCGATCGTCGCCACGCGGATCAGATAGTTCGATGTGGCCGTGGCCATCAGCAGCACGAAAGCCCCCGCGCAAAACATGATGGATGCGTTCGACGCATTCCGAATCGCTTGCATGCTGTTCCCCCCCCGGGATTTTGTTCTGATTGAAACAAATCAGACATATGCCCCTCGCACATCTGGGGGGAAACACGGAGCCCCATTTGGGGGGTGTGGCCCCGAACTGGACAGTCATTCCAGTTGCGCTATGAAACCCGAATGGCCCTTCCCCCGATTTTCGATCGCCTCCGGCTCCCCGTCATCGGCGCGCCGCTCTTCATCATCTCGGTGCCCGATCTGGTGATCGCGCAGTGCAAGGCGGGGATCGTCGGCTCCTTCCCGGCGCTCAATGCCCGGCCCGACACGCTGCTTGACGAATGGCTGCACGAGATCACCGAGGAGCTCGCGGCATGGGACCGCGACCGTCCGGACACGCCCGCCGCGCCCTTCGCGGTCAACCAGATCGTCCACAAATCGAACGCGCGGCTCGAACATGACGTAGCGGTGTGCGCCAAGTGGAAGGTGCCGATCGTCATCACCTCGCTCGGCGCGCGGCCCGAGCTCAACGATGCGGTCCATTCATGGGGCGGCATCACGCTGCACGACGTGATCGACGACCGATTCGCGCACAAGGCCGTGGAAAAGGGCGCCGACGGGCTGATCCTCGTCGCGGCCGGCGCGGGAGGACATGCGGGACGCCTCAACCCCCTGCCCTTCGTCCAGGAAGTCCGCGAATGGTTCGACGGGCCGGTGATCCTGTCGGGCGCGATCTCGACCGGGCGCTCGGTCCTCGCGGCGCAGGTGCTTGGCGCGGACCTCGCCTATATCGGTTCGGCCTTCATCGCCTCCGAGGAAGCCAATGCGGTCGCGCCGTACAAGCAGGGCATCGTCGAGGGCCGCGCGGCGGACATCGTCTATTCGAACCTCTTTACCGGCGTGCACGGCAATTACCTGCGCAGTTCGATCGTCGCGGCGGGGATGGACCCGGACAACCTTCCCGAGGGCGACCTCAGCACAATGAACTTCGGCGGGGCGAAGGCGTGGAAGGAAATCTGGGGATCGGGCCAGGGCATCGGCGCGGTCACCTGCATCGAGCCGGTGGGCGTGAAGATCGACCGGCTGAAGGCGGAATACGCCGCGGCCAAGGCGGCGGTCTGCGGGTAAAAACTCCCCTCCCGCTTGCGGTAGGGGCTGGGGGAGGGCGTACCCTCAGGCGGCAAACCTGATTGGGAGGATAGCCCCTCCCCTAACCCCTCCCGCGAGCGGAAGGGGGACTCTCAGAAAGCCAGCGCCAGCCGATCCATCATGCTGCGCGCCGGGCTGCCCTGCACCGGCTCGTCGAGCGAATCGTCCAGCCGCGCGACCCGGCGGTACAGGTCGATGCTGGTCTGCATGATCGTCGCGGCCTGTACCGGCATCGCCGCCAGCACCGCATCTTCGGTCTCGGGCGCATTGCCCAGCCGACGCGAGGGTGAAAGCGCGTCGCGCGGCGTCAATTCCCCCGAATCGACCGCACGCTGAGTCAGCAGCCAGGCGATGATGTGCATCAGCCGCGTCGTGACCTTCAGCGACTCGCACGAAAAGGCGACTCGGCTGATCGCTTCCAGCCCGTCGCGCTCGTCGCGGCCGATCTCGTCGAAATAGGCGCGCGCCTCGTCCGCGAGCAGCATCGCCTCGACATAGAGCGAATCGCTCAGCTTGCGGTGGATCCGCGCGGCCGCTCCATGGAGAGTGCTAGCTTCAAGCATGGACCTTGGGTGCCACAGCGTTCGTGGTAACTGAATGCTTAATATCGCGGTTTCCTTGTCCCGGAACGTTACGCGATAATATCGGGGATCAGCTGGTCCTGAAGCAGCGCGATCTCATCCTTCAGGCGCAGCTTGCGCTTCTTGAGCCGCGCGACCTGCAACTGATCGGCGGGCCCGGCGAAAATCAGCGCGTCGATCGCCGCGTCGAGGTCGCGATGCTCCGACCTCAGTGTTTCCAGCCGGCGCAGGATGTCGGTTTCGTCCATCACTCTCCCCTGCCCGAAACCGGGGGCATCCCGCAACGGCGTAAACCGAGTCGCTGACCGCGCGCGCCGGCAGTCAACGGCTGGGCGTATGATTTCGCCGGACTGCCGAAATGGAGCGAACTGGATAGCGACAACGGTTTGGAAAGATGATCTACTCATTCTTCCGGCCTGAACCTTAGGAGGAACGCTTCCATGCACAACGCGCATCACTCGGCTCTCACCGCCAAGCATGCAGTGCTCGACCAGCGAATCACCAACGAATCGCAGCGTCCCCACCCCGACACGATCCTGATTGCCGACCTGAAGAAACAGAAGTTGCGCGTGAAGGAAGAAATGGCCGCGCACTAAGCGCGGTTTTCCCGGCGGCGGGGGCGTGGAGTAAGGCCGCGCCTCACGCCTTGGCCTTTGCGCCGAACGGCGTTCGGAGCCCGGACATCCTCAAACCTGAAAACCCCCGGCTTTGCGACCGAGGGCGTGGTGATTGTGCGGGATCTCAGCTTGGTCGGGCAACCGCGATTTGCAGCCCGCTTTGGGCTGAATGTCGATAAAGATTAGCGGCGCGAGGGCAGGATCGGCTTGACGAAGCTCGGCGTGCCGGGGCCCTTGCCCACGGGCTTGCGCGCGAGCATCGGATCGATGTCGTGATCGAAGGCGACGCCGACGCGGCCCTCGGCCGACCAGGCGATTCGGCCGGTCACCCAGCCCACGCCGCGCACATCGATATCCACCGGCGTGCCGCCGTCGATCGGTTGCGCATATTCGGCCATCAGCCCGCCCGAAGACAGGTTGCGCACGCGCACCTGCACGACCTCGCGGCCGGCAATCCGGAACTGCGCGGTGAGCATCAGGCTGTCACGCGCGCCCGCCCGCTGACCGGTGAAATCATCGGCCGACAAGGCAGTCAGGGGATCGTTCGAAAACTGGTCCATTCAATCCGCTCGAAAACGCAGGTTCACGTGGCGTTTGAATAGCGCGCCAATCTTATCGAAAGCGTTAACCGGCCCGGGTTTTTAGGCCCCGATCCGGGACACTCTCTATTCCTCGCGCGAGACCTTTTCCTGGCGCTCGTGGCGCTCCTGCGCCTCGACCGTCATCGTCGCGATCGGCCGCGCTTCGAGCCGTGCGAGGCTGATCGGCTCGCCGGTCACTTCGCAATAGCCATATTCGCCCTCTTCGATCCGGCGCATCGCTGCGTCGATCTTCGAGATGAGCTTGCGCTGGCGGTCGCGGGTGCGAAGCTCGATCGACCAGTCGGTCTCGCTCGACGCGCGATCGGTCAGATCGGCTTCACGCAGCGATTCGCTTTGCAGCTGGGACAGTGTCCCCGCGGATTCGCGAAAGATCGCATCCTTCCATGCCAGCAATTTCACGCGAAAATATTCGAGCTGCCTGGGGTTCATGAACGGTTCGTCGGCGCTGGGCCGGTATCCGTCATTACCATCGTTCGCCGCACGCGGCGGATGTTTTCCAGGTTCGTCGACTCGATCCAAAACCGAAGCCATCCCCACTCTCCACTCCGATTCCCGAGTGGCATGTGCCGCTTGGAAACCGCCTTTTGCCCGAGGCCCTATACTTACGCGCAACGCCGTTAACAAGCGGATGATTTCACGAAGTCATGCGCGAAATGACCCATATGGCGGGGGAAATTGCGCGTTGCTGAACCAATTCGCGATTCGGGACAGGGAAATATTAACCAGCAAATTTAACACATGAGCCATGAATAGATGACCGATCTGTGCCACGGTTGAACATTAACCAGCGCACATGGTTTCCGAACCGCAAATTTCTTCCAAGAAGAAGGTAAACAGCGGTTAACGGACTTGCACTTAATAGTTTGTTTTGCACTTTTGACCCATGGATGGCGTGAGGATGCTGACGTTCCCCGTCGGGAAACGGCACGCCAGCAACGGGAAGAGTGGGACATCATGTCGGTTCGCATGGCCTTGGCAAAACTTTGCGCCTGCACCTGCGGGGGCGCGCTTGTTGGCGGTGGTGGCGTTTATGTCGCCGAGCGGCAGTCGCCGCCACGGGTTCATACCCAGCAGGCGAGCAAGGCGCAGACCTATCGCCGCACCGCGGTCCGCCGCACCACCGTCCGGCGTCCCGCGAAGCGCGTCGTCCGCCGCACCGTGACCACGACCCAGGCGCAATGCCCGCCCGCCGTGGTGACCGTCACGACCCAGGGCGCGCCGATTCCGCTGCCTCCCCAGAATTACGGCTCGGGCGTCGCCTCGGCGGCGGGCGCGAGCAGCGCGGCGGTCACCGGCGGTTCCTCGGGCGGCGGCTTCATCGGCGGGTTTTTCGCCGGCGGCTTCTTCGGCAGCTCGGGCAGCGGCAGCACCTCGGGCAGCAGCGGCATCACGATCAACAACAATAATTCGCAGAGCCAGGAGCAGAACCAGAACCAGGAGCAGAATCAGGAGAACTCGACTTCGAGCTCGACTTCGACCTCGTCGAGCACCTCGGGATCGACGTCCAGCTCCACTTCGGGTTCGACCAGCTCGTCGGGTTCCACCAGCTCGAGCAGCTATGGCTCGAGCTCCAAGGGCTCGAGCGGCTGGAGCAATTCGAGCGGCTGGACCAGCAGCGGGCATGGCTCGTCGGGCCATCACGGTTCGAGCGGCAGCAGCGGCTCCTCGGGCGGCCCCTCGCCCGTTCCCGCCCCGCCGATGATCCTCCTCTTCGGCGGCGCCGCAGCGGCGCTGGTCGCTCGAAAGCGGCTCGCGAAGAAGAAGGCCGAAGTTACGGCGTGATCTTCTCCCCTCCCGCTTGCAAGAGGGGAGTCTGAGTCACTCCGCCCGCGCCAGCGCCGCCTCGATCTGCGGCACGGTGTGCCCGGTCAGATCCTTGTCGATCTCGCCACCCAGGCGATCGCTGACTTCCTTGTGATAATGCTTCCGCAGCTCGCCCAGCGTCCTGGGCGGCGCGACGACAATCAGCGATTCGAATTCCTGCCGCATCGCCCAATCCTTGAGCAGCGCCGCGGTATCGGCCGCGAAGCGATCCTCCTCGATCTGGTGGACATCGGTGGGCTCGCCGCCGCCCGCGCCCCAGTTCGCGCCCGGCGTCCGCGTCGAGGACGCCGGATCGGCCATATCGGTTACCTGATCCTGCGTCGGCGGATTGAAATCGACTCGCTTCTTCGCGACCTGAAGGTTCGGATAGTCGGCATCGCCTTCGTTGCGAAGAAACAGCATTTTGCGCCCATCGGCGACGAGAACGAAGGCGTTGTGGGGCACGCGCATGACAAGGCTCCTTTGGGTTGCTTGCCAGTGATAACGCGGGCGGGGCGACGGCGGTTGCGGCCGGGCAAGCGGCGCGCTGCAGCAGAACCGGCTTCCCTCCCCAAGGGCCGGGTTGCGCCCGCCGTCGCTCCCGGTCATACGCCTCGCCGATGCATGATATTCGCGCCATTAGGGAAAATCCCGGAGCTTTCGACGCTGGCCTCGCACTACGCGGGGTGGAGCCGATGGCCGACGACTTGCTCGGCCTGGACGAACGCCGCCGTGCGCTGACCACCGAAGTTCAGGAAGGCCAAAAGTCCAGGAATGCGTTGTCGTTCATCATCGGCCAGATCAAGCGTGACGGTGGAGACGCGACCATTCCGATGGGGCAGGTTGCGATGCTAAAAGAGCGCCTCCCCACGCTCGAAGCCGAGGAGAAGGCCGTCGGCGACGATCTCGCCGCGCGCCTCGCCGCGATCCCGAACCTGCCGCTTACCGATGTGCCCGAGGGTGCGGGCGAGGATGAGAATGCCGAGATGCACAAGCTCGGCACTCAGCCCGATTTCGATTTCGAGCCCAAGGAGCATGACGCGATCGGACCGGCGCTCGGCCTCGATTTCGAGACCGGCGCGACGCTGGCGGGTAGCCGCTTCACTTTCGTGCGCGGCAGCGCGGCGCGGCTCCACCGCGCGCTCGGTCAGTTCATGCTCGATACGCTCACCCGCGATCACGGCTATGAGGAAGCCGTGGTGCCCCTGCTCGTCCGCGACGAGATCATGTTCGGCACCGGCCAGCTCCCCAAATTCGCCGAGGACAGCTTCCGGACCGAGGATGGCCGCTGGCTGATCCCGACCAGCGAAGTCAGCCTGACCAACAGCGTGCGCGAGCAGATATTGTCCGAGGCCGAATTGCCGCTGCGCTTCACCGCGCTCACCCCCTGCTTCCGCTCCGAAGCGGGCGCGGCGGGGCGCGACACGCGCGGCTATATCCGCCAGCACCAGTTCGAAAAGGTCGAGATGGTCTCGATCACCACGCCCGAGACCAGCGATGCCGAGCATGAGCGGATGACCGCCTGTGCCGAGGACATCCTGACGAAGCTGGGCCTGCATTTCCGCCGGATGAAGCTGTGTACCGGCGACATGGGCTTCTCCGCCGCGCGGACCTATGATCTCGAGGTCTGGCTGCCTGGACAGGCGCGCTATCGCGAAATCTCCAGCTGCTCGACCTGCACCGATTTCCAGGCGCGGCGGATGAACGCGCGCTACCGGCCCGAGGGCGAGAAGAACACCCGCTTCGTCCACACGCTCAACGGATCGGGCCTCGCTGTCGGGCGCACCCTCGTCGCGGTGGTCGAGAATTACCAGCAGGCCGATGGTTCGGTGGCGGTACCGGAGGTGCTCCAGCCCTATCTGCGCGGGCTCAACCGGCTCGAACCGACCTCAGCATGACCCCCGCGTGACGCGGGCACTTTCGCGCGGTATGAGGCGCGACGGGAGGGGGAAATGTCATGCTGAGAAGGGAGTTGCTGCTGCCGGCCGCGTTGCTGCTGCCCGGCTGCATTCCGTCGGCGGCGCCGTCACGCGCCTATGAACCCGTACCGCGCGCCACGCCGACACCCACGCCACGCCCAAGCCTCGAGCTTTCCCGCGAAACCCTGTCGGACCAGCCGCCGGTGTGGGAGATGCGCCCGGTCGCCGCCGACGCGAAACAGATTCCCGCAAGCGTCTACACCGTCCGCAGCGGCGATTCGCTCCGCCTGATCGCGGTCAAGACCGGGGCGGGATCGGAAGCGATCGCGCGCGCCAACAATCTGTCCCCGCCCTACACGATCCATCCCGGCCAGCGGCTGGCGATCCCGGCGGGCCGCTATCACATCGTCCGCGACGGCGAGACCGGCATCGCGATCGCCAGGGCCTATGGCGTCGATTGGGGCCGGGTCGTCACGGTCAATTATCTGGAAGAACCCTATATCCTGCGCGCCGGCCAGCGCATCCTGATCCCGAGCCAGGGGCCGGAGACGCTCGAGGAGCGCGCCGCGCGCTTCCATCTCGACATCGACGATATCGTCACCGGGGGCCAGCCAGCGCTGGCGGCCAATGAAAAGCCGCGCGCGCCGACGACATCGACCAAGCCCCTGCCCTCCAGCGCGACAGTGTCGACTCCATCGCGGCTCAGCGGCCAGTTCCGCTGGCCGGTCGATGGCAATATCGTCAAGCGATTCGGCCCGGGCGCGAGCGGCGAGATCAACGACGGGATCAAGATCGCCGTCCCGCTCGACACGCCGATCCTGGCGGCGGCGGACGGCGTGGTCGCCTATGCCGGGAGCGACATCCCCGCGCTGGGCGGGCTCGTCATCCTGCGCCATGGCGACGCCTGGACGACGGTGTACGGCCATGCCGGGCAATTGCTCGTCCGGCGCGGCCAATCGGTCAAGAAGGGCCAGATGATCGCGCTTTCGGGCAATTCGGGCTTCGCCGCCGACCGTCCCGAAGTGCATTTCGAGATTCGCCAGGGCCGCACCCCCGTCGATCCTATTCCGCGCCTGCCCAAACGCTGATAGGCGGGGGCGAATGGCCGTCCTCCCGCCATCGACGCTCAAGCGAAAGTCCAGCCTGCCGGTCTGGGCGGAAATCTCTTGGCGCGTCGGCATCGTGCTGGGGCTGCTCGCGCTGGCGATCGCCTTTCACTGGATCGAGCGCGCCGGGTTGAAGGACACCGCCGACGGCAATGTCTCGTTCCTCGACATCCTCTATTTCACGTCGATCTCGATCACCACGACCGGCTATGGCGATATCGTTCCGGTCAGCGACAGCGCGCGCATGTTCGATGCGCTGGTGGTCACGCCGATCCGCATCTTCGTGGTGCTGCTGTTCATCGGCACCGCCTATGATTTCGTGCTCAAGCGAACCTGGGACAAATGGCGCATGTCAATCATCCAACGCAATCTTTCGGGCCATGTTGTCGTCGCCGGATATGGCACAACCGGATCGGAGGCCGTCGACGAGTTGATCGCGCGCGGCGAGGCGCCCGGTAATATCGTCGTGGTCGATATGGACGCAGACCAGCTCGCCCGCGCCAAGGCATGCGGCTGCATCGTGCTTCAGGCCGACGCCACGCGCGACTCGATCCTTGAGGACGTGAAGATCGCCCTGGCGCGCTCGCTGATCGTGGCGGCGGGGCGCGACGACACCTCGATCCTGATCACCCTTACCGCGCACCACCTCGCGCCCGCGATCCCGATCAGCGTGATCGTCCGCAACGAGGATAACGAGCTTCCCGCCCGCGCCGCCGGGGCGAGCACCGTGGTCAATCCGGTCAGCTTTGCGGGGCTGCTGCTCGCCAGTTCCTGCACCGGGCCGCATCTGGCCGGCTACCTCACCGATCTCGCCTCGTTCCACGGACAGGTCCAGCTCCATGAGCGCCTCGTCCTGCCCGCCGAGATCGGCAAGCCGCTCTCGACGATCCAGACCGGCCTTGGCGTGCGCATCTATCGCGGGGGCCAGCCGCACGACCATAAGGACTCCGCCGTTGCCGCGCTGGAACCCGGCGACATGATCGTGGAGATCATCACCGCGTGACGCGCGGGCGCTCGCGGCGATGGTCGCCCCGGGGAATCCCCTCAGCTAGCTTTTTTCCCCCAAATCCCTATGTGCGCCGTCAATCATGGCAACCAGACTTCCCGAAGCCCCTCGCGTGGGCATGGTCTCCTTGGGCTGTCCCAAGAACCTCGTCGACAGCGAGCGCATCCTCACCAAGCTCCGCTCGGATGGCTATGCCATGTCCCCGGACTATGCCGGCGCGGACGTGGTGCTGGTCAACACCTGCGGCTTTCTCGACAGCGCCAAGGAAGAATCGCTCGAGGCGATCGGCGAGGCGATGGCCGAGAATGGCCGCGTCATCGTCACCGGCTGCATGGGGCCCGAGGCGGACACGATCCGCGCGCGCTTCCCCAATATCCTCGCGGTGACGGGTGCGCATCAATATGAGCAGGTCGTCGATGCGGTGCGCGAGCATTCGCCGATGCCGCCCAACGCCTTCCTCAATCTGGTGCCCGAAAGCGGCCTCAAGCTCACCCCGCGCCACTATAGCTATCTGAAGATTTCGGAGGGCTGCAACCATCGCTGCGCCTTCTGCATCATCCCCTCGATCCGTGGCGACCTGGTATCGCGCCGCCCCGATGCGATCCTGCGCGAGGCCGAGAAACTGGTCGAGGCGGGCACCAAGGAACTGCTGGTCATCAGCCAGGATACTTCGGCTTACGGCGTCGATATCCGCAAGGAACCGCGCATGTGGAAGGACCGGGAAGTCGTCCCCCACATGACCGATCTCGCCCGCGAGCTCGGCAAGATCGCGCCATGGGTGCGCTTGCACTATGTCTATCCCTACCCGCATGTCGATCAGGTCATCCCGCTGATGGCCGAGGGGCTGGTGCTCCCCTATCTCGACATCCCCTTCCAGCACGCCTCGCCCAGCGTGCTCCGCCGCATGCGCCGCCCCGCTAACGAAGCGAAGGTGCTCGAGCGGCTGAAAAGCTGGCGCGAGATCTGCCCCGATATCGCGATCCGCAGCTCGTTCGTCGTCGGCTTCCCCGGCGAGACCGAGGAGGATTTCCAGTATCTGCTCGATTGGCTCGACGAAGCCCAGCTCGACCGCGTCGGGGCCTTCCGCTTCGAGCCGGTCGAGGGTGCGAGCGCGAACGCCCTGCCCGACCCGGTGCCCGAGGAGGTCAAGGAAGAGCGCTACGCCCGGGTGATGGAAAAGACCGCCGCGATTTCGGCCGCCAAGCTGCAAGCCAAGATCGGCCGCATGCTGGAGGTCATCATCGACGCGGTGGAGGATGAGGGCGCGACGGGCCGCTCGCAGGCCGACGCGCCCGAGATCGATGGCGAGGTCCATCTGCGCGATGCGGGGCATCTGAAGCAGGGCGATATCGTGCGGGTCGAGATCGAGGATGCGGACGAGCATGATTTGTTCGGGGTGCCGCTGGGCTGACTCTCTTTCCGCATTGGGACCGCATCCGACCGATCACACAAATCGCTTCTTCCGACTAGCCGAACGCGCCCTGGCCCCCTAGATCATCCCCATGCCTGATCTCTCGCACCTCGTTCAGCCCGACCGCGGCCAGTCCGCACGAACCATCCACCTGATCGACGCCAAGGGCTATGACGCCTGGCTCTCGGCCCAGCCGCCGCGGCACCGCGCCGCGCTGACTGCCCAGAAATTCGCCGCATCGAGCTTCGCCACCGCGATCCTGCCCGGCGACGGGCCCGAGGACTGGTCGGCGCTCGGCGTGGTCGTCAATGTCGAGCGGATGTCGCCCTGGTGTCTCGCCAAGCTCGCCGAAGTCCTGCCCGAAGGCACTTACCGCGTCGAAGGCCGCGAGCCCGGCACGGCGATCTATGGCTGGCTGACCGCGCAGTATAAGTTCGACCGGTACAAGGCGAAGGACGACAAGGCGCAGGGCCCGCGCGTGCTGCTGACCGGCGATCCCGCCAGGATGGACGAGGCGTTGCGCCTCGCCAGTGTGACGCACAAGATCCGCGACTGGGTGAATACCGGCGCCAACGATCTCGGCCCCGCCGATCTGGAAGCGGCAGCCGCCGACATCGCCAAGACTTATGGCGGCACGCTCACCGTCGTGAAGGGCGCCGACATCGAGAAGGGTTACGGGATGCTCCACGCGGTCGGCAAGGCCGCGGGCAAGGGGCGCGAGCCGCGCTTGATCGAGATCGAATGGGGCAATCCGGAGCATCCGCGCATCGCCATTGTCGGCAAGGGCGTGTGCTTCGATTCGGGCGGGCTCGATATCAAGCCGGCCGCCGGCATGCGGCTGATGAAGAAGGACATGGGCGGCGCGGCGCACGCGCTGGCGCTGGCCGAGATGATCATGGGCGCGCGGCTGCCGGTGCGGCTCCATATGCTGGTCCCCGCGGTCGAGAATTCGATCAATGGCGAGGCGGCGCGGCCGGGCGACGTGATGATCAGCCGCAAGGGCATCACCGTCGAGAACAGCAATACCGACGCCGAAGGCCGCCTGATCCTGGGCGACGCTTTCACCCGCGCCGAAGAGAACAAGCCCGAGCTGATCTTCAACTTCGCCACGCTAACCGGCGCCGCCCGCGTCGCGCTGGGGCCCGACCTGACGGCGTTGTTCGCCAACGACGATGCGCTCGCGTCGGAGCTGCTGGCGGCGGCCGAGACCGAAGCCGACCCGATGTGGCGCCTGCCGCTCTACGATCCGTACAAGGACATGCTGAAGTCCGACGTCGCCGACATGGTCAATGCCGCCGAAGCCCCCTGGGGCGGCGCGCTGACCGCGGCGCTGTTCCTCAAGGAATTCGTCCCCGCCGGCGCGCAATGGGCGCATTTCGACATCTTCTGCTGGCAGGGCGCGCCCAAGCCGGGCCGTCCCAAGGGCGGCGACGCCGTCAGCCTGCGCGCGACGTGGAAGGTGCTGAAGGACCGCTACGCGGGGTGAGTTCCTGTTCCTCCCCCGTTGCGCGAGGGAGGAAAGAGATGTTCAATCATAATGGTCGACAGTATCGCCGGTGATCTCCACCCAGCGATGCTTGCGCGATTCATAGACCGAATATTCGGGCCCGGGTGCGAACTCCGGGTCGGCGAATGTCCCAATCGGGATCGCGATCAGCCCCGGCATCGCCTCAAGCGTGTAGGCGACGCCCGAACCGCAAGTCGGGCAGAAGAAAAAGGTCGCGCGCCCGCCATCGTCATTGACTCGCGTCCATGCGCGCGTCTCGCCGGTCAGCGTCACCTGATCCTCCGGCCAGCGCGCCTGCGCCGCGAAGGAACTGCCCGAGCGCCGCTGGCAATTGCGGCAATGACACACCGAGACGCGCACTGGCTCGCCCTCGACCACCGCCTTCACTGCCCCGCAGCTGCATTCGGCCTGCCTCGTCATGTCGCGCTCCTTCCCATGGCTCCCCGCCTTCCCTAAGCTGCCCGTATGTCGAGCGCCAAGAGCCAGCACCCTCGCCTCACGCTGACCGCCTGCATCCTCGCCTCCAGCCTCGCCTTTATCGACGGTTCGGTCACTAACGTCGCTTTGCCCGCGATCGGCGCGGACCTCCAGGCGACTCCGGCCGAGCTGCAATGGACGATCAACGCCTATCTGCTGCCGCTCTCGGCACTGCTGCTGTTGGGCGGCGCGGCGGGAGACCATTTCGGGCGGCGGCGCTTGCTGATCGGCGGCATTGCGATGTTCACCCTCGCCTCGGTCGCGTGCGCGCTGGCATCGGACCTCACGCTCCTGCTCGCCGCGCGCGTGGTTCAGGGAATCGGCGCGGCGATCCTGCTGCCGAACAGCCTCGCCACGCTCGGCGGCAGCTTCTCCGGCGAGGAGCGCGGCAAGGCGATCGGCACGTGGGCGGCGGCGAGCGCCATCGCCGGCGCGGTCGGCCCGCCGCTGGGCGGATGGCTGGTCGACAGCGTGGGCTGGCGCTCGATCTTCTACGTCAATCTGCCGCTGGGTATCCTCGCCATCCTGATCGCCTGGCGCTTCGTCCGCGAAAGCGCCGAGGGCAAGCAACCGCTCGACTGGCCCGGCGCGATCGCCGCGACGCTGGCGCTGGGGGCGCTCACCTGGGGGCTGACGCTCTGGTCGAGCCATCGCAGCTTCGACACCCCTTCGGCCATCGGGATCGGGGCGGGTGTGGCGCTGACGGCGGCGTTCCTGCGGATCGAGCACCATCGCGGCAATCGCGCGATGATGCCCTTCGCCCTGTTCGGGTCGCGCGCGTTCGCCGGGCTGACCCTGCTTACCTTCGCGCTGTACGGCGCGCTGGGCGGGCTGTTGCTCCTGATGCCCTATGTGTTGATCCAGGCAGGGGGTTACACCGCGTTGCAGGCCGGGTTCGCGCTGTTGCCGATGCCGCTGGGGATGGGAATCGCGTCGCGGATCATGGGCCCGCTCACCGTGCGGATCGGGCCGCGGATTCCGCTGTCGATCGGGCCGCTGATCGTCGGCGCGGGGTTCGTCGCGTTCCTGATGGTGGCCGAAAGCGCGCCCTATTGGACGTCGGTCTTCCCCGGCATGCTGCTCGTCGCACTCGGCATGTCGTGCGTCGCGGCGCCGCTGACCACCGCGGTGCTCGCCTCGGTCGATGAGCGTCACGCCGGCACCGCCTCGGGCTTCAACAGCGCCATCGCGCGCACCGGAGGGTTGATTGCGACCGCCGTCGCGGGCGCGGTGATCGCCGCCGCTGGGGCAGCGCTGATCGATGCGTTCCACTTCGCCTCGATCGTGGGAGCGGTGCTGGCGGCGATTTCGGGCGCGGTGGCGTGGGCGACGCTTGGGCAGATCAATAAATAGGGACTGTCCCTATTTAAAGCGAAGCGGCGGCCTCGATAATAGGCACGAACTTCTCGGCGCTCAGGCTCGCCCCGCCGACCAGCGCGCCATCGACATTGTCGACCGCCAGGATTGCCGCGGCATTCGCGCCGGTCACCGATCCGCCGTAGAGGATCCGGATCCCATCCGCCGCATCGCCCACCATCGAGCGCAGCTTCGCGCGGGCGATGGCGTGGATCGCGGCGATGTCCTCCAGCGTCGGGGTCTTGCCGGTGCCGATCGCCCAGCGCGGCTCATAGGCCAGCGTCAGCCAGTCGCCCGAAGCGCCCTCGGGCAGCGACTTCTCGATCTGCGACTGGACGATCCGCTCGGCGCGACCGGCATCGCGCTCCACTTCGGTCTCGCCGCAACACAGGATCACGTTCAGCCCGTGCCGGTGCGCCGCCGCGGCCTTGGCCCAGGCGTCGTGGCTGGTCTCATGCTGGTCGCCGCGCCGCTCGCTATGCCCGACAATCACCACGCTCGCGCCCGCTTCGATCAGCATCGGGCCCGAGATGCAGCCGGTATGCGCACCTTTGTCCGCCTCGTGCAGGTCCTGCGCGCCCACCGGCATGCCGCCCCCGGCACCGACCCCTGCCTCGATCAGCGTGAAGGGCAGGCACAGCGCCACATCGACGCGCGGCTTCGCCCGCGCCGCGGCCGCGATTGCCGCGACTTCGGGCAGGTCCGCCTTCAGCCCGTGCATCTTCCAGTTCCCGGCCACCAGCTTGCGCCGCATTCGCTCTCTCCAATGACAATGTCCCGCCGATAGCAAGCCCACCACGCGGCACAAGCTTGAAGGCGGACGGATCGCCCCCTAAAGCACCCCACAACTTCCTCTTTCGAACGGCCCCCCATGCTCGACTCGTTCCGCAATTTTACCAAGTCGCTTTTCGGCAAGATCGTCGTGTTCCTCGTGCTCGGCGTGATCGGCCTCGCCTTCGCGCTGACCGACGTAACCGGCATCCGGGGCGGGTCGCTCGGCAGGAGCGCGACGCTCGCCACGGTCGGCGATTACAAGATCACCGACGCCGAAGTGACCAAACGCCTCCAGGATTTGCTCAAGGATCTCAACGCGCGCGGCGGCCAGCCGGTGACGATGGCGGAGCTCCTCCAGCGCGGCGGCTTCGAATATGTGATGAACCAGTTGATCGCGGTCCATTCAGTCGAGGAATTCGCCAAGGATTCGGGGATGCTGGTCGACAAGGCCGCGATCGACGCGGTGATCGCCAACAATCCGCAGTTCCAGGGCCTTGACGGCAAGTTCAGCCAGCAGGCGTTCGACGCCGAGCTCCGGCGCAAGGGCAACAGCGTCGCCGAGTGGCGCAACGATATCGCGACCGAGAAATATGTCCGCTGGCTGCTCCCCGATCCGCAGAAGCGCAGCCCGATCGCCAATGGACTGGCCGCGCCCTACGCCTCGCTCGTGCTTGAGCGCCGCACCGGGCTCGCCACGCTGATCCGTCCGCAGGACATGGATCCGGGCGCCGATCCCGACGACAAGACGCTCGCCACTTACTATACGCGCAACAACAAGCGCTATCAGGTGCCCGAGCGCCGGATCATGCGCTATGCGCTGGTCCATCCCGACCAGTTCAAAGCACAGGCTGCCGCGACCGACGCCGAAGTCGCCGCCGCCTTCAAGGCATCGGGAACGCGCTTCGCCGCGACCGAGAAGCGCACCATCCACCAGATCGTCGCGCCCGATCAGGCGACCGCCAATGCCGTCGCCGCCGACATGAAGGCGGGCAAGTCCGTCGCCGACATCGCCAAGGCACGCGGGCTCGCCCCAACCGATTTCGAAGGCGTTGAAAAGGCCAAGCTCGCCGCGGAAACCTCGCCCGCGGTCGCCAATGCCGCCTTTACCGGCCCGGCCGGCGTGGTCGGCCCGGTGCAGAGCCTGATCGGCTGGGCAGTGCTCAAGGTCGAGAAGATCGAGAAGATTCCCGCCAAGACGCTCGAACAGGCGCATGACGAACTCGCCAAGGAGATCACCGAGCGCAAGAGCGCCGAGCTGATGGGCGCGACTCGTCAGGGCTTCGAGGACGGCATCGGCAACGGCACGACCTTCGACGAGACGATGAAGAACGGCAAGCTCACCCCGCTGAGCACCGCCGCGCTGTTCGCCGACGGTACCGATCCGGATCACCCGCTGGCCGGCAAGGACGCCAAGCCCGATCAGGCGATGGTGATGATCGCCGCCGCCGGCTTCCAGTTCGACCCGGAGAGCCAGGAGCCGCTCGTGGTTCCGGTCGACAAGGACGGCAGCTTCGCGATCGTGATCCTCGAAAAGCGGATCCCCGCCGCCGCGCCGCCGCTCGCTAATATCCGCGAAAAGGTGCTCGCCGATTACCGAGTCGAGCAGCAACTGCTCAAGGCCCGCAAGGCCGCGCAGGATCTGCGCGCCGAGATCAACAAGGGCACGCCGATGCGCGAGGCGCTGGCGAAGCTCGGCATCCGCGCGCTGCCGCCCAAGGAGTTCAACCTGGTCCGCGGCGACCTGAAGCCGACCGACGCGCCGCAGGTGCGCATGGCCTTCTCGATGGCGCCGAAGAGCGCGAAGTTCGTCGAGGCACCCGATCGCGCGGGCTATTATGTCGTCTATGTCGACACGGTCGTGAATACCGACGGCAAGTCCAATCCCGCGGCGATGGAGCGGGCCAAGGCCGAGTTTCTGCCCGCCGGGCGCCAGGAACTGGCCGAGCAGTTCGTCCAGGGTATCCAGAAGCACGTCAAGGTGACGCGCAACGAAGCCAATATCGCCGCCCTGCGCGCCTCCTTGGGCAGCGCCGGCCAGCAGCAGCAATAAGTCCGGCGGGGTGATCGAAGGGCTGGAGGCCGCCCGCGCGGCGCTAAACGCGGGACGGCCTGCGCTGCTATGGCGCCGCCAGCTCGCCGACACCGAAACCCCGGTCGCGGCGGCGCTCAAGCTGATCGAGCCGGGGCGCGGCGATTTCCTGCTCGAATCGGTCGAGGGCGGATCGGTGCGCGGGAGGCATTCGCTGATCGGCCTCGCCCCCGATCTCGTCTTCCGCGCGACTGGGGGCGAGGCGGCGATCAACCCGCACTGGCTGACCGACCGCGAGGCATTCGCGCCCTGCGCCGAACCCGCGCTCGATGCGTTGCGCACCTTGGTCGCCGAATGCCGGATGGAGGTGCCCGCCGAGCTGCCGCGCGCGCTTGCGTGCCTGGTCGGCTATTTCAGCTACGAGACGGTCGGGCTGGTCGAGAAGCTCCCGCGCCCGCCCGCCAATCCGGTTGGCGTGCCCGACATGATGTTCGTGCGACCGACGGTGATTCTCGTCTTCGATCGCCTCGCCGACACGCTGTTCCTCGTCGCGCCGGTCTGGCCCGGGGGTGATGTCGATACCGTGGCCGAGCGGATCGACGCGACCGCCGCGCGCCTCGCCACCGCCGCGCTGCCGCCGCCCGTCCGCGCCGAGCCCGGCGAGGTCGCGCTGGAGCCGGTGCTGCCGCCGGGCCGCTATGGCGAGATGGTCGTGAGAGCCAAGGCGTATATCGAGGCGGGCGACATCTTCCAGGTCGTGCTCGCCCAGCGCTTCACGATTCCCTTCACGCTGCCGCCGTTCGAGCTGTACCGGGCGCTGCGGCGAGTGAACCCCTCACCCTTCCTCTACCATCTCGACTTGCCCGATTTCACGCTGACCGGATCGAGCCCCGAAATCCTCGTTCGCGCGCGCGACGGCGAAGTCACGATCCGCCCGATCGCGGGCACCCGCCCGCGTGGCAAGACCGCCGCCGAGGACGAAGCCAATCGCGCGTCGCTGCTCGCCGATCCCAAGGAATGCGCCGAGCATCTGATGCTGCTCGACCTCGGCCGCAACGATGTCGGCCGCGTGGCGGAGGCGGGCAGCGTGCGCGTCACCGACAGCTACACCGTCGAATTCTACAGCCATGTCATGCACATCGTCTCGAACGTCGTCGGCAGCCTCGCCAGGGGCAAGGACGCGATCGACGCGCTGCTCGCGGGTTTCCCGGCGGGCACCGTCAGCGGCGCGCCCAAGGTGCGGGCATGCGAGATCATCGCCGAGCTGGAACCGGAGACCCGGGGCCCTTACGCGGGCGGAGTCGGTTATTTCTCGCCCGATGGATCGATGGATTCGTGCATCGTGCTGCGCACCGCCTTGGTGAAGGACGGCGTCATGCACGTCCAGGCCGGCGCGGGCATCGTCGCCGATTCGGATCCCGCGTATGAACAGCGCGAATGCGAGGCCAAGGCCGGCGCGCTACTGGCCGCCGCTCGCGAGGCGATCGCTCAGGCGGGCGAAGCTGGGTTCGGGCAGTAATTTAGGGAACCCGGCCCGCTTTCGCCTTCTGGTCGGCGCGTTCGCGATACCATTGCCGGATCGCCGCCTGCGAACAGCCCGACTGGCCATAGCTCCCGATCGGCGAGCAGCTGCCCGGCAGCACCGCCCGGTTCGCATCGACGACGGTCTCCGCCCGTGTCGTCCATGATTGCGCCTTCGCGCTTTCGTCGGGCAGTTCGCGGAATTCCTTGGGGATGCGATAGGGCGATTCGTCCCCCGTCGCGCAGACCACGATTTCGTCCGGGTCCGCCGCGGGCGGGCATTTCTGGTCGCCGTACAGCACGACGCTGCGCACGCGCTGCGGGGGCGGGCCGCCATCCTGCTTTTGCGCGAAGGCGGGCGTGGCGGCGAGCAGCAAGGGTGCGGCGATGAGCAATCTGGCGAACATGGAAATTCCTCTACCTGCCCCGTTCAACGTCCCTGCCGCGCCGATGTTGCCTCGCACTGTGGCGGCAATGCGGCTTGTCTGGCGATTTCGAGCGCTTAAGTGACCCCCATGACTCGTTTCCACCGGCTGGCCGCCGCCGCCGGCCTCCTTCTTCTCGCATCGTGCGGCGCGCCCAAGAGCCGCGACGGAGTCGCCGCGGCCTGCGCCAAGGTCACGTTCGAGGAATCGGACTTCACCGTCTGCCGCGCCGAACCCGGCAAGCACGACCTGATGCTCGCCGATCGCGGCGCCAACGGCAAGCCGATGCGCGATTTCGACCAGCTCGACGCGCGTCTGGGCGAGCGTTTCGCGCGCATGGCGTTCGCGATGAATGCGGGCATGTACGACAAGGACGGCGCACCGATCGGCTATTATGTCGAGGACGGCGCGGTCCAGGCCAGCCTCAACCGCAAGGACGGCCCGGGCAATTTCCACATGAAGCCCAATGGCGTCTTCTATGGCGACAGGCATGGCTGGCACGTCGCCGCCACCGACGATTTCGCCAGGGCCAAGCCCGACCATGTCCGCTTCGGCACGCAATCGGGGCCGATGCTGGTGATCGCGGGCGCGATCCATCCCGAGATCAGCCCCAACGGCATTTCGCTCCAGGTCCGCAACGGCGTCGGCGTGTCGGCGGATGGTTCGGCCTGGTTCGCGATCAGCGACGAGCCCGTCTCGTTCGGCAAGTTCGCACGGCTGTTCCGCGACCGGCTCCGGACGCCCAACGCGCTGTTCCTCGACGGCGCGGTGTCGCGGTTGTGGGATCCGGTGGCGAACCGCAAGGATAGCGGCGCGGAGATCGGCCCGATTGTCGTGGCGGTGCAGAAGCGATAGCCGCAACCGCGATGACAACGCCGCGGCCGGCGAGCAAGGATCGTCTTCCTTCCCTCTCCCGCTCCACGCCGCTAAAGCCCCCGCATGATCCTCGTCCTCGACAATTACGACAGCTTCACCTGGAACCTCGTCCATTACCTGATGGAGTTGGGCGCCGAGGTTCAGGTCGTCCGCAACGACGCGCTCACCGCGCGCGAGGCGATCGCCAGCAACGCCCAGGCTTTCCTGATCTCGCCGGGGCCCTGCACCCCGAACCAAGCCGGGATCAGCCTCGATCTGGTCGCCGCCTGCGCCGATCTGCGCAAGCCGCTGCTCGGCGTCTGCCTCGGCCATCAGGCGATCGGGCAGCATTTCGGGGGGAGCGTGGTGCGCGGCGGGCTGATGCACGGCAAGACCTGCCCGGTCGAGCATGACGGCACCGGCCTGTTCGCCGGCCTGCCCTCACCCTTCACCGCGACGCGCTATCACTCGCTGGTGGTGCAGGACATTCCGGGCGATCTGATCGTCAACGCCACCGCCGACGATGGCAATGTCATGGGCTTCCGCCACCGCGAACTGCCGATCCACGGGGTCCAGTTCCACCCCGAAAGCATCGCCACCGAACATGGTCATGCGATGCTGGCGAACTTCCTGGCGATCGCCGGCATCGACGCAAAGGCGCCGGCCTGACCTTATTCCTCCATCGCGGTGCGGGCAGCAGGGGAGGAATACAGCGCCTCTTGCCCCGCACGGTCAAACCGGCTGAAAAGGCCGCATGAGCGCAATCGAACTCGCCGGGATTTCGAAGCGCTTCGCCACGGGTTCGGGCGCGGTGCAGGCGCTCGACACGCTGACGCTTTCGGTGCCCAAAGGCGGCGTCTTCGGGCTGCTCGGCCCCAATGGCGCGGGCAAGAGCACGCTGCTGCGAGTCATCACCGGCCTCGTCCATGCCGATCAGGGCAGCGTCCGCCTGCTCGGCGAGGCGGCTGGCCCCGCGTCGCGCCGCCGCCTCGGCGCGTTGATCGATGCGCCGCTTTTCTATCCCTTCCTCAGCGCGCGCGAAGTGCTGACGGTGCTCGCCCGCACCTCGCAGGTCACGCCCGATCTGCCGCCCTTGCTCCAGCTTGTCGGGCTGGCGGATGCCGCCGACCGCCCTGTCTCGGGTTTTTCGCTGGGCATGAAGCAGCGGCTTGGGATCGCGGCGGCCCTGCTCGCCAGCCCGGAGATCGTGATCCTCGACGAGCCGACCAACGGCCTCGATCCCGAGGGGATGCGCGAGATGCGCACGCTGGTCCGCCATCTTGCCGACGATCGCGGCGTCACGGTGCTGCTCTCCAGCCACCTCCTTGATGAAGTCGAGCGCATCTGTGACCGGGTCGCGATCCTCCATCACGGCCGCCTCGTCGCCGAGGGCGCGGTGAGCGACTTGCTCCAGGGCGAGCGGCTGTGGATCGATGCGGCGCCGGTCGAGCGCGTGCTCGCGCGGCTGGGCCAGCATGGCAGCCCGCACGGCGAGGGCGTGGTCGCGCACGTCACGCGCGAGGAAGCCCCCGCGTTGATCGCCGCTTTGGTCGCGGACGGCGTCGCGATCCATGAGGCGCGCTGGCTGCGGCCCGATCTCGAAAGCGTCTTCCTGGCGGAAACCGCATGATCGGCGCCGAAATCCTCAAGCTCCGCCGCCAGCGCTGGCTGTTCTTCTGCGGCTTCCTGCTGGTGCCGTTGTTCATGACGCTGATCGCGTTCATGCTCGGCGGGATGCTCAAGCCCCCGCCCGGCGCCGCGGTGAACGAGATCCGCCTGTTCCGCTCGCTTTTCCGCACCTTCAGCGTCGGCGGCAACCCCATCGCCCAGCTCTTCTTCGCGATCGGCGCGGCGGGGATTTTCGCGGTCGAATACCGCTACTCGGGCTGGCGGCACCTCGTCCCCCGCGCCGCGCGCGAGCGGCTGATGATCGCCAAATTCGCCGCCTTCGCGCTGTTCGCGGCGCTCAGCCTTGCGCTGGCCGGCACGGGCGACCTGATCGTCACGCTGATCCTCCCCTTCGTTCAGGGCCTCAAGCCGCTCATAGCCGATGCCCCGTCTTCGGCGGCGGTGATCCTGATCCTCGCCTTCTTCGTCTCGCTGGCGGAGCTGCTCGCGCTGGGCGGGCTCGTCGCGCTTGTCGCGGTGGCGACCCGGTCGGGAATGGCGGCGATCCTCTTGCCGTTCCTGCTTTCACTCGGGGCCGCGGCGGCGGGCGCGTATCTGGGCGAGTCAGTGCATCGCATCCCCTGGCCGGGCTTCGCGGCGGATGCGCTGCGCCAATGGCTAAGCGGTGCGGGCCCCGCCCCGTTGCTGCCCGCCTTGACCTTGCTCGGCTGGATCGCCCTCCCCTTCGCCGGCGCGGTGGCGCTCTTCCGCCGCCAGGATCTGGTCAGCGAATGAGGCCGGCGGGCTGACCCAAATCGCGGCTTGGCGCGGGCAAATCAGGAATTACTCGACACGCCGCATCACGGCCCGGATAGAGGCGCCGTGACGACCTACGCGCTCCTCCCCGATCCCGCGACCCCGCTCGCGCGCGAAAGCGCGGCGCAGGCGTTCGCCGATGTCCTCGACGGCACCGCGTCCGAGGCCGGCATCGAGGCCTTCCTCATCGCCCTGTCCGAACGCGGCGAGACCAGCATCGAGATCGCCGAGGCCGCCCGGGCGATGCGCGCGCGGCTGATCCCGGTCACTGCCCCCCCGGGCGCGATCGACGTGTGCGGCACCGGCGGCGACGGTCACCACACGCTCAACGTCTCCACTGCGGTCAGCCTCGTCGTCGCGGCGTGCGGCGTGCCGGTCGCCAAACATGGCAATCGCGCCGCCTCGTCCAAGGCCGGCGCCGCGGATACGCTTGAGGCGCTGGGCCTCGATCTCGACCGCGCCACCGCGCTCGCCGAAAACAGCCTCGCCGATATCGGCATCGCCTTCCTGTTCGCGGGCAATCATCACCCGGCGATGGCGCGCATCGGCCCGATCCGCCGCCGCATCGGCCGCCGCACGATCTTCAACCTGATGGGCCCGCTGGCCAACCCGGCGCGAGTCACGCGCCAGTTGATCGGCATCGCCCACCCCGATTACGCCCCCATCTATGCCGAGGCGCTCGCCCAATTGGGCACCGAGGCGGCGGTGGTGATTTCGGGCGAGGAAGGGCTCGACGAGCTCTCGACCGAGCATCCCAGCATCGCCGTCAATGTCGGCAGCGCCAGCCTTCCCACGCGCATCGCGCCCGAGGATGCCGGCCTCCCCCGCCACCCGCTCAGCGCGATCCGGGGCGGCGACCCCGCGGAGAATGCGGTCGCACTGCGCAGGCTGCTGCTCGGCGAAAAGGGCGCGTATCGCGACGCCGTGCTGCTCAACGCCGCCGCCGCGCTGATGGTCGCCAGCCGTGCGGGCGACCTGCGCGAAGGCGCCGAGGAAGCCGCCGAGGTGCTCGACAACGGGCTTGCCAATACGCTGCTCGACTGCTGGATCGCTTATTCATGAGCGACATGCTGGACCAGATTCTCGACCGAAAGCGCATCGAGGTTGCCGAACGCAAGGCAGCGATCTCGCTGTCCGACCTCAGCACCGCCGCGCTCAGCCAGACGCCCCCGCGCGGTTTCCGCGCCGCGCTCGATGCGAAGGCCGCGACCGGCTATGGACTGATCGCCGAGATCAAGAAAGCAAGCCCGTCCAAGGGCCTGATCCGCGCCGATTTCGACCCCGCCGACCATGCCCGCGCCTATCAGGCGGGCGGCGCGGCGTGCCTCTCGGTGCTCACCGACGCGCCCGGATTCCAGGGCCATGAGGATTACCTCATCGCCGCCCGCGCCGCCGTGACCATCCCGGTCCTGCGCAAGGATTTCATGGTCGATCCCTGGCAGGTGATCGAGGCGCGCGGCATCGGCGCCGACGCGATCCTGATCATCGTTGCCGCGCTCGACGACGCGCAGATGGCCGAGATCGAGGACGCCGCGACCGGGCTGGGCATGGACGTGCTGGTCGAAGTGCATAATGCGTCGGAACTGGATCGCGCACTCACGCTCAAGTCGCGGCTGATCGGCGTGAACAACCGCAATCTCAAGGACTTCTCGGTCAGTTTTGACCGCACTTACGAACTCGTCGGCCGCGCGCCCGCGGGCTGCACCTTCGTCGCGGAATCGGGCCTCACTGTCCGCACCGATCTCGACGCGATGGCGGAACACGGCGTTCGCTGCTTCCTGATCGGGGAGGCGTTGATGCGCCAGGCGGACGTGGAAGCCGCAACGCGGGAGCTGATCGGCTAATCTCCCCTCCCGCTTGCGGGAGGGGTCGGGGGAGGGCATGTCGTCCGGATGGACCGTCGCCCCGCGAATAGCCCCTCCCCTAACCCCTCCCGCAAGCGGGAGGGGAATAT
>Ga0164241_10001556_pt1 | contig 27695 bp, 23 predicted proteins | sample OricomyardsoilBY_FD_108780 | JGI IMG/M metagenome (GOLD analysis project Ga0164241, IMG submission 108780) | Backyard soil microbial communities from Emeryville, California, USA - Original compost - Back yard soil (BY) | ecosystem: Environmental > Terrestrial > Soil > Unclassified | place: USA... | reverse complement strand
GCATCGATGTGTTTGGCGGCTGGCAGCACTATCGTCGTCGAACAGCGCGTTCAAGTTGACCGTCCGAACGCTGTCGCGAAAGTCGGATTCTTTCGTGCGGCAACTTAACTTATTAGCGTTAGCACCCAAGAGAAGCAATGACGCGCCTCAAAAAGACAACTCTCGCCGTCGTCATCTTGCTCATCATCGTGATCGGCGGCGGCTATCTATCGGCGCGTGCGGCCCAGAAGCGCATCGAGCAGCAGCTACGGGAGTATGTGCTTGAGCACAAGATTTCCGGCTTCGATCTCAGAGGTCCTGTGCCACCCTCTAGAATCGAGGTCTACTCCGAGGTGCGCTTCCCATTTGTCGTTGTCGGTTCTTACGCAGTTCCACGTGACATGCATGCCAGCTACTACCGCACGACGTACCTGGCACTACCATGGGGCACTTACTTGCTTTCAAAGGACGAGATTCACCTTGTCTAGCTTGAGTGCTAACAATTCATTCAAGCGGAACCCGCTTCGCGGGTCCGCTTAATTCAGGCGTTAGGTCGCACATGCACATCTTCCAACTCTTGATAGAGGCCGGCCCTGAACAGGCCAATTACCCGCAAGGCGTAGAAATAGCGGCTGTGTGTATGGTGGACTCTCAAGACACGGAACAAGCCCGAAGAAAAGCATCCGATCGGCTGTTTGAGTTGGGTTGGTGCTCAATCGCTTATCAGCAGACAGTGTTGCTGCCGCCAGGCGCAGACATTGGCAGGTTCGATGCTGTCATGGCCCACTCGTACCGGGACGCACAGAGGCTCGGCGTGTCGGTCATTGAGTTTCCGGAGCGTAAGCGTGCAACCTAACAGTGCATTCGAGGCGGACGGCTGCGCCGCCGCTCAATTCCAGCGTTAGAAGTCACCCATGCTCAGCCGTCTTTTTGACAAAATTCCAGGGCATCTGCCCAAGGCTTGGGTTACAGGCATTCTCATTTGGTGCGTTGTAGCTTTCTTATTTGCTCTGGCCTTCGTTTTCCTCAAACTTGGCTGGGATACCGCATACATGGCAGTCTTTGTAGCCATATTGCTTTGTATCGTTTGCTTCATGGGTTGCGTAGCTTGGTTGCTCGGAGAGCGGGCTTCAGGGCGTATAACCCCATGGCGCAAGTAGCTTCTAACAATTCGTTCAAGGCGGACGGCTTCGCCGCCGCTTAACTCCAGCGTTAGGCCTCAAGAATGGAATATCTGAGCCGCTCACCAACCAAGCTCGAGCGCTTTTTGGCTTCGCTTCTATCTGCCGTGGCTACTTTCATACTCGGCGGAATCGCAGCTTTCATTTTGCACAGCGCACCCGTTTCGTATCCGGCGTTCGCTATTTTCGCCGTTCTGTTTCTCATTAGCGCCACCATGTTCTGCAGGGCAGCTTTTACGTCACGGAGGCGTCTCTCAACCGGAGCGGTTTCTCGGCTTGCTTGGGTTCTGGTTGGTGGTGGCTTAGTTTGTGCGGTCGTGGCTTTGCTCTTTGGTTCGGGCACGCTCCGCCTAGTCCTCTTGGGCTCAAGCCTCTCTTGTGTCGTGTATGGGCTTGCGGGTCTTCGGGGCCGCGCGCAATGATGCCTAACATCTCGTCCAAGCGGACGTGCGAAAAGCCGCACGCCGCTTAACTCCAGCGTTAGATGGCTATGAAACCGCGACAGTTCACAACCTTCCAAAGCGTAGTTGTCTCAGTTTTTTCCATTGTAGGTTTTCTTGGCGCGGCACCTTTGGTAGCGCACGTTGGCTTTAGCGTGCCATTCCTGCTTGTTAGTTTCGTGCTCGCGTGCCTCACCCTAGTTGCGCTTTACTACACACGACGCTCGTTGTTTTTCTATCGTCTTTGTCTATTCTTCGTTGGCTATCTATCGAGCTCTACAGTTCTTTTCCTACTGTATACGCTGGTACCTAGGTGAGGTAGCCATCTAACATCTCGTCCAAGCGGACGTGCGAAAAGCCGCACGCCGCTTAACTCAAGCGTTAGAGGTCTAGTGAATGAAACCTCAAGAATTGACGATGCTTGCTCTTCGTGTTGTAGCCGTCTACATCGCCTCCAGCTCTTTTGTCTACCTGGCTCAGGCCGGTATATTTTTAGCGTTCCCGCCCGCCGACGGCGCCAGCATGCCAACGGCAGCTATAGCGGCATTCTGGTTGGCCGGACCGCTTGTCATTGCAGTCATTATTTGGTGTTACGCACCTCAATTGGGTCGGCTTGCAGCTCGTGGCTCTACTAACGATCGCGCAACCAGCATCACTCCAAAAGCTCTGGTAGGCGCTACTTTCGCCTCCGCTGGCACCCTCATTTTCGTAACGGCAATGCCGAGCCTTTTTAGCAACGTCATGCGTGCATTCGAGCCACACGGCATGTTTACGCTGCCCATGCTCGTGGGCGCAATCCTTCAATGTGTCCTCGGCTTCGGTCTAGTGGTCGGTTCGGGGGCTGCTTCTCGGTTTGTGCTTTGGCTGCGTTATGCTGGCACTGGTGCGTCCGACCTCTAACCACTCGTTTGAGGCGGACGGCTCCGCCGCCGCTCAACTCAAGCGTTAGAGTCCAGGAGCAGTGCCGTGTCGCTCGGAAGCCCAATCAATAGCCGTGAAGCACATCAGCTGCATTCAGGCGTTAATTCTGCGATTTGGCACTCTCACGTGGGAGCCCGGTATTTGGCTAAGAGCCTCATACGTGAGGAAGACTTTGTCGCTTCGTTTGTCACCGTTGGTGTTGAAAACATCGCCAGACGGTGGGAACCGATCTTGGCGAAACATGGCGTCTACTTATCTATTACAGGAGTCTTCTGCCATGGACATCCTCAAGTCACTTTCACTTCAGGCGCCAAAATATGCCAGGTGGAGCTCGCAGACCTGCTCGTAGTCCATTGCCATCGATCAGGTGGGCGCACTCAGTCTAGAGCGATCCTAGTTCAAGCCAAGATGTCGTCAGATGGGTTGCATACGCTCCCAGCCGGGGACGAACAACTGGATCTTTTCACTAGATGGCCTGCCTTTTCTTTCGTGGGAAAGGTCTTGGACTCTCGCTCTCGAATCCTGCGAGAGGTTGGTAATGGAAGCCGCTATGCGCTCATCTACAGCGGCAAAGCATATCCGGAGGATCTAGAGTGGCCGCACCAGTGCCCCTGGTCGGCATGCAAGGCAGCGAAGAACCTAACCTCTGAATCCTCGTTCGCGACATTGGTTACAAACTTGGTACTCGGCAAAGATGGCAGATCTTTTCCCCACACTCAGCCGAGAGGGGAGTGGTCCCAAACAATCAATGATCTTCTGCGGATTACGGGGCAAAGGACGTTTCGGGCAAAACGCCTGTGGTCTGGAACCAAAAACAGGATTTTTGAACAACCCCTACCTAGGAATGGGAATTTGATGTTCTTCTCTAGCAACCAGGGTGGCCCAGCACTCTTTTCATCTCATTCAGTGATTGGCTCAAATTTTAAGCATTTATCCATCATCGACGGCGCCGAAATGCCACCTGGGGATCCAATTCACGAAGATGGCATTCCGGAAGGCATGGGGGTTCCCATGCTCGTAATCGAGACCCGCGCTGCCGATTAATGGGCTGGACTCTAACCAGTCGTTCGAGGCGGACGGCTTCGCCGCCGCTCAACTCAAGCGTTGAGGCTTTAGAAAAACCCCTTTTCACGGACGGATAGATGGCCAAATGGATGGTTGTGGAAGGTCGCCATCTGGCAAAGCCACTATTGATAGTTCGTATTTCTGGGGCGGCATAAGCCGCCCAGAGGCCGCTGGAGCTCGCTACAGGCCGCGATTACCTCGCCGGTGAGGCCGTCAGGCCGCTTTGCGGTAATTCGCCCACTTCTCGATGTTGTGGACCAGCGCGAACAACTTCCATTGGCCATCGACTTTGCGCTGGCCGCGCAGCGTGAATCGGTTGAGTCGCTTGTTGGCGCGCAGGTCGCCGAAGACCGGCTCGACGGTGGCGAAGCGACGACCGTATTGCGCACGTCCGGCCTCGCTGTCGATGCGTTCGCGCATGCGCTGGCTGTGCGTGGGCTCGGTTTTGCGGGTGAGCACGGCCACTTGCCGTGAGCGCGTGGTTTGCGGTTTGCGCAAGCACTGTTGGCGTAGTGCACAGTCCCGGCAGGTCGATGGTGATGCGCGGAACTTGATCGCTGCGTAGCCGTTGATCGTGCAGTCCTTGCCGTTGCGATGCAGGCGTTGGCCCGCCGGGCAGATGGCATGCGACTGATCCGGTGCAATGATGAAATCATCGTTGCCAAACAACGGCGGCTTCTTCGGCGTGCGTGACTTGTTGTGCAACGGATCGGGCTTGGCCAGATGTTTGTCCTGGTCGGCGAAACGTTCATCGCGGCGGCGCATGGCGTTGTCGGCAATCAGTGCGTCGATGCCTTGTTCGGCCAGTGCGGCCAAGTTGGATTCGCTGTTATAACCGGCATCGGCGGTGATCAGCGTTGCGGTGGTGCGCTGATCGATGCACGCGTCGAGCACGGGTAGCAACAGCTCCTGCTCAGCACCCGTGCCGTGGGCGGAAGCCTCGACAATGATCTGATGCTTGTCATCGACCACGGCCACGCCGCAGTAGCCCTGGATCACACCCTTGTCGGTCGCCAGCTTGGCCGACTCGTTGTCGGTGCGATTGGACTTGCGGACCTTGCCGCGCGTGCCCGGTCGATCATCGGGATGATCGGCCAGCCACTGGCGAATCTGCGCGGCCTCGCGCGTCAGTCGATCCATGCGCGCGGCGGCCTTGGCATCGAGCTCATCTTCGGTCGTGCCGGCATCATTGGCTTGATGGCGCTCCAGCATGGTGGTTGCCGCTCGCTCCATCTTCTGCGCCTGCGCGAGGAACTCCGCGCGGGTGCCGGAGCGGTGTTTGGACGCGTTCGATGGCAGCTTGACGCCGTCGATGGCAAACATGTCGCGGCCGATCAACCCTTCGCCATCGAGCAGGGTCAGCACCTGGGAAAACACCGCGGCAATCGCCTCACGCGAGCGGCTGACGAAGTCGGCGATAGTGGTGAAGTGCGGCTTGGCATCGCCGGTCAGTGCAATGAACAACACGTTGTCGCGGCAGGCGCGCTCGATCGAGCGCGAGCTGACCATGCCTTGCGAGTACGCCAGCAACACCGCCTTGAGCAACATCGTCGGCGCGTGCGCCGGCGCACCATTGTCGTCATTGCAATAGTGCTCATCGAACGTCGATAGATCCAGCTGATCGATCAGATGGTGCAACGCATGGGCGAACGACCCCGGCACCAACTGCGCCTGCAGATCCACCGGCAACAGCCGCGGGCTCATGTCGATGTGCTTGTAACGCGCCATGCCGATGCCTCTTGTTCGTCTGCGGCTATTGAAGCAAGATCGGCGGGAGTTTTTCTACAACCTCGTTAGCACCCTATGAAAAAAATCGTGGTTTGCCTTTCGGCCCTGACGCTTTGGCTTTCCGGTTGCTCCAGCGTCAATCGCAAGATTCCCATGGCCAACCAACCATGGGTAATCACCGGCAAGCTCATCTCTTCTGAAACTGGACAACCCGTTAGTGGGCGCACGGTCGATCTGCTGCGAGGCCAACCGGGTGCATGGTGGTGCGGCGGCTGTCTAGGCAGTTTCCGCACCTTTCTACAGGTCACATCCAACGCAGACGGAGAGTTTTATTTCTCCAGCACCGTGCCTGGCAACTATAAAGTCGCCGCAAAGTGTCCAGCTCCTGACAGGGTTCTGGACGCCAGCTACGATTCCATAGGTGAGGTATCGTCTGGCCGTCATCAGTTAGTGGCCCAATACAAGGAGGCAAACTGTGAGGCTGGTCGCTAACATCTCGTTCGAGGCGGACGGCTCCGCCGCCGCTCAACTCAAGCGTTGAGGCTGGAGAAAAAGTCCTGTTGTTCACGTTGACCCCCGATGCAGCGAAAAACCGGCCCCACAGAACGCTCTACAATCGACGCGCGGGACATGCGCAGGGGGTTCGAGTACCCCCTGAAATCGGTCAAATTTTCGGCAAGGTGCTTTTTCTACAACCTCGTTCGACGTCAAGGACACATCGTGGCAGTCAAGCGCATGGACAACGTTGGCATCGTGGTGGAGAACCTCGATGCCGCGATTGAATTCTTCGTCGAGCTCGGCCTTGCCATGGAAGGCCGCATGCCCATCGAAGGCGAATGGGCCGGCCACATCACCGGATTGCGCGGTCAGCGCGTCGAGATTGCCATGATGCGCACCCCCGACGGCCATAGCCGACTCGAGCTCTCGCGCTTCGACAATCCCGCTATTTCGTCTGATCACCGCACAGCCCCAGTGAACTCGTTGGGGTACCTGCGCGTGATGTTCACCGTCGAGGACATCGACGACACCCTCAACCGGCTCAAGAAGCTCGGCGCGTCGGTGCTCGATGAAGTGGTCAATTACGAGAACACCTACCGGATCTGCTACATCCGTGGTGTTGAAGGAATTCTCATTGGTCTTGCCCAAGAACTCGGGCAGCAGACGCATCGATGAATTTTTTCGCATTGACACCGAACAATTCATTCAAGCCAAACACGCTTCGCGGGCCGGCATGATTCAGGTGCTCCACCCCACGTCCGCGAACGGGTGAGCCCAGGCGGGCTCCATCGATGCAAGCGGTATTGAAACAAGATCACCGCAGGCTTTTCTTCGAAGCGACAAGGAGGGTTTTGTGCAGCTCGCGGCCACGGCGGATCCGTATATCGAGAAGACCGGCGGGCTCGCCGGATTGATCATCGACGCCCCGAAGTTTCCTGGCTGGGACAGTTCTGGAGCCTTGGTCAGTCACTTACGCTTCGTGCAAGACCATCAGAAATACATCAAGAAGATTGCGCTGGTCACCGATTCCGTCATGGGTTCCTTGGCGGAGCGCCTGGCGTCACATTTCGTGGCTGCCCGGATCAGGCATTTTGCTGCCGGGGATCTCGATGCGGCCAAGCAATGGGTGCTGAGCAGCGAGCGCGTCTGACGCGGTGAGAAAGGGTGGACGTTCTCCGCGGATCACCCATGGTGGGGCGCATGCTGGTTTGCAGGTCGTCGTACGCAAGGTCTGCAGCCTGGAGCGGTACTATCGAATGCGTGCAGGTTCCAGTGAGTCGAAGCTCAGCTACTAGGGTAATCTTGCACCATCTGGGGATTCTTGGGTCGCAAGAAAGCTGGGACGACTCAAGGCGAAATCTTGATTCGGAAGCTGTGCTGGTGGACGCGAATCAGTCATTCCGGCGGGCGCGCAACAAGCCACGCCGGTCAACTCGGTGTTGGCTGTCGGATCGGGAGTTCCATATGAATCTCTTGTTCAAGGAAGTTCGCCGCAATCCCTTGCTTTGGCTGCTGGCCTTCGTGCCAGTCCTGTTTGTCTTTGCGAAGCTCAAACCGGAATCGCACACGCTGCTGTTCGTGCTGTCCGTGCTGGCGATCGTGCCGCTGGCCGCACTACTCAGCCACGCCACCGAATCCGTGGCGGCGAAGACCGGCGATGCCGTCGGTGGCCTGCTCAATGCCACGCTGGGAAACCTCACGGAACTGGTGATTGCCATCACCGCCCTGAACGCAGGGCAGTACATGCTGGTGAAGGCCTCGGTCGCCGGCGCAATTGTCACCAACACGCTGTTCATGCTGGGCGCATCGTTTCTGCTCGGTGGACTCAAGCACCGCGTGCAGAGCTACAACCCGGCCAGCGCCCGGCTGCAAGCCTCGCTGCTGTTCCTGGCCACGGTCGCGCTGCTGATTCCTTCGGCGGTGGCCGAACTCGACCCTGCCACGCAATTTACGCAAAAGGCCAGCCTTGGCCTGGCGGTACTGCTGATCGTGGGTTACGCGCTGGGCATGCTGTTCTCGCTGAAGACGCACCGCGAGTTGTTTGCGAGCATCGAGGCCGGAGAAGAGGATCACTCGCCGTGGCCGATGGGGCTTGCGCTGGTGACGCTCGCCGGCGTCACGGTGCTGGTGGCGTTGGTGAGCGAAGTGTTCGTGGAATCGGTGCAGGAAGCGGCCGTCCACTTCGGCATGACGCCGGCGTTTGTGGGCTTCATCGTGGTGGCGCTGGTCGGCGGCGCGGCCGAGATGGCCTCGGCGTTTTCCGGAGCACGCAAGAATCGACTGGATCTGAGCGTGGGCATCGCCCTGGGCAGCGCGGCGCAGATTGCGCTGTTCGTGGCGCCAGTGCTGGTGCTGCTCAGCTATGTGCTTGGCCCGACGCCGATGACCCTGGAGTTCTGGCCCGGTGCCGTGCTGATGATCTTCATCGCCACGATAACCGCCTCGATGGTCACCAACAGTGGCCGCTCGACCTGGTTCGACGGCGTGCTGCTGTTGTTGGTTTACACCATCTTCGCCATGACGCTTTATCTGTTGCCGCCGCAGGTGAGATGAAGTGAGGCGAGGCAGCCATCAATATGAACTGCCTACCTGACGCTGACCTGAAAGCCGGGCGGGCCCCATCGGTCTGCGGGCGGGCGTTTTGCTGGCCTGCTGCTTGCTGATGATCGGGCAGGCAACGCGCCGGTTTCTGCGCTTGATCGCGGCGGCCTTGGATTGTGATATATGCAGTCAACGGCAAGACAGCCAGCCTCACCTGGACCGGAATCATGAACACTACGCAAGTGATGTCGTCCGCGACCACGCAACGGCTTGAACGGATTGGCGAGCTTGATCGGGCGGTGGTCAAAGCCAGTGCACCGATCAAGATTCTCAGCCAGCTGGGTTGGCCCAAAGACAGCAGTGCGGCCTTCCTCGCCGGTTGGCGAGCAGGCCGACCCGAATTGCCCAAGGTCACGCTGCTGGTTCCCTCTTATTCGCAGGAGATCGAGGCGCTGGAATCGATCGCTGCAGCCTGTGACCGCAGCGATCCGCTGGCGGCCTATATTCACGTCACGGCGCAGAGCTATGTGACTGCCGCGCGCATGCTGGAGGGCATCGGCACGCCGGAGTTCACCCGGCACTGTACGACTTTGTATGGCGCGCCCAGAACCCCGTGGCCGTCGCAAACCATCGATGGCGTTGATGCTGCGCGGCATATGCTGGTGACCACCGATCGACTGCTCGGCGGGTACCACATTCCACCTACGGTATGCGACATACCGGCGGAGGAATTCGCCGAACGGCTGCGCGTATCCATCAACGCTTTCTTTCGCGATGACCCGGTACGAGTGGTGGTGGATGACAGCTTGCCCTCGAAGGCCGTGGCCGGCTCGAAACGGATCAGGCTGCGGGCCAGCGCGATGTTTTCCGAACTCGATCTGCACCAGCTGCTGGAACACGAGGGTTATATCCACACGGCAACCATCCTCAATGGGCGCTACCAGACCAATCTGCGCAGTCTTGGCCTGGGTGCGCCACGTACCACGCGCCCGCAGGAGGGGTTGGCCACGCTGGCCGAGCTGATGACGATGTCGATCGACATCATGCGCCTGCGACGCCTGGCGATTCGCGTCGTTGCAGTGCAGGCGGCGCTGGAAGGCGGCGACTTCATCGACGTGTTTCGCGTATTCCTCGAATCCGGGCAGACCGAAGAGGAAAGTTTCCAGTCGGCGCAACGCATTTTTCGCGGCGGCGATGTGCGCGGCAGAGTCGCCTTTACCAAGGACTCCGGCTACCTGCGCGGATTGATGGAAACCCATACCTTCCTGCGGGTCATCATCCGTGACAATCGCCCGGAACTTTTCAGCAACTTTCTGGCCGGCCGCATGACCCTGGGTGATGCCATCGCGCTCGCGCCTGAATTCGAGTCAGGGGTGCTGAACGGGCCGCACTATATTCCGCCCTGGGCCACTGATTTGCGGCGCGTCGCGGCACTCAGCGTTTTCAGTGGCTTTGTCGGTGAGATCAATCTGGAAGGTGTTTCGCTGGAGGCGATTGCGGTACGCGAGCAGGAACTGGCTGCCGCCGGCCAATAAGCAAAACGACCTGTTCAGACGTCCATACGAATCGGTCGACACACGGCTGGAGAAACCGTCTGTCGTTCGAGTTCAGCCCTGAAGATGTGGCCGGGATCCATGCCTGGTTTTTCGTTCGTTCGTTTCCCATTTGACCTGGCGCTGATGGCATGGGGCCGCGCATGGCAGAATCACCGCATGCATATCTATCTGGTCGGCGGTGCAGTCCGCGACAAATTGCTGGGGCGTGCCGTGGTCGATCACGATCATGTCGTCGTTGGCGCGCTGCCCGAGCAATTGCTTGAACTCGGCTACAAGCCCGTCGGCAAGGATTTCCCGGTATTTCTGCATCCGGATACCGGTGAGGAATACGCGCTGGCACGCACCGAGCGCAAGAGCGGACACGGCTATCACGGCTTCGTGTTTCAGGCCGATGCCACAGTGACGCTCGAGCAGGACCTGGCCCGGCGCGACCTCACCATCAACGCGATCGCCCAGGATGAGGACGGCACGCTGACCGACCCGTACCACGGCGTGCGCGATATCGAAGCGCGCGTGCTGCGGCATGTATCACCGGCGTTTGTCGAAGACCCGGTGCGGGTGCTGCGGGTGGCGCGTTTTGCCGCGCGCTTTGCGCCGCTGGGTTTTCGCGTGGCGGATGAAACCATGCAGCTGATGCGGCAGATGGTGGCCGACGGTGAAGTCGATCATCTGGTCGCCGAACGGGTCTGGGCCGAACTGCGCAAGGCGCTGGGCGAGGCGCAGCCATCGGCGTTTTTGCGCGTGCTGCGCGAGTGCGGCGCGCTGGCGGTGTTGCTGCCGGAAGTCGACGCCTTGTACGGCGTGCCGCAGCGGCCGGAATTCCATCCGGAGATCGACACCGGCGTGCATCTGGAAATGGTGCTGGATGCCGCGGCCGCGCTGGCGCCCGGCGATGAGCTGATCGGCTTTTGTGGCTTGACCCATGATCTCGGCAAGGCGCTGACACCGGCCAGTGAACTGCCGCGACATGTCGGTCACGAGCATCGCGGCGTGGCGCCGTTGCACGCTTTGGCGGCCCGCCTGAAGGTGCCGAGCGAGCATGCCGCACTGGCCGAGCAGGTCTGCCGCGAACATCTCAACGCGCACCGGGCGTTCGAATTGAAACCAGCCACGGTGCTGAAGTTGCTCGGCAATCTCGATGCACTGCGCCGCCCTGCTCGGCTGGATGCTTTTCTGACCGCTTGTGAAGCAGACAAACGTGGTCGACTCGGCCATGAGCACGATGCCTATCCCCAAGCTGACTATCTACGGAGTGCGCGTGCTGCCGCAGCTGCCGTCGATGCTGCACCGTTCGTGTCCCAGGGTCTGACCGGACCGGCAATTGGCGAGGCGATGAATTCCGCGCGGATCGAAGCCATCGCGGCTGTCAAAACTGGGCATTCCCTAAGCTGAGCTGATGTATAAAGCCCAGTTGCTCGACGCCACTGCCAGGCGCCGGGCGTTTCATGTCTTGCTGGAGTTGCCCGTGTTGAGTGCCCTTGTCTCCCGTTCCCCGCTGCGCCAGCGCTTCATGCCATTGCTATGGCTGGGCAGCATGTTTCTGGCGATCTCGTTCGTCACGCGCGCGGTGCTGCTGATCATGTCGGGCCATGAGGTGCCGCATACCGCTGGCAACCTGCTGTATGCATTCGGCGTGGGCCTGGGCTACGACCTGATCACCTTCATCTATTTCGCCTGGCCGATGGTGTTGTTCCTGTGGCTGGTACCGACCCGCGACGGCCGGCTGGCGCCATGGCTGCGCTGGCTGCTGTACGTCGCCGGCCTGGCGCTGTTGTGCGCGATTTTCTGGATAGCCATGACGCTGGCTTTCCATGCCGGCTTCAAGGTGCTGTGGCCAATCCTGGTGCCATTCCTGTTTGTGCTGCCGCTGGCGGCCTTTACCTATACCTCGCGCACCGGACAATGGGTACTTTACGGCTTCGGCCTGTTGTTGCTTTACGGCTTGCTGTTCGTGGCGGCATCCGAACTGGTTTTCTGGAACGAGTTCAGCGTGCGCTTCAACTTCATTGCGGTGGACTATCTGGTCTATACCAATGAAGTGATCGGCAACATCCAGGAGTCATATCCGATCGGCAAATGGCTGAGCCTGCTGGTGGTACTGGCACTGGTGCTGTTTGCGTTCAGCCGCCGCGGACTGCGCGCGCGCGATGACGGCAGCAGCTTCTGGCAGCGCGGGAAGCTGGTGCTGGTATGGCTGGTGCTGACGGTGATTTCGGCAGCCGCGATCAACGGCACCAGCAAGGACCGCACCCGCAACAACTACGTCAACGAGCTGGCCGGCAACGGCATCTACCAGTTCTTTACCGCATTCCGCAGCAGCCATCTCGACTACGACAAGTTCTATCGCACCCTTCCGGATGATCAGGCCTTCCAGCGCGTGCGCGCGATGCTGAAAACGCCGGATGCCACTTACCTCAACAACGATCCGCGCGACCTCACCCGGGTGATTCGCCGGGCCGGGCCAGAGAAGCATCTCAATGTGGTGCTGATCAGCGTCGAGAGCCTGTCCGGTGACTACTTGGGCACATTCGGCAATCAGGGCAAGCTCACGCCCTATCTCGATTCGCTGGTCGATCACAGCCTGTTCTTCGACCGCCTGTACGCCAATGGCACGCGCACGGTGCGCGGACTGGAGGCGTTGTCGCTGTCGGTACCGCCGGCACCTGGCGACTCGCTGTTGAAGGAAAAGAACAACGAGAACCTGTTCTCGCTGGCCGACATCTTCAACGATCGCGGCTACCAGTCGGACTTCGTCTACGGCGGTTATGGCGAGTTCGACAACATGAATGATTTCTTCAGTCACAACGGCTATCGCGCGGTGGACCGGCGCGATATTCCCAAGAGCGCCACCATCCATAGCGAAAATGTGTGGGGCGTGGCCGACGAGGATCTCTACACGCTGGCGCTGAAGCAGATGGATGACATCCATGCCGAAGGCAAGCCGTTCTTCCTGCACATCATGACCACCTCCAATCACCGGCCATACACCTTCCCCGCCAACCGGGTGAGGGATGCCAATCACACCCGCGCCGGTGCGATCGAATACACCGACTGGTCGATCAGGGACTTCATCGAGCGCGCACGCAAGAAACCCTATTTCGAAGACACGATATTTGTGATCACCGCCGACCACTGCGCTTCCAGCGCCGGCAAGAGCAGCGTGCCGATCAATCGTTATCACATCCCGCTGTGGATCTACGCGCCCGCACACATCAAGCCGCAACGCGTCGATCGCATCATGGGCCAGGTGGATATCGCGCCGACCCTGCTCGGCCTGCTCAACTTCAGCTATCGCACGCGCTTTTTCGGTTACGACCTGATGCAGCTGGAACCCGGCCGCGAACGTGCGTTTCCAGCAACTTATGAAAAGCTGGGTTATCTGCATGACGACGTACTCACCGTGCTCGAACCGCAGCGCAAGCTGGAGCAGATGACACCTGACTATGCCAGCGGCAACGCCATCGCGCTCAAGCCACAGCGCGAGCCATTGGTCGACGATGCGGTGGCGTATTACCAGGTGGCCAGCGAGCTGTTCAAACGCGGCAAGATGGTGCGTCGACCGGGCGATGCAACGCCGGTTGAACCGCTGTCGTCACCAGCTGCGAACTCCCTGCCCGCCTCCGCCAGCAGCACGGCCATGCCGACAAATCGCTAAGTTCAGGATGAAATGAGTGAGCCATATCTGCACGTCGCACGACACGCAGACATCTTGGTTTCCGACCAGCATCGCGCTTGCTTAAGCCCGTCATCCTCGCGGCTCTCAACAACCGAAGGGCTGGTCAAGCGGGGATCCAGCGCCTCAGGTTATTCGGCAAAGCCCGAGGTCGCTGGGTTCCTGCTTTCGCAGGAATGACGAAGAACGGTGGCTCGCGCTCAAGTAAGTGCCGTTCGTGTCGGACCAGGCATCGACGTGTCCGTCTGGGGAAGCTACTTTTGGCGGCATCCCAAGCCGCTGATTCCCGTACAACGCCAGACGTCACGCCGTACGACAAACCCACGCTTCGAACCGACGCAAGGCACGAGCCAGTGGCGTGTGCAAAAGCAGTAACCCGAGCATGATGCCAATGGCATCGGCGAGCACGTCGAGAGCGTCGGCGTCGCGGGGCGGCATCAGCCACTGAAGTATCTCGATCAATACGCCGAAGGCCAGACAGCCTAGCGCCGCCAACCCGCGCGCACGTCTTGCATGAAAGACGTTACCCCACCAACCCATCAGGCAGCAGAAGGTAAACGCGTGCATCATCTTGTCGCCGTCATAGATATCGAGGGTGATGGTCGGATCGGGACGTAACGCCATCCACAGGGTCCACGCCATGATGATGAAGCCGATCATCACCCACCAATGGTGCCACCGAAGTGGTGTCGAAGCCGCTGCGATCAAAGACGTCCACCTTGATCGGCAGCCAGCAACTCGGCAGGCAGCGGCAATACATCGAGATTGCGCGCCAGCAGCATCGCCTGGAAACGCTCGCCCATCTGGTCAGGAAGCATCAGGCGTTTGACCTGCTGCGCCAGTCGATACTGACCATGTTCGTTGTCGACGTCCTGCTGGGCGCGTTCGAATGCTGCCTGCAACCCGGCACCGATCAGGAACTGCGCTTGCGGCAAATAAGCGGCCACGCCGAAACCGGCACTGTTGCCGGCCTCGGCCAGCGCGGTGAAATCCACGGACGCGGTGAGATCGTTGAGGCCGGGCAGATACAGCGGATCGTTGTGCGCGTGGTGGCGGTAATGCGCCATCAAGGTGCCGTCGTCACGCTCGGGCAGATAGAACTTGCTGCGCACGTAACCGTAGTCGACAAACAGCATCACGCCAGCCGCCAGTGAACCGGCCACCGCCTGAATCCAGTACGGCAACTGCGGCAGAACCTCGGAACGATAACCGTCGGGAAAATCACGCCGGAGGTCACGCTCCAGATGGCGTACGGCGCCGCTCACCAACGCGTCGGCAGGTCGATCGGTACGCAGCAACCGACCTTCGCCATCCAGCGCCACATGCTCTTCGTAGACTTCGCCATCGCGTATCGCGAAGCGGGTGGTGGGCAGTGCGTCGATCACCTCGTTGGCGAATAGCACGCCGCGCCAATCCTGCTCCGGCGGACGATCCAGCCACTGCACGCGATCATTCAGTTCGGCCGGCAGATTCGCCTGCAGGCGCTCTCGCTGGCGTTCGCGCAGATCGGCGCTGGGTTCGAGAATCAGGTAACGCCGTGGCACGATGCCGCTTTCGGCAAAGGCCATGAGCGCCGATTCGGCAAACGCGCCACTGCCGCCGCCGAGCTCGAGGAAATCGGCCTCGTCACCCAGCATGGCCAGCACCGGGCACATCGCACTCACCACGCAACGCGCAAACAGCTCGCCCAGCTCGGGCGCGGTGACGAAATCACCGGCCGCGCCGAACTTGGTCCGCCCGGCGCTGTAATAGCCCAGGCCCGGTGCATACAGGCAACGCTCCATGTATTGCGAAAACGGCATCGGCCCGTGTGCGGCAATCTGCTCGCGCAGCAGTTGCAGCAGGTGATCGGAGTGGACGCGTTCGTCGGCGTTGGGTTCGGGCAGGCGGGATTGCATGATCGGCAGTCGCTGTTTCGGCAGGTGCACAGGATAGCCGATCAATTGCGCGGCTCGATTCAGAAGTCCTTTTGCAGGGTCAGATAGACGCCGCGGCGGCGTGCATATTGCGGTGCACCCACGCCGATACCGCTACCGTCGCGCAGCTCGTAGCTGCGATCGAGCGCGTTGAGTACGGCCAACTGGGTGTGCAGCTTGCCGAAGCCATCGAACGCGAAATCATGCGCGACATTGAGGTTCAGCTGAAAGTACGCCGGCAACGAGGCACCGTTGGGTACCTCGCCATCCTTGCGCAGGCCACTGCCGAACAAGTAGTTCGCACCCACGCTCGTCGCTTCGTTGAAGGCGTAGTTCATGCCGCCCGATGACGACAGCTTCTGGTCATGGTCGAGAAAGATGTAATGGTCCTGCACGTAGGCCAGATCATCGGGCGCAAAGTTGTACTGGCTGGTAATGATGCGCTTGCCGATCGCCTTGCCGATCGATGCGTTGAAGTAGGCCGACAATGGGCCTTGGGCGTAGTTGGCGGTGAACTCCAGCCCCTTGACCCGGCCCTGCGCGTAATTGAAGGTGGAATACACCAGCGCGGAACCGAACTGGCCTTCGTCCTGAAGGCGCTGCACCTTGCGGTAATACGCATCCAGGCCGAGTGTCCAGGCATGGCCAAGCTGCTGCGAAACACCCGCGTCGAAATAGTCCGAACGTTCGGAGAGTGGCGTGTTGTTGCCATTGTCCGGCAGCGCATTGGTGGTGCCGTCGAACTTGGCGATGTCACTGCTGTCGATCATCTCGCTCGCTGGCGGCGTGAAATAGCGCGAGTAGCCGGCATGCACGACAGTGTCCGCGGTCGCCTGCCAGACAACGCCAAGACGCGGGCTCAACTGGCTCTCGGTGCGCGCCAGATGGTATTGATCGCCGCGCAAGCCATAGTTCACCGTCCAGTTGTCGCCAATGCTCCATTCGTCTTGCACATACGCTGACCAGGTGCGCGCAATCAAGTGGTTGTTGTCGAGAATACTGATCGGCGTGGTGCTGGCCTAGTTGCCATCGGCATCGGCTGGAAAGACCAGCGCATCATTGCCACTGACGGCGCGCTCGAAGCTGCCGTAGATGCCGTAGCGCAGGGTGTTGTCGTCACCCAGCGGGGTCGAGAAATCCGCCTGCAAGGTGCTGGCGCGATTGCTGCGGCTGACGTTCGACGCCACGCCATTGAACATCAGCTGGCCGATCTCGTCGGGAAGGTAATCGAGGCTGGAGAAACGCTGGCCGAGCGAAACCTGGTAACCGGTTTGTCCCCACTGACCTTGCAGGGACAGCACGCCGAAGCGGGTGTTCTCATGCTGGCGATCATTGAGCTGGGCGGAATCGAAATCGACCGTGTCGAGGTAACCGAACTGCGGCTGCTGGCCCGGATTGTTCGGGATATCAAAACGGTTATTGCTCGCCCCGAACAAGAAGCTCAGCCGGGTATTGTCATTGATCAGATAGCTGAGATCACCGAAGCCCTTGACCTGGTTGGTGTGATCGTGGATCGCCGTGCGGCTGGCGGTGGGGTTCTCGATGCCCTGATCACTTTCCAGATAGTTGGCCGTGGCAAAAAAGCTCCAGCGATCATTGCTGCCCCAGACCGATGCATTCGGATTCAGCGTGCCGTACGAACCGCCGGTGATGCCGACGCTGCCGCCATTGCCAAGCTGGTGGCCATTCTTGGTTGTGATGTCGACGACCGCCGCGGTACGCAAGCCGTATTGCGCGGGCAAGGCGCCATCAAGCAGCTTCACGTTGCTGATCGAGCGCGCATCCAGGCTCTGACCAAAGCCGGAAATCGACTCGGGAATGATCACGCCGTTGATGCGGTATTGCAGGTTGGCATGATCCCCGCGCACATGCAGGCCACCGTAGGAATCCTGCACCACGCCCGGCGCTTGCAGCAGCACCTGGTTCATCGGCGTCGAATCGCCGAGCGGCAACTGCTTGATCGCTTTCTGATCGATCACGTACTGGCTGGAGCCGGTGTCTGGTGACAATGCATTGCGCGAACGGTCGAGCGCTGCCGACACCTGCACCGCGCTGAAGTCCTTGGTTTGTGGCGCGGTGTCGTCGGTATCGGAGGATGTCGGGACATCGACAGCGTGGACGGCGCTGGCGGCAAAGGCCGCGGCGAGGGCCAGCGCAAGCAAGGTGGGTTTCGTCATGGAATGCGGCTCAGGTCAGTGATCAATGCGATGATTTGTTATGTTATAACATCTCCACTAGAACCTGCACATATGACCAATGTCATAGGCCAGCGGTATTGGCTGAACATCCCGCAATGCCCTCTTGAGTCGCGCTTCACACGCCAGCCCCAAGACTGTGCTGATCATCCCCACCGCAACGACCAGCGCTCGCGTGCTGGTTGCCCACGGAGCAGCGCATGAGCCAGTCCAGTACCCAGGTCCCTGCCGTCCCCGGCCCGATCGAGCACGGCAAGCTCACCCAGGCGATCCTCGACTTCGTCAGCGAAGTACCGGCAAGCCACGCCGCACATAGCGACGAACCGGCGATCGCCGCACGCAAACTCGCCAACCGCGCCGCCCAGCGCGCTGCATTAACTGCCGGTTCGCTGGCCTTGCCGCCCGGGCCACTCGGCTGGCTGACCCTGCTGCCGGAACTCATCGCGATCTGGAAAATCCAGGGCCAGCTGGTCAGCGATATCGCTGCCGTCTACGGACGCCGCGCGACCTTGGGCCGCGAGCAGATGATGTGGTGCCTGTTTCGACATACGGCGGCGCAAGCGTTCCGCGATCTGGTCGTGCGCATGGGCGACCGGCTGATCTTCCGACGCATGTCGCACGGCGTCGCGCAGCGGGTGGCCAAACAGGTTGGCGTGAAACTGACCCAGCGCACGCTCAGCAAGGGCTTGTCGCGCTGGTTGCCGGTGATCGGCGCACTCGGCGTGGGTGCCTATGCGTATTACGACACCGGGCAAGTCGCCAATACCGCGATCGAGTTGTTCAGTGGCGAGACCGAAGTCGTCGATGACGCCGACGCTGCAACCGTGCCCGCGAAAGCCAGACGCGCTCCGCGCAAAACCGCTGCGGCAGCCCGGCGCACCGTGGCCAAGGTGACTGACAAGCTCGTTACAGGCGCGGTACGCAAGGCCACCAAAGCCGTGGCGAAAAAAGCGGCAAAGAAGGCTGCAAGGAAACCACGCAAGCCGAAAGCCGACTGAAGGTCCATCGCAAGCAAGCGCACAGGTGACGCTGCGTGCGGCATGCGGCAAGCTGTGGACTGAATCGCCTGCCGGAGCTGCCCGTGAACTCGACCGATGACCGCCCCGTTGCGCTGATCACCGGTGCCGCCCGTCGGGTAGGCGCGGTGATTGCGCAGCAATTGCACGCTGCCGGCTATGACCTTGCCCTGCATTATCGCCATTCGCAGGGTGACGCACGCATGCTGGCCGATGCACTGGAGCAGCAACGTGCCGACAGCACCCTGCTGCTGCAGGGCGAGCTGGCCGATACGGCGATACTGCCCGACCTGATCGAACGCGTACTGGCGCATTACGGCCGGCTCGACGCGCTGGTCAACAACGCCTCGGCGTTCTATCCCACGCCCATCGGCACCACCACTCCTGCGCAATGGGACGAACTGTTTGCCTCCAATGCACGCGCGCCGTTCTTTCTCAGTCAGGCTGCCGTGCCGGCGTTGCGGCAATCCAAAGGCAGCATCGTCAACCTGCTCGACATCTACGCCGAGCGACCGCTGGCCGATCACCCGTTGTATTGCATGGCCAAGGCGGCACAGGCCGCGATGACCCGCTCACTGGCGCTGGATCTCGGCCCTGACGTGCGCGTCAACGGCGTGGCGCCGGGCGCGGTGCTCTGGCCGAGCGACGGCAAGGCGTATGACGATCAGCAGGCGATGCTTGATCGCACCCCATTGCAGCGCGCTGGCTCACCCGACGATGTCGCCAGCGCGGTGCTCTGGCTGCTGCGGGATGCGCCGTTTGTCACGGGTCAGATCATTCGCATCGATGGTGGCCGCACGTTGTCGGTATAACGGCTGCGGTAACTCGTTAATCGCTCAGCAGCTCCACGCTCAACGGTTCGCTTTCCACCGGAAATGCCGCCCACAGTTCAGCCATGCTTTGGCCATTCACCGGATGTCGAAAATCCGGGGTGATGTCGGTAATCGGCTTGAGCACGAAGGCGTGCTTCAATTCATTGCGCGGAAGCTGCAGGTGGCCCGATCCGCTGGTGATCAGGTCATCGTAGAACACGATGTCGATGTCCAGCGTGCGGTCGGAATAACGCGGCACATCACGGCGGCGACCGTGCCGGTCTTCCAGCGCATGCAACCACGCGTTGAGCGCCTCGGGCGACAGCGTGGTATCCAGACCCACCGCCAGATTGATGAAGTCTGCGCCGTCGTAACCCACCGACTTGCTGCGATACGCCGGCGATACCGCGATGTCGCCGAACTGCTCGCGCAAGGCGGCGAGTGCGGCCAACAGATAGCGGTGCGGTTCAAGGTTCGAGCCCAGGCTCAGATAGACCCGCGCCACCGCCTCAGGCCTCGTCGCCAATGGCCGCTGGCGGCGACGCTTGCTGCATTCGCGTAGCCAAGGCGATGCGCATGTCACTGCCTGCCGGCTGCTGATAGAGGCGCAGACCAAACTCCGGCAATAACGCAAACAGGTGATCGAAGATATCCGCCTGGATGCCCTCGTACTCGATCCACGCGGTGGTCGCGGTGAAGCAGTACAGCTGAAGGGGAATGCCCTGCGCGTCGGTGGCCAGCTGGCGCACCATGCAGGTCATCTGCCGATGGATTTTCGGATGCTGCCTGAGGTATTCGCCGACGTAGGCGCGGAACGTCCCCAGGTTGGTCAGGCGCCGACGATTGACCTGCTGCTCGCCGGCCTCGCCGAGTTGCTTGTTCCAGGCATCCAGTTCGCTGTTCTTGTCGGTCAGGTATTCATCCAGCAGACGAAAACGCGACAGCTGGGCGAGTTCATCGGCATCGAGAAAATGCACGCTGGCCGCATCGATGACCAGGGCACGCATGATCCGCCGGCCACCGGAATCGGACATGCCACGCCAGTTCTGGTAGCTCTCGCTGATCAGCCGCCAGGTCGGAATGGTCACCACGGTATGGTCGAAATTGCTCACTTTGACCGTGTACAGGCTGATGTCGATCACCGTGCCATCCGCGCCCGAACCCGGCATGGTGATCCAGTCGCCGACGCGCAGCATGTCATTGGCGGCCAGCTGCATGCCCGCGACAAAGCCCAGGATGGTGTCTTTGAACACCAGCATCAGCACGGCCGACATCGCACCCAGACCGGATAGCAGCAAGCCGACGCTCTTGTCGGTGACCGAGGCAATCACCGAAAGCGTGGCGATGATGAAGATGCCGATCTTGATCAGCTGTATGACGCCCTTGATCGGCCGGTTGTTGCCCATCGGCGACTGCCGATAAAGCATCTCCATCGCATTCAGCGCGGCGTTGATCGCCATCACCAGGCAGAACACCATCAACGCCAGCGTGATGTGCTCGACCAGCGTCGCCGTACCCTTGGGCACGTTATGCAGCAGCGGAACCCCGAGCTGGATCACCAGCACCGGCACCAACCGGCCCAGCCAACGGAACACGCCAAGCTGGAACATCGCGTCATCCCACTTCCACGCCGTGCGCCTGGCCAGCCGACGCACGATGCGGAACAGCACCAGCCGGGTCAGCACGCCGCACAGCCAGGCCACCACCACCAACCCGAACAGGCTCAGCGAAGTCTGGATCAACGGTACCTGCAGGTAGTCAGTCACGGCTTTCATTCGATTGGGCTACGGCTCCTGGAAACAGATGGCGGGACATCCGGTGAATAGGTCATTGCGGGCGGGTACCACGTTCGATGCATACACCAACTGCCTTGGCCCCACGCACCGCACCGGGCTTGGACAGCTTCAGCCGTAGCCATTGCACACCAAACTCCTCGCGAATGATCGCCGCGCAGCGCTCGGCCAGCGTCTCGACCAGCCCGAAACTGGACTCGCCGACATAACCGATCAGGCGCTTGGAAACGTCCTTGTAGTTGAGCGTCTTGGCGATATCGTCATCCGCCGCCGGCACGGTATTGTCGAACGCCATCTCGATATCCAGCGACAAGGTCTGGCGCACGCGGCGTTCCCAGTCATAAATGCCGATGACGGCATCAATGCGCAATTCTTCGATGAAAACGATGTCCATGGCGGCATTCACTGGGCTTTAAACCGTACAGGGTCGGCGAGCCGGCGACAGGATGCAAGTCGCAGGTCCCCGGCGTGCGATCATAAGCACATGGCCACTTTCAGTAATCTCCCACTCAAACCCGCCCTGCTCGCCAGCGTGGAAACACTCGGCTATACCGAGATGACGCCGGTGCAGGCACAAAGCCTGCCGCCGATGCTCGATGGCCGCGACGTGATTGCGCAGGCGCAGACCGGCAGCGGCAAGACCGCGGCGTTCGGGCTGAGCCTGCTGCAGTCGATCGATGTCGACGTGATTCGCTTGCAGGCGCTGGTGCTGTGTCCGACCCGCGAACTGGCCGACCAGGTCAGCAAGGCGATCCGCAAACTCGCCGCCAATATTCCCAACGTGAAGCTGCTGACCCTGTGCGGCGGCATGCCGCTGGGGCCGCAGCTGGCATCACTCACCCATGATCCGCATATCGTGGTCGGCACGCCCGGTCGCGTGCAGGAACACCTGAAGCGGCAAAGCCTGCACGGCGGCGGCATCAAGGTGCTGGTGCTGGACGAGGCCGACCGCATGCTCGACATGGGTTTCACCGAGGCGATCGAGGACATCATCGGGCGCATCGCCAAACATCATCAGACCCTGCTGTTTTCGGCCACCTATCCGGAGGAGATCCGTGCGGTGAGCGCGCGCGTGCAGAACGATCCGGTCGAGGTCACGGTGGAAGCACCGCTGACCGAGCAACCATCGATCGAACAGCGCTTCCACGAGGTGGATCCGGCGCAGAAGATCGATGCACTGGCGCAATTGCTGGCCGCTGACAGCGCGCAGCATGCGCTGGTGTTCTGCAACATGCGTCGCGATGTGGATGCCGTGGCCGTCGAGCTCGATCGACGCGGTTTCTCGGCGCTGCCGCTGCACGGCGACATGGACCAACGCGACCGCGACGAGGTGCTGGTGCGCTTCGCCAATCGCAGTTGTGCGGTGCTGGTGGCGACCGACGTGGCCGCACGCGGCCTGGATATCGTCGCGTTGCCGCTGGTGATCAGCTACGACATCGCGCATGACCCGGATACCCATACGCATCGCATCGGCCGAACCGGTCGTGCCGGTGAATCGGGCCTGGCGATCACCTTGTGCACGTCGCGCGAGCGGCCCAAGGCGGCCAATATCGAGGAGCTGACCGGCACGGCGCTGCCGTGGCGGCCATTGAAGGTCTTGCCGCCACGCGGCAAGACCCTGCATCTGGCGCCGATGAAAACCCTGGTGATCGACGCCGGACGACAGGACAAGCTCCGCCCCGGCGATATCCTCGGTGCACTCACCGGCGATGCCGGTCTCGACGCCAAGGACATCGGCAAGATCGACGTCTACGCCACCCGCGCCTATGTCGCGATCACCCGTTCACTGGCCAACAAGGCGCTGGAACGTTTGCGCGCGGGCAAGATCAAGGGTCGCAACTTCCGCGTGCGTCCGCTGGGCTGAGCCTGCTCGACTTTCCATTCACTGTTACGGAACCCGCCTTCATGATCCGCTGGCTTGCCTGCACGATTGCCCTGATTACGCTGCTCGGTTGCACGCCAACACGCGCGGCCATTCCGGTCTACGGTTACAAGGTGGTGCACACGTATCCGCACGATACCGGCGCCTATACCGAGGGCCTGTTCTACAAGGACGGTTATCTGTACGAGAGCACCGGCCGCAATGGCTTGTCGTCGGTACGCAAGGTCGAGCTGAAAAGCGGCGAAACGCTGCAGCGGCAGACCGTGCCGCCAGAGTATTTCGGCGAGGGCATCATCGACTGGAAGGATCATCTGATCCAGCTCACCTGGAAAGGCCAGACCGGTTTCGTCTACGACCTGAAGACCTTCAAGACGCTGAGCCGCTTTGCCTACCCCGGCGAAGGCTGGGCGCTGACCCGTGACGACAAGCGCATTTACATGAGCGATGGCACGCCGACGCTGCGCATTCTCGATCCCGACACGCTCAAGCAGATCGGCAGCATCAACGTCACCGCCGATGGCGAACCCGTGGCCAACCTCAACGAACTGGAATGGGTGAACGGGGAGATCTACGCCAACATCTGGCAGACCAATCGCATCGTGCGCATCGATCCGGGCAACGGCCACGTCGTGGGCTGGATTGATCTCACCGGCCTGCTCGATGCAAGCCTGATCCGTGATCCGAACGACGACGTGTTGAACGGGATTGCCTGGGACGCGGCGACAAAGCGCCTGTTCGTCACCGGCAAGCACTGGCCGACGCTGTTCGAGATCAAGCTGGTGCCAGAGCAGCATTGAAGTTCAAACGCGACCTCACAACCTGTAGGAGCGGCTTCAGCCGCGACATGCCCCAGCAACACCGCAACCCCTGTCGCGGTTGAAACCGCTCCCACAAAAAGCCGGGCTTGCCATCTTGGCACCGGCAAAACTGGCGGAACCTGTTTGAGGTCAAACTGGGGCGTGAGAAGCGTTGAGGTTCGGTGGTACCACACACTCCCGTTCGCCCTGAGCGTAGCCCGCGCCAGCGGGCGAAGTCGAAGGGCAGCTTGATCGCGCGAACCCTTCGACTTCGGCCTGACGGCCTACGCTCAGGGTGAACGGTAAGGGGTAGGGGAAACTCAACGCCAAAATCTATGCAACCAACGTCACTCTGAATGCAGAGATTCCGTTGGCGATTGTCGCGCACTCAACCAATCTGCCGCCGCACGGCCAGCAATCCGACCGCTGGCGAAGCAACCCGCAAGCAGATAGCCACCCGTCGGCGCCTCCCAGTCGAGCATCTCGCCAGCGCAGAACACGCCAGGCCGTGCGGACAACATCAGGTTTTTATCCAGCCCATCGAAGCACACACCACCGGCACTGCTGATCGCCTCTTCGACGGGACGCGGCGCGCGCAGGAGCAGTGGCAACGACTTGAGTTGTGCGGCCAGTGCCTGCGGGTCGGCCAGCGTCGGCTTGGCGGTGACTTCGAATACCAAGGCACTCTTGCCCGCATCCAGACCAGCGCGGCGACGCAACCAGTCGCCAATGCTGTGCTTGCCACGCGGTGCAGCCAGTCGTTCGGCCAGGACTTGTTCGGTGTAGCCCGGCACCAGATCCAGCCGCAAGACGGCTTCACCGCTAGCTGAAATCTGCTCACGCAGATCAGCCCCGATCGCATAGACCAGGCTGCCCTCGAGCCCGTATTCGCTGATCACGCATTCGCCCTGACGCGCCTGTTCGACACCATGTCGATCCTTCCAGTGCGCCACCACCGATTTCAGCGGCGCGCCCGCGAAACGGCTGGACAGGTGTTCGCTCCAGTCCACTTCAAAACCGCAATTGGCGGCCTGCAACGGTGCCACCGCAATCCCGGCCTCGGTCAATGGTTCCACCCAGGCGCCATCCGAACCGAGCATCGGCCAGCTGGCGCCACCCATGGCCAACACCACGGCGTCTGCAGGCAACACCCGCTCGCCCTGCGGAGTGGAAAAATGCAGCGCGCCATTGGCCTGCCAACCGCGCCAGTAGTGATGCATGTGGAAGGTGACGCCCGAGGCGCGTAAGCGACGCACCCACGCTCGCAGCAATGGTGCCGCCTTCATGTCGGCCGGAAACACCCGCCCGGAGGTGCCAGTGAACGTCTCGATGCCGAGCCCGCGCGCCCAGGTGCGCAATTCGTCCGGACCAAAACCTTCCAGCCAACGCGCGATTTCACTTTCCCGCTCGCCAAAGCGCTTGATGAAACTGGCTGAGGCTTCACCATGCGTGAGGTTGAGTCCACCCTTGCCGGCAAGCAGAAACTTGCGTCCGACCGAACCCATCGCATCGTAGAGGTCGACCTGCATGCCTGCGGCGACAGCAGCTTCGGCGGCCATCAGCCCGGCCGGGCCGCCGCCGATGATCGCCAATCGTGGTGAGTTTTTGCTGGACATGCCGCTATGGTCGCACGCCGGCTATACCGAGAGCACGGCAAGTTCCATATCGCGAAATTACTCGAATGCCACCAAGGCTGTGACTTGGACTGGTATCGGGCGTGAAGTGCTTGCAGCCCCATTCCTGGACGCTCTGTGATTCCTCACTCAGCATGCAGTCTCACGGCATCTTCTGAACGTCCTGCACAGGAATCATGGCTTCGTCAGTGCTCCAACGATCGGCTGGCGAACGCGCACCGATTGTCGGTCGCGTACAGAATATGCTCCCTCCAGCGAGGAGATTGAGCTGGGATATTCAATGGAGCCGCTGCCCGCGCAGGGTTTGCCCGCCCGACTGGTTTGTAGGCGCAATTTCACCTGCCGAAACGAGCCACACAACAATAATGGTGAACATTGATGACAGCCATTTTTGTCTGCATGATGCAAAGAGAAAACGCAAAGATCGCCATTGGCAAATGCAGGCTGCCGAGGTAACAGGGCCGGACCGATACAGTTTCAAGACTGGTCTGCGCGGAGGTGCAATCACCAATCGGCTCAGCCAGATTTGAGAGAGTCAACTGAGGAGATATCGGTGCAGACAGGACGACGGTACAAGCGAGTTATGCGGCAGGCGCGCGGTCACGCCTGCACGATTGGTGTGTATCCATCCAGTTCAGCGCTTGGTGGAACATGACAACCCTCGACGTTAGTGAGCCCAAGTCACAGACCTATAGTCAGTCTTCGTCCGTCGGCAGCCGCTCCTGGATCGCTCTCGGCATGTTGGGCTTCGTCTATGTGCTGAATTTTCTGGATCGTCAGCTGCTGGCCATCCTCGCCAAGCCGATTCAGGATAGCCTCGAATTGTCCGACAGCCAGCTGGGTCTGATCGGCGGGCTGTACTTCGCTCTGTTCTACTGCTTTATCTCGATTCCGGTTGGCTGGCTGGCGGACAGAACCAATCGGGTCAAAGTGCTGACGCTGGCCTGTGCGATCTGGAGTGCAGCCACCGTCGCCTGCGGCCTGTCGACCAATTATTTCCAGCTGGTTGTTGCCCGCATGACGGTAGGGTTCGGTGAGGCCGGCGGTGTGCCACCGTCGTACGCAATCATTTCGGACTATTTCCCGCCGCATCGTCGTGGCACTGCGCTGGGCATTTACAACCTCGGACCGCCGATCGGTGCCGCGCTTGGCATCGCCTTTGGTGCTTCGATCGCAGGCGTCCTTGGTTGGCGATATGCATTCATCATCCTTGGCGGGGTGGGCCTGGTCGCAGCACTTGCTTTGCGACTGATCGTGCGTGAACCGAAGCGCGGCGGTCTCGACGATGTCACCACGGTGCACTCCAACAGTGTCCCTGCGCCGCGAACGAGCTTTCTCGAAACATTGAAAATGTTCTTTACGAATACCCCGTTGTTGCTCACCGCGCTGGGCAGCGGCGTGACGCAGGTGATCACGTATGGGATGGGCAACTTCGCAGTGCTGTTCCTGATGCGTGAAAAGGGCATGACGTTCGATGAGATAGCGGTCTATTTCGCACTGACCGTGGCCATCGCCATGGGCGCAGGGATTCTTGTGTCCGGGCGCATGGTGGATCACTTCACCCGGCGTTCCAAGGCTGCGTATGGCTGGCTCCCTGCCGTGACGCTCGCGCTTGCGATACCTGTCTACGTGGGTTTCGTATGGGCACCCACGTGGCGTCTGGCACTACTGTTCCTTACCGGGCCAATGTTTCTCAACTACTTCTATCTGACATCGTCGGTAACGCTGGTGCAGCAGTCGGTCAGACCGGACCAACGCGTGATGTCAGGTGCCTTGCTGCTACTGATCATGAACTTCATTGGCCTCGGATTCGGCCCGACATTTGTCGGCCTTGTCAGTGACCATTTCCACGCCAGCCATCCCGCGCATTCCCTGCAGTTTGCGCTGTACGCCCTCGCGCCGTTTTACATCCTGGCCATCGCGCTGTTTGTTTTCCTGGCTCGGGCGCCCTCCATGTCAGGCTAGTTGTCGCGCCGTTTGATTTCATAAATCACAATGGAAGGCGGCAGCGAGCGAGAGCATGAAATGGGTACGTTACACAGCCGAACAGCGGCAATGGGCGATCGAG
>Ga0164241_10001555_pt1 | contig 27712 bp, 11 predicted proteins | sample OricomyardsoilBY_FD_108780 | JGI IMG/M metagenome (GOLD analysis project Ga0164241, IMG submission 108780) | Backyard soil microbial communities from Emeryville, California, USA - Original compost - Back yard soil (BY) | ecosystem: Environmental > Terrestrial > Soil > Unclassified | place: USA... | reverse complement strand
CAAAGTACCCGCGGCGTTCGAGAACACCACGCTCGCCATCACGGCCGACGGCATCCTTCGCCGCGCGCGAAAGCTACTTCGTGCACAAAGTACCCGCGGCGTTGCCCGCGCGCCAATACAGCCGACGGCATCGTTCTCCGCGCGCGAAAAGATACTTCGTGCACAAAGTACCCGCGGCGTTCGAGAACACCACGCTCGCCATCATGCTCTCTTCGACCCGCCCCCATCATCAACGCGAGCATCACGGTCGTGATCAAGCCGCCCGCGAAGTGCTCAGCGCCGGTCACCGCGATCAGTGCCGTCCGCTGCAGCCGACCGCGCTCCGGGTCGCGCGCGTCTCCCGAAACGGCGGCTCGGTCGGCGATCAGGAGAACCGCTCCCTATCGTGGAAAGCACTTGGAAAGCACTTCGAGCCGCCCCCGCCAACAACGCTGGAGGGCGGCGGGCTGGGGTCAGCGACCGACCCGAGCTCGGCCGTACGCTCACCGATGATCGTCGTTCCGGATCCGGATACGCCGAGAATGTGGACGCGGCTGGGCATGACGACTCACGCAGTGGACGCGTGGAACCGTCGTCGCACAAAAGACGAAGGACCCCCGCGCAGGCTGAAAGCCTGCGCTTGGGGGTCCGGACGCGCGCAGGACGCACGCTCGAGGCGAGCCGCGATGAGGCTCGTGGGAATGGTGTGTGCTGCGAGGCGCGCGGCCGCCGTGTTGCGACGTCACGCGCTCGGGGCACCTACCAACTCAGGTGAAGTCTTTTTCGACGCGCTCTTGATCCTCTTTGCAGCGGATGCAGAGCGTGGTCTCCGGGCGCGCTTCGAGGCGCTTGACGGAGATCTTTTCGCCGCAGTCGTCACAGACGCCGAAGGTACCCTTGTCGATTTTTTCGATCGCTTTGCCGATCTTGTCCAAGAACGCCTTCTCACGACCACGTAGGCGAAACTGGAACGATTGGAGGTATTCGCTCGACGCGAGATCCATCTCGTCCGGCAAATCGTTGGCGTCGAGGGCCATGTCCTCATCAAGCGTCTGTTGGGCGCGCTTGATGATTTCTTGGCGCCTCGCCTCGAGCATGTCCCGGAATTTTTTTAGCTGGACTTTGGTCATCGGTAGCGCACTCGATTGGCTTTGTCTGACTACTCGTGCGGCAATCCAGTTACCTGGAATTGCACCCCCAATTCTGGGGGCCGGTTAAGATAGGGACCCGCTTTGGCTCAGTCAATAGCCGGCACCCAGAATCGCCCGCGGGCGCGGCTCAGGTGCAATGCGCTGCAATCGGCTGGTATTTCCGCCAGTCCGCGCTTTTGACGGCGCTCGTCCGGGGAAGCATTGGGCGATTATCGAGCAGGCGTCTCGCTTTGCGGCAGGGCGCCCAGCTGTGGCGATAGGGTTTCCTTCGCTACGCCGCTTCGCATCAAATCCGTTTACGAGGGACGCCGGTCGCCGGTCAGAGGCCGTCGCGGTAGGCGCGCACGGCGTTCACGATCGCGTCGGCGATTTTTTGTCGGAAGTCTCCGGTGTTGAAGCGTGTTTCGCCGACCGAATTGGAGATGAACGAGGTCTCGAACAAGACCGCCGGCATGCGGGCGCCGGCGAGCACGTAGAAACCGGCGCGTTTGATGCCTGAGTTTGGAATATCCCCGTAACTCGGCGAGAGCGATGCAATCGCAGAACGTTGCAGCAGTTCCGCAAAATGATTGGAGCGCCCCGCGCTCAAGCTGCCCTCGGCGCGCCGCAGAGCGCCGGCGAGTTCGGCGGCAGCCTCGGCCGACGCGTCGTTTTCGCGCGCGGCGAGCCTCGTGGAGGCGGCGTCGCGCGAGTCGTCGAGCACGAAGGTCATGACTCCGCGACCTGCGCCGTCTCCACTCGCGTTGCAATGAATCGAGACGAACAAGTCCGCTTGGAATGCGTTGGCGCGCGCCGTGCGTTCGTCGAGCGCGACGTAGTCATCGCCATCTCGAGTGAGAAGCGTGGAGATGCCGAGTTCGCGCGCGATCAGCGGCGCTGCGCGATGGGCAATGTCGAGCGTGACGTCTTTTTCGCGCAAACCACTCGGTCCGCTCGCACCCGGGTCGTGTCCACCGTGACCAGGGTCGAGCACGACGCGTCGCACCTGGCGCGGTCCATGCGCGCTTTCTTCCTTGTGCTCGGGTGGTTCTTTGGAGACGTCGATCACCAAGCGAAAGGGCTCGGGCATGTAGAAGACATGCCGGTAAGCCATGCCGTTCAAATCGAGCACGACGCGGGTGCGCGTCGGTTCCGCGCCGATGCGAACGCGCGTCACGAGCCCGCCCACATCGAAGGCCTTCGCGCCTTGGTAGGTTGCGCCGTCGATATCGACGAACAGGCGCGGACTCTTGCTACCCTCGTCCAAGAATCCGACTTTGTACGTCGCGGGTTGCGTCACGTAGACGACGACGCGCGCAGCGTCCGCGGCGGCGTAGCGTTCGATTTTCGTGACGCGCGCGGGGCCACGCGGCACACCGAGCGTCGGCACGATCACGCCGTCGTTCGGCGCGGGTGGAAGCGCGGGCGGTGGTTCGGCGGAACGCGCGGCGGGCGTAGCGACCGTGCTGCCTTCGCGTTCGATCTTGGCGAGCGCACTGGGTGGCGGGCGAAACGCTGCCAGCGTGCTCAGGATCTGATCCGCGTGCTGCTTGCACGACTCTTCGGCGCCCGGCGCGAGTTCTGCGCGATACACGGCTTGAAATGTGAGCTCAGGCTCCGCCCTCAGCTCGCCCTCGAGCATGGCAGCCGACAACGCCGCCGAGCAGCGCAGCGAGGGCTCGTCGCGGGCGGCCTGGCGGTACAATTCTATTGCCTCCAGCGCGTCAGCTTCGCGATGGTCAGCGCGGAAAATTCGTTCACGTAGGCGCGCTGCGTCGAGCAGGAGCTTTGACCCCGCTTTGCCCCCTTGCTTGCTGCCAGCGACAGCCCAAGCATCCGCGTGTGCGACGGCTTCGGGCCGCTCGGGAAGTGCCGGCAAATGGCCGCCACTACCGCTCGCAGCGGGATTTGGCTGCGTCGCGTCTGCCCCGTGCGAACGACAGCTCGACGCACAAACTAGGGCGAGAACCAGGGTCAGCGAGCGCCGAGTGCACGGGAAGCCGGGGGATCGCATGCCGCCTGGCTTTGCTCTTAGCGTGCCCTCGCTGAATCGGCCAAACCGGTGGCTGGCCCGCGTTGCGCCGCTGGGAGTCGCGATGCTAGCCTCTGACACGTAATTAATGCCCGATTCAGCTGACAATGGGCGCCCGTCGTCGGCGCCGCTGAGCGTCGAAGACGCCGAGCGACTGGCCGATAGCTTTCACGCTTTTTGGGACGACGAGCCCGAGACGGCATCCGTTGCGCCCGCGGCCGCACCGACGTCGCACACGGCCACAGTGACCGCGCCGATGCCCGCCGTTGCGCCGATGCCCGCCGTTGCGCCGGTGCCCGACGTTGCGCTGGTGCCCGCCGTAGCCCCGTCCGCGCATCCCGTCGCAGTGACCGCGCCGATGCCGGTCGCGGCGCCCACTCCACATCCCGTCGCAGTGACCGCGCCGATGCCTGCCGTCGAGCCCGTCGTTCCGAAACCGAAGCCGCTCGGCAAACAGACGCTGATCGGCATTGCGCCGATCACCATCGAGAACCCGCGCACGACCGAGAGTGAAAAGCCGCCCGCGGCGCTGAGTGAAAAGCCGCCACCCTCGCAACCCGTGCAGTCGTCGCCAGAGGTCCCCGGTTACGCGATCGCGTACACGCCGAAGGACCCTCCGAGCACCCCCGCGGTGGTGATCGCGCCCGAAGCGCAATCGTCACCGGATCACGCGCCACCCGAAAATCGGCGCCAATTCTCGCAAACCGTGCCTTCTCGCGTGCGTTCTTCACCGAATGCATCGCTCTCACCGCCGCCACCGCCGCCGGCAGCGATCGCCGACGACTTCAACCCTTACGAGAAGAAGGGCAAGGGCAAGGTCGTTGGGCTGCTAGCAGGCGGAGCACTGTTGTTGCTCGGTGCCGTGGTCGGCGTGCGAGCACTCAGCGGCAGCGGCGAAGCCGTGTCGAAGGCGCCCGCGCCAACGACCGATGTCGTGCGCGCAGCTACCGTTGGTGCCGCGATCCCTACTCCGGAGCCAGTCGAGGTCGCGCCGACTGCCGTTGCTGCGAGTCCAACGCCGCCCACCCGCACGGCAACGGCTGAAACCGAACCGGTCGCAGCCACGCCGCGCCCGGCGACCGAGCGCGCGCCCGCCAAGACCAAAGCCAAAGCCAAGGCAGAGAGCGTCGCTCCCGCACCGCGACCGGTGACTCGCGCCCCCACCCGTGAGTCTAGCCCTCCCGCGACCAAGGCAGGCAAAGGCGTCATCGTTCGCGACGCACCCTTCTGAGATTCCGTCTTGGCTAAAAGCCGCCTATTGTCCGAGCGTCGATGAGAAACTTCAGTGTCCGCGCGCTGCTGTGCTGTTCGCTTTCATGCGCCCTGCTGCTCGGTGCCGCGACATCGTTCGCTGCCCCGCCCGCGCGCTCTGCGGATGAAGACAACACCGTCGCCATGGCGCGAGAGCGCTTCAAAGAGGGCGTCGCGTTCTTCGATCAGAAGCAATACGACAAGGCGCGCGTCGCGTTTCTGCAAGCCTATGCGTTGAAGAGGCACCCCGCGGTATTGCTCAACCTCGCGCAAAGCGAACTTCGTTGTGGCCACGAGGTCGACGCTGCCAAGCACTTCTCGGCGTACCTGCGTGAATCGACGACCGCGAGCGACTCTGAGCGCCAGGCAGCCGAAGCTGGCTTGAATGCGACCAAATCTGCCGTCGCTCTGCTCGACGTGAGCGTCGATGAAAGCGGCGCAGAGATTTACGTCGACGGATCGCTGGAAGGCACTTCGCCGTTGCCAGGAGCGCTGTATGTGGCGCCGGGCACTCACACCATCGAGGCTCGCAAGGGCGGCAAGACCAAGACGCAACAGGTCAACACCAGCGCCGGCCGCCAGTTCATGGCAGAGCTCAATTTCGCAGGGAAAACGCTGCCGGCCGAACCAGTAGCGGCCGCCGCGAGCGCCAGCAAGATCCCGCCCCCGCGCGAAGAACCCGCTCCCGCTCCCGCGCCCGAACCGACGACGCCGGAGCCCGCGAGCGCCGGACGCAAACCGTTCTTCAAGTGGCTCGTGAGTTCACCCGCTGGCGTGATTGGCCTCGGTCTCACCGGCGTCGGCGTGGGCGGCGGCATCGGCTTGGCCGTCGCGTCCAAGAAGAGTTACGACAACGCTGACTCCGTAGCCGCGCAAATCACGCACGCTGCATCCCAAGACAGCATGATGCAGAATCCGAATACGCGCGACCTGTGTAACGATCCGAGCGCGTGGCTGATGAAGCAGGCGAATCCGCCGTCGGACCTCGCTGGCCGCGCGAGCCAGTACAACGCCGCGTGCTCGAAGTACCAAGACAACGTACACAACGGCGATCAGTTGAAGACCTGGTCGACCGTCGGCTTCGTCGTCGGCGGTGTGGCCGCCGTTGGCACCGTGATCTTTTATTTCGTCGATCCCGGCGCGAAAGAGAGCAGCAGCGGCGAAGGGAAGCGCGAACAGCGGCGTGTCGCGCTCGTGCCGAGCGTCGGCCCCGGGCAAACCGGGCTGACCGTGGTCGGCAGCTTTTAGCCCAGATTCTCTGGCTCCTGCGCGTCCGACTCCGTGGCGCTCGGCTCACGCGCTTTGGCGAGCCAAGCCCGAAAGGTGCTGCGCGGCACGCCCGCCGTACGCGCCGCGCGACTCACATTCCCCTCACAGAGCTCGAGCAGCGCGCGCGCGTCGTGCACTGGCTTGCGTGCGTGCGGCGCTTGGCGACTCGCCTCATCCACGTGCCGCGCCGCAATCTCGTACTCAGCCGCGGCCGCCGCGCGATACAGCACCGCGCCGAGTTCACGCACGTTGCCCGGCCAGCTCTGCGCCACCAAACGCGACAACGCGGCGCTCGAAAGCACTCGCTCGCCGACGTCCGCGCGCAGGCGGCGCAGCAACGACTGACTGAGCTGAGCAATATCGCTCCGGCGCTCGCGCAACGGCGGAAGCTGCACGACCACGGTCGACAAGCGGTGATACAAGTCCGCTCGAAAGCGACCGTCCACGACTCGTTGATCGAGTTCTGCCCAGCTGGCCGAAACTAGGCGCACGACCACGCGCAGCGCTTGAGCCGCGCCCACCGCGCGCACCATGCCGTCTTCCACCACGCGCAGCAGCTTGACCTGAATCGAAAGCGGCAATTCCGCGATTTCATCGAGAAAAAGCGTACCCTCGTGAGCTTGTTCGAAAGCGCCCACGCGGCTCGTCACCGCGCCCGTGAACGCGCCACGGCGATGCCCGAAGAGCTCCGCGTCAGCGAGTGACTCGGGCAGCGCCGCCATGTTCAGCGGCACGTACGGCCCGTCGCGTCGCCCGAGATCGTGAATCGCGCGCGCCACCATGTCTTTGCCGGTGCCCGACTCGCCTTGCAACAAGATGGGCACGCGCGATTTCGCGTGCAGCCGCACGAGCCGCGCAACGCGCAACATCGGCGCCGAGGTGCCGATTACGCCAGGCAATGGATCGCTCGGAGCGAGCTGCTCGTCTCGTTCGACGGTTCGCACGCTCACGGCGGAGCGCCCGACGACGAACGCAGCGCCCGACTCCGAAAGCAAAGCCGAGCCGACGCGCGCGCCGCCGACGTACAACCCGTTCTTCGATGCCAAGTCCTCGACGAAGATCCCCGAATCCATGACGCGCAGTCGGCAGTGCAAACTGCTCACCGCGGGATCGTGAACACGCAGCAGCGCGGTGCGCCCGCTGCCGAGCGTGAGCTCCTCGCCTTGGCGCAGCGTGACGCTGCGCGGTTCGTCTTCGACCCCGAGATCCACGCGCCAGGGACCGGGCAAGCGCGCGCGGGGGCATTCGACGGTTTGGGAGGTCGGATCGGGTACGGGGGGCTCAGTAGGCATCACGCTGTCCCCATCGGCCAGAGGTGTGCCCCGGTTGTGTCAAAGCTCGACGCAGGGGTTTCGTGAGCTCGCGGCCGATGCTAACAAGGCGCCCATGCGAACCTCCGTCGCGCTCTGCGCAGCCCTGGGCCTGGTATTTTCGGCCCGCTTCGCCAGCGCCGAAGCTCCCGCCAGCGCCCACCCCGAGCCGAAGGCCTCGCCCGCGGCGCCCGCGCCCGCGGCACCCGCGCCCGCAGCGTCTGTATCCGCTCCAGGCACCGCGCCGGCGCCCGCAGCCACTGCCGTCGGAACTGCTGCACCCGAGCCAGCACCTAGCAGCACTGCACCCACTCCGGGCGCCACACCCGGTGCTGCCATTCCCGGCGAGGATGCCGGCCCGGTGGTCGTCCCTGCCGACGACGCGCCGCCTCCCTTGGAGCCAATCCCCAACGCGCACGACACGCTCGGTGGGCACTTCGTGCTCGGGGCGTCACTCGGCGCGCGCTGGCCGTTCGGCGATCTCGAACAGGGTCGAGCGCAGCAAGACTTCATGGGCGCCGCCCTGGCCGTGAATCTCGACGCTGGTTTCGGCGTGAGCCGCAACGTGGTGATCGGCGCGTGGGGCGAGTTCGACAATCATTATGCGCCCTCGGGCTGCAAATCGTGTTCGGCCAAGAGCTTTGCGGGTGGTCCGTTCGTTCGTTACCACCTCGTGCAAGGCACGCGCTTCGATCCGTGGGCCGCCTTCGCGCTCGGCGTGCGTTCGACGGACGTCGATAGCACCGTCACCACGCCCGCCACGGAGGACGGAATGACGCCCGCGACGACGACGGCTCGCACCGACCACTACTTCGGTGTCGACTTCCTCCGACTAACCCTCGGGGGTGATTGGTACCCGACGTCGAACGTTGGCCTCGGCCCGTACTTCAGCTTCGACGCCGGCACCTACGGCAAGCAAGTGCACACCGGAATCAGCACCGGAATGCGCTTGGTCTTCGATCTGCCCGGCAAGTAACCGCACTCCGCCGGCGCGTTCCCGATCGCGAAGCATCGCGACTATGGAACGACATCGAGAGCTCGAAGGAGGGGGGGCGCTCGCAATCCAGCAGCGCACCTCGCAGCCCGAACTCGTTGTCGACACAGACAGACTCCCTGAGGGGTCGCCGAGCACTGACTAGGACCCCACAGGCACTCGATGCGCGCAGCGTCGCGCGCTGAGTCAGAGCGCCGTAAGCGCTCTGACTCTCGCGTTGTACGCCTCAGACTGCGATCGCGACGCCCAGAGCGCGGCGGACGATCGAGTAGTCCTCGCTGACGAAGTACAGCAGGACTTCTTTCATCTTGTCCGCTGCCGTCAGGTCGCCCGGCGCTTGGGCTTCGGCGCCGATCAGCTTCTTGGAGATTTCCAAGTCGCCGCAGACGATCATGCCCGCGCGGCAGGCCGTCAGTTCGACTGCCTGATTCCAGCGCTTGATGTTGGCTTTGGCGCCCTCTTCGATGAAGCGCTTCACCACCAGGCGCAGGTGCTCGAGTTGGACCGGCTGCATGTACTTGGCCAGCTCTTGCGCCGTTGCTCGGATCTGCGCGGCCATGTCTTGCGGCATGGGCGTGTTCGGCGAGGCCAACATCACGCCCGCATACAGCATGATGGTGAGCTCCGACTGCGTTGGGAACAGCGTGCGGATGTAGTGCTCCGGACGGTAGTGCGCCAAGTGCTTGCCGCACATGAACGTGAGCTCTTGCGGCTGGAAGCCGGTGAGCACCGTTTGACCAGCAACGGACGCCGGCGGATTCGCCGGCACCGCGACGATCGCGCCCGCGACGTCATTGCGCACGTACAGATCGGGCGCCTGCACGCCGAGCACCTGCGCGGCCCAACCGAACGTCTTGGCGAACGTCACGGTCGAGGTCGCGGGATCCTGACGGAACTGCTTGGGCAACACCGGCAACTTGTTGGTCGCCTGCAGCTGCGCCACCTTCGCCGCGAGCGCTGCCGGCGCGATCATCATGAAGATCTTCGAGATGTACAGGTTCTCGTCAGCGTGGAAGACGTGCTTCGCCCACAGATCGTCGGTGAGGCGGCCCTTCACGCCCAGCATGCCCTGCGGTCGATAGTCGTCGAAGAAGCGCTGCTCTTCTTCGTCGGCCTTCTTCATGAACGCCATCGCGGCGGCGAGGCACCAGGCCTCGTCATACGATTGCTTCTGCAGGTACAGGCGATAGAGCGCGCGGTACGGATCAATCTTGAGCGGCTCGGCCTCCAAGATCACGCGCTGCTCGGCAATCGCCTCGTCCCAGCGTTCGCCGACTTCGTACAGCTCGGCCAAGATCTGGCGCACCACCACCGCATCCGGCTTGTTGGTGGCGGCCATCTTGAACGCCTCGATCGCCGAGTCCGTCTGCTGCAGGCGGTCACGGTAGATCAAACCGAGTTGATGCCAAAGTGTGTGCTCGAGGTCCGCGTTGCCCTTGCCGGCCACGCGATGCAGCATCTTGCGGTAGGCGCGCTCGAGCTGCTTCCAGTTCTTCTGCTGGGTGAGCACCTTGTTGATGCGCTCGAAGGCCTCGAGGTAGTTCGGGTTCAGATCGAGCGATTCGTTGAAGAGTTCGACCGCGCGATCCAAATCTTCGATCTTGTCTCGATACAGCTGGGCTTGCGTGAAGATGTAACGCGCCTTGATCTCGCGCTTTTCTTCGTGCTCGGCGATCGCTTGCAGCGTGTCGACCATCTTCTGCCAATCAGCCGCAGCTTGGTAGAGCTGCAGCAGCTTGTGCAGGAGCACGTGGTCTTGCGGCTTGAGGTCGCGCGCTTCCTCCAAGGCGTCGATCGCCTTTTGCGGATTCTTTTCGCGGTCGCTCCAGATGTCGCCGATCTCGTTCAAGATCTTGAAGCGCTCTTCACCGTCGAACACGCTGTCGAGGATTTGGCGCTTGTAGGCGGCGACCTGCTTCCAGTCGTTACCCTGGGCGTAAGTGTCGACCAACGCCTCGAGGGTCGGACGGTGCTCGCCGTTGAGCGCGAGCGCCTTCTCGAAGTTGTTGATGGCTTGCTTGGCTTGGCCCTGCTCGCGCTTGATGCAACCGAGGCGGTAGTAGACGTCCGTGCGCTGCTCGGTGTCGTCCTCGGCCAGCGAGGTGAGTACCTTTTGGTAGTTGGTCAGCGCGCTCGGCCAATCCTTCAACTGGAAGGCCACGTCGGCGATACCGCGGATCGTCTCTTGATCGGTCAGATCGAGCTGATTCGCGTTGGTGTATGCCTTGAGCGCCTTCTCGTTGTTGCCGAGCGAGGCGTGAACTTTGCCGAGCAGCTTGTACAGCGTGTGCTGTTCGGCCTTTTCCTTGTTCTTGCTCTTGCGGACCAACATCTCCGCGAGCGGTTCGGCATCTTGGAAGCGGCCGACACGAATGTACTCTTGGAGTAGCGGCAACGCGGCTTCTTCGCAGTCCGCGTCGCATTGCATGGCCAGTTCGTACGCCTGCACCGCGAGTTCGTGCTCGCTGAGCATGTCGTCGCGGAGCTTGCCGAGCTCGACCAAGAGCTTGGCGCGCGCACGCGGCGTGGGCGTATTGAGCTGCTCTTGCTCGAGGTAGCGAGCCGCACGGTCCCAATCGGACTCGTCGATCGCGATCGTGCGCAGCGCCGCCAAAGTCGGCAAGTGCGCGGGATCGAGGTCGAGAGACATCTCGAAGCGTTCCTGCGCTTGCCGGCGATCGCCGAGCTTGTCCTCGAGTGCCTTACCGATGCGGTAGTACATCTCGACACGCTGATTGCCGTCCGAGGTCAGGTCAGCGACGCGAGTCATCGACTCGATGGCCTGCGCGGCGTCGCCCTGCTTTTCGTACAGCTTGCTCAGCGCTTCCAGCGCGGGCACGTTGGTGTCGTCGATGTCGACGATGTTGCGGTAGGCGTCGATCGCGCGATCCGCGTCGCCCACCTCTTCCGCGTACACGGCCGCGATCAGCCCGTACAACTCCACCTTGGTGCTGCTGGTCGCAGCCTCACTGATGTGGCGCTCGTAGGTGTTGATCAGCTCCAGCCACTGCTTGAGGCGGCGGTAGCAACGCTCGAGAGCGACGTACGCGCGCTCCTCACCGGGCGAGATTTCGAGCGCTTGTTCGAGCCGCGTGGCAGCGATGTCGAACTTGAGGAAATGCTCCTCTTGAATGCCCGCCAAGCGCAGCAGAACTTCCACACGTTCGCGCTCGGTCTGCACCACGTCGAGTTGACGCTCGAGGATGCCGATCAACTCGGACCACGACTGGAGTGCTTGGTAGATACGCTCCAGACCGCGCAGCGCGGTCACGTTGCCGCCGTCGATCTCGAGCACCTCGCGGTACACCTTACCGGCGCGATCGAAGTCGCCCAAGTTCGATTCGAACAACGAGGCGAGGCGTAGCTTGGTCGCCGCGATTTGTTCCTGATCGCTCAAGGCTTGCACCTTGGACGTCAGGATTTCCGCCAATTCTGCGTGATTGCCGCGCTCGTCGTAGATCTTTTCGAGCGCGGTCAGGGCCGGCAGGTACAGCGGATCGACCTCGAGCGCTCGCTTGTAATACGAGATGCCCTGGTCGGTCTGGCCCATGTTCTTGAACAAGAGCTCGCCCATGTCGACCAGGATCGCTTTGCGGTCCTCGTTCGAGGCGGCCACGTTCATGGCCAAGGTCAGCGTCTCGCCCACCTTCTGCCATTGCGCGCCCATGCGGTGAATGGCCGCAATCTGGCGCATCACCTGCACGTTGTTGGGGTCGAGAGCGACGACCTGTTGGTAGTACGGCTGAGCGTACTCGGCGTGGCCCAGGTCCTCGCCGTACCACTTGCCGAGGCGCAAGCAGAGGCGGATCTTCTGCTTGTTGTCGGTCTGCTCCGGCAGCCAAGAGTTGGCGGTGTTGATCAGCTCGCCCCAGCGACCCGTGGCTTGCGCCATGCGCTCGAGGTAACGCGCCGTCTCATCGTCGCCGAAGTCTTCACTGAAGGCGTTGACGAGCGCGTCGAAGGCCTGGTTCTTGTCGTCGAGCCGCTCTTCGAACACGCGCGCGATACGGCGCAAAAGCTCGTTCTTCTCTTGCACGGATTCACGAGTTTCGAGGCGATTCAGGTACAGCTCGACGAGCGTTTCCCAGCGTCCGGCCGCAGTGTGCAGGCGCTCCAAGGCTTCGAACGCCTCTTGGTGCGCCGGATCGATGCTCAGGACCTGCTCGAACGCGGGGGTCGCCTGGTCGTAATCGCCGACCTCTTTCTTCCACAGCTCGGTGACTTCGAGCAGTTCGCGGACGCGCTCGGTCGGCTCCTCCAGCGCATTGGCACGCTGCATCTTCACGCCGATCACATCCGGCCAACGCTCGTCGGCGCGGTAGATCGTCTCCAGCTCGGCCATGGCTTCGAAGTCGGTCGGATCGACCTCGAGCAAGTGGCGCCAAGCTTCAGCCGCGTCGAACGGCTGCTGCAACACGGAGCCGTAGGTCTTACCGAGTTCGCGGTAGATCCCCTTCAGCTCATCGGCCTCGAGCAGCGAAGCCGCGCGATCGATCGTCGCGTGCAACGCGCTCACGAGCTCGTTCGGATCTTGTCGAACGCGCGCGACCTGAGCCGTGGCCCGCAAAGCCGCGACGTTCGAAAAGTCGATGTCGAGCACGCGCTGCCAAGTCTCCAGCGCTTCGTCGTCGCGGTTCAGGCGCTCGCTGAACAAGCGCGCGCGGCGCGTGAGCACAGTCACGCGATCTTCGTCGGATTCCGCGATATCGAAATGTCGCTCGAGGACGTCGGTGAGTTCGGCCCACTTGCCTTGTTGCTCGTACAGACCCGCCAGCGCGCCGAGCGCTTCCGGATCTTCACCGCGTAGATCGAGCACGCGCTTCCAGCCCTCGATGGCGCCTTCGACGTTGTTCAGACGCTCGGCGGCGAGGTGCGCCATCTTCGCGCGGATCTCCGCCTCTTGGACGTCACCCACGGCGTTGTCGAGCTCACGCTGATAAACCGTGTTGAGTTCGCTGAACGCTTCGCTCTGCTCGTAGATCCGTCCGAGTGCCGCGATCGCGGCTTCGTTGCTCGGCTCGAGCTTGTCGAAGATCGCGCGATAAGCGCGCACGGCGTCTTGGGTTTGGCCGAGGCGCTCCTCGTACACCTGACCGAGTCGGGTATAGAGCTCCACGCGCTCGTGATCGTCTTCGGTCGAAACCGCGCGCTGCTCGAGCACGCCGGCCAACTCTGGCCATTGCTCGAGCGATGTGTAGATGCGATCCAAATTCGCCAGCGCGTCGCTCTCTTGCGGCGCGACCGTCAGCACGTAGCGATACGTTTCTTCCGCCTTGGCGACGTCGGCGAGCTCTTCCTCGAACACGCGCGCCAAGCGCTTACCGATCAAGGCTTGCGTCTGTGCGTCCAGGCCCTCGATGCCGAGGACATCCGCGTAAGCGTTGGCTAGCGGCTCCCAACCGCCGTCGAGCATGCTGGCCAAACGCTCGATCTCTTCACCCGTACGCTCGTCCAGCGGGCTCTCTTTGATCGCGCGCACGTGGACGTTGAACGCGAGCACCGGGTCGAGCAAACGCTCCTCTGCGTCCTCCGCGATGCGGTGATGCATCGCGACGCGCTCCGCCGGATCAGTGGTGTGCGACAGCTCCGCCTCGCGCACGCGGATCAGCTTCTCCCATTCGCTGGAGGCCTGATACAGCGGCTCGAGGATCGCGCCGACTTCCAACTGCTTGATGCCGCTTTCGAACAGAGCTTCGAGCGCTCGCAGGGTGTCTTCGTGCTCGGGCGCCGCGCTGATCACCTCGCGATACGCCGCGATCGCCTTGTCGAGGTCACCCAGGCGCACCTGATAAACCTGGCCCAAGCGATACTTGAACTCGAGGATCTCGTCCGGGCTTTGACCGACCTCGGACTCGCGCACGAGTACCTCGGCCAAGTCCTGCCAACGCTCCATCTGCGTGAACAGGCGATCCAAGGCGCGCACGGCGCTCTGGTTCTCCGGATCTGCAGACAGCACGCGACGGTAGCGGTCCACCGCGTTCTCGAGATTCTCGAGCTGCACCTCGTAGACCTGCGCGACGCGCAGGCCGAGGTCGACGAAGCGCTCGGGATCGGTCTCGAGCTTGTCGAGCTCGGTGTCGTACAGCTGAGCCACCGCTGGCCAGCGCTCGATCATCATCGCCAAACGCTCGAGCGAACCGAGCGATTCTTCATTCTGACTATCGACGCCGATGGCGCGCGCGTACGTCTCGAACGCGCGCACGTGATCGCCCAAGCTCTCTTCGTACAAGCGCGCGATGCGGTGCAGGAGCTCGACCTTGGCGAAGGTGTCTTCGGTGAAGCGGACCTGCACCTCGAGCACGCTGATCAACTTCTCGTATTCGCCGGTCGCGTCGTACACCGGTTCGAGCACGGAAGCGGCCGCGAGCGGAGCTCGCTTGCCGTTCTTGATGCCCTCGAGAGAACTGAGCGTCGGCAAGTGATCGGGCTGAATATTCAGGATGTCCCGATACAACTCGACCGAGCGGTCGATATCGCCCAAGTGCTTTTCGTACAGCTCGGCGATTCGATACTGGTAACTCACGGCCTCGGTCGGATCGGGAGTGAGCTCCGCTTCGTGCTGCAGAATGCTGAGCAGCTCCTGCCAGTTGCCAGCCGTCTGATAGAGCACGTCCAAGCGGCTGAGCGCCGTCAAATCATCGGGATCGAGCTCGAGCACCTTCTGATAAGTGTCGATCGCGCGACTCACGTCCGACAGCTCGCGTTCGTAGACTGCGCCAACCTGGTAGAAGATGAGCTTCTTCTCTTCCGTATCGAGGACGAGATCCGCCTTCTTCGAGTATACGGAGAGTAGCTCTTCCCAGCGCGAGAGGCCGAGGTAGAGCTTGATCAGGGCGTCGATGCTGCGCAGATCTTCGCCGTCGATCTCGAGGATCTTCAGGTACACGCCGATTGCGTTCTCCTGACGTTCGAGGACGTCCTCTTCCAACTGCGCGGCTTGATACAGAGCGCCCTTCTGCGCCTCGACGTCTTCCAGGATCTCGGCTTTGCGCTGCAGGATCAGCGACATGTCGCCGTAGCGTTCAGCGGTCTGGAATAGGTTCTGCAACGACTCGGCTGCTGGCAGGTTCGTGGGATCGATGCTGAGCACCTTGCGGTACAGCTCGATCGCGCGCTCGCCGTCGCCCACCATGTGCTCGTACACGCTAGCGGCAGAGGAATAGAGTCGGCTGCCGAGCTCCGGATCCCTTTGGGCCACGGCCAGCTGCTCGAACACCCGCGCCAGATCGGTGAAACGCCCGGTCACACGCGCCAAGCGATCCAAACCGCTCTGCGTTTCTTCGTGTGAAGGATCGACCGAAAGTGCACGCGCGAGCGTCTCGAACGCCGCGTTCACATCACCCGCGGCGTCTTCATGCAGAGCGGCGATCTGATGTAGCAGTTCGACTTTGCGCGACGCTTCGTCCGCTTGCGCGACCTGCACCTCGTGCACGCCGATCAACTTCTGGTAGTCCCCCTGCCCTCGGTACAAGGGCTCGAGGATCTCTGCGATCGCCAGTGAGTGCGCGCTGTCTGCCGACAACCGCTCGAGCGCGCCGAGCGCCGTTTGGTTGACCGGATCGCGATCGAGCACTTGGCGGTAGCCTTCGATCGCCGCTTCGGGCTGACCCATCTGACGTTCGCGGAGCGACGCCAGACGCAGCATCAAGTCGCGCTGCGCGCTGTCCGTATCAGCGAGGCCCAGCTGAGTTTCGAGATTGTCGGCCAGCTCGGTCCACAAGCCGCGGCGCGTAAACAGGCCATCGAGCGCGTTGAGCGCCACGTGGCTCGTCGGGTCGAGCGCGAGCACCTCACGGTACGCCGCGATCGCCTCGTCGGGCTTGCCCAGTTTCTCCTCGTAGACTTGGGCCATCTGCGAGTAAATGGCTTCACTCTCGGCAGCGTCCTGCGCGAGATCGATGCGTCGGCGGAACACGCCGATCAGCTCTTCCCAGTGGCCCGTGCCGCGATACAGGGCATCCATTGCCTGCAGTGCTTCGGCGTCGGCCGGATCGAGCTTGAGCACCTTCTCGTAGCTGGCAGCCGCTTGCGGCACCTTGCCGAGCCGCTCTTCAATCGCAGCAAGCCGCATCCAGTACTGACGGGCCAACGCGGGCTCTTCGAGCGAGCCGGCAACATCGTTGTAGATGTTGCGCAGCTTGTCCCAAGCACCGGCCTGCCCCGCAAGCTGCTCCAACTCCAACAAGGTCTCGCCTTGCGACGGATCTTCCTTGAGTGCACGCGCTTGAGCATCGAGCGCGCGATCCAACGAGCCGAGTTGATTGGCAGACGTGGCCGCGATCTTGCGGAGCAAGAACACGCGACGTTCGACTTCGGCGTCGCTGGCAGCCAAAATCTCGAGCGCGCCAATCAGCTTCTCCCAATCACCGCGCGTTTCGTAAATCGCCTCGAGGATAGCGGCGGCTTCCGCGCTCAGCGACTCACCCTTGAGCAGGCCTACGAGGGCCAAACGCGCACCCTCGTGATCAGCGTTGATCAGCAGAATTTCCCGGTAATTTGCGAGCGCGCCGGCTTCATCACCCAAATATTCGAGCTCGGTTTCGGCGAGTCGGAACTTGAGATCGACGAGCACGTTTTCGTCGCCCTCGAGTTCGATGCGACGGCGCAAGACCTCCGCGTATGGCTCCCAACTCTTCGTCTTCTGGTACAGCGCATCGAGCGCGGCCAGCGTGGCGGAGTCGGCCGGATCATCCTCGAGCACGGCTTGAAAGGTTTCGATCGCTGCCTTCGGATCACCGATCTGCACTTCGTACAGTTTGGCGATCTCGTACAGGATGCGCTTCCGCTCCGCCGGCTGATCGGCGAGCTCGCGCTTCTTCTCGTACACGTCCAGCAGGTCGCGCCAGCGCTGAGTCTGACGATACAGACGTTCGAGCGCGCCGAGTGCGATCTGGTTGTCCGGATCGGACTCGTACACGGCGCGGTATTCGGTCAAGGCGTCGTCGACGCGCTTGGCTTCTTCCACGAACACGCGGCCCAAGCGCAGGCGCAGCGCGTTGGCCGTGCCGATGTCGCGCTCTTCGTCGGCGCTGAGCACGGCCGAGCTGTACGCCGCGATCACGTCGTCCCAGCGCGTGGTGACTTGAGCCACGCGCTCCATGTCTGCCTGGCTCTGCGCGTCCGCGGGCGCTAGCTTGAAAGCCGCCAAAAAGCGCTCGAAGGCCTTGGCTTTGTCGTTGATGCGCCCCTCGTACAGCCCCGCTACCTCACGCAATAAACCGAGGCGATCATCGGCGTCCTGCACGTGGCCGAGCTTGACCTCGATGGCGGTCGCTAACCCCTTGGGGTTATTGGCCGTGGTGTAGATCGGGATCAGGCGCTCGGCCGCCGCGAGGTTGTTCTCCTCGAAGCTGAGCACCTTCTCGTAGGCCTTCGCCGCGCGGTCCGGCTTGCCCTTCTGGGTCATCCAGAGCTCGGCGATCTTCATCAACATGCCGATGCGCTGTGGCGTGTCGGTCGCGCGCGCCTCGTTGCTCTCGAGCACGCGGATGAACTCATCCCACTTGCCGCTGTCGGCGTAGAAGACTTCGAGATCGTCCCAGCGCCCGAGCGTGACGTAGCGCTTCTTGAGCTGTTCTTGCGCGCGGCGGTCGTCGGGCGAAAGTGTGAGCAGCGCGCGGTACGCATCGACCGCTCGCTCTTCGTCCTTCAAGCGGTCACCCGCGACCTGACCGAGCTTGTTCAAGAGCTCGATCTTGGCGGCCGTGTCGTAGGTCAGCTCAGCGAGACGCCCCAAGACGTCAGCCAACTTTTCGTAGTCGCGCGAGCGCTCGTAGAGCTGCGACAGCGCGTTCAGCGCGTCGACGTCGTCAGGGTCGTTTTCGAGGACGATTGCCCAGAGATCGATGCAAACCTCGGGCTTCTTGACCTTGTCGGTCGCGAGCAGCGCAATCTGCTTGTACTTGGCGGCGCGCTCGGAGCCCGAAGCGAGCGCACTCGCCTCGCGCATGCTGAGCTGGATCAGCTTCTCCCAATCGCGGCGCTTCTCGTACATCTCGCGCAGGTACGCGATCGCGGCAGGCTGATTCGGATCGACCTCCAGCACCTTCTCGTAGGCGCGCACCGCTTCCGCCTGATTGGCGAACTTGGTCACGTACAAGTCGGCGGCCTTGGCGTAGAGCTCCGCCTTCTCTTCCGGATCCGAGACGGCGTCGCCCAAGGCGACGAGCGTCTTCACGTATTCGTTGAACCGCTTGGCCGCTTCTTGCTGAGCAAGCTTCTCGCGCAACGACGCGATCAGCGAGTCGTCCGCGGCAGGCGCACTCCCGACCGGCGCAGCCGCTGCCGCGGCAGCAACCGTCGAGGCCGGCGAGGTAGCCGAAGCAGCGACCGCAGCAGCCACCTCGACCTCGGGCGCAACAGGCGTCGCGGCCGACGAAGATGGCGCCGATTCGACCGCGGGTGCTTCGACCGCGACGGCTCGCGCGGACACGGGGGCAGGCTCGGCAGGCGCCGCGGACGGAGTTCCGCCCAGCTGCTCGCCGATTTGCGCCTCGAACGCCTTGAGCGCCGGGTGCGTCGGATTCACGCGGCTCAGCCGCTCGAAGAACTTGCGCGCGCGGATCAAATCACCGCGTTCACGCCAAGCCATGAGCCCGCCGGTCGCCAGCAAATAGTTCGCCGCCGCGGAAGACCCCGCGCGATCGGCAAGCTCGTCCGCGAGGCGAATCACGCGTTCCCAATCCGCGCCGCGCACGCCGATCGCGTCCTTCAGGAAGGTAAACGCTGCCTCTCGGCTCGGGTCGAGGCGCAGCGCCTCTTCCAAGAACTGACTGCCGACTTCCAGATTTTGATGGCGAAGAGCCCAACGAGCTCCGAAGCGAAATGCCGCGTCGGCTTTTGCCACCGGACCGTCGATTCGCTTCAGCGAGTCGCGTTGCGACTCGAGAATGGTCTCGGTGCGCTGCGCATCGACAAGCAGCCCTTCGTACAGCGCGGCCGCGCTGGCGTTGCCTGCATCCGCCGCGTACGCCTGGCCGAGGATCCCCTCGTACTCCGCAGGCGCGAAACGGCGCGCGATACGCGCAGCACGCAGGAAAATCTCGGATTGCTCCGCAGCGGTTCCGGCTTCGTGGGCTTCGCGCAGCAAACTCGCAATGCGCTCTTGCCACTCGTTCGCACCCACCTGTGCGTCGAGCAAGCGTTCGCCGATGTCGCCCGGTTCACCTTCCGCATTCTGTAGGGCTTTGGCGTACGCTTCCGCGGCGCGTTCGTATTCGCCAACGTCGCAAAGCACATCGCCGAGTTCGCGGAACAGCGCGCACTTCACGCGCGCATCCGGTGCGCTCTTGAGCTGCAACTCGAGCAGCTTCTGCACCATGTTGAGCTTGCCCAGCTCCCAGTAAATCGCCCGCGCCTCACTCAGCGCGTCGAACAACGCGGGGTTGAGTTTGTACGCGTCTTGAAAATGCTTCAGCGCCCGCACGCCCTGCAAGAATTGGGTATGCAGAACGCGGCCGAGCCGCAGGTGAATGTCCGCCTTCAGCGTCGCATCCTGGGCAGAACCCAGACCTTGCTCCAATGCTTCGACGATGCCGTGCCAGTCGTGGTGGCTCTCCAGCTGTTTCAGACGCTGCTCTAGATCCATGCTCCCTCGGGCAAGCTACTTAGCGCTGAGGCCCGCGCGGCGCTGACGCCAGGGCGAGCCTCGGATAGTGACTCAAACGCGGGACGCGCAGGTAGCGCGCGCCCCGCTCCAATACGGCCGCTCAAGGGCGGCACATCACGACATTCGGCAAACGGAGTGTCGACCAAGGCCTGCGCTGCATCGACCCAGCCATTTTCAGGCGGGCACTCATCGAACCTGCAGCGGTCGGCCTTTACGACACGAAACAAAATCAGGATCCCAGTTTTTGGATCAACGACGAAGTCTCTTCACACTCGTCTTTGAACTTCATAGCCTGGGCGCCTTTGCAGACGCGCTTGGTGAAAGCGTTCAACAAGCGGAGCGCCTTTTCTTTTTGAGGCGGCTCCTGAGTCCCGTACGTGCTGCCGAGCATGTAGGAGAATTCCGGATGCGCGTCGCCCGCGAACGGCTCGGCCTTTTCGATCGCCGCAACCTGGCCGGCCTTGTCGCCCTTGGCCAGTGCGGCCGTCGATTGCAGGATGTACAGGTTGTAAATCTTGCCCTTGTTCTTCTCGTTGGGCGGAATCAACTTCAGCCCTTCGCTGATGACCTGATCGGCCTCTTTGTAGAACTTGAGGTTGATGTACAGGCTGGCTAGATCTGCGTAGAAGTAGCCCTTCGAAGGATCGTGGTCGATCGCTTTGGAGTAGTTGTCCAGCGCAGACTGCTCGTCGTCCGTCCACAGGTAGGTCTCGCCGAGCTCGTTGTAGCAATCGGCCATGTTTGCATCCTTCTCGATGCACTTCTTGAGCGGCTCTTGCGCCTGCTTGTACTGATCGAGGTTACCGCCACGAGCTTGCATGATCAGCGCGTGACCACGGGCACCCCAGTAGTTCGCGAAGTCAGGAGCGACCTGCACCGCGCGTGAGAGCGTCGATGCCATCTTGTCCCAATCCTCTTTCTTCTCGTAAGCATTCGCGAGCTTCCAGAGAATTCGGTGGTTGGTCGGGTCGAGGTCGATCGCTTGCTCGTACTTTTGGATCGCGCCTTCGACGTTGATCTTGACGGATTGATCGCCCTCATTCGCGAGGTTGATGGCCTCGATCTTGTCGCGGCTGCACCCAGACACGGAGCCCAACAGGCCCACCGCAAGCAAACAAATCGTAGAAGACTTCAGGAGTTTCATCGCAAGCTTTCCCTCTTTCCAATCGATACGCATAGGGAGACTCACCAGCAGAATCGAACATTCGCAGGCGGTTGGGCCACTGCCAGCAGCCAAGGCTGATTCGAACGCGACGCGAAACGAAGCACTTTGGTATCCCTCGACCTTTCTGCGCACATCGCAGTTGGGTCAAAGAGGCTTGCAGCATAGGCGGACGCGGCCCATGGAGTAAAGGCGCATCGCCTCTGTTTTGTTGGTGTTTGGGGCCCCTGTCTCGTTTGTCGTTCGTGACCCGAGACCCAACCCCACCAAACACGCCAAGCATCCGACCTCGTTGCCGAGTGAAGCTGCGCGACGCATGGGGCCGAGAGTATGAGTTGCGTGCGTTAGGCGCCTTTGTCCAAGCGACTTACCCGTGCGACGCCAAGCGGCGTTCACGAAAGACCACACGGCCCGACATTCCTTCGAGGTGTGCGTGAGCGCCCAACGCGACGACAACCACTGTCGTTCGCTACGCGCCACAAACGCAGAAACGCGCGGCAAGTTGCACCTGCCGCGCGTCCTCTACGCAACACCCGCGCTGAGCTCGGGTGTCACCCTGCGCCGGTTTCAGCCCGGCGAGAGCATGATGGGATAAACCACCGTTACGATGCCGCCTTCAGGCTGCGGGAAGCTCAACCCGTAGAAGGCCGACACCACGCAGCTGACCACGCCGCTATCCGGAAGATCCGAACCGCCGTTCGAAGCGTTGGAAACCGCACCGTCGCGACCAATCACGAAACGTGCAGAAACGCGACCTTCGAGGTTCGGGTTACGACCGAGACCCTGCTCGTAGCACATACGGAAACGACCGTAGTTCTGGCGAACGATACGCTGAATGACTTCAGGCGGGAGACGACCGCTGACGGTCGTTGCACCCATGCGCACCTTCGGGGCTTTGGTCTGGTGCGATCCGCCGAGGCGGCCGTGACCAGCACCGAAGCCTTGACCGGTGCCGGTACCGGCTCCGTGGCCCAAAGTACCGATGTTACCCAAGCCGATACCTTCACCACGACCACCGCCGCCTTCACCGATACCGGAGAGACCGAGGCCGCCTGCGCCGAACGCATCGCCGATTTCGTCGCCCCACATGTTACCGCGGGCGCTAACGTCATCCGTACCGAGCGACGTGTCGCGACCCCAGGGAGCCGTCGGTGCGTTCGGATCGCCGGCCGCGCCCGTGTTGAGCAGGCCGATCATGCCGAATTCCGCCGCCTCACGCAGAGCCGCCTGACGCGCGATGTGCGGATCAGGGTTGTCCTTCGGACCTTGCACGGCATAGCGCTTGTTGACGGCCTTGGTCGTGGGGTTACCCATCGAGCCTTCTTCGCCCTTGGCGCGAGTGCCGGTGCCGCCTTCTTTGTTGTCCGAGTTGTCCTGGACGACTTCGGCTTCCTTCTCCTCTTGCTCGCGCTCGGCCGCCGATTTCAGGTACTGCTGCATCAAGTACAGCGCGTCCTTGTCGAGCTCTTCGTCGTCCGTCAGACCCATGGGCGGGACGAAGAAGGCCATGGCCGCAACCAAGCCGCCAATCGCGGCGAGCGACAGGCCGAAGTACATCGCGACGTTCCAGTCGAAGGTCGTCGCGACACCGTGCTTGATCGGCTTGCCCGCATTGACCGCCGCGACCTGGAACACGAAGTCCCCGATCTCGACGCGCGCCTTACCGCCGCTCGGCAAGTTCAACTGATGACCACCGCTGACTTCGGCCGTCGGTTGCGCACGCTGGCGAGCTTCATCCATCGACATGCGCGGCATGCCGGGGAGCTCGACAGAGCCGGTCGCGCCGGGCGGAATGACGACTGCCACCGAGGCGCGATCACCCACCACTACCGGCAGGCGGGTGGTGCCGAGCTTCTCGCTCGGAATGAAGAAGTCACAGGCGAAGTTTTTGCCCTGCTCTTCACCCACGTAGAAGTTACGCGGCGGGGTCAGATGAGACACATGCAGGACGTTCGAGCCCCAGAGGACCATCACTTCGACGGATTGGAGATGCGCGATCTCCACCTCGTCGGAGCTGACATCGGGGCCGCTCTTGATCATCGTGTAGGTGTAGCTGCCGGCCGGCGCGTCGTCGGCGACGTGCAGCGCGTGGGCACGAGCGGTTGCAGCGGCTCCAGCGGCAAACGGATTCGCGGAGCGAACCTCGAACGGATTGCTAGCGGCGGCGAACGGGCTCGGCGCACCCGCTGCGAACGGATTCGGCGGTGGAGGCGCACCGTAGCCGGGCGGCGCGGCCGCGACAGCTTCAGCACCAGCTGCGTCCGCGCTCTCGAGCACGATGTAAGTCTGCCCGACCTGGATCTGATCGCCAACGTGCAGTTTGCACTTGTTGACCCGTGCGCCGTTGACCATGGTCCCGGGCTCGTTGCCGAGATCGATCAGCGTGATGTCTTCCGGACCCGCGACCTCGATCACCGCGTGCATTCGCGAGGCCATCTCGTCGTCGACGCGAAGATGACTCTTCGGGTCCTTGCCGACTTTAACGATGTCCTGCGTCACGGTTTCCCGGCGCTGAAGAGCATCACCCTGGTAGAGCGCAAACGTCAGTACAGCTTTTGCCATGCCTAGTATTTCCTGATTGCCAGGGCCGCTACGCCCCATAGAGCCGTATCTCGAGAAGCCCGACACGTGAGCCGTGCCGACCTTTCACGATCAAATGTTTTCGACAGACTTGAGCATCTCCGGCACGAACGTGGTGCGGGGCCGGATCAGCGTGGTGCGCGCAGCGCGGGGACGAACTTTGATCGTTGCGTCGTTCGGGCCGAAGCCACCGGCGTTCAACGGATCGTCGGAGAACTCGTAGCCGTAGCCCTCGCCGCCCTTGGAGTCCTTCGCGTCTTGGGCCATCGCCGCAGAAGACAGAGCAAACGCGGCAACCCCGATTGAAATCGCAACGATCTTTGAGCTCTTGGATGCCATTTCAGTCTCCTCGGAATGATCTCGTGTTATTACAGCCAGATTGTAACTTCTGAGTCGCTTATGCGTCAACGCAAATGACGAGGCGGCGTCCTTTGCATCGGACACCGCCTCGCTCGCAAGGTTCCAAAAAAAGAACCGTCGCGATCACTTCTTCGGAGCAGGCTTGGCGCCCTTGGCGTCAGCCGGGGGCGCTGCGGAAGCCGCACCCTTGGCATCAGCCGGAGGAGCCGCGCCCTTCGCGTCCGCAGGTGGAGCACCTTTGCCGTCGGCGGCAGGCGGCGCGCCCTTCCCGTCGGCGGGAGGCGGAGCCGAGCCGTCAGCCGGCGGAGCTGCACCCTCTGGTGGCGGAGGAGGCGGAGGCGGGTTGGCGGCCGCTTCTTTCGCCGCCTGCTCACCCTCTTGGATGAACTTGACGGTGTCGGCGATGTCTTGGCTGCGATCCTTCGAGCGCTTGACGGCGGCCGCGAAGCCCGGATCCGAACCCGCCTTGTCGATGAACTGCCGATACTGATCGGCAGCCTTCTGCAAGGTCGGAACGGGGTTGCCGCGCTTGGCGCGGAACTCCTGGGTCAAGATCGCTTCGTTGTAGTAGGTCTCCGCGCGATCGGGCGCGATCTTCTTGGCTTCGTCCAAGTGTGACTGCGCTTCGGCCACGAACTTGTCGAAGTTCGAGTCGTTGATCTGGCCGCGGATGGCCAGCGTCAGCCCGAGCTGCGCTTCGTAGTCCTTGGGCTTCAGCTTCAGCGCGTCGCGGTAGGCCTTTTCCGCTTCTTCGTAGCCGCGGAAAGAGAGGTTTACCGCAGCGTAGTTCATCTGCGCTTCGAAGAACTTCGGGTCGAGCTGACGTGCTTTGCCGAAGCTCTTCACGGCGCCGTTGAAGTTCTTCAGCTGAACTTGGATGAGGCCGGTCGTGTTGGAGATCGGCGCGTAGTTCGGGTTCTTCTTCTGCGCTTGGGCTGCGACGAGCGCTGCCAAATCGAGCTGCTGCGAGTCGACGCTGACCTTGGACGCACCCGAGACTTCCATGCCGCGGCGGCCGCGCTTACCGGTCTTGTCGAGCTGGCCTGCTTTGGCTTTCGCCTGGGTCAGGTAGTAGACCGACAGCTGATTGAAGGCCGGCATGTACGAGTCGTCGATCGCGAGCGCGCGCTGCAAGTTGCGCTGGGCACGCTCGAGGTCGTTCTTACCGTCACTGTCAGCCTGATCGTTGCCGCGCTCCATCTGCAGCGCTGCGATGCTGACGAGCGCCTCCACGTTCTGGAACTTGGCGTCGTGAATGATCTGGTCGAGCTTCGAGATCGTGCCGTCCAGATCATTCGACTTGGCGTAGTCGTAGAGCGCGAGCTGCGCGCGCGCGCGGTGGAACGAGGAGTCGCTCTTCACGACTGCCTCGAACTCCGAGCGAGCTTCGGCGTCTTTGCCGCAGCGTTGGTAGGCCAAGCCGGAGTTGTATTGAGCCTCCGGAAACGGACGACCCGTGTCGGACTTTTGAGCGTCCGCCGCGGCCGCGAAGGCCTTGGCGATCGCCGTACAACCAGCCTCGTCCCAGTCCTGCTTCTTGTCGTGCGCTGCGAACTGCTCCAGCGCCGAATCGAAGTTTGCGGCGGCTTCTTTGCTTACCGCGTGGCCCTTGGCGTCCGCCTTGCCGCTCGCCTTTTCGGGCGAGAGCGCCTTCGTGGATCCGGCGGCCCCGCCGCCGCAAGCGGCGACGAGGACGGCGAAGCTCACCAGCGCGAGCGTCTTGAAATGCGATGACATCACTTCTTGCCCTTCTTCTTGGCGTCGCTCTTCTTGGCGTCGTCCCCTGCGGGTGCAGCAGCTTCGCTCTTCTTCGGCGCTGCCGGCTCTGCCGACTGCGTCACCATCGGCTCACCACCGATGCGCAGCGGGCTACCCTGTTCGAGCAGCACGCTATTCACGCGGTTCGGAGAGCCGCGGAACTCGTCGACCAAGTGGTATTCGTTCTTGTAGTTCTGAGCGAGCCACTCTTCACACGTACGGCTGAACTCGTCGAAGTACTGGTACTTCACGGAGTAGCCCAAGCAGATCTCGAACGCGCTCTTGGCCTGCTGCTTCTGCGGCTCAGAAGCCTCGTCCAAGCTCGCGTAGTAGGTCTGGCGAATCTCCACGTCTCGACGGAAAGCATCCGGGATCGGTGCGGCACGGAACTCTTTGACGAACGTGCCCCACATTTCACCGACGCGCGAGCCGGCGGCGATGACCCAGCGCGGAGGCGGCACCGGCTGAAGGTCGACGATCTTCTTGTACTCGCCGCTGGCCTTCTCGATCAGCGGGCGCTTCTTGACGATCCAGTCTTTGACCTTCGTGCCGATGTGCTTGAGCACATCTTCCTTGGAGTTGTTGCCCTTGTATTCGGGGAACTTGAGCTTGTCGACCTTCGCCTTGTCCTGGTCGGCGAAGTAGAACATCGCCTCACCGACAGCCTCCAATGCACGACCAAGGCGACGCTGCTTCGAGCCATCGTCTTCGCCCGGGATGCTCTGGATCTTGGCGACCGCAGCGTTCGGATCCGACCACAACCCGACCACGGTCTTGTATTCGCGATTGGCCAGGGTCTCCTTGCCCAACTTGATGTCGGCGCGAGCCAGGAGCGCGTGCGCCTGGGCGACGATATCGAGCGTGGCTTTGCCGTCGATCATCTTCATCGAACCGCCGAGACGCTTCTCGACGTTGTTCCAGTCCTTCTTCTCGCCGTAGTGCGCGGCGATGGCGTAGGCGATCTGCGCGGTCTGTGCCGGCTTCTTCGCCCCGAAGTACTTGTTGAAGTTGTTCGAGTCGTCGATGCCCTGCTCTTCTTGACCGAGACCGAGGCGAAGCACCACTGCGTCGCTCAAGGCCTGGTCGGCGAACTCACCGCGGTAGTTGGTCTTCTTCGCGTACAACTCGAAGAAGTCAGACGCCTTGTCGTAGACGGCGATGGCTTGATAGTTGCCGCCGATCTCGTACGTTGCCTTCATCGCCAACGGCGAGTCGGCTAGGCCATAGCGGGAGCTGAGCAGGATGAGCCTGGCCTGGATCGACTTCGCGAGCAGGCGAGCGGCCTGGTAGGCGCGCGCCATGTTGTACACGATTTCGTCGGCCTTCTCGCACTGCTTGGGGTGTTCACCCTTGCCGAGCGGCTCTTCACAATAGGTGCGCCACAGGTCGAGGTACGAGTCCGCACCCTTCTTGTAGTTATCGAGCGAATTCTTGTAGTCGCCCTTATCCTGCTGCTGATCCGCGAGTTCGACCTGCTTCTGAGCCTTGAGGCGGCGAATGTCGAACTGAATGCGATTCAGGGTCTCGCACTGTTCTTTGTTGTCTTCGGCCTTGGCGCCCTTGCAGTACAGCTCGAGGAACGTCGGGACGTCCTTGGCCATCTCGTCGAAGCACTCCGGACGCGGCGGCTCGGCACGCGCACCCAGCACGTTGATCGATTCGAGGTACAGCTGTGCGGCGTAGATGCCCGCGTCCTTGTCAGCGTGGTTGATGGCTACGTCGCGGAAAGCGAGCGCGGCTTCTTCCCAGTGTTGAGCTTCGAAGTAGATACGGGCGCGGCCGTACTTCACTTCGACGTACTGCTCTTGGGCGTCCTTGTCGTCCTTCTGCGGCTTGACGTAGCAGACATAGCGATTGAAGGCGTTGACCATGCCCTTTTGCATTTCGGTCAACTGCTTGGGCTTGAACTTCTCCCACTCGCCCTTCTTTGTTTCGCGATCCGACTCTTCGCCTTTCGGACCGAGGCCTTTGCCCTTGCGGTCCGTGGCACCCTTGTACATCTGGTCGTACATCTTCTGGTAGCAGAGGACCGAGGCGTAAGCGGCTTCAGCAGCCTGCTCGTTCTTCGGATCTTCCACGACCACCGCGTCGAATGCCGGACCGCACTCTTCCCAGCGCTGCTGGAAGTAGAGCAAATCCGCCATGGCGTACTTGATCTTGTACATCGTCGGCCAGTCGGACTTGACGATGCGCGGGAACTCAAACTTGGCGAAGTCTCCTGCCGTGAAGTTGTCAGCGACCTTCTTGTAAAGGTACGCCGCCAAATCCATGGTCTTCTT
>Ga0164241_10001554_pt1 | contig 27724 bp, 29 predicted proteins | sample OricomyardsoilBY_FD_108780 | JGI IMG/M metagenome (GOLD analysis project Ga0164241, IMG submission 108780) | Backyard soil microbial communities from Emeryville, California, USA - Original compost - Back yard soil (BY) | ecosystem: Environmental > Terrestrial > Soil > Unclassified | place: USA... | reverse complement strand
GACGTCGCCGAGCAGCCCGGCGGCCAGGTCCAGCCAGCGCTGCTCGCCGGTGCGCCGGTGGTGGGCCAGCAGGCCGAGCGCGGTGCCGGCCGCACCGCCGCCGAGTGTCGCGGACGTGCCGTTGAGCGGATGGGCCGCGGCCGTGGTGAGCAGGGTCTCGGCGGCGTCGGTGTCCCCGAGTTCGGCGAGCACGCCCGCGATGCCGGCGCTGCCGTGGAGCAGCCCGGGCGCGCTGTTCTCCGCGGCCGCCACCGCGTCGTCACGCAGCCTGTGGACCACGGCCGGATCGCACGTGCGGCCCGCGCGGTGCAGGGCGTGCAGCACGCCCGCGGTGCCGGCGGCCAGCGCCCGCGTGTCGGTCTGGTACCCAAGCGGGATCGTCGGGTAGACCCGTGCCGGGTGGTCCGGTCGCGCCATCGCCTCGACGGCGTCGGCGGTCCGCTCGGCCAGCTCACGCAGCGCGGCGACCGGATCCGTGCGCACGGCCGACGGCGCCGGCAGGCGGGTGTCGCCGCCGCGTTCGTGGCAGCGGGTGGCCAGCCGCCACAGCCGCGGTTCCACGGGGGCGAGGTCGGTCAGGTCCCCGTACAGGTGGTCGAGCACGGCGGGATTGCGTTCGGCCGCCTCGTGGACGGGGAAGACGAGCAGCTGCGCCAGCGCCGACAGGCCGTACCGGTCGAGCTCCCTCGGCTCACGTTTGACGGCGGCCCGCGGGTCCGGCGGCAGGTAGCCGGGCGTGCCCATGAAACGCCGCACGTCGTCGATCGGTTGCACCGCCTCGAAGTCGACCAGGCGGGGGTGATCGTCGTCGTCGACGAGGACGTTGGTCGGGCTGAGGTCGATGAAGACGAAACCGAGCTCGTGCAGCGTGCGCAGCTGCTCGTCGAGTCGGTCGAGGAGTGCGAGGCAGCGGGCGTGGTAGGCGGGGTACGCCGCCACGTCCGAGTGGTCGAGCACCGCGGGGTTGTTGGTCACCATCCACCGGTACAGCGGCACGCCCGGCACGAACTCGGAGACGAGGTAGCTGTGCTCCCAGTGCCGGAACAGCTCCACCGGCCGGGGGCACAGGCCCGGCGCGCGGGCGTGGATCTCCCGCAGCACCAGGTACTCCGCGGTCAGACGGGTCTTCGCGTCGGCACCGTCGGCGGTGTACCCGTTGTGCGCCCTGGCTTCCTTGACGAACACCTCCGTGTCGTCCGCTGTGCGGAACCGGTAGGCGCCGCCCGCGTTGCTGTGCCGCAGCACCTTGTCGTAGGTGTAGCCGTGCATCGTCACGCGCCCGTCGGCGGCCGCCGAGGTGGCGGCGGGGGTGGCCTCGCGGAACGGGTCGGAGATCCCGGGCGGCAGCTGGAACACGGGCTTGCGCTCGTCGTCGATCTCCCCGCCGTCCGGCCCGGCGAGGATCGGCACGTGATTTCCTTCCGCGTCCACCCTCGTGCGGCCGCGGAATGCGCCGTACCGATAGGAAACGCACGTGCTCTCGCCGAAACGCCGGTCGGTGAGCACGTACGGGCCCTCGACCCCCGCCAGGTCCGCCGACAGCCGTCGCAGCACGTCAAGCGCGCATTCCTCGGTGGGCGGGTAAATGGTGACAAACTTGCCACTCTGAGGCCGGGCGGCATGTTTGTCGTGCGCGAGCAGGAAGATGCGTTCGCCCGCGAGATGCTTGAACGGGACACCCAGTTCGGCACACGCCGACGACACGATCGCCAGCACCGACCGTGCATTCGCCAGGGAACTCGACACGTGCACTTTCCAGCCCTGGTCCGGAAGGACGAGACCCGGTGGGCCCCAATGGGTCCACCCGCCTTCGTCCAGCCGGACCCACTCGCCGGGCAGCGGAACGGGCCGAAAGCGCGTGCCGGGATCGGTGGCGTCCCAGGGTTCGTAGAAATCCGAGTCCGCGACCAGGAACGACATATCCACCGCCATCCGACGCTCCTTTATGGATGATCGCGAATTCGGGCGCGCAGAATTTCGACGTTCTCAAATGATCTCGGCAGAAGTCAAGGATGGGATTTCCACAGAAATATGGGAACGAATTACAGCATGACGCCGGCGCGGCCGAGGTCGTTGTCCCAGAACGCGCCGAGCACCGTGGCCGAGGTGCGGTACACGATCGGCTCCGACGCCGGGTCCAGCACCAGGTACTGGCCGCCCTGGTAGCCGGCGACCGTGAGGAAGTGGGCGACATTGTTGCCCGACCACGGCAGGTCCTTCATGTTCCCCGCCATCACGACCGGGCGGCCGGCACGCACGTGGGACAGCAGGCGGCCGAGGTCGCCGAACACGACGGTGGCGGACACGCCGTTCGCGGCGAGCGCCCGGCGGACGTCGGATTCGTTGGTGCCGAACTGGTTCGGATCGTTCCACGTCGGGTCGTAACCCATGTCCGAGCGGGCCCGGTTGATCGCGGCGACCGGGTTGCCCGCGCTCCACGAGCGCGGTGTGACGCCCGCGGCGAGCAGTGCCGAGACCACGCTGGCCGGGCCGCAGTCCTCGCCCTGGTTGGGCTGGCCGTGGAACTGGGAGACCGGGACGTAGTCGCCGCTCGTGATCCCGCAGTCGGGCACGCCGGGGATGCGGTAGTCGTAGCCGGTTGCCATGTAGGCGTCGGCCAGGTACCCGCCGAGCGCGGGTACGAAGTCCCACAGGTCGCTGGTGAACCCCTTGGTGTTGGTCACCGACTGGCCCTGCGCCTGACACGAGATGTCGACGACCTGCCCGTCCCAGACCAGGCCGAGTGCCGAGCCGGCGGTGGTCGGGGCGGAGCGGATGGTGAGCCCGTCGCCGTCGGTGTTGCCGACACTCGCGGTCGCCGCGCTGGCGACCCCGGCGGCGCCGGCCAGCGTGGGGACCACCATCGCCAGCACCACGGCGATCCGCGCGGGAACTCGTCTGGCTCGACCGAAAACGGACATGTGGACCCTCCCCAGTGATGACGGATACCAACGCAAAATCTTGCTGGTTGGTGAATTGTTCGTCAACGGTCTCGTGCGGCGCGCGAGCGGACCGGAACCGCCTAGTCTCTCGGGAATGGACCTGGGCGTCGGACTACCTTCCACCATCGCGTCGGCCACCGGACGGGACGTGCTCGACTGGGCGCGCGAAGCGGACTCGGCCGGCTTCTCCAGCCTCGGCACGATCGACCGCGTCGTGTACGGCAACCACGAGACGATCCCGACGCTCGCCGCGGCGGCCGCGGTGACCAGCAGGGTGCGCCTGCACACCGCGATCCTGATCGGGCCGTTCCGCGGCAACGGGACGCTGCTGGCCAAGCAGCTCGCCACGGTGGACAGCTTCGCCGGCGGCCGGCTCACCGTGGGCATCGCGGTCGGCGGGCGCACGGACGACTTCACCGCGACCGGGTCGGACTACGACGGCCGCGGCGCCGCGTTCGACGCGCAGCTCACCGAGTTCCGCGAGGTGTGGGGCGGCGCGTCGCGGGGCACCGCCGGAGCGGTCGGGCCGGGCCCGGTCCAGCCGGGCGGGCCGCCGCTGATGATCGGCGGCACGAGCGCGGCGGCGATCCGGCGCACCGTCACCCATGGCGCCGGGTGGATCGCCGGCGGCGGCGGCCCGGGCATGTTCGCCGGCATCGCCGACCGGGTGCGCACGGCGTGGACCGACGCGGGCCGCGAGGGCTCGCCGCGGCTGGCCGCGCTCGGCTACTACGCGCTCGGCCCGGACGCGGACTCGCTCGCGTCGGGCTACCTGCGCGACTACTACGGCTTCCTCGGGGACTTCGCCGACCGGATCGCCGAGGGCGCGCTGAAGACGGAGGCGGCGGTGCGCGACGCGATCAGCCAGTTCGCCGACGCGGGCTGCGACGAGCTGATCCTGTTCCCGAGCTCACCGGACCTCGACCAGCTGCGCCGCCTCGCCGACCTGCGCTGACGATCACACGTCCGTGGTGGCGGGCGACATGTCCACCGACAGCGGCGCCAACCGGTCCAGCCGCTGCGCCGGCATGTCCTTGACCTCCGCGAAGACCGCTTTCTGCTGGTCCTGAATGCGCCGGTCCACCAGCTGGCCCAGCTCGTAGGCGATCCGCCCGGTCTGCCGCACGGTGGTCTCGTCCACCTGCGGGCGGGTCACCGAGGTGACCACGATGCCCTCGGCCGGGCCGTCCGCCGTCCGCGAGACGCCCACCGTGAACTCCTCGCGCGGGTTGGCCGCCTTGGCGACCAGGAAGTTGCGGAGCTTGCCGAGCATCTCGTGCCATGGCACGAGGTCGCCCTGCAGACCGGTCTCGGCCAGGTCGTCGACGCCGAGGCGCCAGTCGTGCTCGTCGGTGCGGAAACACCGGGCGTAGGCGTTGAGGGCGGCCGCCCACAACGCTTCGACCACCACCGGGTCCTGCTCGTCGGCGCGGGCCAGCTCCCGCAGCAGCCGCTCGCAACAGCCGAGCACGAACTGCAGATCGTCGAACACCGCGGCGAGATCGGCCAGCTTGCGAGCCGCCGGACCCGTCAACTCACGTGCGGCAAGTGCGCTGGGCTGGGCCATTGACCCAGACAACCACAGGGACGGCTCGCGCCACGTCTCAGTTTGCGACACACGCCGTCGGCTCGGTCCGGAGCCGAATCCGGGTCGGGGTGGTTGCCCGGCGGAACAGGGTGCGGAGCAGCACGCGGGCGCGTGACGGCGCCCGGTCCGGCTCGACGGCCGCGTCGGGGAGTGCGGATTCCGCCAGCGCACGGGTCGCGCCGGCCACGAGGTGTGCGGGGATGACGACGGACATCGTCCGGCCTTCTTTCGTTGAGTAGCAAGCAATGCGCGTTCTTCCCCATCGACGCTAGGTCGCCCCGGCTGATACGTCCAATGCAAGTGTTTGGCGATTTTGATGCATTCGAGGAATGATGTGGGACGTGGAACTCCGCCATCTCCGCTCGTTCGTCGTCGCCGCGGAGGAACTGCACGTCGGCCGGGCCGCGGCGCGGCTGCACCTGACCCAGCCGTCGCTGAGCCGCCAGATCGCCGCCCTCGAGCGCGACGTCGGTGTGCCGCTGTTCACACGCATCCGCCGCAGGTTCGGGCTCACCCCGGCAGGCGAGATCTTTCTGAGCGCGGCCCGGGAGATCACCCGCCGGGCCGACGAGGCCGCCCGCGACGCGCAACGCGCCCACCGCGGCGAGCTCGGCACGCTGCGGCTCGGCTTCGTCCAGTCCGCGACCTTCGAGGCGCTGCCCCGGTTGCTGGCCGCCTTCCGGGTGGCACACCCGGACGTCACCCTCGAGGTGGAGGCCATGACGACCATCCGGCAGGTCGCGGCATTGCGGGCGGGCCGGCTCGACATCGGCCTGCTGCGGCCGCCGATCAGCGAGCCGGAGCTCACCACGCGGGTGATCTCCCGCGACTCGCTGGTCGTCGCGCTGCCGGGCGGGCATCCGCTGGCCCGGCGCAAACGCGTGGCGCTGGCCTCGCTGGCCGACGAGTCGTTCGTGCTCTACACCCGCGCGTTCGGCCCGTCGGTGCAGGACGCGATCATCGGCCACTGCCTGGCCGCGGGCTTCTCCCCGCGGATCATCCAGGAGGCCGCCGACGTGCAGACGATCGTGTCACTGGTCGCGGCCGGACTCGGGGTGTCCCTGCTGATCGCGCCGACGCCGCCGACCGCCGAGCGGGCCGTCGTGTACCGCCCGATCAGTGACGACCTGCCCTCGTGGGAGCTGGCGCTCGCCTGGCCGGCCGGCAACCGGACACCGGTCGTGTCCCGCTTTCTCGCCACCGCCGAGCGAACCTGACGCGGTCAGGCGGTCGCCGGGCTGGAGGTGGCCGGCGCCGGGCGGGTGCCCAGCTGTTCGGTCGGCACCCGGTAGGTCTCCCGGGCCGAGGCGACCGCCAGCACGTTCACCAGGCACAGCGCCGCGGTGAAGATCGCGACCGGGACCCAGTTCGTGCCGTCCTCGCCGTCGATGGCGGCGGCGATCGTGGGGGAGAAGCCGGCGATCGCGAAGCCGATCTGCGTGCCGATGGCCATGCCGGACAACCGGACCTGCGCGGTGAACATCTCCCCGTAGAACGACGGCCAGATCCCGTTGGTAGCGCTGTACACCACGCCGAACATCACGATGCCGACGAGGAAGATCAGCCCGTAGTGGCCCGCGGAGATCGCGCCGAGGTAGGCGAAGATCAGTGCCGCGCAGCCGAGTGAGCCGGCGATGAAGACCGGCTTGCGGCCGATCCGGTCGGACAGCGTCGCGCACAACGGAAGCGCGCCGAGCGCGACGACGTTGGCCAGCACGCCGACCCACAACATCGGCGCGCGCTCCAGGCCGACCGTGTTGACCGCGAAGCTCAGCGCGTACACGGTGAAGATCGTGCTCACCGAGGCGATCACCGAGGCCGCCACGACCCGCAGCACGTCGCGCCAGTGGTCGCGGAACAGGTCGACCAGCGGCAGCCGGGCCACGGCGTCGGTGGCGACCTGACGCTCGAAGACCGGGGTCTCCGCCAGCCGGCGGCGGATCACGTAGCCGACCACGACCACGAGCGCGCTGGCCCAGAACGGCACGCGCCAGCCCCACGACAGCAGCGCGTCCTCGGGCAACGCCGCCACCGGCAGGAACGCCGCGGTGGCAAGGATCTGGCCGGCCTGGGTGCCGCTGAGCGTGAAGCTCGTGTAGTACCCGCGGCGCTGCGGCGGCGCGTGTTCGAGCGTCATGGAGTTCGCGCCCGCCTGCTCACCCGACGCGGAGAAGCCCTGCAGCAGCCGCAGCACGACGAGCAGCACCGGCGCCAGCACGCCGACCTGGTCGTAGGTGGGCAGGCAGCCCACGAGGAAGGTCGCGATGCCCATCAGCAGCAGGGTGAGGACCAGGACCCTCTTGCGGCCGAAGCGGTCGCCGACGTGGCCGAGGATGAACGCGCCGACCGGGCGTGCCGCATAGCCGACGCCGAACGTGGCCACTGCCAGCAGGGTGCCGGTGGCCGGGTCGGAGTCGGGGAAGAAGACCTTGTTGAACACCAGCGCGGCGGCGGTGCCGTAGATGAAGAAGTCGTAGTACTCGAGCGCGCTGCCGATCCACGCCGCGACGGCGGCCTGCCGGGGTTTTCCATGGCCGGTAACAGAGCCCGTGGGGGCAGGTTCGGTGGTCACGGTGGCTCCTCTGTCGTGCGTCGTCGCGGACCAGGAGGCGTACGTACGAACTGGATAGTTAATACGAGGGGTGGCCGTGGCTTGTCAAGGGGTGAGGGTGGTTCAGCGTGCGGTCAGGTGGTGCACGACCAGGTCGCCGAGCAGCCTGCGCTGCTGGTCGCGGTGCTCGGGATCGAGCAAGTCCCGCTTGAAGATCGCGCCCCACGTGTGCTGGTTCGCGATGCGGAACACGCAGTAGGAGCTGATCACCATGTGGATGTCGAGCGGGTCGACGCCCGCGCGGAACACGCCGGCCGCGGCGCCGCGGTCGAGAATGCGGGTGAGCACGTCGAGCGCCGGGTTTGCGAGTCCGGAAAGGACGGTCGAGCGGGAGATGTGCTCGGCGCGGTGGATGTTCTCGATGCTGACGAGCCGGATGAAGTCCGGGTGCGCCTCGTGGTGGTCGAAGGTCAGCTCGGCGAGCTGCCGGATGGCGTCGACGGGGTCGAGATGCTCCACGTCGAGTTGCTGTTCGATCGCCCGGATCCCGGCATAGGCGTGCTCGAGGACCTCGATGTACAGCTGCTCCTTGTTGCCGAAGTAGTAGTAGATCATCCGCTTGGTGCTGCTCATCTTCGCGGCGATCTCGTCCACCCTGGCGCCGGTGTAGCCCTTGTCGGCAAACTCGCGGGTCGCGACCTCGATGATCTCGGCGCGGGTTCGCTCGGCATCGCGAAGTCGATCGGGCTGTGCCACAAGAACAATGTAGCGCCACGTAACTAACTATCTGGTACGTTAATTGCGTGAGCGGCTACCTCGTCGGGCTCGTCGGCACGGGCATCGGTCCCTCGCTGAGCCCGGCGCTGCACGAGCGCGAGGCCGACGTCCTGGGGCTGCGCTACCTCTACCGGCGGCTGGACCTCGACGAACTCGGGCTGCCCGCGGAGGCGGTCGGCGACGTGCTCGCCGCCGCGCGGCTCGCCGGCTACGACGGGCTCAACATCACCCACCCGTGCAAGCAGCGCGTGCTGGACCACCTCGACGACCTCGACCCGACGGCCGCCGCGCTCGGCGCGGTGAACACGGTGGTGTTCCGCGACGGCGCCGCGATCGGCCACAACACGGACACGACGGGCTTCGCGCGTGCCGTCGAGTCAGGGCTGCCGGACATCGCTCTCGACCGGGTGGTGCTGATCGGCGCGGGTGGCGCGGGCGCGGCGTGCGCGCACGCGCTGCTCACCCTGGGCGCAGGCCGGATCGAGGTGTTCGACCTCCAGCAGGCGCGGGCCGAGGCGCTCACCGCCGCGCTCACCGCGCGGTTCGGGCCGGGCCGGGCGGTCGCGGGTCGCGCACTCGCCGCCGCGGTGTCCACAGTGGACGGAGTGGTGCACGCGACGCCCACCGGGATGGACACCCACCCCGGCCTGCCCCTGCCTGCCGAGCTGCTCGACGAGCGGCTGTGGGTGGCCGACGTGGTCTACCGCCCGCTCAACACCGCACTCGTGGAGTGCGCCCGCGCCCGCGGTTGCCGGGTGCTCGACGGCGGGCGGATGGCGGTCTTCCAGGCCGCCGACGCGTTCGGCCTGTTCACCGGCCACACCCCCGACGCGGACCGGATGCTGCGCCATCTCGACACGCTGGAGGCGCCGTGCACGACGTGGTGAGCCCGCGGCTGGGCATCGCGACCGTCTGCCTGTCCGGCACGCTCGACGACAAGCTCGCCGCGGTCGCCGAGGCCGGGTTCGACGGCGTGGAGATCTTCGAGAACGACCTCGTCGTCTCGCCGTGGTCGCCCAAGCAGGTCCGCGACCGGTGCGCCGAGCTCGGCCTGTCGATCGACCTCTACCAGCCGTTCCGCGACTTCGAGGCGGTGGCGCCGGACGTGCTCGCGGCGAACCTGCGGCGCGCGGAGCACAAGTTCGACGTGATGGAGCAGCTCGGCGTGGACACGATGCTGGTCTGCTCGTCGGTGTCACCGGACACTGTGGACGACGACCTCGCCGCCGAGCAGCTGCACCTGCTGGCATCGCGTGCCGCGCGGCGGGGCCTGCGCATCGCCTACGAGGCGTTGGCCTGGGGCCGGTTCGTCGACACCTACGACCACTCCTGGCGGATCGTGCGCCGGGCGGGTCATCCCGCGCTCGGGTTGTGCCTGGACAGTTTTCACGTGCTGTCCAAGGGCAGCGACCCGGCCGGCATCCGCGTCATCCCCGCCGACAAGCTGTTCTTCCTGCAGCTTGCCGACGCGCCGCGGCTGCGGATGGACATGCTGCAGTGGAGCCGCCACCACCGGCTGTTCCCGTGCCAGGGCGGGTTCGACCTCGTCGGGTTCGTCGATCACGTGCTGGCCACCGGGTACGCAGGCCCGCTGTCGCTCGAGGTGTTCAACGACGTGTTCCGCCAGGCCAACCCGCACCACACGGCCGTCGACGCGATGCGCTCGCTGCTGGTGCTCCGCGAGCGGCTCGCGGTGGACGGCTCGCCCGCGGTCCGGGAGCGCGTGCGGGTCCCGGGACTGCCGCCCGCCCCGGCCGCGGCGGGCTACACGCACGTCGAGGTGGCGACGCCGGCGGCTGCGGAGCTGGCGGACACGTTGCGCGCCATGGGTTTTCACCGAAGCGACGACACCTGGGTGCAGGGCCGGGCCCGCATCCGGCTGCGCGGCACGGACGTCACCAGCCGCATCGCCGCGTTCGGTGTGGACAGTGCCGACCCGGCGGTCGCGGCACGGCGGGCGGCGCGCCTGCTCGCCCCGATCCGGCCCGACGGCACGATCCGGGCACCGGACGGGACCGCGATCACCTTCGGCGAGGCCCCGGCTCCCGCCGAGCCGGGGCTGCTGACCGGCATCGACCATATCTCGCTCACCGCGCCGTTCGACGACGTCGACCAGACCGCGCTGTTCTACCGGAGCGTCCTCGGCCTCGAGGCGGAACCGGCCGCCGAGTTCGCCGCGCCGTTCGGCCTGGTCCGCAGCCTCTCCGCGAGCGACCCCACCGGCCGCGTACGCATCGCGCACAACGTGGCCCTGCTGCGCCGCGGCGAGTGGGCGCCCGCCGTCCCCGATCCGCAGCACATCGCGTTCACCACCGACGACGCGATCGAGGCGGCGAGCACGATGCGCGCGAACGGCGCACCGCTGCTCGACATCCCGGACAACTACTACGACGACCTCGACGCCCGGCTCGCCCCACCGCGCCTCGACGAGCTGCGCGAGAACTCCGTGCTCTACGACCGCGACCGGCACGGTGAGCTGCTGCACTTCTCCACCCGCATCCTCGGCGGCCGGGTGTTCTTCGAGGTGGTGCAACGCATCGGCGCATACGTCGGCTACGGCGCGGGCAACTCGCCGGTGCGCATGGCCGCCCACCGCGGGCAACGTGAGCGTCCACAATAGACTCAGTGGGCGAAGTCCCAGCGCGTGGCGCCGTGCGGCTCGGCGGAGGAGACGCCGAACGCGTTGTGCAGGGTGAGGCAGTACAGGTGCCAGGGCGGCGGGCCAGCGCTGGGCGCGGTGAACGGTGCGGTCAGCGCGCCGTCGGTCACGGTGGCCGGCCACCCGCCCTCGCGGTAGACGCCGGCCACCCGCTCCAGCGTGGCGGCGTCGCCGACCGTGTGGGCGTCTCCCTCCAACACGAGGTCGATGCCGCTCAGGCGTACCGACACGCTGCAGGCCGGGTTCGCCGCGAGGTTGCGTGACCGGCGAGTGCCTGGCCCGCCAACGAAGTACAGCGCGTCGTCCACCCAGATGGCGCCGACGCCCGCGGAGTGCGGCCGCCCGTTGGGCCGCACGGTCGCGACGAAGAACGTCAGGTCTGCGGTGGGGGTCTGGCCGGCCAGGGCGTCCCGCGCGCGGCTCCAGGGCAGCGCGGCGGACCCGTACTGGTCGAGGTTGGTGGTCGAGGTCGGCTCGTTCACGGTGTCAGTCATACCTGTGCGTCGGACGGGAAGCCCGGCAATCGACACGTGTCCCCGAATTCTTTCTGTTTCGGTGCGGTGCTCGCGGGTATTCGGGCCCGCCGATGCCGTTCTCACCTGGAGGGATCCACATGTCGACCGATGCGATCGTGTTGCTCAAGCAGGACCACAAGGAGATCCGCAAGCTGTTCCGCGAGTTCGAGGAGGCCGGCGAGCGCGCGCTGAAGCGCAAGGGAAAGCTCGTCGACCGCATCCTCGAGGCGCTCACGGTGCACACCTACATCGAGAACGAGTGCATGTATCCCGAGGTGCGCAAGCTCCTGCCGGACGTGGCGGACGACGTGCTCGAGTCCTATGAGGAGCACCACGTCGCCGACGTGCTGTGCATGGAGCTCGCGACGATGAGCCCGGAGGACGAGCGCTTCGACGCGAAGACCACCGTGCTGATCGAGAGCGTCACCCACCACATGGACGAGGAGGAGCAGGACTGGTTCCCGAAGGTCCGCGACGGGGTCGGCCGCAAGCAGCTGCGGGACATCGGCGAACGCATGCTGGAGCTGAAGAAGAAGGCGCCCCGCAAGCCCGCGCAGCCCAGCGCCGTCAAGAAGGTGGTCGACGCCGTGGTGTCGTGACGCCGTTACCTGCTCACCGGATGCAGGTCAACTGCGGCACTTTCTGTCGCGAAGCCCTATTGTCGATTTCGACCCCTGCTTCCAGGAGGACGACATGGGCCACGAGATCGACCGGCGCACGCTGCTCGCCGGCCTGGGGCTCGCCGGGGTCGCGGGGCTCGCCGCGCCCGGCCTGGCAACGGCGGCGCCCGGACCGGCGCCCGCCGTCAACCCACTCGACCTGCGGTTCCGCGTCACCGAGAAGTACCGGCCCTTCGACCTGATCGCGCCGCGGTTCACGCAGTACGACACCGCCGTCGGGCGGGTCCGGTCGGTGCTGGTGGACACCGGGGTGCGGCCGCGGGCGCCGTACGGCTCGGTGCTCGTCGAGGTCCGGTCCCTCGAGGGTGGTGCGGTCGTGGCCGGGCTCGTCGGGAACCGCCGCGTACTCGGCGTCTTCGACGGGTCACAGGTGACCGTCGACGTCGACGACGAGATCGTCGCCTCGGCCCCGGCGACGTTGCGGGCGCCGTTCGGGTTCGCCGTCGTGGTCAACGAGAACGCGGTCACCGTGCTGGCCGACCCGACCGCGACCGGGACCGGCTGGCAACCGCTGCTGACCACGCGCGACCCGGTCCGCCAGCGCATCGACCTGCGCGTGCCGGACGTGCTGGGCCGGCTGAACTACGGCTACGGCGGGCGCGGCGACGTCCTGCTCGGCCGGGTGCGGGCCGGCTACTTCGGGCAGGCAGGCGTGCGCGACCCGCACGTCGTGCAGCACGCCGACGGCCGCCCGTACATCAAGGACGGCAAGCTCTACCTGACGATGACCAACGCCGGGCTGGGCTTCTTCCAGCAGGCGCACTGGGCGGTGTGGACACTCGACCTCGCCGAGCCGACCCGGCTGGAGCAGGTGGCCACGCTGTTCTTCGCCCGCGACGGCGTGGTGCTCGGCGATCACGCGGGCCAGATCGTGTACGACCGCGGCCGGTTCATCCTCGCGATGAGCTCGTGGGGCGACTTCGACTTCCAGGGCGTGCACGTGCGGCATGTGGCAACGACGGCGAACGTGTTGTCCGGCGTGCACGTGCTCGCGACCGAGCAGCTGGCGCTGCCCACGACGGTGAGCTCGTGGGACCCGGCGCTGACCAGGATCGGCGGCCGCTGGCACGTCGCGTTCGTGGAGAGCCCGGCCCAGCAGCCGGCGTTCGTGTTCCACCCCGCGCTCGCGGCCGGCCCGCGCGGCGCCGACTACACCGAGGGGCTGGCCCTCGCCGGCGCCGACACATCCGTCGACCAGACCGAAGGCACCATCCTGCAGCGCTTCGGCTCGACCTGGTACGTGCTGGCGAGCGACGGCGACGCCCGGCAGTACAAGGTCTACGACCTGCGGATGCGCCTGCTCGGCACGCTCGACGCCCCGTACGGCACCAACATCCCGCACCCGATGATCGTCCCCGTCCGCGACGGCTGGTGGCTGCTGACCTTCGACGGCACCCAGTACGCCGAGCCCGTCCTCGGCTACGGCGGTCACGGCGACTTCATCGTCATGCAGGCCGGGAGCTAGACGAGCGGAGGCCAGGATGCTCAGCAGGCACGATCGCGCTGTTCTGCACGGGATGGAGACCGCACTGAGCGTCGAGGTGCCCGAGCTGGTGGCGTCGTTCGACCAGTGGCGGGAACCCAGGCCGGCGGCCCATGGGCTGACGCTCGCGATCTGTCTCGCGGTCCTGCTGATGCTCGCCGGTCTCCTGCTGGCGTCCGTCGTCGTGTTCTGGCTGGGTGCGCTGTCGGCCGGCGGCCTGCTCGGCGTCGGCTACTGGCGGCGCCGGACGGCGACCCGCCGTCGGCCTACCGGCTGACGGCGTCCTGCTCGGCCTCGACCTGCTGGTTCCACTCGCGTTTGGTCGCCTGCCAGCGATCTTCGTCGTGGCCGAGGCGCCAGTACCCGGAGATCGACACCCGGTCGCGGGGCAGCCCGCGCTCGACCAGGAGGAGCCGGCGCAGCTGCTTGACGAACCCGGCCTCGCCGTGGACGAACACGTGGCCCGAGCCCGCCGGTAGCTCCAGCTCGGTGACCGCCCGCACGAGCGCCTCGCCGACGGGTGCGCCGCCGCGGTGCAGCCAGCGCAGCTCGATCTCGCCCGCGCTGCGGAGCTTCTGCTCCTCGTCCGGGCCCTCGACCTCGACGAGGACATGCGCCCGCGAACCGGCGGGCAGCCGCTCCAGCGCCGTGGCGATGGCCGGCAGGGCGCTCTCATCGCCGGCCAGCAGGTGCCAGTCGGCGTCCGGGTCCGGGGCGTACGCGCCGCCCGGCCCCATCAGCGCGACCTCGTCGCCCGGCTTCGCCCGCGCCGCCCAGGGACCGGCGACCCCGGCGTCGCCGTGCACGACGACGTCGATGGTCAGCTCACCGCTCGCGGCGTCCCACCGGCGCACGGTGTAGGTCCGCGTCCGGGACCGCTCATCGGGACCGGCCGCGGGATCGGGGAAGAGCAGCTTGACGTAGTGGTCGGTGAACCGTCCCGCGTCGAAGTCCGCCAGCCCGGGCCCGCCGAGCACGATCCGGACCATGTGCGGGGTGATCCACTCGACCCGCTGGACGCGAGCCTGCCGCGGTGCGGGCCGCGCACGTCCTGGACGTTCCGCCATCAATGCTCCTCGGTGCTGGGCAACACCGACCAGCGTGCCAGAAGCTGCCGCCGGGGGCCGCGATGTGCTCGACTGGACGGTGGTCATCGGACTTCGGCTACTGACGTGGGAGGCAGGAACCAATGTCCACCAACACGAAGAGTGCGCGCACGGTCGCGCAGCTCGACCATCACGGCACGACCTCGCACGAGGTTTACACCGCGGGCTTCTACGACGGCGACTGGGACTTCTCCGTCCGATCCGTGCTCGGCAAGGCCTGCCACGGCGGCGCCGACGCGGGCGAGGTGCTCTCGACCATCGCGCCGGTCAGGCCCAAGGACCACGCGGCATGGTTCGCCGCGTGGGTGGCCCTCGGCGACCGCATCGCGGACGTCGCCGAGACCGCCGCGAAACGCGGCCACCGGGTCAGCGCGGCGCGGGCGTTCCTGCGCGCGGCCAACTACTACGCGGTCGCGGTCAACGCGATCGACGGCCTCGAGAACATCGAGGCGTTGCTGGCGACGTTCCGGGCGCACCGCGGCGCGTGGGACGGCTTCGTGGCGCACACGCGCTGGCCGGTGGAGCGCGTCGGCCTTCCCTACGAGGGCACCAGCATGCCGGGCTGGCTGTTCCACCCCGACACCTCCGCCGCGCAGCGCCCGGCGCTGGTGCTCAACAACGGCAGCGACGGCTCGCTGTCCGGCTGCTGGTGCGAGGCCGCGGAGGGCGGGCTGGAACGCGGCTACCGCGTCCTGCTGTTCGACGGCCCCGGCCAGCAGTCGATGCTCTTCGAGCGCGGCATCCCGTTCCGCCACGACTGGGAGCACGTGCTCTCCCCGGTCGTCGACTACCTCAGCGCCCGCGATGACGTCGACGCCGCCCGGATCGCGCTGTACGGGGTGAGCCAGGCCGGCTACTGGGTGCCGCGCGCGCTCGCCTTCGAGCACCGCTTCGCGGCTGCCGTCGCCGACGGCGGGGTCGTGGACGTGTCCCGCTCGTGGTTCGAGCACATCCCGCACCGGCTGCGCTCGGTCTACGAGAAGGGCGACCGGGCGAAGTTCGACAAGGAGATGGCGTTCGGCATGCGGCTGCCTGGCGGGAGATCGGCCCGCGAGATGTGGGACTTCCGCGCCCGCCCGTACGGCGTGTCCGGCTACTCGACCGTGCTGGACGAGGTCTCGAAGTACACCGTGCGGGACGTCGCCGCCCACATCACGACCCCGCTGCTGGTCACCGACCCGGACGGCGAGCAGTTCTTCGCCGGGCAGTCCGCGGAGCTGGCCGCCCTCGTGCCGGGCGCCGTGCTGGCGAGGTTCACCCAGGAGGAAGGGGCCAGCTTCCACTGCCAGCCCATGGCCCGCGAGCTCACCGAGCAGCGCATGTACGACTGGCTGGACGAACGGCTTCGCTGAGCGGGCCCCGTGTTTGGGGCCGCCCGCCAAGGGAATACGGGCGAACCCGAGCGGAGGGGACTGGCATGGCTGTCAAGTTCGACCAACGTGAACCGGAGACCGTCCCGCAGGAGGCCGACCCGACCCCACCCGACACGTGGCGCATGGAATGCACCCTCGACGGCCTGGCCTTTCCCGCGCGCCGCTGGCAGCTCATCGCGCAGGCGGAGCTGAACGGCGTGGACGGGGTCACCCACGAGCGGCTGCGCCGCCTTCCCGCCCGGCCCTACGAGAACAGCGCGGACGTCGCCGGGGAACTGATCCGCCGCGACGGGTAGCGGATGGGCACGGTCGTCTCGGTCGTCGGGCTCTTCGCCGTCGTCGTCCTGGTTCGTGAGGTGTCCCGGCGGTTCGGGTTCCTGGATCCGATCGCCCTGCTGGTCGTGGGCGTCGGGCTGTCGTTCGTCCCCGGGCTGCCCTCGTTCCGGGTGGCGCCGGAGCTGGTGTTGATGGTGTTGCTGCCGGTCCTGCTCTACGGGGCGGCGTCACCACCTCGGTGTCCGAGTTCCGGGCGAACCTTCGCTCCATCGGGATGCTGTCGGTCGGCCTCACCCTGCGCACCACGGTCGCCGTGGGCCTGGTGGCGCACGCCGTCGTGCCGGGGCTGCCACTGGCGGCCGCGATGGTGCTGGGCGCGGTCGTGGCGCCCCAGGACGCGGTCGCCGCCGTCACCATCGGGCGCCAGGCCGGCATGCCACGCCGGGCGGTCACGGCGCGGTGTTCGTCCTCATAGGACTGCAGGTGGCCGATCTCGTGGCCGGGCTGCGCGGTCAGTCGCCGGCCGTGGTGGCGGTCGCGTGCCTGGTGACCGTGGCGATCGTCATCGGGATCCGGCTGCTGTGGGTCTTTCCCGACGCCTACGTGCCGCGGTGGCTGAGCCGCAGGCGCCGGGAGCGGGAGGCGCCTGTCGCGTGACAGGAGGTCGCGATCGTCGGCTGGGCGGGGCTGCGCGGTGTGGTGTCGGTGGGCGCGGCGTTCGCGATCCCGCTCACCGTCGGCGGTGCGGATTTCCCGCAGCGGGACCTGGTGTTGTTCGTGACGTTCGTGGTGATCGTGGTGACGCTGCTGCTCCAGGGGTTGTCGCTGCCGGCGGTCGTGCGGTGGCTGGGCCCGCACGGCGACGGGGAGTCCGGGCACGCGCCCGGCCACGCCGCCCAGGAAGCGGCCGCACACAACGCGTCCGCGGACGCGGGGCTGGCCCGGCTTGACGAGCTGGCCGCCGAGCAGGATCTGCCGGAGGAGGTGGTCGGCCGGCTGCGCGAGCGCGCGGACCGGCGGCGCATGCTCGCCCCCGACACGGGCGAGCGCCCGGCGGACGAGTCCGACGCGATGGTCTACCGGCGCCTGCGCCGCGACGTGCTCCGGGCCGAGCTCGAGCACCTGGTTCGCATGCGGGACAAGGGCGAGCTGGACGACGAGGTGTTCGAGCGGGTGCAGCGCGAGCTCGACCTCGAGGACTCAATGCTGCACCGCGACTGACCGCTCGGCCCGATCACCGGTGTGGGTGCCGTCGGGCCGGGCAATGACCGCGGCGACCGCGGCGGCGACGGCGGCCAGCGACAGGAACGTGCGCAGCGTGTGGACGCCCGCCCACCGCGCGCGGATGTCCTGCCAGTCCGCGGGCAGGGTCGTCTCGGTCCAGACCCTGATCTGGTTGTCGATCGGCACCTCGATCACCAGCGTCACGACGACGACGGCGACCAGCAGGACGAGGCCCGCGAGCGACAGCCAGGCCGCGGTACGCGAGCGGGCGCGGAACAGCAGCACGGTCGTGAGCAGCCCGGCGACGAGCGCGGCGATCATGAACACCGCCATGGTGGTCGCCAGGTTCGGGATCATGTGCTTGCCGATGGACAGGAAGTCCGCGGCGTCGTACTCGGTCATGGTCCGGCCGAGCGACAGCCAGGTTCCCCACATCACCCCCGCGACCAGCACGTACAGCATGATCGTCAGGAACTGGGCCAGCTTCGTCGCCACGGCTTGTCTCCGTCCGTCGCCGGTAACGCGTCCGAGCCAACTCGGTTACCCGGAGTGCGCCCGCGTTACGCCTTGTGGAGCCGACCTGTCCCGCGTTGTCCGGGCAGCACCCGGCGCCGGATCGGCCGTACCGGATCCGGTTCGGACTGCGCGCGCGTTCGGCGGGGGTCAGCCGGTTCCGCGCTGCCAGGCGCCGCGCCGCGCGCGGCTGATGCGACGGACGACGGTCAGGTGGCTGACCTGCGCGTGCCGGGCGATCTGGGTCCGGCCCACGCCCGCGTTGGAGAGCTCGAAGCACAGCCAGTCGGTCACGTCGTCCAGTTCGTTCGCGACGGCCTCGTAGAGGCGGGACGCCGCGAGGAGCTCACAGATCCTGACGAACGGGTTGTCCGGCACGCCCGAGATGATCGCGGCCAGCTCGCCGTCGAGCCGGACGCCCGCCTTGGGCCTGGTTGCCCGGGCCAGTGTGCGGACCGTCTTCTCGTCGATCGTGGTCCAGTCGGCGATCTCCAGCCATCCGCCGCCCGCCTCGTGCAGCATCAGCGATTCCTCGCCGATGCGTATCCGGCAGCGGTTGTGCAGGTCGCGCTGCGCGCGCACGGACTCCGCGACGGTCGCCAACCTGCTCAGACCGTCGCGGGCCGGGGCGGCCAGGATCAGCCGGGTGCGTTCGTGCACGTCGGCGTCCGCGACCTGGAGCCGTGCCCAGCCGCGTGGGCCGGAGTGGGACCACGTGTGGTCCTTCCACTCCGCCAGCCAGCGTTCGAACCGCGCCCTGTCCTGGGACAATCCTGCCCTCACCATGGTCTGAGCGGTTCGATTTCGAAGGTCAAGAATTCACCTCCCGGTGGAAGGTTCAGTTGCTTCCCCGGCATGATCCATGCAGACGGTCCACTTGCCAACAGTTGTAAGCCATACATCCGTATGCGGCCCCCAGGTCGGCGTCAACGTGTACTCCGAACGCCACGGTCACGGCCCGCGTCAGGGTAGCCTGACAGCAGGAGCGCTGGAGGCGACATGAGCGGCGACAGAGATCCGTGGGCGGACGGCCGGGACGCATGGGAGCGGTTGGCGGCGGCCGGCGGCGATCCGCTGGGCGCGCTGAGCGACGTCGGGCAGTTGCGCCGGCTGCTCGACGAGGCCGAGCTGGAAGCCGTGCGCGGCGCGCGGCGGGCCGGCAAGTCCTGGGCCGAGATCGCGATCAAGCTCGGCGTCACCCGCCAGTCGGCCTGGGAGCGGTGGCGCGATCTCGACGCCGAGCCCGCCGCGCGCGCCGCCTCCGATTATGTGGAGCCGGACTCGCCTGGGTTCATCGAGCGTGCGGTCGAGGGGTTGTCCCGCCGCCGGTCGTGGATCGTCGTGCCGGACGTGGTCGGGCTGTCGTTCGACGACGCGCGGGCGACGCTCAGCAGGGCCGGGCTGCTGGCCGTGCCCGCCGACGGCGAATCGCCGCCCGACGAGTCCGGCTGGCGCACGGTGGTCACCGACCAGAGCCCGGAGGCCGGCGCCCGTGCGCTGCCGGTCTCCCCGGTCCGCCTCTGGATCGAACGCGGTGGCGGTGGCTCCGGTGTGCGCGAACCCCGCAGGCCCAGGCCCACGCCGCGGGTCGAGCACGAGAGGCTGGACGAACCGAGCCGGGACGCACTCGGCTGAGCGGCGGCAAGGTAGGGCATGCGCTGGTGGCACATCAGGATCTGTCCGCCAGCACGGTGGTCTCCCAGGCGAACCCGTCCGGGTCGGTGAACGGCGTGACGTCGCCGCCCACGGCGATCCGGTGCGATCCGCTGCCCTCGGGAGCGACGCCGGCGTCCTTGGCGAGCGCCCGGCGCCGGTACAGCCCCAGCTTGACCGCGCTCGACCCGGACTCGAACTCCACGTACATGCGGCCGAAGCTCTTCGCCACGGCAAGCCCGTGGTCGACGTAGAACCGCTTGCTCGCGGCCACGTCGGCGACCCCGAGGAGCAGCACGAAGTCGTCGACGTGCCGGGTGGCCGGTCCGGTGTTCTTCTTCGCCGAGGTCGCGATCTTCCAGATCGTCCCGTCCGGGGCGCGGACGGCGCCGCCGTGGCCCCAGAACGATTTCGAGACGGGCTTGAGCTCGGTGGCCCCGGCGTCGAGGGCGGCACCGGCCAGCGCGTCCACATCGGCCGGTTGGGACACGATCAGCGACAGCGTGAAGCCGCGGAAGCCGGTCGTCGGTTCCTGGGACGCCCGCAGGCGCAGCCGGTCGCCCAACCCGAAGGCGGCGTAGAAACGTTCGGCGGCCGCGGTGTCGGCCACTTCGAGGGTGATGGTGTCGATGGAAGTCATGACAGGAACGCTAAGCGCGCCACGGCTTCCCGGGCTTCTCGATTCCTGACCGACTCAGACGACCAGGGTCCAGCCCTCGTCGTGCGCCTCTGCGCCCGTGTACGACACACCGTCCACCTTCAACCCCTGCGGGTCGAGCAGCGTGATCGCGCCGCCGTTGTTGCCCAGCGCGACGCCGTCGGTGACCGGCACGACGGCGGTGGCGCCCGCCGCGAGCCGGCCCGCGGGCAGCGCGCAGGTCCGCTTCGCCTTGTCCGCCAGCCGCCAGCCGGTGAGATCGAGCTCCGCGGGCGAGGCGTTGAGCAGCGTGACGCGCTCGGCCTCGGGGGCGGGGCCGACCGGGTTGACCAGCGCACCCACGATGCGCATCGGCGCGCGCTCGCGAGGGCCGGGGGTGCCGTCGATCGCGTGACCGGTGGCGTCGTCGGTGTGCCAGGACTGGCTCTGGAACGCGAGGAAGATCGCGACCCACCGCGACTCGGCGGCGAGGTGCAGCAGCAGCCCGCCGTCCTGCCACACGCCGTCGTCGCGCTCGAACGTCGGGTCGTTGCCCTGGTTCATGTGGATGTCGTGCACGCCGTTGCCGGGCTGGAAGCCGAAGACCTTGTCCGCCTTGCCGTTCTCGGGACCCCACCGCTCACCGAACGCGTAGAGCCGGGCGCCGGCGTTGCGCTGGGCGCGGAGCACGTAGTGGTCGAGCAGGTCCGCGAGATCGTTGTCCGGGCCGGACACGTCCGGTGGCAGCAGGCGCATCGTGGCCGGGTCGAACAGGTTGGCGCGGATGTAGTCGAGGTTGGCGTGACCCGGTCCGGCCAGCAATGTCGTCCACCCGGATTCCGCGGGCAGCGCGTCGGTGACCGGGTGCTTGAAGTCCTCGACCACGCAGAACCGCAACTCCGACGGCGACTGCGCCGACTCGACGTTCACCGCGACGCGGTAATGCACACCGGCCTCGTCGACGACTTCTATCTGGTAATGCGGTGAATCCGTGCTTCCCTCGCGTTGAACGTTCACGACCGCGCCGGAAAGTACGCCATAGGATTTCAACGGCATTGCCAGCCTCATTTCTTCAGCCCGACATAACAGGCTCGTACGCCGCTCCCATGGCGTTACGGGCGCACCGACTTCCGTTGTAGGCCAGGTGAGCGAACTCCGCGGGCGTGCTTGACACCGGCTTCGCGCGGTCACTTTGCTGGATATGCAGGCGATTTCCGGACACTCCGCGACGGGGGCGGCAGCATGCGATGGAATCTCCGGCGGCTTTCGACCGCCGTGACCGGTCTCGTGCTCGCCGGTGGAGCGGTGCTTCTCGCCGGCGCCCCGGCGGCCGCGGCGCCCGCGATCCACCCTGCCGAGTCGAACGGCGGGGTGCGGGTGATGCCGCTCGGCGACTCGATCACCGACGGGTTCAACGTCCCCGGCGGCTACCGGATCAACCTGTGGCAGCGGCTGGCCGCGGGCGGCTACACGGTCGACTTCGTCGGCTCGGGCTTCAACGGCCCCGACACGCTCGGCGACCACGACCACGAGGGCCACTCCGGCTGGCGCATCGACCAGATCGACGCCAACATCGTGGGCTGGCTGCAGACTTACACGCCCCGGACGGTCCTGCTGCACATCGGCACCAACGACATCAACCAGAACTTCGATGTCGCGCATGCCCCGGACCGGCTGTCCGCGCTGATCGACAAGATCCGCGCCACCGCGGCGAACGTGGAGCTGTTCGTCGCACAGATCACGCCGGAGGCCGATCCGGTTCTGGAGTCCCGCGTCACCGCGTACAACGCCGCGCTGCCGGACATCGTCGCCCAGAAGGGCCCGATGACCCACCTGGTCGACATGCACTCCGCGATCACCACCGCCGACCTGGCCGACGGTGTCCACCCGAACGCGACGGGCTACGACAAGATGGGCGAGCGCTGGTACGCCGCGCTCCAGTCCGTCCCGGGCAGCCTCACCCCGGCGTCCACCGCCGCCGACTGGGAGCTCGCGGGCTGAGTTTCCGAACGACACCTTGGGAAGTAGCTCACGCGGAGTTACGCTGCCCCGTGTCGTCGCTGCTGGAGCGGGCGCCGCTGCTCGCGGGGCTCGAGGCCTACCTGGACGAGACGTGCGGCGGACGCGGGCGGCTGGTGTTCCTCGGCGGTGAGGCCGGGGCCGGCAAGACGAGCCTGATGACCTCGTTCACCGCGCGTGTCGGTGAACGCGTGCGGGTGTTGCGCGGCGCGTGCGACGGCGCCACCACACCGCGCCCCCTCGGCCCGCTGGCCGACGTCGCCGGGGTGCTCGGCGTCGACCGGCAGCTCGACCAGGAACGGCCCAGCCGCGGACCGCTCTTCACCGCCGTCCGGGCGGCGCTCGCCACCGCGCCGACATTGTTCGTCGTCGAGGATGCGCACTGGGCCGATGACGCCACGCTCGACCTGCTCCGCTTCCTCGGCCGGCGCATGGACGACATCCCGCTGCTGGTCGTGGTCACCTACCGCGACGACGAGGTCGGCCCCGGCCACCCGCTCACCGTCCTGCTGGGCGATCTCGCCACCGCCGCCGTCGTCGCGCGGATGCGGGTGCCGCTGCTGACCGAGGAGGCGGTGGCCGAGCTCGCCCGCCAGTCCGGCACGGACGTCGATCCGGCCGAGCTGTACCGGCGGACCTGCGGCAACCCGTTCTTCGTCACCGAGGTGCTGGCCGGCGGCGCGGCCCGGCTGCCGCAGTCGGTCCTCGACGCCGTGCACGCCCGCGCCGCGCGCCTGTCCCCGCCCGCTCGCGACGTGCTGGCCGCCGCGTCGGTCATCGGCCTGGACGCCGAGATCGGGCTGCTGCTCGCGGTGTCCGGCCGGCCCGCCGACGCGATCGACGAGTGCGTGCAGCGGGGCCTGCTCGTCGACGGCGGCGACCACGTCGGGTTCCGCCACGAGCTCGCCCGCCTCGCCATCGACGACGGCCTCTCGACGGGCACCCGGGTCCGCCTGCACCGCGCCGTCTACGAGCACCTGACCACCACCGACCACCGACGCCTGGCCCATCACGCCGACCAGGGCGGTCTCGCCGAGGCCGTCGTACGGCACGCGCCGCCGGCCGCCGAGCACGCCGCCTGCCTCGGCTCGCACCGCGCCGCCGCCGAGCACTACCGGACCGCGCTGCGCCACGCCCACCTGCTGTCCGACGCCGAGCGCGCCGACCTGCTCGGACGCCTGTCCTACGAGTGCTACCTGACCGACCAGACCGCCGCCGCGCTGACCGCACGCGAGGAGGCGCTGACGCTGCACCGCGCCAACGGCGACGCACTGCGGGTGGGCACCGCGCTGCGCTGGCTGTCCCGGTTGTCCTGGTTCGACGGCCGCAACGTCGACGCCGAGCGGTACGCGGCCGAGGCGATCGCCGCGCTCACGGCACTGCCGCCCGGCCCGGAGCTGGCCATGGCCTACAGCAACCTGGCCCAGCTGCGGATGGTGGAGGAGGACCCCGCCACGGCGCTGATGTGGGGAAACCGGGCGATCGAGCTGGCCACCAGAATCGGTGACGAGGACACGCTCGTCCACGCGCTCAACAACGTCGGCACCGCGCACATGATCGACGGCGCGGTCGACCTCGGCGCCGCGCACCTGCGGCAGTCGCTCGACCTCGCGCTCGGCGCGGAGCGCGAGGAACACGCGGCCCGCGCCTACACCAACCTCGGCTGGGAGCTCGCCGAGCAGCGCAGGCTCGCCGAGGCGGAGAGGTGGCTGCGTACCGGCATCCGCTACTGCGAGGAGCGCGACCTCGACTCGTGGCGGCTCTACATGCAGGGCCGCCTGGCCTGGCTGCTCGCCGAGCGCGGGCACTACGCCGACGCCGACCGGCTGCTGGGCGTGGTCCTGCCGCACCCGTGGCTGGCGCCGATCAACCGGATCCCGGCGCTGTCGGTCGCCGGGGTGCTGGCCGTGCGCCGTGGCGAGCCTGCCGACGAGCTGCTCGGCGAGGCGTGGCGGCTGGCCGAGCGGACGGGGGAGCGCCAGCGGCTGCTCGCGGTGACGCTCGTCCGCGCCGAGCAGGCCTGGACGGCGGGCGACCTCGCGGACATCGGGCCCCTGACCGAGCCACTGTGGACGGACATGCGGGACAGCAACGAGGACTGGAGCATCGGCGAGCTGGCGTTCTGGCGGTCGGTGGCCGGTGCGCCGGCCGAGCCGGCGAAGGAGCTGCCCGAGCCGTACGCGCTGCTGCTGGCGGGCGACGTGGCCGGCGCGGCGCGGGCGTGGGCCGGACTCGGCTGTCCACTGTGGCAGGCCCGCGCACTGTCGCGTTCGGACGATCCGGCCGATGTCCGTGCCGCGCTGGGGATCCTCGAGGACCTGGGCGTGGCGGCCACGGCCCGGGCGGTCGTGCGGGACCTGCGGCTGCGCGGCATGGCCGTGCCCCGTGGGCCGCGGCCGGGCACCCGCGGCAACCCGGCCGGCCTGACCGCACGTGAGCTCGAGGTCCTCCAGTTGCTGGGCCACGGCCTGTCGAACGCCGAGCTGGCGCGCCGGCTCACCTTGTCGGAGAAGACCGTCGGCCACCACGTCTCGGCGGTGCTGCGTAAACTCGGTGTGCCCTCCCGATCGCGCGCCGTGGCCGAGGCGGCCAAACTAGGGATCCCCATGCCGGCGGTGCCGCCAACATAGGGAACTCGTCCGATGCCGGGCCGGACCCGCGAGAGGTTTGCTGTTGTCGTAACAGAAAACGGCAAACGAAAGGCCAGACAATGGCACTGTTCATGGACGTCCACTCGCTGGACGCCGCGGTCAGCATCGACGACGTGGCGAAGGCACACGCCGCGGACCTGCAGACGCAGGACGCCCACGGGGTGAACTACCTCCGGTACTGGGTCGACGAACCGAACGGGAAGATCTTCTGCCTCGTCGACGCCCCCGACGCGGACGCCGCGGCGGACGTGCACCGCGAGGCACACGGCCTCGTGGCGGACGAGATCTTCCTGGTGCAGGAGGGTTCCTGACCGACCGTCCTCCCGACGACAACGCCCCCGCCCGGTGCGGGGGCGTTTGTTCTACGTCCGGCACGCAGGTACGCTAACCGAACCTGAACTCGACTTCAGTTTTGGAGCGTGCGATGACGGCGGTCAGCGAGCCGGCCACCGAGCGGGGGCGGCGGACCAGGGCCGCGCTGCTCGCCGCGGCGCGCGATGTCTTCGCCCGCGACGGTTTCCTCGCCACCACGACCACGACGATCGCGAAGGCCGCGGGCGTCGCGAACGGCTCCTTCTACACGCACTTCACCGACAAGTACGAGATCTTCGTGGCCCTGCACGAGGAGCTGCGCGACGAGATGCTGCACCCGGGCATCCACCACGCGCGCCGCGACCACGCCGACCCGGTGGCCACCATCGAGGAGGCCACCCGCGCGTACCTGGAGTCCTACCGCGCGAACGCCGGGCTGATGCGGGTGTTCGAGCAGGTGGCGGCGATCGACGACCGCTTCCGCGAGCTGCGGCTGGAGCGGGCGCGCGCGTTCGAGGAGCGCAACGTGCGCGGCATCCGCCGCCTGCAGCGCGAGGGCTGGGCCGACCCGGCGCTGGATCCCGAGCTCACCGCTACGGCCCTGTCGGCCATGGTGTCCCGCAACGCCTATGTGACGTTCGCCTTGGGGCTGCGGCCCGACGTCGACTTCGACAAGCTCGTCGCCACGCTGACCGCCTTGTGGGTCAACGCCCTGCGCATCCGCGAGCCGCTCGGCACCGCCGACCGCCGCGCGGCCCTCGACCGCACCACCGAGCAGCTCCGGGCCGCCCTGGCCCAGCTCGAGCGCCTCCGCTGACATCCCTACCTGACGACGAGTTCAAGTTGGAAGGACCTGACATGGACCTCACCCCGACCGTCCGCGCCGAGGACTACCGTCACCGCCTGCTCGCGTTCATGGACGAGCACGTGTACCCGGCCGAGCCGGTCTACGACGAGCAGCTCCGCGCGGCGGGCGACCCGCACGCCCAGCCGCCGGTGATGGAGGAGCTCAAGGCCGAGGCGCGCCGCCGCGGGTTGTGGAACCTCTTCCACCCGAACCCGGACTGGGGCCCGGGCCTGTCCAACACCGAGTACGCGCCGCTCGCCGAGGTCCACGGCCACAGCATGCTCGCGGCCGAGGCGTGCAACTGCTCGGCGCCCGACACCGGCAACATGGAGGTGCTGACCCTGTTCGGCACCGACGAGCAGCGTGACCGGTGGCTGAAACCGTTGCTGGCCGGGGAGATCCGCTCCGGGTTCGCGATGACCGAGCCCGCGGTCGCGAGCTCGGACGCGACGAACATCGAGCTGCGCATCGAACGTGACGGCGCCGGGTACGTGCTGAACGGCCGCAAGTGGTGGACGACCAACGCGATGCACCAGAACTGCCGGGTGCTCATCGTGATGGGCAAGACCGACCCGGACGCGCCGGCGCACCGCCAGCAGAGCATGATCCTCGTCCCGCTCGACACCCCGGGCGTGCACGTCGTGCGCAGCCTGCCGGTGTTCGGCATGGAGGAACACGGCGGCCACTGCGAGATCACGTTCACCGACGTGCGGGTGCCGGCGGCGAACCTGCTGGCCGGCGAGGGCGACGGCTTCATGATCGGCCAGGCGCGGCTCGGCCCGGGCCGCATCCACCACTGCATGCGCGCGATCGGCATGGCCGAGCGGGCGCTCGAGCTGATGTGCCGGCGCGCGCTGGCCCGGGAGACGTTCGGGCAGCCGGTCGCGGCCCGATCCAACGTGCAGGACTGGATCGCCGAGGCCCGCATCGAGATCGAGCGGACCCGGCTGCTGACCATGAAGGCCGCCTGGCTCATGGACACCGCGGGCAACCGCGCGGCACGGGTGGAGATCGCCGCGATCAAGGTCGCCGCCCCGGCGATGCTGCAGCGCATCGCCGACCGCGCCATCCAGGTCCACGGCGCTGGCGGCATGACCGAGGACTTCCCGCTGGCGCACCTGTACATCCAGGCCCGCGCCCTGGCCATCGCCGACGGCCCGGACGAGGTCCACAAGCGAACCCTCGCGCTGACCGAGCTACGCCGCTACGACCCGAGCTTCGGCAAGCAACGCACCGACAGGGCGCCGGCGTAGCCGGCACCCTGTCGGTCTACACCTGGGCGGAAGATTTTTTGTAGTAGGGAAAGTGGTCCGATCCCGCGCTCGTGAGTGGACTATCCACTCCCACCACTCCCAACGCGGTGACCAGCATGAACAAGCCAACGATGAAGCCGAGAATGAAACGGCGCACGTACGCCCCTTCTGTTCGAACTCAACTGACACTCGGCTGTCATGTTTTGACACTCCGCACTGCAGGGTTCTCAGGTCATGCCACGGTCGTGATGCCTGATCGTCCTATCAGTACTCTACCCCGGTACTGTTTTTCACTCTTTCGTGGGTCGGCAACGTCATCGACGTCGGGATTCTGTCCATACCGGACGGCGGAGTCGCCTGGGCTACGGCGCCAGCTTCGCCGCGTCGACGATGTCGCCTACGTCGGTGTGCAGGGTGTCGGCGGCCTCCTTGCTGACGCTCCCGTCCTCGGCGTGGTCGTCGATGCTGCCGTTGATCTCGTCGATGGTCTTGGCGGCCTCGTCGGCTTCGCGCTTGGTGAGCTGCTTGCGCAGCTGCTTGACGGACTCGTTGATGTCCTTGGCCGCCTCGGGTTTGACGTCGCCGGACTTCGTGAGGTCGGCGAGGTCTTCGTGCAGGGAGCGGACGGCGCCGGCCACCGCGGTGCGCTTCGGGTTGTCCTTCTG
>Ga0164241_10001553_pt1 | contig 27730 bp, 23 predicted proteins | sample OricomyardsoilBY_FD_108780 | JGI IMG/M metagenome (GOLD analysis project Ga0164241, IMG submission 108780) | Backyard soil microbial communities from Emeryville, California, USA - Original compost - Back yard soil (BY) | ecosystem: Environmental > Terrestrial > Soil > Unclassified | place: USA... | reverse complement strand
TCCGCGCAGGACGCCCCACGACTCGCCTGGTGCGCGGACGCCGTGCCGACGGGTCGCTCACCTGGTGGCAGCTGACCGTGTCCCCCGTGCCGGACGCGGACGGCACCGCGGGACGTTGGTTCGGCACCGCCACCGACGTCTCGACGCACGTGGAACGGCAGGCCGCGCAGCTCGCGCAGGCCTGGCATCAGCGCAAGGGTGTTTATCCGCAGCTGGAATATCTGGCCGGCCACAATCATCTCTCGCCGGCGCAGTCCCTGGGCTCGGCCGAAGATGATCTCGCGCGTCGCATCGCCAGTTTCGTGGCGGTCCATTCGCCTTGAAGGTCAGCTCGCCTTGAGGTCGCCGCGCAGCGTGCGACTGGCCAGCGCATAGAAGACTGCGGCGAGCGCATACGACAGCACGCACAGCGTCAGGGCGCCGATCAGTCCCGTCCGCGCGGAGTCCGCACAGGCGGTGGCCAGCGCGGACGCGGTCGATCCGGGCCGGCACAATTCCAGATACCCGGGCTGGCCCAGCGATGATGCGGCGATCCGGTCGCTGAAAAATCCCACGAAGGTCGGCCCGATACCGGTACCGGCCAGCGCAAAACACATGGCGAATACCGCCGATGCCGAAGAACGCATGTTCACCGGCGTGAGATTCTGGATCAGCCCCACCGTGGGCCCGTAGTGGATCATCGCGCCCAGGCACCCCAGGCCGATCAGCGTCACCGCCACCGGCATGCTGGTGCTGCGAAAGCCCACGACGAAGCACAGGGTGGTCAGCACCAGCGCTACGGCAGGTGCGATGACCCACCAGCGCACATCGCGCGATGAGGCGCGGTCGGTGCCGAATGCACCGGCCACCAGCCCGACCGCCAGCGATGCACCGGACACGATGCCGAACAGCGCCGCCGCCGAACGGATGGGCATGTGGAAGCTGCGCACGAAATACAGCGCCATGAACTGCGCCACGCCCTGGATGCCGATGGAGCAGATCGATCCGCCGATGATGATCCAGCGCAGGCTGGGTACGCGCCACAGATGCGCGAACACCGCGCGCAGCGGCGGTGGCGCGCCGCGGCTCGCCGCCGCGCCGTCGGCCAGTCCACGCTGCGGCTCGGTCAATCCCAGCCACACCATCAGCGCCACCAGGATTCCCGGCGCGCCGAAGGCGAAGAACACGGTGCGCCAGCCCCAGCGCTCGGCGATCACACCGGCCAGCAAGGCGCCGATCATCGCGCCGATGGGCAGTCCCAGCATGATCAGCGCCATGCCGCTGGCGCGCCGCTCGCGCGGAAAGTGATCGGCCACCAGTGAACTGGTTGGCGCGGTGAAGCCCGCCTCCCCCAGTCCCACGCCGACACGCGTCAGCAGCATCTGCCCGAAGCCTGTCGCGGTGCCCGACAACGACGTGGCGACGGACCAGAACGCCGTCGCCAACGCGATGATTCCCACGCGGCTGTAACGCTCGGCCAGCCAGCCGATCGGAATACCCAGTCCGCCATACAGCAGTGCGAACGCCAGCCCCTGCAACATGCCCAACTGCGAGTCGCTGAGCTTCAGATCCACACGGATCAGTGGCGCCAGCACCGACAGCACGGTGCGATCGGCGAGATTGAAGAAGCAGACGAGAAACAGGATTCCGATGAACCGCGCCCTGTAGCGGCCCGTCAGCAATGAATGCTCCGGCACGTATCCCCGCGTAAGACCGCCTGGCCTTGTTTATAGATTTTTCGGCAATGCGCTGGCCGGCGAGTAGGCCACAGGCGCCGGACCCTCATCAAGCCTTGCGCCCGGGATTTTTCGCATATCAACCATCCGCTGTTGCGGCGCGAAGGCGGTTTCCCGTAGTCGCGACGTCTATGATCAGCCCCTCGCTCGCGCGACTACGAACATGGGGGAAATGACAATGGATGAGAAGAATCTGAACCGCCGCCAGATGCTCGGTGGCGTGGCCGTTGCCGCTGGCGCCGCCGCGCTGGGCCAGCTTGGCGCCAGCCAGAGCGCCGGCGCCGCCGAAGCCGCGCCACGCTCGGGCCTCAACACACCCGACCTGGGTCCGTCGCAGGCACCGACCATCAAGGATGTGAAAGACAAGGTCTGCTACATCACCGGCGGCTCCAGCGGCATCGGGCTGGGCATCGCGCGCGCGCTGCACGAGCAGGGCGCGAAGGTGATCCTCGGCAACATCGACGAGAAGCAGTTCGCCGAGGCGCTGAAGATGTTTCCCGAGAACGATCCACGCGTCGCCACCGTGGTCCACAACGTGATGGAGCGCGACAGCTGGGAGAGCAAGGCCGACGAGATCGAAAAGAAATTCGGCCCCGTGCACATTCTGGTGAACAACGCCGGTGTGGGCCTGGGCGCCGGCCTGGTCAGCGGCACCTACAACGACTGGGACTGGGGCATGGGCGTGAACTTCTGGGGGCCTGTGTACGGCGTGAAGACCTTCGTGCCGCGCATGCGCTCGCGCCCCAGCGAGGGTTGCCACATCGTCACCACCACCTCGACCAGCGGCATCCTCGTCGGCTTGCCGGTGGGCATCTATGCCGTGTCGAAGATCGCGGCCACGGGGATGATGGAGCAGCTGCGCGATGATCTGAAGGCCACCAACATCGGCACCTCCACGCTGATTCCCGGCCTCACGCAGACCAACATCGGCCAGAGCGAATCGCACCGGCCCGAGAATCTCAAGAATGCAGCGCCCGTCGCGCCCCGCGCCGCGGGTGGCGCGCGCGCAGGCGGTCCCGGTGGCGGTCGCCCACCGCAGCAGCGGCCCGCGGCGCCGGATGCCGGTCCGTTCTGGGCGCGCCCGCAGGATCCCATCACCGTGGGTCGACTGGTGGTCAACGCCATTCTCAACAACGACCTGTTCATCTTCCCGGCGCCGGAATACCGCCAGGGCATGGAGGCGCGCGCCGCGGCCTACATCGAATCGATGGTGCCGTTCACGCCGATTCCCGCGCCCATCCAGGCAGGCATCGACGCCAACCGCTACCTGTTCACGCCGATGTATGCGCAGGAGGCCACGCATCGTCGCAATACACGCAAGCGCGACATCAAGGGAATCTGAACGAAAGTCAGCGCTGGGCGGGCGGCGCGAATTCCAGGTAAGCGATGCGGTTGGCGCCGCCATCGGCCACATAGAGGCGGTTCACCAGCCTGGCTGGTGGCCGCCGGTCGGCGCCGGCGGAGAGTCCTGAACCGCGCGCGCCCTCGCCCAGCTCGAACTCGGTGATCTGGCCATCGGCGGTCACGCGTCCCAGCTTCGCGCCGCGCGTGTACCAGATGTGGCGATCGGGCCCTACGGCGATATTGATGGGCGATGGCACCTTGCCGGGCAATTCGAATTCCGTGACCTTGCCGCGCGTGGTGATGCGGCCGATGCGTCCGCCATCGGGCTGCATGCCGTCCATGCTGCCCGACAGCTCCACGAACCACAGGGCGCCATCGGCGCCAGCCGTGATGTCGCCCGGTCCGGACTTCGGCCGCGGCATGGCGAACTCCGTGATCACACCCTTGGGCGTGATGCGCCCGATCTTGCCGGCGCGAAATTCCGAGAACCAGATGTTGCCATCAGGCCCCGCGGCCAGCGCGCGCGGTCCGCTGTCGGGCGTGGGAATGGCGAACTCGGTGATCACGCCGCGGGGCGTGATGCGGCCGATCCGGTTCGCGGCGAATTCGCCGAACCAGATGTTGCCGTCGCTGCCCAGCGCGATGGCGCGGGGCTGACTGGCCGGCGTGGGAATATCAAACTCGGTGAGTTCGCCGGCCGGCGTGATGCGACCCATGCGATTGCCGTTGTGCTCCGAGAACCACACATTGCCATCGCCGCCCATGGCGATGATGCGCGGCGCGCTGTTGGCATGGGGCAGCGCATATTCCTTCAGGCCTGTGCCATCGGGATTGATCCGCCCGATGCGATTGCCCTGCCCCGCCGTGAACCACACGGCACCATCCGCCGCCACGGTGACGGTCACCGGGCCGCTGTTGGCAGGCAGCGCCAGGAACTGCACGCGACCGTCGGTGGCAAGTCCGCGCTCTGCACCCAGCAACCAGCGTTGTTCAGCGGCGCCGGACGCCAGCGCGACCCCCAGCAGCGCCACAACAACCCCTGTGCGCATGCCTCGAGCGCGCTGCTTCACGGCCCGGGCTTCTCGTCGCTGAGCATGCGGATGCGCGGCGCGCGCGAGAACCTGCCGGCAATGCGCCGGCACAGCACGTAGAACACCGGCGTGAACACCAGCCCGAACAGCGTCACGCCGATCATGCCGTAGAACACGGCCACACCCAGCGCCTGGCGCAGTTCAGCCCCGGCGCCGCGCGCAAAGGCCAGCGGTGCCACCCCGCAGATGAAGGCCACCGAAGTCATCAGGATGGGGCGCAGCCGCGTGCGCGCCGCCGCCACCGCCGCGGCCACGGGATCGAGCCCCTGCTGCGCCTCGCCCTGGCGCGCGAACTCCACGATGAGAATGGCGTTCTTCGCCGCCAGGCCGATGAGCACCACCATGCCGATCTGCGTCAGGATGTTGTTGTCGAGCTTCAGCGCATTCACGCCCACCAGGGCCGCCAGCACGCACATGGGCACGATCAGGATGACCGCCAGCGGCAAGGTCACGCTCTCATACAGCGCGGCCAGGAAGATGAACACGAACAGCACGCCCAGCACGAAGGCGAAATCACCCGCGCCACCGGCCAGCTGCTGCTGATAGGCCATGTCGGTCCACTCGAAACGCATGCCCGCCGGCAGATGCTCGCGCGCCAGGCGCTCCATGGCCGCGATGGCTTCGCCCGATGAATAGCCCGGCGCCGCCTCGCCCTGCAGGTCGGCCGCGGGATACAGGTTGTAGCGCATCACCCGATACGGCGCGGTGGCGGGCTTGAACTGCGCGACGGCATTGATGGGCACCATCGATCCGGACACCGAACGCGTCTTGAGATTGCCGATCGTGTCCTGGTCCTGCCGGTAAACGGTATCGCCCTGCGCGATGACCTGAAAGGTATGCCCCAGCAGCGTGATGTTGTTGACATAGCTGCCGGCCAGATACGTCTGCAATGTCGCAAACACATTGCGCACCGGCACGCCCAGCATCTCGGCCTTGTCGCGATCCACCACCGCATCCAGCGTGGGATTGCGCGTGTTGAAATTGCTGAAGGCACTGCCGATGGCCGGATCCTTCGAGGCCGCCTCGGCCAGTTCCTGCACCGCGGTTTCCAGCGCGCGATAACCCAGGCCGGCGCGATCCTCCACCATCATGCGAAAGCCGCCGGTGCTGCCCAGGCCGCGTACCGGCGCGGGCATCACCACGCGCATTTCCGCGGCGGAAATCGGCGCCAGACGCTTGCGAACCTCCACCGCCACCGACTGCGCGGACTGCCCCTTGGGCAGGCGCTCTTCGAAAGGATCGAGGATGGCCCACATCTGCCCCGAACTGGTGGAGGGACTGAAGGTGATGCCATCCATGCCCGAATACACGGATGCCGACGACACCCCGGGCGTGTCGAGCACGATGGGCACCACCTGCTGCACGATGGCATCGGTGCGCGCCAGGCTGCTGCCCGGCGGCATGGTCACCGAGATGGCCACCGTGGATTGATCCTGCACGGGAATGAAGCCGCGCGGCGTATCCAGCACGCGCCAGCCGGTGAGCACCAGCAGCGCGCCGTAGAGAATCAGCACCATGGCGCCGCGCCGCAACACCACGGCGGTGACGCGCGAGTAGTTCCCGCTCAGGCGTTCCATCCAGCCGTTCATGGCCTCGCCCACATCGTGCAGCTTCTGACCGAAACGCGTCCGCGCCGGCGTCGCATCGTGCGGCTTCAACAGCGCGGCGGCCATGGCTGGCGAGAGCGTCAGCGACACGATCAGCGAAATCAGCGTGGCCGCGGTGATGGTCAGCGCGAACTGCTTGTAGAACTGGCCGGTGATGCCACCCATGAAGGCGGTGGGCACGAACACCGCCACCAGCACCAGTGCGATGCCGATCAGCGCGCCGCCGACTTCATCCATGGTCAGCCGCGCCGCCTCGCGCGGCGCCATGCCGGCGCGCAGATGCCGCTCGACGTTCTCGACCACCACGATGGCGTCGTCCACGACGATGCCGATGGACAGCACCAGCGCGAACATCGACAGGTTGTTCAGCGAGAAGCCGCAGGCCGACATCACCGCCAGCGAACCGATCAGCGATACGGGAATCGCCACCAGCGGGATCAGCGCCGTGCGCCAGCGCTGCAGGAACAGCAGCACCACCGCCGCGCCCAGCAGCATGGCCTCGAGCAGCGTGCGCCGCACCTCTTCCACGGCCAGCCGCGTGAACGATACCGGGTTGTAGATGATCTGGTAGGCCACGCCCGGCGGGAACTCGCGCTTGAGTTCCTCCATGGTGCTGCGGATGTTGTCCTCGGTTTCCAACGCATTGGAGTCCGGCGCCTGGTTCACGCTGAGCGACACCGCCGGCTCGCGGCTCTTGTAGGCATTCAGCGCATAGTTCTGCGCGCCCAGCTCCACGCGCGCCACATCGCCGATGCGGGTGACGCGGCCCTGCGCATCGCGCTTGATGATGGCGTCGGCGAACTCCTCCGGCGATTCCAGCCGGCCCTGCGCGCGCACATTCAATTGATAGGCAGCAGGGTTGTCGTTGAAGGGCGGCGCGCCCACCGCGCCACCGGCCACCTGCAGGTTGTTGTTGCGCAGCGCGGTGACGATCTCCTGCACGGTCAGGTCGCGCGCCGCGGCGCGATCCGGATCCAGCCACACGCGCATGGCATAGTCGCGCGCCGCATTGGTGGTGACATCGCCCACCCCCGGCGTGCGCAGCAGCCGCTCGCGCACCTGCAGGCTGGCGTAGTTGGCGATGTACTTGCGATCCACGCTCTTGTCCGTGGCGAACATGTGCACGATCAGCAGCGTTTCGGTGGAGGCCTTGCGCACCGTGATGCCCAGGTCACGCACCTCCTGCGGCAACTGCGGCAGCACCGACTGGATGCGGTTCTGCACATCCACCTGCGCGATATCCACATTGGTGCCGGTGCGGAAGGTCACCGTGATGGTCATGCGGCCTTCGCCCGTCGAAGACGAGGACATGTACAGCATGCCGGCGATGCCATTGATCTGCTGTTCCAGCGGCGCCGCGACGGTTTCAGAGATTTCCTGCGCCGTGGCGCCCGGATACACCGCGTTCACCGACACGGTCGGCGGCGCGATATTGGGATATTGATCCACCGGCAGCGTGAAGTAGGAGACCAGCCCCACCAGCGTGATCACCACAGACACCGCCGCCGCGAAGATCGGCCGGTCGATGAAGAAATGCGACAGGCGCACGCCTACCTCTGCGCGCCGGCGCCAGCCGCCTGATCGGCGGCCGGCAGCTTCAACGTGCTGGTCTCGCCCAGCGATACACCGGAAGGAAACGGCGTAACCGTGCCGGCGGTGACCGACACCTTGCGCCCCGGCCGGGCGCGCTGCATGCCGCTGATCACCACGCGGTCGGCAGGGTCGAGTCCGGCGCGAATCACACGCAGGCCATTGAGCAGCCGTCCGGGTTGCACCACTTTCTGCTGCACCTGGCTGTCGGCGTCGATGGTGTACACCACCTGTCGCGTCTGGTCGGTGACGATGGCTTCATCGGGCACCAGCAGGGCCTCGAACGGCTTCGCCGCATACAGACGCAGATGCCCGAACATGCCCGGCGTGATGAACCCTTCGGGATTGGCCACGGTGGCGCGGGCACGGATGGTGCCGGAGCTGCGATCCAGCGTGTTGTCGAGAAAATCCACGCGGCCCTTCCAGCGAAAGCCGGTTTCATCCTGCAGCCGTATATCCACCTGGCTGGCCTGCGCGCCGCCGGCGCGACGGTATTTGAGCAACGCGGACTCGGGCGCATCGAAGAGAAAGCGGATCGGATCCTCACTGACGATGGTGGTCAGCAGCGTGGCATCCGCGGCCACCAGATTGCCCGGCGCGAGCCGGCGCCAGGAGACGCGGCCGCTGATGGGCGCCTCGATGCGGGTGAAGGAAACGTTCAGCTGCGCCGTGCTCACCGAGGCCTCCGCCGCGGCCAGCGCGGCGGCGGCCTGCAGTTGCGTGGCATTGCGCAGATCGGCCTGGGTCTGGCTGATCAGATGATCCTTCACCAGGGCCTCGGCACGCTTGAGTTCGGCATCCGCATTGGCCAGTGCCGCGCGCGCGCCGGCCACATCGGCGCGCGCCCTGGCCAGTTGCGCCTCGAACGGCCGCGCATCGATCACGAACAGCAGCTGGCCTTTGCGCACGCGCTGTCCGTCCTGGAAATGCACCGAATCGATGGCGCCGGCAACCCGCGGTCGCACTTCCACGGTATCCACGGCCTCGAAGCGACCTGCGTAGTCATCCCAGTCGGTCACGGTCTGGCGCAGCGGGGTGGCCGCGACAACGCCAGGCAGCGCCTGTGCGGGTGCCTGGGGCTTGGTGCAGCCGGCCACCAACGCCCACAGCAACCCCACGCCGACGAGGGTTGTCGTTCTGATCATTCTGACCCCCAAGGAATAGTGCCCGTGAAGATAACAGTCCCTGCACGGGCGGGCGACCCGTGTCATCCGGCATGGTTTCGCTAATATGGGGTCGGGCGCCATGGCGCGCTCGAGTGGGGCGGAGGCTGGTCGGTGCCGAACAACCCGGACGATAAAAAAAATCCCGTTGGCCGCGTGCGGCACGAAGCCGGCGGCCGGGCGATCTGGGAGTGGGCGGTGGACACGGGCCGTCATGCGCTCGACTCCACCTCGCGGCTGCTCAAGCGGCTCGATCTTCCAGGTCTGAGCCTGCTCGATGAGGAAGCGGAAAAAAGAAAGCAGGCTGAAGAGGAACAAGCCGGCAAGGACGTGCCGACCTTTGGCGGCCAGCGCGAAGCCGATCCGATGGGCGACGCACGCCGCAGTTTCAATCCCTACGACAACCGCGCGCCACCCAAGCGTGGTGCCGCGTCCAAGCCCGCAGGCAAACCCGCACCCCGCATCACGCAGCCCGCGCCCAAACCCAGGGGCGGATTTTTCTCGCGGCTGTTCGGAAAGAAGTAAGGACGCTCATGCGGATCGTTGCGCTGCTGGTCCTGCTGTGCGCCGTCGGCGCATCGGCCGCCGACGCACCCGCGCCGCGTGCGGCCGGCAGCAATGGCGCCGCGGCCCGGCTGCCCCCGCCACCTGCAGGCATGTTTGCGCCACCGGGCCGCGCCATCACGCATGTGAAGGGCGATGTATATCGCGCCAACAATGGCGGCTGGTATGTGGGAATTCTCGACACGCCCGACGGGTTGCTGCTGGTCGACACGCTGAGCGTGCCCTTCGCGAAATGGCTCAAGGATGAGCTGGCGAAGAAGTTTCCCGGCAAGGCGGTCAAGTACGTCATCCTCAGCCACAGCCATTGGGATCACACCGAAGGCGGCAAGATCTTCGCCGACACCGCGAGGTTCATCGCGCAGGAAGGCTTCCTGCGCAACATGGATGGCCGCTATCCCGCACTGCCCGGCGACATCGTCGACCGCAACAACGACGGCTATCTCGACGTGGCCGAATTCGAGCAGCCTTCCACCGAGCGTCCCTGGTACTGCGGCGCAGGCGGCGGCACCGTCACCTCGAAGGACAAGGACGGCGACGGCCGCGCCTCACCGGCGGAGTTCTTCGCCGACACACCGCGCCCGGACATCGTCTATTCCGATCGCATGACGCTGCGCTTTGGCGGCAAGACCATCGACCTGGTCTTCCCCGGCAAGAACCACGCGAATGACGGCACTGCCGTGTTGTTCCGCGATGAGCGCGTGCTGTTCACCACCGACTTTCCCGCCGATGCACTGGTGCTCGATTCCATGCGCTCGCTGCCCAGCGCTTGTGGTCCCTTCGATGGCCATCCCATGGATGAATGGATCAAGTCCTATCGCACCATCGAGGCGCTGGACTTCGATATCTCGGTGGGCGGACATGGCACGGTGCCGTTCACCAGGAAGGACATCGCCGAAGGGCGGGAATTCATGGAGTATCTGAAACGCGAAGTGCAAACGGCGATGAGTCAGGGCATGAGCCTGGCGCAGATGAAGAAGAGCATCACGCTCGAGCCCTACAAGAACTGGCGCCATTACGAACAGCTGCGCGAGCCCAACATCGAAGCGGCCTACCTGAATCTGAAGACCTACAAATAAAGGCGCTGCACCGCATCGCGCGGCGCCCTCACTCCCACAGACCAACGCGGCCCCGGACTACAGCGCCACAACCGTTGTTTCCGGACACTGCCGCCGTGTGTCTGAAACTGTGGAGTACCTCATGAAGATCGTTGCCGCTGCAGTTGCAGCTCCATTGCTCATCCTGGCCAGCCAGGCCCGCTCGCAGACCGTCGATCCGCCGACGGGTGTGTATGTGGGCGCAGGCATCACGCGGTCGCACTTCGATTCGGACAGCTTCGACATCGATGACGTCGACAACAACGACAACAGCTGGAAGGCCATCGTGGGTTTCCGGCCGCATCGCAACTTCGCACTCGAAGCCAACTACATCGACTTCGGCAAAGCCTCGGCACCCGCCGCCGGCACCGTGGGTCCGCTGGAGGTGAAGGCCAAGGGCTACTCGGTCTATGGCGTAGGCCTTGCGCCCATGGGGCCCATCGATCTGTACCTGAAGGCCGGCCTGGCCAGACTGGATGCGGATGGCAACATGGGCGCCGTGGTGTTCGATGACAAGAAAACCGAATTCGCCTATGGCGCCGGCCTGCAGTTCCGCCTCGCCAACTTCGCGATCCGTGCGGAATACGAGAAATACGACACCGATATCGCCGGAGATCTGGATCTGATCACGCTCGGCGCAACGTTCACTTTCGGCCCGCGCTAGCAACGGGCCTCTGCATGCATCGCCCGCGTTTCCTCCTGGGGCGCGGGTGATCCATGCCTCCCCTTGAGTTCACGCGCTGGCCGCGCAGGCAAAGGCATCAGGACGGATACCTCCGGCCCATTATGCATCATATCTGCTGCATCTCTGCTTTACATGGACTATATGCATCTTATATGATGCATAACTCCAGACAGGAGCACCAGATCCATGCGCCTTTCCGAAATAGGTTTGCAGCTCAAGCATGCCCGGAAGGCGGCGCAGCTATCTCAAGCTGAGCTAGCCACCCCACTGGGCATGAGCCGCGCCACAGTGTCCGCCATCGAGAGCGGCCGGTGCGAAGAGATCGGCGCAGCCAAGCTTGCAGCGCTGCTCGAGCGGGTAGGACTGGAGCTGACCGCCGGCCCGCGCCGCACGCGACCTACACTCGACGAATTGCGGGCCGAACGCACCTCCCGTAACGCACGTCAGCCTTGAAGAAGGCTCCTCTCAACGTCTTCGCCGGCGATCGAATCGTCGGACAGATCGCCCGCAGCGACGTTGAAGAGGACGGCCTGCTGTTCACCTATCGGGCCGGGTGCCCCGCGGCACTGGCCGTTTCACTGACCATGCCGGTGCGCACGGACCCGTACGGCTCCATGAGCGGTCTGCTGCCCATCTTCGACATGAACCTTCCTGAAGGCGCCCTTCGCGAACAACTGCGCATTCAGTTCGCCAAGACCATCCCCGGATTCGATGACCTGGATCTGCTGCAAATTGTGGGTAGTTCCCAGATCGGCCGCCTTCGTTTCTCTATCGAAGAAAAACCAGATGCGGTCGGCACTGGCGAAGATCTGCGCCAGATACTGACTTACAAGGGAAGCAAGGATCTGTTCGCCGAACTGCTGCAGCGATACGCCACATCCTCTGGCGTGTCCGGTGTACAACCAAAAGTGCTGATTCGGGATCGCGGCGCCGATTCCGCCATGGATCGCCTTACCCACCGTGGGGCTACCCATATCGTGAAGTCATTCGATGCGGCTACTTATCCTGAACTGGCTGCAAACGAATTCCTCTGCCTTCAGGGCGCAATGAGCTGCGGCATCGAATGCGCGCGCGCGCGACTGTCTGACAACAGGCGACTGCTCGTCCTCGACCGATTCGACCTGACGCCAGAAGGATATCTGGGCACCGAGGATTTCTGTGTATTGAACGCATTGCGCGCAGCGAGTCGCTACGAAGGATCCTACGAGGACATCGCGCGAAGACTGAATGAATTCCTTTCCCCACAACATCTTTCTCATGGACTGGAACAGTTCGCGCTGCAAGTGGCATTCAGTTGCACCATCGGCAATGGCGACGCGCACCTGAAGAACTTCAGCGTTTTGTACCGCGACGCAGATTCCGAAGTATCACTCGCCCCTGCCTACGATCTCGTCTCCACCGTGCCCTATTTTCCCAAGGACACGCTCGCTCTGACGATGGATGACTCGAAGGACTTTCCGGCCCGCCAGCGCCTGCTCAAGTTCATCCGGAAGGTAACGGGAAAATCACCCGCTGCTGCGGCGAAAGTGCTGGAGCAGGCAAGAAAAGGCGCAGCGGCGACCGTGAAGGGCGCGCAACGTTACGCCGCGGAAAACCGGGACGCGGAACGATTCGCGCGAAGTCTGACGACGGTGGTGAAGCAGGGAATGGAGCGGCTTGGCAGGTAGAGCCGGCAAAGTGATGTCGGGCCAACTGAAGTACGACCCCAATATCATGGGCGATCTGGACCTGATCACCCTCGGCGCAGCGTTCACTTTCGCCCCGCGCCAGCACGGTCCTCTGCATGCATCGCTGCGCTTCCTCCTGCAGCCAGATTTGCATGGGTCGAACTTCTGACTTTGCGGCTATTCAGCGCGGTGGCCCTTGCGTAGCTGGCGAAACTAGCTCATTCCGCTTCAGCTCCAGAAAGTGTTTCGCATCAGGCGGAATCGAAGCCGCGGGAATCATGATGGCAACGCCACGAGAGACGAATAACAAAACGTTATGTACGCTCAAATCGATCTTGATAATCGAATCCCATGGAAAATCGACTGCACCACGTTCCGTGGCTACTCGAATAAGACGTTCAGCTAGCGCAATTCGCGCGACTTCCCCAGAGTGCTTCAGAATCTTCTGTCGGGTCAGCGCGAAAGCTCCCAGCCAAACAATGGCGCTTAGGATGCCTAGCGAAAGAAACAGCGCTGTCCTAGAAACTGGCCCTGTTAGCACATAAGAACTTATTCCTACGATCAGTGCGGCTATCGTCAGAAATATTGCAGGACCAGGAAATAGAGGATCCCAACGATGAAGAAACAAAGCCCTGGCCGCGGCATTCAACGAGAGTTTGTCGTACGTAACAGTGAACTCCATAGATGATTTCACCAAGCCACTAGTCTTCCGGCATATCGCAAGTTTCCAACATCGATGCCGACCCCGGTGCGTCGTGCGCGTTTCACGACCCTAAGCATGAATTGCGGATGGGCTTGTGGCAATCCCACTTGGTCCACCTGGGCGAGTTATGCCCAGTAATATGCCGACGTGACGGACCTCCGCTCAATCAATGCAAGCGCAGCGCGCTGTCCCGCATGCGGCCAGGCGAATCACTGCACCATGGCGGCTGGCGAGAGCGACGCATCTCATTGTTGGTGTTCCCAGGTGCGGATTCTCGAATCGGCAAGATTGCGCGCGATCACTCCAGATGCATGCCTTTGCAAGAACTGCGTGAGCGCCGCGCTTTCATCTCGCGGCGACGAGTGACGACCTGCTGATCTCGCCGATGCTGCGCGCGCCACATCCCACCATGGCCAGCCGCAGCTCCAGATTCAGGATATCGAGCACGCGCTCCACGCCCTTCTGCCCGAAGCACGATAGCCCCCACACATAAGGCCTGCCGATGCCCACGCCACTGGCGCCCAGCGCCAGAGCCTTGAACACATCGGTGCCGCGCCGCACGCCGCCATCCACCATCACGGGCACCTTGCCGGCCACAGCGTTCACGACTTCAGGCAGTGACTCCACGGTCCCGCGCCCGCTCTCCAGCGCACGGCCACCGTGATTCGAAACAAAGATGCCATCGGCGCCGTATTCCACCGCCTTGGCCGCATCCTCCCCCGCCTCGATGCCCTTGATGACCACCTTCATCGTGGTCATGTCCTTCAGGCGCTTGATGAAATCCCAGGTGAGCGACGGGGATGTGAGCCCCAACCCTTGCGTGTCGATGTCCTTGAACATGGGCTTGGTGTTGATGCTCAGGCGCGGATTGCCCGCTGCATCGGTCTGATGACAGTTGCCGCAGGTGCGCATGTCCTGCCGACGCAGTCGTGTCGCAGTCACGGTGTTGCGGCCGGCGGGCAGATCCACGGTCACGGCCACCACCGCGCAACCGGCACGCTGCGCCCGCTGCACCATCTGCCGCGTCACCTCGATGCGGTTGGTGGTGTAGAGCTGGAACCACAGCGGTGCGCCGCGCGCCGCGGCGATGTCCTCGATGTTGTCCGACATCTGCGTGGACACCACCTGCTGCTGGTTCTTGGCCTTCGCCGCACGCGCCACGCCCAGGTCGGCCTCCACGTTCAGCGCCCTGAGGCTGCCGATGGGACTCATCATTACCGGCGAATTCAGCGCATTGCCGAACAGCGTGGTGGCCAGCGCCACACTGCTCACATCCACAAATCGTCGCGGCATCAGCTGCCATTCGGCATAGGCCGAGTGATTGGCGTCGCGGGTGACATCGCCATCCACGCCGCTTTGCAGATAGCCCCAGTGGGCGGGCGGCACGATGGCCTGCGCCGCGGCCTCGAAATCGAACACATCCAGGGCCTCGGCGGGGCTGGCCAATCCGGCCTGCGCGGCCACCGCCTGCCAGGCGGGCAGCGCTGCCAGCAGCGGACTGGCCGACAGGAACCGCAGTAATTCACGGCGATGAATCGCTTGGCGCGTCATTGTTCTTTTCCCCCGCCCGCCTGGGCCGTCGAGCGGCAATTCACCGCTATACTCGGCATCGTACTACTACAAAAGGCCGGCAAACCGGCCGCCGGGGGAAAGGATGCGCGCGATCAAGTCTGTGTCGCTGTGGCTTGCCGTCTCTGCCACGCTGGTCATGACCGGCTGCTCCCCATCGTCAGACACGGCCTCCGGACCGGCCGGCCAGGTGGATGGCGCGCGCATCGTCGCGGCTGAAAACAACGGCGAATGGCTCAGCTACGGCCGCACCTATTCCGAACAACGCTACAGCCCGCTGACGCGCATCCGTCGCGACAATGTGAAGCGGCTGGGCCTGGCCTGGTATCACGAGTTCGACGCCAGCGCCGATCGCGGCATGGAAGCCACGCCGCTGATCGTCGACGGCACCCTCTACATCTCCACCAGCTGGTCGCAGGTCTATGCGCTCGATGCCAGAAGCGGCGCGCGCAAGTGGAGCTACGACCCAAAGGTGGATGGCCAGAAAGCCCGCGATGCCTGCTGCGACGTGGTCAATCGCGGCGTTGCCGTGTGGAAGGGCAAGGTCTTCGTCGGCGCACTGGATGGCCGGCTGATCGCGCTCGATGCGGCCACCGGCAAAGAGCTGTGGTCGGTGCAGACCACCGACACCGCCTGGCCCTACACCATCACCGGCGCGCCGCGCGTGGTGAAAGACAAGGTGCTGATCGGCAATGGTGGCGCGGAATTGGGCGTGCGGGGTTTTGTGTCTGCGTACAACACCAGCGACGGCAAGCTGGCCTGGCGCTTCTATGTCACGCCCAATCCCGAAGAGAAGGCAGATGGCGCCGCATCGGACAAAGCCCTGGCGGAAATCGCCCGCTCCACCTGGTTTGGCGAAGGCTGGAAACAGACCGGCGGTGGCGGCACCCCCTGGGATGCCATCACCTACGATCCCGTCACCGATCTGGTCTATGTGGGCACGGGCAATGGCTCACCCTGGAGTCATCAGGCGCGCTCGGATGGCAAGGGCGACAATCTGTTCCTGTCGTCCATCGTCGCGCTGAAGCCTGACACCGGCGAATACGTCTGGCACTACCAGACCACGCCCGGCGACAGCTGGGACTACACGGCCGTGCAGCAGATCATGACGGCCGATCTCACCATCAACGGTGCCCGGCGCCACGTGGTGATGCAGGCGCCGAAGAACGGCTTTTTCTATGTGCTGGATGCGGCCACCGGCAAACTGATCTCCGCCGAGAAATACGCGGCGGTGAACTGGGCCGAGAAGGTGGATGCGCAGACCGGCCGCCCGGTGGTGAATCCCGCCGTCCGCTATTCCGGCGCCAGGTCTTCGCGGCTCACCGTGGGCCCGAACGGCGGCCACATCTGGCAGCCCATGGCATTCAACCCCGAGCTGGGCGTGGTCTATATCCCGATCCATCGCGGCGCCTTCAGCTATCAGAACGATCCGGACTGGAAGTTCGTGCGCGGCCGCTGGAATCTCGCGCAGGGCCCGCTGGGTGGATTCAGCCAGCCCAATCCCCCACCGCCCGCGGACAAACTTTCGGCCGAAGGCGAAGAGGCCCTGGCCTCTCTGCCAGCAGCGGCAGGCTTCCTGCTCGCGTGGGATCCCGTGACGCAGAAGCCCATGTGGATGGTGCCGCAAGACACGCAGTGGAACGGCGGCGTGCTGGCCACGGCCGGCGGCCTGGTGTTCGGCGGCGCCGACCAGACCTTCAATGCCTACGATTCAAAGAGCGGTGACAAGCTATGGAGTGACAAGACCGCCGCGGCGGTGATGGCAGGACCTGCAACCTATGAACTCGATGGCGAGCAGTACGTGGCCGTGGCCGTGGGCTATGGCGGCGCCAACGCCGTGATCGGCGGCCGCTTCCCGCGCCGGCCAGGACGGCTGTATGTCTACAAACTCGGCGGCACCGTGAAAGCGCCGGAATTCCCGGCCTTCGTGCCCAATCCGCCGCTCGATCTCACCAAGGTCACGGCTTCCACCGGCGATGCCGCGCACGGCGGCGTGCTGGTCAGTCAGTGGTGTTCATCCTGTCACGTCGGTGGCATCTTCATTCCCGATCCGTTGCGCTCACCGCGACTGGCAACCCCGCAGCTGTTCAAGCAGGTGGTGCTCGATGGCCAGCTCAAGCCGCGCGGCATGGCCAGTTTCTCGCAGTGGCTGAACGAAAAGGATGTCGAAGACATCCGTGCTTACTGGCTGGAATCGGCAAAGCGGGCGCAGGCCGCCGCGGCCGCTTCAACCGCATCGAGGTGATGATGGATTCGCGCTCCGCGCCGCAGCTACTGAATCCCCCGACGCTGTACGATTCATCCCCGAACTCGTACTCGCAGATCGCGCTGGTGCCGGCCGGCATGCGCCTGGCGTTCATCTCCGGTCAGGGCGGCGACAATCGCGATGGGTCGTTCTCGCCCGAGTTCCAGGTTCAGGCCGAGCGCGCATTCCTCAATGTCGGGCTCGCGCTCGAAGCGCTCGGCGCGCGGCCGCGCGATGTGGTGAAGATCACCGTGCTGATCGTGCAGCACGACATGCAGAAGCTGAAGATCATGCAGGCCGCGCAGCGCGCCCTGCTCGGCGGTCATTATCCGGCCGCCACGCTGATACCCGTGCCCTGCCTGGCGTTGCCGCAGATGCAGATCGAAGTCGAAGCCATCGCCGCGCTGGTGTCTTCAGCAGACTGACACCAGCGCGGCGACGCCGCCACATCAAGACCGCCTACTGCGCGGCGCCTGCCTGAATCCAGGCCCGCACGCTGTCGATCTCCGTCTGGCTCAGGAATGGTCCACCCAGCGGCATCCGCTGTCCCACCGTCTGCGTGCCCGTCAGCTTGGTGATGAGATAGCTGTTGTTGGGCGTATTGGAGAGCACGCGCTTCTGCGTGGGCTCCTCGATGCTGTTCACGTTCACCAGTGCGGCGAACGTGGCGGCGGCGCTCGACAGGTTCATGCTGTTGGGCAACGCGCCACCGCCACCCGTGTGGCAGCCGGAGCAACGTGGTCCGAAGATATTCTCCTGCAACTGCGCCAGCGTGGGCACCAGGATCACGTTCACAGGCACCGCGGTGCTGGTGGTCTGGTTGCCCGCGCCGTCCTTGGCTACAGCCGTGAGCTGCACGATGCCATTGGCAGCGGCGCCTGCATTCCATTGCACCTGGTACGGCGCGTTCGTTGCCGTGCCGATCGACACCCCATCGGCAAAGAATTGCACCTGCGCGATGCCCACGTTGTCGGCGGCGTTGGCGGTTACCGTCACCGTGCCGGTGACATCACCGGCAGTCGGCGCCGTGATGGCAACGGTGGGTGGCGTGACATCGGCCACGTTGTTCACCGTCACCGCGACACCGGCCGAAGCCGTGGAGTTGCCGAAAGCATCGAAGGCGGTGGCGATCAGCGTGGCCGCGCCATTGGCCACCGAGCCGGAGTTCCAGCTGGCGCTGAATGGCGCCGTGGTGTCGCTGGAAATATCGGTGGTGGTCGTGCCCACGCGCACCTGGAACAGCATGCGCGCCACGCCCACGTTGTCCGCGGCATTGGCGGTGACGTCCACGGTGCCGCTCACGCTGCTGGCGGCCGCCGGCGCCGTGATGGCCACGCCGGTGGGAGCGGCGATGTCCGGCGCCGTCGCGCCCAGATCGATGCGGGCATACAGGCCGTTGACCTCACCATTGATGCCGGCGGCCAGGTACAGCGTGTTGGTGGGCTGATTGCGCCCGCCATTGCCGAACCACAGACCCCACAGCCCCGCAGCGGTGATGGGCGCGCCAGCAGCATTGCTCACCGCGTGGATGAAAGTACCCGTGCTGGCATCGAAGCCATTGATCCTGCCATCGCCGAAGTTGCCGATCAGCAGCGCGTTGCTCAGCGTGCCGAAGTTGGCCGGCGCCACCGCAATGCCCCAGGGCGCGTTGAGTTGCGCGCCACGCGCCACCAGATGCTTCAGCAGCGTGCCGTTCAGATCGAAGCTGTTGACGACGCCCTCGCCGGCGCCGGTCACTTCCTCGGTGCCCGTGCCATCCTGCCTGGCATAGGCCACCACCAGCATCGTGGTGCCGGCAATCGTGACCGCCTGGATGTTGAACGGCGCAAAGCCGGCCGGCAGGGTGGGATCCGTGAATCCGCCGGCCACCGCCACCTTGGCGAAGTTCTTGTCGAACACATCGATCTTGCGGTTGTGGAAATCCGCGGCGTACAGAAAGTTGGCCGTGCCGTTGTTGGCCAGCGCCAGACCCTTGTACATCGCGCCGGTCGTATCGTTGTAGGCCACCTTGGCATTGGTGCCATCCACCGTGGGGGCCCAGCCATACAACGAACCTGATTCGCTGGCGAACAGGAAGCGCGCCGAGGCCGTGGTCGTGCCGTTGGTCACCTGAAAATCCGTGTTTGAGCTGCTGGCCACGATGCCGGTGACATCGCCGAGGCCGTTGGCGCCAGCAGGAATGCTCACCACCAGTGTCTGCACCAGCCCGGTGCCGTCATAAACCGTCGCCGTATGGTCGTGGTTGTCGGTGACCCACGCCGGCCCACCGGCCAGCGCGGCAATACCCCAGGGATTCTTCAGATGCGCATCGGTGCTGACCGCCGCGGCCGCGCCATCCGATACCAGCGCACTCATCGTATAGGCGCTGGGAATCGCGGCATCCACCTTCAGCACCAGGCCGAATGTGGTGCTGCCCGTGGCATTGCTCGCCGTGACGGTGTACGTGGCCTGCGCCGCGGTGGCGGTGGGCGTTCCGCTGATCACACCGCTCGTCGCGTTCAACGCGAGGCCGGCGGGCAATGCCGGGGATACGGTGTAGCCAGTGACGGTGCCGGTCACCGTGGGCGACATGGCGGTGATCGCCGTGCCCACGTTGATCGCCGCGGGCGCGGTGTAAGACAGCGCCGAGGGCGCCGGCGTACCGCCATAGCCGCCGCCTCCTCCACCCATGCCATCGCCGCCACCGCAGGCGGCGACGACCAACAGGCCGGTGGTAAGTATCAATCCTTTTGCCGCGCGGATCGCGCGTCGCAGTAGCTGTCGCATGACGCCCCCTGAACAAGTTGAGCTGATGAACGAGTGCTTCATGAGTACCCGTCGCCCACTTCACGGTTGCCGGAAATTTTTCCCGCGTTGAGGCAACCACTTTGCAGCGGGCCGCTACCTACAGCACAAAGCGCGTGCCGCGCACTGCGAGTGAGGGGTTTGTGTCAAGACGATTAGCATTGCTGTGCATGGTGGTGGTGGCCGGCTTCATGATGCGCACCGCGCAGGCCGAGCCCTATCTGGCGGTGGCGGCCGGGCTCAAGTGCAGCGCCTGTCACGTGAATCCCACCGGCGGCGGCATGCGCAACACCTTCGGCACCCTCTATGGTCAGACGCAGTTGCCCGCGCGCACACTGCAGGCCGCCGGCACACCATGGACGGGCGATCTGGGCCGCTACGTGGGCATTGGCGCCAACCTGCGCGGCAGCGCGACGTGGCTCGATTCGCCGGGCACGTCATCCACCTCGTCTTTCGACCTGAACAGCCTGCGCGCCTATGTGGATCTGCGGGTCATCCCCGAGCGACTGTCGCTGTACATCGATGAGCGGCTCGCCCCCGGCGCGGCCAACAATGCAGAGACCTATCTGCGCCTGCGGAGCACCAGTCATCGCTTCTATCTGAAAGCAGGCCAGATGTACCTGCCCTTTGGCATCCGCCTGCAGGATGACAGCGCCTTCACGCGCGAGCAGACCGGCATCAGCTTCAACACGCCCGATCGCGGCGTGGAAGTCGGCTTCGAGGGCGCGAAGTGGACGGCGCAGCTGGCGGTCAGCAATGGCACAGCCGGCGCGCCCGAGGTGGATGATGGCAAGCAGTGGAGCCTGCGCAGCGAATATGTGACGGGGCGCTGGCGCGCGGGCGCCAGCTTCAACATCAATGACTTCGACCTGGGCTCGCGTCGCATGCAGAACATCTTCGGCGGGCTGCGCACCGGCCCGGTGGCCTGGCTGGCCGAGGCGGACTACATCGTCGAATCCACCTCCGCCCCCAGGCGCAAGCAATGGGCGGGGCTCATCGAGGCCAACTGGAGGCTGCGCAAGGGCCAGAACCTGAAGTTCACGGCAGAGCGTTTCGATCCAAACCGCGCCGCGGCGCGCGATCAGCAGACCCGGCTGAGCCTGGTGTGGGAATACACGCCACTGCCCTTCCTGCAGCTGCGCACCGGCGTGCGCAATTACGACGATGTCAACGAGGTGCCCTTCCTGAACCAGCGCATTGTCTTCGTGCAGCTTCACGGATATCTCTAGCTGTCCCCTACAATCGCGGCATGTACCGGCGGATCCTGTGCTTCGCGATGGCCGCGCTGGTGGCGGCCCTCGCGCGGGCCGCCCCGCCGCAGTTCAGCGGCAGCCTCACGCTGAGCAGTGATCATCTGCTGCGCGGCGTCTCGCGCAGCAGTCACGACCCGGCGCTGTCGGCACAGGTGCAGGGCCAGTCACCCGATGGCTGGCTGGCCAGCCTGTGGGCCTCCACCAGTCGCGTGCGCGCCCTCGACTCCACCAGCGTGGAAATGGCCGCCACTCTGGGTTATGCCCTGCCACTGAACGAGGACTGGACGGCGGTGGGCAGTTACTCGCACTACGAGAGTCCGTGGGGATTCCGGCCGGGTTTCTACCGCTACGACGAGTTCACTGTGGATCTGCACTGGCGCGAATCCTGGCTGTTCAGTGCCAGCTATTCACCCGACACCTCCCGTTCGGCCTCGGTCTATGGGCCGGTGTGGCATCGCAATGCCTGGGCCTATGAGGCCACCTGGCAGCACGAGCTCAAAGCCGGTCTGCGCGCCTGGGCTGGCGTGGGTTACTACGATCTGTCGGACCTGTTCGACAGCGGCTACTGGTATGGCAGCCTGGGACTGGGCTGGCGGCGGGGCCACTGGCAGCTCGACGCCTCTTATGTGGTGCCGGCCAATGAAGCCCGGCGCCTGTCCTATCCCGGCACGGCGGGTCGGCGGGTGCTGGCCAGCCTGAGCTACGGCTTTTAAGCTAATCCAGGCAACCCAACGCGGCCGGCATGGTACTTACGGGTATGCCCATTCCCACCGTTCAGTCTTCCGAGCCGCATGAAGCCATGCTGCTGCGGCGTATTACGCAGCACGACCGCCAGGCATTCGAAGAGCTGTACAACGCCTACCACCGGCGGCTGTCGCGTTTCCTGCTGCGCCTGGCGCCGCGCTACGACTTCGCCGAGGAAATCATCAACGACACCTTCTGGGTGGTCTGGAACAAGGCCGCGGAATTCCGCGGCGCCTCGCGCGTCTCCACCTGGATCATGGGCATCGCCTACCGCCGCGCGCTGCGTGCGCTGCGCGATGAACGCCAGATCGTGGCCAGGGACCGCCGACTGGCCGATGAGTCGGGCAGCGACGTCGACCATTCGGCCGCGGATGCCGAAACCCAGGACTGGATTGCCAGGGCGCTGAGCCAGCTGCCGGAAGAGCAGCGTCTGGCGCTGGAGCTGGCCTATTTCATGGGCCATTCCTGCGAAGAGATCGCCACCATCACCGGCTGCGCCGTCGGCACGGTGAAGGCGCGGATGTTTCACGGCAGGCAGAAACTGAAGATCATGCTACCCGGCCTCGGCGGCGATGCCGCGCGGAGTTCACCATGAATCATCGACATGCATGGGACCTGATCCCCTGGCTGGTCAATGGCAGCATCGCCGAGAGCGAGCGCGCCGGCCTGCAACACCATGTGCAGGACTGCGAGGCCTGCCGCGATGAAATCGAAACCCAGCGCGCGCTGCTGCAGGCCATGAAGATCCGGCCGCAGGTGCAAAGCATGCCGCATGGATCACTGCAGAAGCTGTGGCAGCGCATCGATGCGCATCCGCAGGCCGCGCCGCAAGAGACGGCCACGCCCCCGAGCGCGCGCGCCCCGCGCACACTGCGCTGGCTGGCGGCGGCCGTGGTGCTGCAGGCACTGCTGCTTGGCGTGCTGGCAACCGTCATGCTGCGCGCACCGGGCAGCAGCGACTCCGCCTATCGCACGGTGAGCACGCCAGCCACCGCATCTGGCGAACCCAGCGTGCGGGCGGTGTTCTCGCCCGACATGACACTGGGAGAACTGCAGGCGCTGCTCGAGCGCGCGCATCTGCGCATCGTGAACGGCCCTTCGCCCGACGGCGTGTACACGCTGGCCACCGCCTCGCGCAACGATGATCCGAAGCAGGCGTTGCTGACGTTGCGCGCCCATCCGGCAGCGCGTTTTGCCGAACCCATCGGACACTAAACCCGTCGTGCGCGCGCCCCGCCCGCTGGTGCTGCTGAGCGCATTTCTGCTGGCCGCGCTGTGCGGCTGCGCTGCGCACAACGCCCGCGATGTGCTCGACATGACCTCCGGTGGCATGCCGGTCGACGAGCAGCAACTCATTGTGCTCGCCGTGGATAACGGCGATCCCGCGGGGCCGCCGCGGCCCGCCAGCACACGCCCCGGCTACGGGGGTGCAAGCTATGTGGCCAGTGATGCCGCGCGCACGGCCATTCGCGAACTGGCGCGCGAATATGGGCTGACGCAGGTCGCCGCCTGGCCCATCGAAGTGCTGAAGATGCACTGCGCGGTGTTGCGCATCCCGGCAGACAGCTCGCGCGAGGCATTGCTGCAGAAGCTGGCGCAGGATCGGCGCGTGCGGCTGGCGCAGCCGATGAATGGCTTCGTGCCACGCGGCCAGAGCTACAACGATCCTTATCTGTCCGTGCAGCGTGGATTCCAGAGCATCGATGCCGCCGGCGCGCAGCAGTTCTCGCGCGGCGAGAAGATCCGCGTCGCGGTGATCGATACCGGTCTCGACGCCAGGCACCCGGACTTCGGTGGCCGTGTCATCGTGCAACGCAACTTCGTCGACCGCGATGCCGCGCGCTTCGGCCTCGACAGGCACGGCACGGCGGTGGCCGGCGTCATTTCCGCTTCCGCCAACAACAAACTCGGCATCGTCGGCATCGCGCCCGGCGTCGAGATCATCGCGCTGAAGGCCTGCTGGCAACTGGATGCGGCCAGCGATGCCGCGCGCTGCAATTCCCTGACCCTGGCGCAGGCACTGGCCGCCGCCATCGCCGAACGCGCACAGATCGTGAATCTGAGCCTGACCGGACCGCACGATCCGCTGCTCAATGCGCTGGTGGCCGCCGGCGGTGAGCGCGGCGTGCTGTATGTGGGCGCCGCGCCGTCCGATGCGCCCGAAGGCAGCTTTCCCGGTGATGCGCCGGGCATCATTCCGGTGGACATGGCCGAGTCCCCCGCGGTGCGCGCGGGAGTGCTGCGCGCACCGGGACGCGAAGTCGTCACGCTGACGCCAGGCGGCAGCTATGACTTCGTCAGCGGTCCGTCACTGGCCACCGCGCACGTCAGTGGCGCGGTGGCGCTGCTGCTGGCACGCGATCGCAAGCTCGATCGCAACACGGTGTATCGATTGCTGACGCAGAGCGAGGATCACAGCGCGGATGCGGCCGGCAACGGACCGATCAATGCCTGCGCGGCACTGGCACGAATGATGTCGCGCGCCTCGTGTCTGATCCCCAGGTCCGCGGCCGCGGCCGTCGCGCCGGTTGGCGCAGCGCGCTGATCAGCCGGCGAATCTGGGCTCGGGCAGTCCGCGTATGCCCAGGTCCTCGATCACATAGGTGGATCCATCGAGCGGATCGGCCGGACGGCCGAGAAACGCAGGGCTCAACGTCGACACGTAGAGTCGGTCCAGCGCGGAACCACCGAACATCACGCTGGCGGGAAACTTCACTGGCATGGCGATGATGCGCTCGATGCTGCCGTCCGGGCGGAATCGCACCAGCTTGCCGCCCTCGCAGATGGCGCTCCACACATGGCCTTGCTCATCCACGGTCGCGCCATCGGGAATTCCGCCCAGCTCTGCCGTGCTGGCAAAGGGCCGGCGATTGCGCACCGTGCCACTGTCCAGATCGTAGTCGTAGGCATAGATGAGCTTGCGGATGCTGTCGGCGTGATAGAACACGCGATCATCGGGCGACCAGCAGGGCCCGTTGGCCAGGAAGATATCGTCATCGATCTGCCGCAGCGCCGTGGCGCCGGGGTCCAGCGCATACAGCTTGCCCCGCGGCTCCTTCATGCCACGGTCGCTCGAGCCGACAATGAACCGTCCGCGTCGATCCACCTTGCCATCGGCCAGTTGTACCTGATCGTTCAGATCAGGACTGCTGGCCAGCATCCGGCATTTGCCGGTCGCGAACTCCAGCGTGTACACGCCATCGGCCAGCGCCACGATGGCGTTGCCCTCCTGCCGGATGGCCATCGAGCCGATGATGTTCGGCACCGCCCAGCGCCGGATGTTGCCGGTGGCCGGATAGAACTTGAATACGGCCTTCTCGAGGATATCGACCCAGTAAAGCCGCTGGCTGCGCACATCCCAGACCGGCCCTTCCCCCACCGAGCATTGCGGCACGCTGAGACGGACGATCTGCATGGGGTCAGGGCTTGCGCGCGCTCACCAGCGAGTAATACCCGCCGCCTGTCTGCACCGCATCCACATCGACGAAGCCCGCGCCTTCGAGAAAGCCGCGCAACTCGGGCAGGGTGTATTGCTTGCCGCGCGTGGCCAGCAGCATCAGCACCGAGAACGACGCGGCGGGCAGCGGCCCACAACCATCGTCATCCATCAGCATCTCGTGCAGCAGGATGCGGCCGCCGCTGGGCAGCGCCTCGAATGACTTCTGCGCCAGCAGCTTGTTGGTGGCGTCGGACCAGTCGTGGAAGATGTTGGAGAAGAAGTGCGCGTCGTGACCACGCGGCCACACCTGCGTGAACATGTTCACCGCCGCGGTGCTGACGCGGCTGCCGGTGCCAGAGGCCGCGATGTAGGGCGTCGCCGCGGCGCACACCTGCGGGATATCCATCACGGTGCAAGCCAGCTTCGGCCAGGCGCCCGCCAGCTCGATGGCGAAGATGCCCGAAGCCCCGCCCACGTCGAGCAGCGACTTCACATCCGCGAACAAGGGCTGCGAAGCCACACCCTTCGCGGCGGCACGGCTGTGCGCATTCATGAACGCGGTGATCCACTCGGCCATGTCCGGCGGCATTTCACCGCGTTCCCATTCCGCGGCCGCCGACACATGCCCCTGGGCCGCATTGCCCGTGCGCAGCGTCGCCAGCAGCTGCTCGTGCAGCGGCTGCGATATCTTGTAGCGATGGATCATGGGCCCGTAGTAGCCCGCGCCATCCGGATGCAGCCAGGTGCGCGCAGCGGCCGTGGCACGCCAGCGTCCCTCGCGCTTCTCGACGAAGCCCAGCGCGGCCACCAGCCCCAGCTGGATGCCCAGCGCGCGCGCGTTCACCTTCAGCTGCGCGGCCAGCTCGTCGGTGCTCAGCGCCTGCTCGGACAGCGCGGCATACACGCCGATCTCGTCGGTGGCCGTGACGACCGGGAAGCGGTACATCGCCAGCCAGGTGTCCCAGATGATGCGGTCGTCGCGGCCCGGAGGCAGTGCACTCATGATCGCACCGCTCAGGCGCGCAGCTTGCGCGGCGCGGTTTCTTTCATGAACAGCGCGACGATGAAACCCAGCACCAGTCCGCAGGCGGCGAAATACAGCGCGCCTTTCAGCCCGTATTGGCCACTGGCGATCTTGCCCGCGATGATGGGGCTGATGCCGCCGCCCACGAATTCGCCGGCGAAGATCACGAAGCCGGCCATCGAGGCCAGCATGCCCGGCGGCGCGGCTTCCGCGGCCACCGGACCTGCCAGAATGGCCAGCGCCGCGAAATTGAACAGCGAGGCGAAGAACAGCAGTATCCACAGCGTGGTGGTGTTCTCCGGTCCGGCCTGCGTGAAGAAGTAGAGCGATACCGCCGCCAGGATGTAGGAGGCCAGTGTCGAAATCTTGCGGCCGATGAGATCGGAGATTGCCGGCATCGCGAACTGGCCGATGCAGCCGCCAATACCCACTGCCGAGAACACATTGCCCGCTACCACCGGATCGAGCCCCAGGCCTTTACCAACAGGTGCGTTCAGATAAGGGGTAAGCATTGCGGCAATCACGAAGATGCCACCCATGGCGCAGAACAGCGTGATGGGTGCGACCTTGGCATTGCGATGCCCGAACATGCTCATGAAGGGCGAGCCCGCCGTGCCATGGCCGGTATCGGCACGCTGCGGCGGTTCGCGCACCACGAACCACATGATGATGGCCAGAATTACACCGGGAGCACCGACCAGCATGAACACCGTCTTCCAGCTGTGGTTCTCCAGCAAGCGTGTAGCAATGATCGGCGCCAGCGCCAGACCGAACAGCGAGATCATGCACTGGAAGATGCCGTTGTTCATGCCACGCCGTTCGGCCTTGGAGGCTTCCACCGCGACGGCAACGCCAGTCGATGCCACAGGACCTTCGGCCACGCCCATGATGATGCGCACCATGATCAGACCCATCAGCGATCCCACCATGCCGCTGGCCGCCGACATCAGCGAGAACACCAGAATGGCGGGCACCAGCACCGCGCGGCGTCCGACCTTGTCCGCCAGATAGCCCATCACGAAAGCAGAAACACCCCACGCCATGCCCAGGTAACCCGCCAGCCGTCCACCATCCACTTCTGGATTCAGACCTAAATCCGCCGCCATCGTGGAATTGGTAGACCCCAGGATGATGGGCAGCACGAACCTGTCGAGGCCCACGAGGCCGAAGGTGATGCTCAGCAGCAGGATGATCTTCCACTCGTAACTGGTGTCCCAGTTCTTTTCTTGTTGCGTCATGGCGCTCCCCTGACTGGTTTTCGTTGTGTTTCTTGCTACGCGCGAAAAGGGGCGCGCGCGGCGCCCCTTGCGTGACCCGACCCTTGATCCTGAAGCTTACTCCGAATCAGAAAATCCAGGTCGGCGCTTCCATGGTCACATCGCGCACCTGATCCGACATGCCCTGCTCCCAGGTGCTCCAGCCGGCGTTCATGCCGTAGGGGCTGCGCTG
>Ga0164241_10001552_pt1 | contig 27731 bp, 20 predicted proteins | sample OricomyardsoilBY_FD_108780 | JGI IMG/M metagenome (GOLD analysis project Ga0164241, IMG submission 108780) | Backyard soil microbial communities from Emeryville, California, USA - Original compost - Back yard soil (BY) | ecosystem: Environmental > Terrestrial > Soil > Unclassified | place: USA... | reverse complement strand
GGTGGCGCGAGCGGTAGCGCTGGGACGAGCGGTAGCGGTGCAGCGAGCGGCAGCTCTGGAGCGAGCGGTAGCGGTGCAGCGAGCGGTAGCGCTGGGACGAGCGGTAGCGGTGCAGCGAGCGGCAGCTCCGGGACGAGCGGTAGCTCTGGAACGAGTGGCAGCTCTGGAACGAGCGGTAGCTCCGGCACGAGCGGTAGCTCCGGCACGAGCGGCAGCTCCGGGACGAGTGGCAGCTCCGGGACGAGTGGCAGCTCTGGAACGAGCGGCAGCTCTGGAACGAGCGGCAGCTCTGGAACGAGCGGTAGCTCCGGCACGAGCGGCAGCGGCGGTGCTGACGGATGCCCCAGTACGCTTTGCTCTACCCCTTATTCGACTGAAAATTGTGGGCCGACATGCCAGCCAATTACCTCCGCCGAGTGCCTGGCGTGCGAGGAAGACACGTGCGACGGATTCGCCTGTTCAGCTCTGACAGATAACGCGGATGGCGGGAGCGCTCAAGGCACGCCACGCGCCACGCTGTGCAAGGAAACGCTGAGCTGCCTTCGCACCAGTAGCTGCGCGAATCTGCCCACAACCGCGCCGAGCGCGGATGTGGTGGCGGCTTGCTATTGCGGTTCCACGCCTTACGCAGATTGTCAGTCTGCCAACGCCAACGGGCCCTGCCGTGCGCAATTCGAGCGCGCATTCGAAACTACGGACAAGACAACCATGGCGACCCGGCTGACCGACAACAAATATGGCGGCGCCCAAGCCTACGCACGGACCAGTTGCGACTTCGCCGCTTGTCCGAGCGACGGCTGCTTCGGGGCTCCCACTCCCTAACCGCAGAACCCACGCTCAAAACTCACGCCGGACCGACAACGTAGGCACGACGATCAACGCCGCCCCGAGCGCACTCTCGATGCCGAGTCGCACTGGATCCCCAGCGCCATTCGTGTGCAAGACCCAGCGCTCTTCGGGCGGCGTTCCGCTCACCATGCTCGTGGTGCGCGCGTAGCCTGGCGCCCAGAGTAGCCACGCAGCGAGCCCAAAGTCCGCGATCCAATCAGCAATGAAGCGGTACCCGATGCGGATCTCGGGCGCGAGATACGGTATCCAGAGCGTGCGCGTGTCTTCGAGCACGCTGATCGCGAACGTGTCTGCGTTGTCAGCTGACTCGCCAATGAACGCGCCATTCAGCGCGGTGCGCACCGTGGCTCGCCCTATGCCGGTCGTGAGCCGGAGTAGCAACGGTGTGCGCGCAAAGAATTCGCGGCTGGCACCAATTCCGATGAAGGGCATCGACACGCGTGTCTGGTCGAGCGCCCAGGAACCGTCTGCGGGCGACTGGATGCTGTGATACGCCTGCCCGTTCGCATCGTAGACGCGCAGCCTGCGCGGCAGATCATGCCAGAGCCGCAAATAGCCGATGGTTGCCTCGAGTGCGACGTGTGGCCGAATGCGGTAGCCAAAACGCGCGTCGACCAAGAAACCGAACGATAGAAAATCGCGTCCAGGACAAGCGGGCTGAGTTGTGTCGTTGACGGTGACGTCCGTGCGGCAGCTCTGATCGGCTCCGCCGCCCAGTGAGTGATAAAACGCGGGGCCAGCCTGGAGCTCCAATGCGAAGCGGCGGGGTGGCGGAGGTTTGGGGGGAGGCTCGATCGGTCGCACGATCGGCGCTGGTTTCTCCCCCAACTTCCAGAGCTGGACCTTCCGCTGCGTGGTCTGAGTTGCGGCGATAGAGAGCGAAAACTGCGCGGGTTCGTAGCCCTCTTTCAAGATGCGGACGACGTGAAGACCCGGATCCAGGAGCAGATCGCCGAGTGGCGTCTTGCCGCGTGCTTCGTCGTCAATCAGCACGAGCGCGTCTTCGACGTCACAGGTCAACGCGAGATGCCCGACCGCGAGCTCGAGCTCCGCGATGGAAGTGCGCACGCTCTCGCGCTCCTGATCGACGAGCGCGCTGTCGAAATCGTGCAGCACCTTGCGGTACAGCGTCAGTGCCTCCGCGCTTCGTCCCAGCTGCTCGAGGCAGTAAGCGGCGTTCATCGACGCCGCGCTCGTGGGTCGGAGCGCGAGCGAAGCGTTGAATTCGGCAAGTGCGTTTGCCCACGAACGCCGCTCAGCGAACTCGATGCCTCTCAGGTAGTGCTCTTTGGCGCTTCGCGCTGCCGGTTGACCTGCAGGCGCCGCGCTCGGCTCTGCGCCGACAACGGGACAAGCAAGCAAAGCGCTGTTCAGAAACGCGAACGCGCCGAGGGCGAAGGAACGCCCGGAGCGCGTCAAGCGCAATCTAGGCTCCGGGGCCTGTGACGCTTCGCGCCAGCGCACAGCAAATCTCGCGAGATTACGAGGGTTTGCTCGGTATGCCCCGAGCCCCGCCCTCGTGTAGCAGTGAGCTTGGTGTTTCCCGCCCCCGCCCCACAGCTCGTCGCGCGAAAGTACCAGCTCGTCCGTTTGGTGCGGGCCGGCGGCATGGGTGCGGTGTACGAAGCCGTCAACGTGGACACGCGGGGGCGCTGCGCGCTCAAGCTGCTGCGCCCTGAAGTCGCTGACAATGAGGACTTCAAGGAGCGCTTTTTTCGGGAGGCTCGCGCGTGCAGCGTCGTTTCGAGCGAACACATCGTCAAAGTGTTCGACTCCGGCACGGATGACGAAACCGCCTCGCCGTATTTGGCCATGGAGTATTTGGAGGGGGAAGACGTCGAGGCGACGAAGGCTCGCTTGGGCGCGTTGAATCCGAGCGCATGCTTGAAGATAGTACTCCAAGCGGCACTCGGATTGGCGAAAGCCCATGCCGCCGGCATCATTCATCGCGATATCAAGCCCGCCAACCTATTTTTGACCCGGGACGACGCGGACGATTTGGTCGTGAAAATCTTGGATTTCGGCATTGCCAAAATCCAAGTGGATCGCTTCCTCGAGATCTCCACCGATATCACTCGTAGCCAGGTGCTACTCGGCACGCCCCTCTATATGTCGCCCGAGCAATGCAAGGGTGCCGCCAAAATCGATGCGCGCAGCGACGTTTGGTCGCTGGGCGTCGTGCTTTGGGAATTGCTTTCGGGTACCTCGCCATTTCCGCAGCCTCGTTCGCTCGGCGCTTTGATGGCGAGCATCATTACGGAGGAGTTGCCGCTGATCCAGGACTTGGCTCCATGGGTGACCCCGCCGGTCGCGGAGGTCGTTCATCGCGCGATGTCTCGCGATATCGAGAAGCGCTATGCGAGCGCCGCAGAGCTCCGCGACGCGCTGCTGCTCGTCACGCCTGGTGGGCCACACCTGCCCGCCGCGTTGCTCGATCGCGTCAGTGAAAGAGAGCAACACAGGCTCGCATCTCGCTACGAAGTGCCGGACAAAGGCCTGCTCTCTCCCGTCCGACCGGAGCTGGCCGCGACTGTCGCGTTGGACTCGGATCACCCGACACCAAGGGGGCGTCAGGTGCGGGCGCCGTTGATTGGCCTGGCCATGGCTGCGGCGATCGGTCTCGGTTGGTTTTTGCTGCGGGGGCACGACCGTCCGGCGAATGCACCCCCACCGTTGGTCGCCATTTCTTCGCTCTCGCCCGCGCCGTCCGCGTCCGTGCAGGAGCGCGTCGCGCCATCGGCAACGAGTGCGACACCAATGCCCGTATCGAGCGCTCCCCTCGCCATTCATCGCGACGGAAGCAGCGTGCCGTTGGTCCGACCCAGTCGCAAGGTCGTCAACCCGACGGCATCGGCCTCGAGCCCTGCCGCAACGACGAGTGCTGCTCCGCCCCCGCCCATTCGCACCGACACGCGTGAGTTCCCCGAGTGAGCGGTAGCCGAGCGGCGCTGCGTCGGGCGAAGTCATCGTCAGGCTCAGCTGCTGATTGGTCCGAGTTCGGGCGAGTCGACGAGCAAGAGTCGTACGAGTTCACTCCGACTCGACACGCCTACGCGGGCGAAGATCGAAGCGACCTGGTTTGCGATGGTGCGCACCGAAGTTTGGCGGTGACGCGCGATCTGCGCGTAGCTATTGCCTTCTAGCAAGCGCTGCGCGACATCGAACTGCGCGCGAGAGAACGCGCTTGCGAACTTGAGTTCGGGTCGCGGCGCGCGGACCAGTTCGAATTGCGGCCCAAGAACCCAACGTTCACCGGTCACGGAGGCGTTGCCCGACGGCTGCTCGCTGGCTGCCGCGGCGGCCATGATCAAGAGCGGCGGCGCGGTGCCGGGTGAACAGCTCAGGCCGATCAGCTCGAGGCATTGCTTGGACAGCGCGGCGATACTGGACGTCGACAGCCCGACTTCTGACGAAAGTTGGCTGCGTGAGGGCGTTAGCAACGCTCGGTTGAGGACGCGGAAATTGCGCGCGCGAATACCGCGGCGCGCCCGGCCAGGCTTCACCACCCGCGTCAGCAGCAGCAGGTAGTGGTCGTCCGAAGCTGCGCTATCTGCGACTTGCCGGCGGCCGGCCGCAAGATCCTGCCAACATTCCGAGAGCTCGATAGTCTGCACCGGCGTCGAGGGCGCCCATAGCCTGATAGATGCCATTGGGTCGGGCGAGGCGGCTTTGCGGAGTGACGCATCGGGAAAGAGCAATGGGCCTGTCGTAGGTTCGTGTGGACCGACATACGGGCTCAGGTCGAGAGCAGCCTCCATGAACGACTCTGAATGAACCTCAGCGCCCCAACTGTCGATTGCAACCCTTAGCAAAGGGCTTTCGAGCCCTGCCGCCCCGTGGTCTACTTACAGTGACGGATGGCGCAACTACGAGAAATGAATGGCGTCCGCGCGATCGTTTTGCAGCCGGAACACCTGGTTGGACGGAGCCCGCAATGCACACTCCAGCTGAGCCCCGGCTACGTGTCCGCACAACACGCGCTGATCCGTTGGAACGGCAATAGTTGGCGCCTCCTGGACCGCGGCAGTCGCAACGGCACCCATCTGAACGGCAAACTGATTGAACCGGGCCGAGACGTGGCGCTGGAACAAGGCGCGGTGATCGCCTTCGGTCACCCGAATGAGCGCTGGTCGCTGGTCGATGTCAGCGCCCCACAACCCGGAGTGGTGTGCCTCGACACCGGAGCGTACTTGCCGTCCGTGGACGGGGTGATTGGTTTGCCTTCCGCGGAGAACCCCGTTTGCGTCCTCTATCAACGGGGGGTGGATGGGACTTGGCTCCTCGAGCTGCCCAATCAGTCGACGGTACCCATTCAGGACAACGAGACGTTCCAGTTTGCCGACGCGCAGTGGCAATTTTCCTGCCCGCGAGCCTTCAACAGCACCTCCGCCGCGGATCTAGAGACGGACTTGCTGGATTCGAGTCTGGTCTTTCGGGTATCGAGCGACGAGGAGTTCGTCGAGCTCTCGCTGCAATATGCGAATCGAGTGTTGATGCTCGGTACGCGGCAGCACAACTTTTTGCTCCTCACCTTGGCTCGTGCACGGCTCGCCGACGCCGCACGAGAGCTCCCGGAGGCGGAGTGTGGCTGGATCTACAAGGAGCAACTCGCTCAAGGGTTGCGGGTCACGTCGCAACAGGTCGACGGTGAGGTGTTTCGCATTCGGCGCCATTTCGGCCATCACGGCGTGCCGCAAGCAGCCGTGATCATCGAGCGACGGCCGGGTACGACGCAGTTGCGCATTGGCATGTCGCGACTGCAAATCATCAAGACGTGAACTCGAGCGGAATCGCGCGCGCTTCGAGGTGCGCTGCTGGAGTGTGAGCGCCCCCTCTCGAACCTTCACTAGCGGTGTGTCGACGCCGATGTCGGATGTACTGCGCTGTTCGAGGCGCGCGTTCCGATGTCGGCAAAATGCCTCGAATTTAGGGCAATTCGCGGGCGAAAATGATTTCGTCGTGAGGCTTAGCCAATCGCGCACACGGCCGTAGGTCGTGTTTGCGTACCCGACAAAACGACGTGGGGAATGACTTTCGGAGTTGGTCCTGCGGTGCGGATGTTGGACTCTTGGAGATCACGCCATGCGTAACATTTTCGCTCTTTCATCGATCCGTGCTTTGCATCGGGCCTCTGGTCTCCAAGTGCTATTCGGCATCGCGCTGTCGGTGGCCTGCTCGGGGGTGCCGCAGGTGCCTTCGCCGGGCGACGGCGTGAATTTGGGCGGCAGCGGTGGAACCGGCGGTCAATCGAACGGCAGTGGGGGGCGCGATACCATCGACGTCTCGCCGATTGGCGATGACGCGGGGAGCGCCGGCATGGTTGGCGACGGCGGAGATGGCAACACCGATGAGTCGGTGTGCGGTGACTCCGTGGTCGACGCTGACGAAGGCTGTGACGACGGCAACGCCATGAGCGGCGACGGCTGCGACGGCACATGCAAAGTGGAGCACGGCTACACCTGCGACAAACCCGGCGAAAAGTGCACGACCACGCTCGTCTGTGGCGACGGCGAAGCGGGCCCGGACGAAGCCTGCGACGACGGCAACACGAAGTCTGGTGATGGCTGTTCCGACGTGTGCGCCGTGGAGAGCGGCTACGCTTGCCCGACATTTGGTCAGCCATGTGAACCGACCACCGCGCCAGCCAAATGTGGCAACGGCACGACCGAGTTCGGCGAAACGTGTGACGACGGCAACACGACTTCCGACGATGGCTGTTCCAAGACCTGTCAAACCGAGCCTGGATTTACCTGTAGTGGCACGACCTGTACACCGGACGCCGCTTGCGGTGACGGCACGCTGAATAGCGGCGAGCAGTGTGATGACGGCAACAAGGTGCCGGGCGACTGTTGCAACGGCGCGTGTGTGCTGGAATCGAACTGCAAGTGCAGCACGCCCTCGAGTGGCAACGGGCCGCAAGTGTGTGTCTCGACCATCGTCTGCGGCGACGGCGCGGTGACGGGTGACGAGGCGTGTGACGATGGAAACACGACTGCCGGTGACGGCTGCAGCGCGGACTGTCACACGGTGGAGGGCGGCTTCAATTGTCCGCAAACGGGTGGCGCGTGCAGCGCTTCGGTCGTTACGTGCCCGAACGCGAAGATCGACGCGGGCGAGGAATGTGACGATGGCAATTCGAACGGCAATGATGGTTGCTCGGCGAACTGCAAGGTCGAAGCTGGCTACACCTGCCCGACCGCGGGCCAAGCCTGCTCACTGAAGGAATTCTGCGGCAACGGTAAGGTCAGCTACACCACCGGTGAGAGCTGCGATGACGGCAACACGAACAACAACGATGGCTGTTCTGCGACGTGCAAACTCGAGAGCGGCTGGTCTTGTAACAACGCCGTTTCTCCCTCGGTTTGCAGCAAAGAAGTGTGCGGCAACAAAAAGATCGCTGCGGGCGAGAGCTGCGACGACGGCAACACGACCGACGGTGACGGCTGTTCCTCGACCTGCAAGCTCGAGACGGGCTTCACTTGTCCAGTCGTTGGCTCAGCCTGCCGCACGGTTTGCGGCGACAAACAGACGCTCGGCACCGAACAGTGCGATGACGGCAACACGGCCAACAACGACGGCTGCAATTCGCGCTGTCAGCTCGAGCCAGGCTACGTGTGTAACGCCGCGGGTGCGTGCCGGAAGACGGTTTGCGGCGACAAAGTGAAGGAAGGCACCGAGCAGTGTGATGACACTGCGACCGGTGCGGTCGATCTGCCGTTCGACGGTTGCTACAAGTGTCTGATCGAGCCGGACTGCTCGGCGGGCGCATGCAAATCCGCCTGTGGTGACGGTCAGCGCTTCTCGGATGAGGATTGTGACGACGGCAACACGTTCAACGGTGACGGTTGCTCGTCGAGCTGCAAGGTCGAAACCGGCTTCAAGTGCACGGACTCGGCCGCGAGCGCGTTGCCCTCGACCAAGAGCTTGCCGGTCATCGCCCGTGACTTCATCGGTCTGGGTAGGCAGAAGAATTCGTCGGGCACGAACGGCAACTATCATCCTGATTTCAATCGTCACACCGCCGACGGCATCACGAAGATGGTGAAAACCTCGCTTTCTGGCGCAGGAAAGCCGGAATGGCGCTGGTTGCCGTTCAAGACGTCCGAGGCAAACGCGCCAGCGCAGGGCACGGGCTACACGCCGCTGAGCACCGCGATTTGTACTTGTGACGAAAGCGCGCCGAGCGCGAACTGGCTGACCACGAACGAGACTTGGACGGCCGGCTCTGAGGGTGCGTCCAAGACGATCACGCTCGTGCGTCCGCCGTGTTCATGCACCAACGCAACGGCGTGTATGTGCGACAACACCGGTCACATGTTCAACGACGGAGCGGTCGGCAGCTCCAACCGCCGCAATCTGTCGACGCCCGCGAACTTCGCGCAGTGGTACACGGACGTATCAGGCACGAATCTGAGCGTGCCGTACACGCTTTCTCTGACGCTCGACTCGGCGACCTCGACGTATTCCAACTTGAGTGCGCCGAACTCCACCGCGTTCGATCCGTTGGCAGGTGTCGGTTGGGTCGGTAAGGGTGACGAAACCGCGTCGGGTTGCGGCGCTGGCCAAACCACCAACGTCTCGTTCTCGACCGAAACGCACTTCGTCTTCGAATACCAAGGTGGCGAGCGCTTCGATTTCTCGGGCGACGACGACACGTGGGTGTTCGTGAACCGGAAGCTCACGGTCGATCTCGGTGGTTTGCACGGCAAACAGACCGGATATTTCATTCTGGACGCCGACACCGACGGCGCTGGCGCGGACACCGCTGATGGCAGCGCGGTCGCCTTCGGCAAAGACGTTTTCTACGACGGCACGAACTACACCAGCGCCCAGGGCGCCAAGCTGCAGCTCGGTCTCGTGCAGGGCAAAGTCTACGAAGTTGTGATGTTTCAGGCCGAACGCAACCAATGCGGTTCGAACTTCGGCGTGACGCTCAAGAACTTCGGCAAGCCCAAGTCGACTTGCAGCTCGATGTGCGGTGACGGGACCGTGGCCGCCGACGAAGCGTGCGACCTCGGTACCGCGCAGAACAACGGCGCGTACGGCGGTTGCAAAGCCGACTGCACGCTCGCGCCCTACTGCGGTGATAAAGCCATCACCAATTCAGAGCAGTGCGACGACGGCGTGAACTCGAACGTGTACGGCAGCATGGCCAGCGGTTGCGCCCCAGGCTGCAAAGTCGCTCCTTACTGCGGTGACAGCACGGTCGACTTGGCGTACGGCGAAACCTGCGACAAGGGCGCTGCGAATTCGGCGACTGCGTACGGTCCGGGCGCGTGCACCGCGCAATGTCAGCCCGCTCCGTTCTGCGGCGACGGCGTGGTGAACGGCACGGAAGCTTGCGACGATGGCCAAAACAACGGCGGCCCGACTAGCGCTTGCGACACCAGCTGCAAGGTAAAGTGCGGCAACGGTGTGCTCGACCCAGGAGAGCAATGCGACAAAGGCACAGCAGGTAACACCGGCGCCTACGGCGGTTGCAAGTCGACCTGCGTACTCGCTCCGTATTGCGGTGACGGCATCAAGCAAGCCAACGAGGGCTGCGACGACGGCAAGAACGATGGCAGCTACGGCACGTGCACTTCGACCTGTCAGCTCGGCGCTTACTGCGGCGACGGCAAGCTCGACGACGCAGCGGGTGAGCAGTGCGACTTGGGTGCGCAGAATCAGTCGAATCCGTACGGCAAGGGCTCGTGCGCGACCACCTGCAAGCTCGCGCCCTACTGCGGCGACCACGCGGTCAACACATCGTTCAATGAAAAGTGCGACGACGGCGCGCTCAACAGCAACAGCGCTGCGGGCGTGTGCAAGCTCGATTGCTCGGGTTACAATTCGCCGCCCTCGACCTGCGGCAATGGCAAGGTCGACGCGGGCGAACAATGTGACCACGCGGGCCTCAACGGCACCATGGGCGACTCGTGCGACGCACGCTGCCGCTTCAAGTGCGGCAACGGCCTCAAAGACAGCGGTGAAGCCTGCGACAACGGCGTGAACGACGGCTCTTACGGTACCTGCAAGAACGACTGCACGCCGGCTGATTTCTGCGGTGACGGCAGCAAGAACGGCAGCGAGCAATGCGACTTGGGCGCGGGCAACAGTGCAACCGCCTACGGCGCGGGCAAGTGCACCAACGCTTGCAAGGTCGCGCCCTACTGCGGCGATCACCGCGTGAACGGCGCGGAAGAGTGCGACGGACAGATCGGCTGCACCGCGAGCTGTGAGTGGGACTCGATCAAGTGACCGTCAGCCGCGGCCGGTAGCCCTCTTCCGAGCTACCGGCCCGAACGACTTGCATTTCCCCAGGATCCGCCCTACTTGCCGAGGGCGCTTTCCTGGGATGCAATGAAAAACGAAAAGACGTCGGTTCGCTTTGGACTCGTGATCGTGCTGCTCGGAGGGCTGCTTGCGTCGGGCTGCGGCGGGCCATCGACCAAGTTCGTCAGCTCGTGGCGCTCCCCCAAGGCCGAGCCAATTCAGTTTCGTGGTGAACCGGTCGCCGCGGTGGTCATGGTCGAAAACGAGATCAAACGCCGCGAAGCCGAAGACGTGCTCGCGCGCGAGATCACGCACTACGGCGCCAAGGGCGTGCCGATGTATCGCATCACGGGCGCCGATCCGGAAACCGACGAGGCCGCTGCAAAAGCGGCCATCGAGCGCGCGAACGTCAAGGGCGTCGTGGTCATGCGTCCCAAGGGCAAGCGCACGAACACCGAAACCAACGAGTACTACTCATCGCCGTATTACTCGGGCTATTGGGGCGGCTACTACGGCTACGGCTGGGGTGCCCCGTGGTCCTACGCTCACTACGGTTTGCCCTCGGCCGGCCCCATGCCGCCCTATGGCTACGGTGTCGGCTATTCCTCTCCGGCCACGAAGACCACGACCACGACCACGACTGAAGTCGTCGTGGTCGAAGTGCTGGTCTTTTCTTTGAAGCAAAATCTGCTCGTTTGGGCCGGCGAGAGTGAATCGACGCCGCCCGAAAAAGTGGACGAATTCGTGATTCAACTCGCCGCCGCAACCACCAAAGAACTCGGCGAAAAAGGCCTGCTCTCGTCGAAATAGCAGGGCCTTCGTTGCATGGGCTGGGGGTTGATGGTCACGCGTTACCATTCAGCCCGTCACAGCCTTCGGCGTCGCGTTGCGACGCATTCACATATCGACACGCGGCGGACGCACCTGCAAGGTTGCCAGCTGCCGTGAGATCGATCGATGCTGCGCGCGGAGAAACATCATGCGCTCATCGAATCGATTCAGCACGCTGTCCGCCTCGTTTGCTCTGATCGCTGCGCTCCCGCTCGCTGCCTGTGGTGGCAGTGAGCCGCCGCCTGTCGCGCCGCCGCCCGCGCCGACCGTCACCGCAAGCGCAGCGCCGGCGCCCCCGCCGCCCCCGCCGCCTCCGCCCGCCGTCACCGCGAGCGCTGCTCCGGAACCGCCGCCTCCGCCGAAGCCGAAGTTCAATCACCGCCAAGCGGCCATCGCGCTGTTCGTGACCAGCCTCGATTCACTCGAGCTCACTGCCGAGCAAAAGACGACCGTCGAAGCACTCAAGGCAGATCTCGCCAAGCACGCCGAAGTCGCCAAAGAGCCGCGCGAAAAGCTGCAGACCGACGTCGCGGCAGGCGTCACCGCAGGCAAGCTCGACAAAGCCAAGATCGACGCTGACATTCGCGCCCTGAGCGCAGCCGTGGCCGCGACGCAGCCGGCTTTGCAAGACGACATGAATCGCTTGCACAAAGCGCTCACCCCCGAACAGCGCAAGAAGCTGATCGAAACCGCGCGCGCAAAGGGCAAAGAAATGCACGAGCACGGCATGGCGATGCACGCGCACGACCACGAACACGGCGGTCCCGAACACGCCCACGAGCACGGAGACAAAGGTCCCGAGCAGGCGCACGAGCACGGCGACAAAGGTCCCGAGCAGGCGCACGAGCACGGCGACAAGGGCCCCGAGCACATGCACGAGCACGGCGACAAAGGCATGTGGGAAGGCCCGCTGGCGAAACTCACCGAAGAGCTGAGCTTGACGCCCGAGCAGAGCGCCAAGCTCAAAGCCAAGGTCGAAGCCTTGGTGAAGAGCGAGCAAGCGACGATGAAGGACAAGATGATGGCTACCGCGAAGCACTTGGACGCGGTCGGCACGGCCTTCGAGAGCGACAAATTCGACGCTAAAAAGGCCGGTATCGGCACGCAAGCGCCGGATTTGGTCGCCTCGATTGCCAAGAGCCGCGTCGCATTCGTGGAGGCGGTGCTCTCCGTGCTCACGCCCGAGCAACGCCCGAAGTTCCTGGCGCACGTTCAAGCGCACGCCTCGGATATGGATTGAAAGCGAGTGACGAAGGAGCGCTTCATGCGGGGTGAAGCGCTCCGGCCGTCATACGGTAACCCTCGAGTGTTACCGTGAAGGCCCGCCGACTAGCGGATCCCGTGGCGCACCAGCTTGCTGCGTAGCGTGGTCGGTTTGAGGCCGGCGCGCTCGGCGGCGCCACCCGTGCCGTAGAGGCGGCCGCCGCAGCTGGCGAGCAGCTCTTCGAAGTAGCGGCGCTCGTTGTTTTCCCAGCTGAGCTCGAGGTTTGCGAGGCTCGGGCCGGGGCGGCTCGGGCTAGGCTGCGAGTCGAGCCCTAGGTGGCGCGCATCCAGCATGCCGCCCGGCGAGAGCAGAATGGCGCGCTCCAGCACGTTGTGCAGTTCGCGCACGTTGCCGGGCCACTCGGCGTTGACCAGGTCGCGCTGGGCGCGCTCGCTCAGCGTCCACGGGCCGCGGCGCGTCTGTTGCTGCGCGTTCTTCAGGAAGTTCTCGGCGATGCCGAGGATGTCCTGCCGACGCTGGCGCAAGGGCGGCAGTCGCAGCGGGAACACGGCGAGGCGATAGTAGAGGTCCTCGCGGAAGCGCCCCAGGCGCACCGCTTGCTCCAGATCTTGGTGCGTCGCAGCCAGCACGCGCACGTTGACGCGCACCGTTTTGTCGGAGCCAACGGGTTCGAAGTTGCCCTCCTGCAGCACGCGCAACAGCTTGGCTTGCGCGGAGAGCGGCATGTCGCCGATCTCGTCGAGCAAGAGCGTGCCGCCATGCGCCGTCACGAAGCGGCCGGGGCGCGCGCGGTCGGCGCCGGAGAACGCGCCCTTGGTGTGGCCGAAGAGCTCGCTCTCCACTAAGCCCTCAGGGATCGCGGAACAGTTGACGCGCACGAAGGGGCGCCCCTTGCGCGGGCTCCAGTCGTGCATGGCCTGCGCCAGCACCTCTTTACCCACGCCGGTTTCGCCCAGGATCAGCGCGGGTAGGTGGGACTCCGCGATTTGCTGCGCTTGCCGCACCAACTCGCGCATTTCCGGGTCGCGTGACGACTCGAGCCAGGCGATCGCCTTCTTGGTGACGCCGCTCTCCTCGATCAGCAGCTGATTGTGCGCGTCGAGTTGTGTTTGGTGGCGGCCCATGAGGTTCGCCAAATCCGCGAGGTGGATCGTGAGCGACATCAGCTGCCCGTAGACGCCCGCGGTCTCTAGGACCTCGGGCGGATAGGTTTCACAGACGCGCCGATCGACCGTGACGAGTCCCAGATCCTGCTGGCCCGCGAACAACGGCACCACCATACAGGAATGCCCGTGCGGCAAGTCGAGCACGTCGTCGTAGGGATCGCCTTCGTCACTCTTGTGGTGGTGCTCTTCGAGCGCGATCGGGCGCCGCGTTTCGAGCGCGCGACGGATCGTGGGGTAGCGGCGCAGATCGAGCTCGTGCTTCTGCACCTCGGGCGCGACCAGCGGCCCCGCCGCCGCCACCACGCGTGCGTGTGAACCCGACAAGCGGAACACGGCGGCCAGATCGTACGGGACCACGCGCGATAGAGCCCCCAATGCCTTCTGCAGGACCTCGTGGACGTCGACCGGGGCAGCCACCATTTGGGCCAGGGCGTGCAGTTCGGCGCTGTGCTCCATGGCGGGAGCTAACGAGATTTCGTTGGAGAATGAAATGTCGTCGCCCGAGGTAACGATATTTCGTTGTTACGGGTCGATGGCCGGGCGATTTCCTGCGTGTTTTGGGGGATGTTCAGCTGGCTTGGGAGTTGCTTAGGCAGCCGCCCATGCAGTCCCTCCGCACTCCGCGTCGCGACTTTTCCTCGAAGGGCGTGCTGCGCCGGCTCGGCATGCTCGCCGGCTTCGCCGCTGCGTCCGCTGGTTATCAAGCCTTCGCCCAAGGCGATCCCAAGAACGCTGCGCCGCCACCGTCGGGCACCCAAGGCAGCAGCTCTGCCGTGCAGAGCGCGCCGAAGAGTAACGCACCCGCCAAGACTCCACCGGTAAGCGGGGGTGGCTCTGCGCCTCACGGAGCGCTGAGCATGACCGAGCAGAAGGGACGCGTCGAAAGCCTGCTCGGGCCGAGCGCGGCTGTAGCGGTGCCCGCGGGGATGAACGCCGAGTTTTGGAAGAGTCTCATCCCGGCGGGTGGTAAGGGCACGCTCGAGGAGGTCGAGCTCGGCAAGAAGCTCTACTTCGAGCCCAAGCTGTCAAAGGACGGCACGGTCTCCTGCGCGACCTGTCACGACGTGAGCCGCGGCTTCACCGATCGGCGCAATACTTCAGAGGGCGTGGGCGATCAGATCGGCCGCCGCAACGCGCCGACGACGCTCAACGCGGCCCTGTTTTCGACCCAGTTCTGGGACGGTCGCGCCAAGAGCCTCGACGACCAAGCGCGGCTGCCGATCACGAATCCGATCGAAATGGGTATGAAAGACGAGGCCGCAGCGGTCGCGGCCATCGCCAGCGACCCGGGCTACAAGGACGCTTTCCAGAAGCTGTACGGCAAACCGCCGAACATGGACGACCTGGCGCGCGCCATCGCCGCCTTCGAGCGCACGCTCATCTTCCTCGACTCGCCGTTCGACGCCTTCTTGCGCGGTGATGACGCTGCCGTCAGCGCGGACGCGCGCGCCGGCTGGGCGCTCTTCAACGGCAAAGCGCGCTGCAACAGCTGTCACCAAATGAGCTCGTCGCAGCCGCTCGGCACCGACAATCGCTTTCACAACATCGGCGTCTCGGCGCGCCACCAGGACTTCGAAGGGCTGGCGAGGAAATCGCTTGCGGCGCTGGCTAAGGACAACCGGGCCGAGACCATCGACCGCTTGGCGCTGGAGACAGACATGAGCGAGCTCGGCCGCTTCGTGGTGACGCGCAATCGCGGCGACATCGGCAGTTTCAAGACGCAGCAGGTGCGGAACATCGGCCTCACCGCTCCGTACATGCACGACGGCTCCCTGCAGACGTTGTGGGACGTCATCGATCACTACAACAAGGGCGGCGAGGCCAACGCCTACTTGGACGGTGGCATCGAGCCGTTGAACCTGAGCGAGCCGGAGGTGGGGCAGCTGGTCGCGTTCCTGTTCTCGCTCACGGACAAGCGCTTCGCCTCGCAGAACCAAAGCGAGTCCGAGCGACAACGCGGCATCGCCATACAGCGGCGACCCTTTCGTGACGATCAGCTGGTCACCCGCCAAGTGCTGCCCTTCGAGAAGACTGGAGCCAAGAAATGAGCCACGAAAAGCCGAAGAAACTGCTCGGCGTGAAGAGCATCGAGACTCGCCACTACGAGGAGCGCGAGGAGCTGTTCCGCGCGTTGAAGTCCTTGGATCGGCGTGCTTTCGTCAAGGTCTCGGCCGCTGCCTTCGGCGCCGCGGCGGGTTCGGGGTTGCTGCCGCCGCACTCCTTCTCGACGGTCAGCATCGCCCACGCAGCCGAGCCGCCGAAACCTGCCGTGGCTCCGGGCGGAGCGAAGCCCGCTGCTGCCACGAAGGAGAAGTTCACCTTCGCGTACATCTCCGACTCGCACTTGTACGAAAAGAAGCTGAACGATCGCTTCGTCAACCAGCTGCTGCGCGCGGTGGACGACGTCAACGCGCTCACGCCGCAGCCTGACTTCGTGCTCTACGGCGGCGATTTGGCGCAGCTCGGCCACCCGAGCGAGCTGTCACTGGGGGCGCAGATCCTGAAGAACGTCAAGGCGCCGCTGCGCATGATGGTGGGCGAGCACGATTGGTACCTCGACCTGGGCGAGAAGTGGCGATCGCTGTTCGGCGAGCCCACCTACTCGTTCGATCACAAGGGCGTGCACTTCGTGACGCTGAACAGCGTCGTCGAGGCAGACTTCTGGACCAAGCGCGGGCTCACGCCGGCGCAGCGCATGGGCACCGTGGCGGGCTTGGACAACGGCGTGCAGAGCTCGTTCACGGTCGGCAAAGAGCAGCGCGATTGGTTGAAGAAGGATCTCGACCAGGTGCCAGCGGCGACGCCGCTCGTGGTCTTCTCGCACTCGCCGCTGTACAAGCTGTACAAGCCGTGGAACTTCTGGACGGACGACGCGGAAGAGGTGCAAGCGCTACTCAAGAAGTTCAAGCAAGTCGTCGTCATCCACGGCCACACGCATCAGCTTCTGACCAACCGCATCGGCAACATTCACTTTCACGGCATGCTGTCGACGGCTTGGCCCTGGCCATACGCGCCCGAGGGCTTGCCTGGCTTGACGGTGCAAATGGGGCGCCCCGATCCGTTCAACCCTCACGACGGCCTCGGCGACGGCACCGTCACGGTGAGCCCCGACGGCCTCGCCGACAAGCTCTACAACCTCTGGAACCGCAATCCCGTCACCGTCAGTGGCGCCTACTTGAAGTCCGCTGGCAAAGCCGACGTGCCCACCGCCCCCAAGTTGAAGAGCTACTGAGCTCGCCAGGAATTACTCATGACTCGAACCCCAGGTCCGATCCATTCGCTCGCGTTGTTCGTCGTCACCGGTAGCCTCGCGCTCGCCGCGGCTTGCGGCGGTTCGGCACCACCGCCATCGCAACCGGCCGGTGGCGAGCCGCCGCACGTGCAGGCCGCATCGAGCGCACCGTCCGCCACCACGAGTGCCACCGGCGACACCGTCGACGTGCTGCTGTGCGACGGCAAGACGAAGACCACGGTGCCCAAAGGCACGCCCGGCACTTCGATCGCGGGAGCATTGATGGCGGAGTGGATCCGCAAGAACCCCGACGCTCACTGGGAGGGCGCCGAGCGCGAGCGTCACACGCTGGTGCCGGCGGCTGACAACAAAGACCTCGTGGGCCAAGTGAACGGCCAGACCTATGGCCTGATCACGGCGGACGACGTGCTGCTCTGGAAGACGGAGACAGAGCGCGTGGCGTTGGCCGGCTCCGAAGTGTTCCACAACGGCGACAAGCTGGGCAGCACCGTGGGTGTGTCTTGCGACATGTGCCATCCTCACGCCGCCAACACGCACCCTGAAACGTACCCCAAGTTCCAGGCCCAGCTGGGGCGCGTCGCGTTGCTACGCGACATGATCAATTGGTGCATCGAGCACCCTGTCCGCGGCACGCCCTTCGCTGCGGACGATCCGCGCATGCGCGCGCTCGAGTCGTACATTCTCGCGCAGCGCAAGGGGAAGACGCTGGAGTACGGCAAGCACTGAGAGGTCGCACCGGGCCCTGCCGGATTCCAGGTGACCTGCCTCATCGGGGTGCGGGGCCATCCGATAGAGCAGGTGACCTGCCTATTTTCGGTCGATGGCCTCGGATCGTGGCAGGTGACCTGCCCATTTTCGGTCGATGGCCTCGGATCGTGGCAGGTGACCTGCCCATTTTCGGCCGATGGCCTCGGATCAGGGCAGGTGACCTGGCTCTTTACGGTCGGGGCCTTGGATCGTGGCAGGTGACCTGGCTCTTTACGGTCGTGGCTTGAGCGGGTCGTGGCAGGTGACCTGCCAGTCGAGGCTCGGTTTCCACCCGGGCTGCACGATTGGGCCGCGCTTCAGGCTGAGAGCCCGCAGGCATCCAGCAGGTCGTTCGAGAACAGGCGTCGGCCTGCGGCGGTCTTCAAGAAACCACGCCGCGCGGCGAGCCAACGGTTCACGCGATCTTGGCCGAAGCTGGCGAGCACGGTCGAGAAGTCTTGCGGCAGCTGCTGACCCCAGTGAAAGGCGTGCGGGATGTTCGCGGCGCGGAAGGCGTTGAACATGGCTTGATGCGCGGTGCGCGCGGAAGCGGAGCTGACCCCCGGCATTTCGATGGTGCAGGTGATTGGGGGGAAAAAGGTGTGAGCCAAGAGCGCGTCGGAACCTTTGACGTAACGCAGCGCGACCGGAGCGCCGAACGGGTGCGCATCAGTGACCGACCAAATCACCCCCAGCGCGTCGGCAACGCGGTTGATGGGGATCCCGAGTTCGATGCTCGTCCCACCGCTGGTCGGCTCCGAATCACCAAATGCGACGCCCGGCAACGCCAGGAGAGAAGCGGGCGCGGTTGGCTGCACGGCAAGCTCGAGTTGGCCCTGGAGCACGTCCCCGAGCAGCCCGGGCGGGGCGTGATCGGAGAATAGGCCAGCGATGCTGACCAGATCTCGACCGCGAATACTGCTGCCGTCGGTCGGCAATGGGCTCGGCCCCGGCGGCACAAACGCGCGCTTATACAACACGCGCACAAACGCGCCGCCCTGGCCGGCGCCCCGCTTGTACGGATTGAACACGACCTCGAAATGAAACGGCAAGACGTCACCATCTGGCAACCCGAGCCCGCGCATGTCGAGCGTCGTGGCGGCAGCGGTCACTTGATCGTGATCGAACTTGCGCACGAAGAGATCGAGCGCATAGAGCGGTTCAGCCTTGAAGGCCACCGCGTGAATCAGGCCGAAGCTACCGAAGCCAACGACGGCCGAAAGAAACAAATCATCATCGCGGATCAGCGTAGCACCGAGCCAGCTCACGAAGGCGTCGCTCATGGCCGGCTGCGAGGCGCGCTCGATCCAATAGTCCTGTCCGCCCTCGGCGACCACGTGCAGGCCCAAAATGTAGTCGGGAATGGCCCCGACCGTGTTCGCCGAACCATGTGTACTCGTCGACATCGCGCCGACGATGGTTTGGCCGTTGCTAGCGCCCATGGTGGGCAGAGCGAGGCGGTGCTTGGCGAGCTCATTGTTGAGCGTCTTGAGTTGCGCGCCACATTGGGCAAACACGAATTGCTGGCTCTCCGCCTGGTGCGCCGCTGTGACGAAGGCCGGCCCAAAGCCGATCAACAACGCGGAAAGGTTCTGCGTGTCCACCAAGTAGTCCGGCACGAATGCGACGTTGTTCAGCGACCAGCCGGAGCCCGCCGCTCGAACGCGCCTGCCGTCAGCCTCAGCTTGCCGAACGATCGACTTGAGACCTTCAAGCCCCGGCACGAAGGGCTTGCCTGCAGGGGAGCTCGAGTTGTCGTCCCAATCATTCCAAGGAATGAAAAACTTGGCGACACCTCCGCCGACTCCAGTCGTGGTGTGCCAGTTCTCCCACTTTCGGTTGGGTTTTACGTCGATGATCGGCTGCGGCATCGGCAGATCCCCTCGAGATGTGGCTATTGAGGCCCAGAGATCGACTGCGGGCCACTCTCCGACCCTTGTGAAGTCGCGCAGTAGAACGTCGTGTTGACGCCCGACACGATGCCCAACGTCACGCCGGTGAGCAGCAACATGTACCAGGGCACATTCACTTGATAAAAGCCGATCCCCTTGCCGTGGCAGGGATCGATCGACCCGTGCAGACACTTGCCGGTCGGATCTTTCGCGCCGTTCGTGCACTCGAGGGGCGAATAGACGGGCATGGCCGACAGGCCCCAAGCAAACTGCCACTGCGTGGTGGTTTGTGGATTCATGCGATCGATCGCGACTGTCTGACTGTCCGGTGGAGGCTCGCGCGCCGCGACGGCGTAGTGATAGCAACCACTCGACGCAAACGCGCTGAGCCCAACGAATAGCGAAGTCAGTAACTTGTACCCAGCAAGAACGGGCGAATGATGTGCCATCAATAGCGTTCCTCGAACCCCAGCTACTCGCTTCGCACCGTAACGTTGAGCCAGGCGCCGAGGAATAGTCACTTTTCTGGGCAGCGCCGCGCGGCGTAGTTTCGGTGCAAACGTCGGACTTCGCCATGGCGAGTTGGTTCGCGCCGGCGGTGTTCGCCACTCGGAGCCAGGGGTCGAGTGGGCTCAGGCGAGGAACATCATTGCGCGTCAGCGCTCGCAAGCTGCAAGCGTCGCGTCAAGAATGGTCTTGCTCGTTGCCGGCGCCATCGATCGGACATGCTCCGTCGGTCGTGTTGTTGTCCGGTCTGGTGCCTCGTGCGCACGTCGGTCCGGAGCCAGTCCGACAAAATCGCGCAACAGCGCTTTCTTGCGCACGCTCGATACGTGAGATGCGAGGCATGAGTCCTGCAGGCGCGCGGCTCGCATGTGGACTTCGGGGCTCGGGGACAATCGAGAGGGCGGGATTTATAAGATCGAGCATCGCCGACGTCGCGGAGATTCGGAATGGTCGCTGGTCGTGCGCTGGCCCTCGAGTCGGGTGGCCGCAGACGTGCTTGGCGCGATGGTGCTCGGTGTCATCGGCGACGATGACTGGGCGCTCGACGCAACCAGAAACATCCGGGCCGAAGGGTCACAATCCCCAATCCTCGTGCTTCGTCGATCTTCAGGTTCGGTCGGAGCAGCGGCGTTGCTCAATGCAGGAGCAGACTATTGTCATGCGCACGACTGCACGGCGACGGAGATTGAAGCGGTTGTTAGAGCGCTCGCGCGCCGCGGCCGGATCTGCACCGCCGCAGCCGAAATCGAGATAGACGAAGCGAGTCGTTCGATCTTCTTGGACGGGGCGCGGTTCGAATTCGGTCCCGTCGCGTTCCTGGTGATGCGCTACCTGGTCGTGAATCGCGATCGATGGGTCAGTCAACGCGAGATCATCGAGCGAGCCATTGCAACTCACTATCGATCTGATTCGGCTGTCGCTCGAGTTCAGATTTTCCAAATTCGAAAAGTCCTCGGCTCACGCCGCGACTTAATCAGGCGCGACGGGAAGCGCGGCTGCGGATACATGTTCACTCTCGCGGAGCCAGTGGACGAGCGCGAGAGTGGTGCGTTTCCGATCCCTCGAAGGGAAACTTCGCGATCCAATGATCGAACGTAGCAAAGGTGAAGCAGGGCCACTGGCTCGCAAAAAAGAGAGGCTACTCAGCCGTGGGGCAAGGGCATGGGGGTCCCGCTCGACGCGGCGAAGACTCGTACGGACTTGGCGCCCTGTGGTCCGTCCGTGATGAAGGCGGTCATCGGACCACCCCAGCCGATCTTGGTCATCTTCATCAGCAATTCGTGCGCAAGCGCATCATCCATCTTTGAGAATTCGGCGCGACACACGGAACCACGGCAGTCGAGAGCCGGAATTGGTGCTTGGGGCAATTGCAATTTACCGAAGGCTTCCTGAAGGTCGGATTGCACGGTTCGCGTGGTCGAGGTCTTTGCGAGATGGTCGAAGAATTCGTCCAGCTCTGCGCTGGCGCGTGCCTTGAACGCGTCCGGATCAGCGGCGTCTTCTGACGGCGGATCCGGAATCGGTTGCGTTTCTGCACTCGCAACGGGGGCAGCCGAGGCATTGATCTCGGGAGGCAACTGAAGGATCGGCTGGCTGATCTGAACTGGAATGGGCAGCGCTGCGACTGGCTCCCGGTCAGTGACTTCAGCCGCTTGCTTCTCTACCTTTTCGAGACGCTTCACCATTCGCGCTCGGTCCGAGATCACGAAATAGCCGGCGGCCAACGTGGCGACTAACCCAATGGCGATAAATATTTTCATCACTACACCGTTACAAAGAAGGACGATCGGTAGCGCTGGTGGCGCTCTGCCATCGTGGGATGGACGAAGCCACCACCAGCGCCGATGGGATTCAGAAGTCGCGTCAGTAGGTCAGGTAGGACAGCAATTGGTTTGGCGCCAAGATCACATCGAAAAGCATGGAGCCAGAAGGTGGTGCATATACCGTAAGACTCGCAAAGGTTGCCCATGTGGGAGCCATCGACGTACCGCCATTGTGACTGACTGCGCCGGGACTCGACACGAGGTCGAGCGTTTCGCTGATACCCCACGCCGAGAGTGAGGTCGACCCAGCGTAGCCATACGTGTAACCGTTAGGCGAATGGTTGCCAGAAGTGGTGATGTTCGCGGCGGCTTGCACGTCCACTGGATGATCACAATTGTTGATCAGCCCCGTCCAGTAGTGATTGAGGCACGGTTCGTCCGAAAAGAACGCGGCGCGCGCATTGAAGCCCTCGATGCGCGCGGCGCTGGCGCTACCGGAAACGAACAGCGCAGCAAGTGTGGCCAGGCCGGAGACAGCGGAGATCAGGTGAGTGCGTTTTGACATTTTCTATTATCCTTATTGGGGGTTGGTTTCGTGTTGCCGAATTGGGTTGGCGGCCACGTGCCATATTGCACGCCGGCCTCGTGTGATTGCGTTAGTTCTTCGTTCGATATCGATGTGGGGTCAGCTGTCGATGAACGATGCTTGAGCTCAAAGCGCTCGATCGCTGCCTAGTCGAGCTCCGATGAGTGCCAATATTCGCGCTGCTCGCAAACCGCTAGATTGATATCAAGTGGTTCGGCGAGCAGTGATATCAATGGCTCAGCTGGTTAGTTCAAGTTTGCACGTCGTGTCGCGCCCTTTGGGGCGTATCGGAGCAGCAAGCCTACCAGTCGTGCAACCTTAGCCCGTGGGCATCATGCGGGCATGTTTGAGCCGCTCACCAGGAGTACGACCCGATCTTGGCGTTTGGCGGCAACTGCACCATGAAGATCAGCGCGCCAGCAGGGGGAACGGAGGTTGCCGGCGAAGTTAGGTAGGGGCCCCACATTGCGTCGCCACGCACGTCGTGGCCGTGGGTCGAGGGCCCGTTTGTCCAAACCGTATCTAGATTGTTGTTGACGCCATAGGTCTGGAGAGTGGAATCATCGTCGGCATACGCCATCGCGTTCGGGTAGAAAGTATTCCAGTTTGAGGAATTGATGGTTGCGACCGCTTGCACGAGGATGGTTCGGTCGCAGGCGTTGATCACTCCCGTCCAGTAGTTGCCGATGCATGACTGGTCGGAGTAATAGCCGGCGCGCGACTGGAAGCCCTCCATGCGCGCTGCGCTTGCGCTGCTGGAGACGAACAACGCTGCGAGAGCGGCCAGGCTCGAGGCTGCGCAGATGACCTGGCGAACGGATCGATTTGACATTTATTGACCTTTTGGGGGGTGGTTTGCTGCGCCGCGCACGAGCAGTGGCACAGCTTCACGAGCGTTATCGCATGCGAGCAACGCGCGCTTACGTTAGTTGTCCGTTAGATCAATGCGCAGAGCAGCGCAGCGGAATGGTTGACCAGCATCACCCACGCGAGTTCGCTGGCCTGGGCGTCGAGCCCGTTTGTCTCGAGCCGAGCCAAGAGATCGCGGCACAGCGAAAGAGCACGCCACCGACGAGCCACGCCTAGCGCAGCATCGTCCTGGCGCTGAATCGATTGCCTCAGTTGTCTGGCTTCTCGTCGCCTTTCGTATACGGTTTCGTTGGCAACGCTCGTAGACCGGACACGAGATGTGCCGTTGTGCCGGTCTGGTCTGCCTCACGGAAAATCAACAGCTAGTGTTCTCAGGCAGATCGCAGGTCTGTGCAGCAAGCGCGGTCGGCGGATGGATTCGCGCCTTGCTCAAGATCGATTGCGGTGCCAAGTTGGCGACGCAGAGGTGACCTTGTTGGTTAAGGATCGGTGGAGAATCGCTGGGCTGCTCGCGCTCGCATTCCTGAGCGCACGTTGCCGAGATTTTGCTGTACACGGCACGTTTCACTACGATTCAGCCGGAGCCAATGCGAGCGGGGCATCTGCCGCCGAGCAGGCGCACGGCACGGCTGGAGCCGGATCGAACGCGGGCAGAGCGTCGGCGGCCGAGCAGGGATTGGGTGGAGCTGGAGCTGCCGGAGTCAGCCCCGCGTCAGGTGGCACAGGCGACACAGAAAGCCCAATCGAGCTGAGTGGCGCGAGCGGGTTGCAGGAGCACGACGCGGACAACGCTACGGCAGGCGAAAGCGGCGCAGGCGGTGAAATGAACACGCCAAAGCCGCAGCTCCCGTACGGACCGCGCAGCAACTGGACCCGGGGGCCGTTCGTCGGCACACAAGGAACGTTCTTCGCCGACGTCACCGGTGACGGTCGGGCTGACGCGATTGCCAGTTCCGAAGGTGGCTTGTACGTCCGTCGCTCCGACGGCACCGCGTTTGGTCCTAAGGAGACTTGGAGCGAAATCGGTTTCTTGGGCTGGTACGGTACATACTTCGCGGACGTGACCGGTGACGGTCGCGCCGACGCAATCGTCAGTTGGCAAAATGGCCTGTTCGTTCGACCCTCCAACGGCGGCTCATTCAAGTTCGCCAATGAACAGTGGACAACAGATGACTGCTACGGTCCGAATGGCACTTACTTTGCGGACGTTGATGGAGACGGGCGCGCTGATGTGGTCGTCGGCACGAATTACGCCGTCTCCGTGCGGCGCGCCAACGCTGACGGTACTGCGTTCTGTCCTAGTGAAACGTGGTCACGCGACGCCTTTACTGGGAATCTGGGGACCTTCTTTGTCGACGTGACTGGTGACGGCAAAGCAGATGGAGTCGCTGTGAGTAACGATAAAATCTTGGTTCGTCGCTCGACGGGAACTGGGTTCGATACCGACGAGACTTGGTCGATGGGCGCGTTGTCAGAGGTTCGAGATACGTTCGTTGTCGACAGCACCGGCGACGGCAAGGCCGATGTCATCATCGTCAAGGACGACGCTGTGTATACGATGCCGAGCAAAGGGGCTGAGTTCGGGAAGGCTGAACTCGTGGCGGAACAAAGCGCCTTGATCGCGCCCCGCGCCGCCGTCGACGTCAACGGCGACGGACGTTCCGATTTGCTGGAAGTGAGCCCTGATGGCGTGCAAGTTGCGGCTTCACGGCAATGAGTCGGGCCGTTTATCGTGAGCCGAGCCAAGAGATCACGGCATAGCCGACGAGCAAGCCACCGACGACCGCCACGCCTAGGGCAGCGTCGTCTTGGCGCTGAATCGATGTCGCGGTTCGCTGGAGATCTTCTGTGCGCGAGCTGAGATCTTCGTTGTAACGTTGGGCTTGAATGTCGCGCGAAAGCTGATCGTTCTGTGCGGCCCAGGTCGAATAACGACCGTTGTTCGTCGCATACAATACGGCACTGGTGCCGAGCAAGGCGATTCCAGCCCCGCCAATCACGTAAGCGTAGGTGCGACGCTTACTGCTTGCGCGCGCGAGCTCCAGCGCGTGCTCCGGAGTCGGCTGAAGCTGCACCGAGATCGTCTCCGGAAACCCGGGCCGCGCGGTGATCGTTCGCGTCCAATCACTGAATCCTCCGCGGCGAATGCGCGCGACGTGGGTCCCTCGCGGCAGCCGAGTACTCGTCGACGTGCGGCGACCGTCGATGAATACCGCGGCGCCCGGTTGGTCGATGTTGAAACTGACGAAGCCAGCGTCGGTCGCTGGCAGCCCAGCCGCTGGTGTCAGGTCACAGGCGACATGCACGGCTCCCTTTTCGAGCACGTCGATCTCTGCGTCGACGGGCTGGTAGCCATCGCGCACGCATCGGAGCCGATGGCGACCCACTGGCGCCAGCATCGGGTCCGTACCGATGCGCTCGATCGCGACTCCATCCAGAAAAATGTCCAGCTGCGGTAACTGAGAATCAACCGCGACTTGCCCGACCGGGCTGCGCTCGGTAGCTGCGACGGTCGTCGCGACGGGAGCGGGTTCGAGCTTTATCTTGAGCGGTACAATCGTTTGCGCCTGGACGTTGACGCGACCGACGAACGTTTGCATTCCGATCAGGGTCAGTGCGACGCCATGAACCCCGACGGTGAGGCTCAGCGGACCGCGCAGCGCCGCGGAGTCAATGGCGCGCCCGTCAATGAACAACTTGGCATCAGCGGGCTGGATTTCGACCGCTACGTGTCCAATTCGCTTCTTGCTTTGCTGGATCAGCTGGCGGACTTCAGTTTGCCTGTCGACCGCGATTTTTGCCCCGCCGCCTTCCAAGTACATCTCGAAGGCTCGCGTCGCCTCGATCGGCTTTCCGATCGCGGAATAGGCTTGCCCGAGGTTGTACAGCACCGCGTAGTGCGGGCTGAGCAGGTACGCCTGCTCGAAATTCGACACGGCTGAGTCGAAATCGCCGACCTCTGCCTGCTCGACACCGCGCGCGAAGTACTCCCGCGCGGAACCACTTGGCTGGGCAACCGCGCTGCTACAAAACAGAAGTGACGCGCACGCGAACCGTGGCCAGGAACCGAAGCTTGGCACTCAGCCCTCAGCGACCATAAGGATTCTCGCGATCGAAACGCACGCGAGGTGGGCCCGACGGGAGGCGCGCGGCACTGCCGCCGTCGTGCGTTTTTGACTGTACCAAGCTGCTGTTCGCAGGGCTCACGAGCGGCGCGGGCAGGAGAGACGGAGCCGCAGACGGGGTTGCGACAACGACGGTAGCCGATGCTACGGGCCGAACCAATGGCGTGGGTGCGGTCGGCGCGGCCGCTGACGCACTGACGGTCGGTCCTCGAAGCGCCGCACCCACGCCCAAGCCGATGATCCCCGAAAGACCGATCAGGGCGTAGCTCCGGGCGACCCAGCGTCGGAGCGAGCTTGGCTGCGCGCTCGCCGCAGCCTGGTCGACGGTCTCGGCCCGCGGATCCGGGTCGTTGCCGCTGACGCTTCGTGCATAGGGCGCAATCGCGGCCGCGAACTGGCGCACGTCCGCGAAGCGTTGCGAGGGTGACTTAGCCAAAGCTTGCGCGATCGCGTGGGCGAGCCCTTTCGGCACGCCCTGTCGACTCTGCTCGATGGGCGAGGGGGGCTCATTCAGAATCTTGAACATCAATTCTTGGACGGTGCTGCTTTGGAACGGAAATGTCCCGGACAGACATTCGTACAACACCGCACCCAAGGCGTAGACATCGACAGTCGGACCCGCCGAGGCTGCATCCTGCAGTTGTTCGGGGGCCATGTAGCGCACAGTTCCGAGCAGCGCACCCTCCGTCGTCGAGCTCGAGACGTCGCTCTTGGCGATCCCGAAATCTAGGACCCTACACCAGTCCTGGCCGGTTGCGCGCTTGCTCACGAAGAGATTCTCTGGCTTCAAGTCACGATGAATGAGCGAAAGCGCGTGGACCGCCGCAATCCCCTGGCATGCCTCCCACACGAAATGGACCGCACGTGGGATCGGCAGTGCGCCCTCGCGATCGAGCAGCGCGCGCAAGTCCTCTCCACGTAGCAGGTCCATGACCAGATACGGAGTGCCATCGGTCTCCTCGCCACAATCAATCACCCCGACCACGAACTCGTTGTCGATGCGAGCGACGGCTCGGGATTCCCGGCGAAAGCGCTGCAAACTGTGAGCGCTCGTTCCCGCGCGCAGCACCTTGACCGCGAACTTTCGTCCGAGCCGTAGGTGCTCGGCGGAGTAAACTTCCGCCATGCCTCCGGCGCCGATCAGCTCGAGCAAGCGATAGGTGCCGCCCAGCACTTCACCCCGGCGCGTGGCTCGCAAAGTCAGGCCGGAAGAGCGCTCCGCATCCGTGCGGTCGTAGGCTCCGTCGTGATTCACGAATCCTCACGGGAAGAGGCGGCCCCGTTCTCCGCGGAGTGCTGGGCCAAGAGCACGGCGGCGGTGCGCCCGTCCAACAAGCGGTACGCGCGTTGCCGAGAAAAGCCGAGCAAACTGGCCGCTGACGCGACGTTGCCCTGGGTTTGCTTGAGGGCCATTGCCAAGCGCCGCAGATCGTAGTCACGGCGCTCGACGGGCTCGCCGTTCGAAGGCGGCGCAAGCGACTCACCAACTGCGGGCAAGTGCGCCAAGGGGTCTACGGGAAGCAGCGAGCGCTTCAACACCGGCTCGAGCCCATGCACGGCCAGTAGTCGGCGGCTCAACTGTTCCAGTTCTCGAACGTTGGTCGGCCAATCGTACACGGATAAAGCCTCGACTAGCTTGGCCTCGAGCTTCGGTGGTCGACC
>Ga0164241_10001551_pt1 | contig 27737 bp, 19 predicted proteins | sample OricomyardsoilBY_FD_108780 | JGI IMG/M metagenome (GOLD analysis project Ga0164241, IMG submission 108780) | Backyard soil microbial communities from Emeryville, California, USA - Original compost - Back yard soil (BY) | ecosystem: Environmental > Terrestrial > Soil > Unclassified | place: USA... | reverse complement strand
GGTTTCACCGTGCAGGTGCGGAAATATGTTCGCAGCGACGGCAAGGTGATCGAACTGTTTCCCATGTCGCACGTCGCCGACGAAAGTTTTTACGAGCAGGTGTCCCAGACGTTTCCGACCAACTCGATCATCTTGATGGAAGGCGTCACGGATGAACACAATCTGCTGACCAACAAGATCAGCTACGCACGCATGGCCAAGAACTTGGGGCTGGCGGAACAGCATGAAAAATTCAAGCCCAGCCAAGGCGTGATGGTGCGGGCGGACGTGGACGTGGACCAGTTTTCGCCGGAGACGATTGATTTGCTCAACCTAGTCATGCTCATCCACGCCCAGGGATTGAATCCGGAGAATTTACAAAAATTGATGCAATACTCACCGACGCCCCAGATTGAGGAACAATTATTCGACGACCTCCTGCACAAGCGCAACCAGCATCTTCTGGCGGAAATCCAGTCGCATCTGCCCAAGACCCGCAACCTCATGGTGCCGTGGGGCGTGGCCCACATGCCGGAAATTTCCCGGGAGATTCAAAAATCCGGCTTCCAACTGGACGAAACCCAAAATTACACGGTCATCCATTTTTTCCCTTCGCGATAGTGTGGCAAACCCACCAAATCCGGACAGTCAAAGCACCGATCTAGCGGCAGGCTATTGACAGATAGTTTTTGCGGTGAATCCGTCCGTTATTCACCGCATATTGTGCGGTGAATAATGATTGCCATCGCCGCAGCTTTGGCGGAGAATCAAGCCGTGAATTACATTCACCAAAAGGCTGGCTGGCCGAAGCTAAAATGGAACGACGTGAAGTTGTTGCCGCTGCTGGCGGATGTCCGGCATCGGCAGGGGCGTTTGCTTGGCCGGATGGAAGGTCTTGGTTTTCGGCTGCGCGCAGAAGCCAGCCTGACAACGCTGACTTCTGATGTCATCAAATCGAGTGCGATTGAGGGTGAATTGTTGGATGCGGCACAGGTGCGTTCTTCGATTGCGCGGCGATTGGGTCTCGATTTTGGCGGCAATGTGAAGGCCAGCCGTGATGTTGAAGGTGTGGTTGAAATGATGCTGGACGCCACGCAAAAATATGCCGAGCCGCTTACGACAGAACGATTGTTTGCGTGGCACGCTTCGTTGTTTCCGACGGGGCGAAGCGGTATGCGGCGAATCACGGTCGGCGCATGGCGGACAGCAGACATCGGCGCGATGCAGGTCGTGTCCGGTCTAGTGGGCCATGAGAAAGTTCATTTTGAAGCGCCAAGTGCGGATCGTCTTGAACATGAAGTAGCGGCCTTCCTCGACTGGTTTGAAATGGCAGATGAAATTGATCCCGTGCTCAAGGCTGGCATCGCGCATTTTTGGTTTGTGACCATCCATCCGTTTGAAGACGGCAACGGACGCATCAGCCGGGCGATAGCAGACATGGCGTTGACGCGGGCGGAAGGCACGAAGGAACGCTTTTACAGCCTGTCCACGCAAATTGAAGCGGAGAAAAAAGATTATTATTTGAATTTGGAACAAAGCCAGAAAGGTGAAGTGGACATCACCTCGTGGCTGGAATGGTTTTTGAGTTGTCTCGGTCGCGCCGTTGCGGGAGCGGAAGACGGTCTGGCGAATGTTCTGCGAAAGGCCAAAGTTTGGGAACGAATCAACAATCAGCCGCCGGTAAATGAACGGCAACGCAAAGTCATCAACCGGCTGCTGGATGGTTTTGAAGGAAAACTTTCCACGTCAAAATACGCCAAGCTCGCCAAGTGCTCGACCGACACAGCATTGCGCGACATTGGCATTCTGCTTAAACAAGGCGTTCTCGTTCAAGAAGCCGGTGGCGGACGGAATACAAGTTACCGTCTTGCTGAATCTAAAGGTTAAGTTGATGCCGGGAAGTAATTTTTTTAAAACTTTAATAAAAGTAGTGGAAGGTGGCGGGAATTGAAACTATAAAATGCGTTTCGTAAAATTTCTAAAAAAAGCGTTTTAACCCGTTTTAACCCGGTGAAAATTGGCGATTTTTCGCATCTTGAGCATCTCAAAAACAAAAAATATTGAGTGATTTTACAAAATAAACCACGCCATTTTTTGCTGTTAGATAGGCCGTTTTTCCAGCCCGCCATTTTGTTCTTTCCGGCGTTTAAGCCATGTCATTTGCAAGCCTTGTTCACTGCATCAAGCAACTTCGCTTTTGCCAATTTTGGGTTGACGAACCAATCTGTTGACCAAATCCGATGAAGTTTCCACCCACGCTCTATGAGAACCTTCTCACGAAGACGATCACGATCCCTAGCAGCGCGGCTGGAATGATACGTCTTTCCATCACATTCAATTCCTAATGCGAAGCGGCCTAGATTTTGTGGATTCTTTACGGCTAGGTCAATGAAGTAGCCAGCAACACCAATTTGCCGTTCAGTTTGAAATCCAGCCCTTTGGAGAACAGCCTCAACTTGAATTTCAAAAGGAGAGTCACATTGTTTGCCGGTTGCCTCACCTTGGTCAACCAGAATGCCACTCTCGGCATATTTGAGAAATAAATGAAAGTCGCGGATCCCTTGCTTCTTGCCATCAAAAAGAATTTGATCGCTTCGAATGGACGAAAAAACTTCCATCCGCCACTTCGCTCTTGTGATAAGAACATTGAAACGGCGTTCTCCACCTTCACGAGCTATCGGCCCGAATCGTTGAGTCGGGGTTCCGCCGGGCGTATGCGGACCGTAGGTGCAGGATAGAATCATGATGTCCCGTTCATCGCCTTGAATGTTTTCAAGATTGCGGACAAACAACGGCTCTTCTTGATCTCGACTTTCAAAAAATTCACAAGCAAAGCTAAAACGTGAATCATCTTCTTTCATTTTCGCAATGAGGCCGTTCACGCATTCCATCTGGTGTTGATTCATTGTCACGACACCAATGGTCAAACGATCCTTTGGTGGCTTTGCATATTCGCGGAGGACAAGCTCACGAACGCGTAGTGCAACGGCATTTGCTTCCAACGCATTTGTCACCTTGCCAACTGTTGTCACGGCGTCAGCAATGAATTGATAGCGGACACCAAGCTCAGGATGCTTGCGATCAGGATGCGGAAAAAGAACCAACGTGTTGTCGTATGAAAAACAATTTGCCGGAGCAATGAGGGTTTCATGCCGACTGCGATAGTGCCAGCGCAGTTGTGAAGTAAGCAGGGAAGAAACGGATGCGTCCAAAATACTTTCGGATTTTCCACCATCAATTTCATCATCTTCGTCGGGCGACTCATCTTCTTCCAAGGCCGACGAGAAGAAATCGCTTGGAGGCATTTGTTTTTGATCGCCGACAACAACAAGTTGGTCGCCACGAGCGATTGCGCCCCAAGCGTCTTCGGGATTGATTTGAGAAGCCTCATCCATGATAACCAAATCAAAATTGATTGCACCGGGAGCAAGGAATTGGGCAACCGCCAAAGGAGTCATCATCCAACACGGACACAAATCCTGCATCGCTCTGCCCGCACGATGAACCAGTTTGCGAATCGGCAAATGACGACGCTGCTTGCTAATTTCATGTCGCAACAACGCAAACTCCGTGTGTTCGCTGGCCGTTTTTCCCTTTAAGCCTTCGGTTACATCTCCATTCCCGACTTGCATCTTGATGAATTTGCGATTGGTTTTTAGTTGATTCTCGTCGTCGTTTTGAAATTTTTGGCGAAGTCGCTCGTGTTCGTTGGACTGGAAATAACGCAGATCGTCATCAGCTTCCCAAATTAATTTTGCCTGCTGATATGCGATCGCTCCGTGAAATGTATCTATTAAAACATCTGTAGAAATGTTCACACTTTCGGCGTGCTTGATGATGTTACCAAGTCCAAGATTTTTCGCAGCTTCCTGATTACGCAGAAACACAGCGTATGTGGGCAACAGCGGAATTTTTTCCGCAAAAGCCCGGCAATGTTGTTCAACTTCGCGCGGCGTGCCATTTGTTGAAAGAATGCCAAATGGCCCGTTACCAATTACGCAGCCAAAAGATGCCAGAGAGTTTTGCGTCTGCTTGATGCGTTCTTTAAGCACGAGCAACCTCGACTCAATGCCAAGTAAGATTTCACAGCGTGCAGTGGTGTCCGTGTTGGACAGCCAATCACTCATTGCAGAAGACAATCCACGCGCAATGGTAACCCATTGGCGGTGATTTTGTATTCGGGCAACGTCAAGTTGCGTAGCGTCAGCACCAAGCCGTTCTTTCCAATTCTGCAAAGCACTTTCCAATTCAATGGCGCGGCGCAAACCAGCAGTGGCTTGTGCCAGATCGTAAACGGTGAAATCGTTTGACTGGCTATGTGATTCAACAATTTCAAGGGCGCTAGTCATCTTTGCGTTACGGTCGGCAGTTTGAGATGACCATGCAATCAGCGTGATCATTGATTGAACATCATGGAGCGGCAACGCAAAGCTGTCTTGCAGCTTGCGAACACGACCCCAGAGGTCTTTTACGCGTGAAACCAACTCTTGCCACCAATGCAAACGATTGTCTGTTTCATCAACCAGAATCCATTGAAGCAGGCCGCCAGTCGCTCCGTGCTGACGCAATGTGTCAAGCCAATCAAGTGTTGTCGTAATTTGTTCAGCGGAGAGAAACGAAGGTTCTTCGTGAAGAATTTCTCTCCAATTGACAAACACCTTGGTTGCAGTTTCGATTTCCCGCGCGTCATCAAGCGATTCTCTTATTTCAAAAATGTTCAAATGATTATCGAATGTCCATTCTAGTGCTTGCATGCTAACTGTGTTGGTTGCTTGATTGAGCAATTCCAATTTGCTTGCCAATTCTGCTCCACTGACATCTCCCGACATCCAAGACGATGTTTTTTGTTTCAAGAAACCTTCATTTAGCCAGGTAATTTGCTGGCTGAAACTTTGGGCGGCGCGAACCAGCGGAAAATGTTTCTCCACTTCCAGCTTCTTGCCGATGATAGCGTCAACGAGCTTCCTAGAAACGTTGAGCTTGGATAGTTCAACAAACCAAGCCACATCTTCACCGAGAACACCTTTATTCAAACTGGCCGCCGTAACAGGATCGGCGAGGCCAGAGTGCTGGCGGAGTGCCAGTGCCAACTGTTGAAGTTGGTCAAGGTGACCGATGCGATTGGCTAATTCTGTGAACTTGGCACGCGGTTGATGTTTAATCCGTGCTTGAATTCGGTCTGCCAATGACTTGACCATCGTTTCTGTCCGACTTAACGCCCCGCAAAGTTCTTGAAGTTTTACAGCCTGCGGTTCGGCAGCCAATAATGACAAAGGAGTGATGCTGGAGAACTCTTGCCGGTTTTGTTCAATGAGTTGTGTTAGAATTTCAATCGCTTTTGCCCCCTTCTGAAGGCTATCCGCATTACGGATGGATGATTGAACAAATGAAGTCACCTCATCCGACTGCGTCGCCGACTTTAATTGTTGAATCCACTCAAGCGTTGGATCAATCGTCTGCCATTTAGTTTCAATGCCGCGAAACACGCCGCCCATAAGAGTTCCCGCTGGTGAACCCTGAAAGGCGATCCGACGCCGTTCGTGCGATTCTAGCTCGTCGAGAAGCTCAAGCGTGTCTTCATCAGTGGGAAACGGTGGATTGAGAAAGGCTCGCGTCTTTTTACGGGTTTTATGGTAACGACCGGAAAACCAGCGCCACCAAAAACCAACGAGCGAACGCAACTCACGCCTCTGGATGGTAATTGCTTCCACATCCGGCAAATCTCGAAATGAAACTCGATCCGAGTTGCGTTCCCGGAAAGATTGAATTTCTCGACTTTCAGCCGAAGCCGCCGAAATAATGTCCGCGTTTGCTTGGAGACAGAGAACTTCAACAGGAAGTTCTGCGGGCGCTCGCGGACGGTTAATCAAAAGAGAAAACAGTTTTTTCGCCTGGTGAATCTGGTCAAGGTTTTCTGGAGGGAGCAATGGCCACGGCTCAAATTGACTCTGGAAAACATCGAGTGCAGTCTGAACTGCTTTGCGTGTCTTTTCAATTTTCTCCACAAGTTGCGTTATGGATTCCAACGGCTGATTTTCAAGCCCAAGCTTATGGATAATTTGAACAGCCTCGCGTTGTGAGGTCAGAAAGTTGGCTTCGACTTCTTGGCCGATATTTATTTCAGGAAACCAATCGTGCAATTCTTGATAGCGTTTTTGATAAGCCTGAATAGCTGCATCCAATTTTTGCAACGTCAATTCGGGATTTGTATTTCCAATGAGCCGCGCAAGTATCCTTTCAGTCCCATTCGCCGGAATTTGAAGCCGCGCAGATGGAACATCGGCGAGCATGGCGAGGTTTTGCATATCGCCGACTGTGAGCGTATCACTGCCAAAAACGGCACCAGAAAATCCAGTCGGCATTTTACTGTCAACGTCGCGAAGCAAACCTGCCAAGTTCGAGATTCCTTTTTCAAGTTCTGGCAGTTCGCAGAGCTTAACCGCGCCGAACGAATGCTGGAAAAGACAGCGGACAGATTCATCCAATTGAGTTGTGATGATTTCATTTTGAAAACGAGCTGAATCAGTGACGCGAGATTTCAGCCGCGCTACACTGGCATGGTAAAGCGAAAGGCATTTAGCCAACGTCCGCGATTCATTTTGTCTGGCAGAATCTTTTTGTGCATACAACGCAAGTAAAAGCTTGGCACTACTCGGAATTTGCAAATCTGGATTCGCTCGGTGACTTGCCAAAAGTTCAACGTGCTTCCAAGAAATCTCGATTTGTTCTGATGATTGTTGTTCGGCGTGCCAAAGCGCATGGATTCCTGTCGGGTTCAGGTTCGCATACGCAGAAAGATCGTCTGCCCGGTGCAAGATGTCGTTTAGTTCGTCAATAGATGCTTTAGCTGATAAAAGAGAGCTGCGAGGACTGATAACGGGTGCAACAGCATTAAGCGCGTCAGTAGCGCGGGCAGCGACATAGTTCTGATTGGCGTCAGTAATGCGAAGATGTTTTCGCGCCTTCGCCAATTGCCGGTTAAATTCTTCCAGGTCGCGTTCCAGTCTTGCGACAGCGGTTGTGTTTTCTGCTGATTGCCATAGAAACGCCAACAGATTCGGCAAGACGTCTCTCAAAACGGTAAAGCGGCTATTGTTCATTTGAGCCACGAGTTGTTCCGCCTTTGCAACCGCCAAGTTGTGAAATTCGTCCGGCAGAAGTGTAAGCCCTTCGGCTAAAAATACCGCGGCTTGCTCTTGCTGATGGATAACAACCTCGATTTGTTGTGTATCCATCGGGCCAAGTTTCAGTGGCGTCCAGTTTGACCAAGTGTTGCCGACTTCAGCCTTGAGGCGATGCCACTGATGCAGCGTTTGTTCGCGTTTCTCAATCCAACTGGGCGAGGGTTCAGCATCAGGAACCGAAACTGTTAAAAGATCATCATTCCATTCGTTGCCCCAAGCTTCCCGGAGCATTAAATGTAATGCCGTGGCTTTTTGAATCAGCAAACAAGCGCTTTGATTGAAACCTACAGGTTGATCGCGCAATCGCGTAGCATGATCGTTTAGCTTTTTTGCTTGCGCCACAACAGGGTTGCTAAGGGTGCGCCGCCAATCTGAATTTTCACGCAGTCGTGCGCTCGTTGCGAAGTGTTTGTGCATCTCTGTCACGCGAGCTTTATCGCTGAATAATGGTAAACAGAACGAGGCAAGTTCCACTGATTCTAAACGACGTTGAACGACTTGAAGCGCGGGGAGTTTTTGAGCAACAAAAAGAACTTTTTTATTTTGTGCCAATGCAACCGCAATTAGATTGGTGATAGCTTGTGACTTACCCGATCCAGGTGGCCCTTGAATCACCATCGAAACGCCCTTTTGCCCGGCCAGCAGAGCCGCATATTGAGTGCTGTCGGAATCCATCACAATTGGCAAGTCTGCCGTTTCTTGATGGTTCGAGACTTCTTCTTCATTTGGAATGCCACTTTGTTGTGGCAATGGATCACCATTCAGAATCGAGCTGATAATTGGATGTTCTGTGGGGGATTTTCCTTCCGGCCATGCTCCCGGATTTAGGTCAAGCCAAAGCCGGTAGCGGGCAAAATTAAAAAACCCAAGGGCAACTGTCGGATGGATTTTCCAATTCTTCTTCGTTTTGAGTGCCCGCTTGACGCGAGAGAAGTAGTCTTCCGCTGTTTTATTCTTGTCAAGATCAAATTCCGGCAGGTCAATCCCAAATCCTTGACGTAGATTTTCTGCGAGGCATGGGTTTCCTTGCGGCTCGTCAGTATCCATTTGAAGCGATGATTCTCGCTCGCCACCTCCCTCTGTCCGCTGCTGGTCGAGATTCACATGAACCAAAATCAACGGGGCGAAAAGCGGTTCGTCTGCTTTGGGGTGTGGTGGAGCCTCACACCATTCAAGAAATCCAATGGCGAGAAACAAGGCGCTATCACCAGTGGAGTTTGCGAGTGTGTTTTGTTCGCTCTTTATTTTTGTGAGACGCTTCCGAAACGGTTCGCTTGAAAGTTTTGAAAGTAAATTGCCCTTTTGTCGGAATTGCGCCATGCCGCGAATTGAATCGCGAGCATTTTCCCACTCATCTTGTCCGAGCTTAGAAATGGAAAAACCACCTTCTGGGCTAGAACCTGAATCAGTGTCAGCCCGCAGGTCTTTTGCAATTCGCTCCCTTTGTTCGTCGGTCAGGCAGGCAATTTCAATTTTCTTTTCCTGTTCAATTAGGTGCCGCCATAGAAATTCAATGTCACCATCCAATACCAGATGCTTATGTGCTTTCTGGTCATCCTGATAATTTGGGCTGCCGGGGCGGAAATTCAGAAGTCTATTGCGAAGCGTAAGGTCAAGCAAACGCTTCCGTGACCGTTGTAACTTTTCAACAGCATTGCCAGAATTTGAATTTGTGCAAGTGTCCGCATTCGGCATTTCAGTTAGTGTGCATGGTAAATTTACCATCGTCAATTTCTGACTCTGATGATGGAAATATCGGAACAGACACGAAACAATTGGTGACAACCAGAATAATTTCCAAAAAGTTGACGGCAGGCTGCAATTTTTTGCCGCTTCGGTTTCGCGTGTAAAAGGGATTCTGCTTACATTTCAAAACGACAGGCCGCCGTCAAGAAGGTTGCCTGACTTCGCCAAGTCTTGCCGCTGCATCCTACTCTGAAACACCATCGGAAACAGACTGAGGAAGCCGAACAGCCTAACGGCAGGCTAATTGACAGGTGGTTTTTGCGGCGAATGGTTGCCGTTTATTGAACCTGAAGATCAGGCTGATGCGAAGAAGTAATTTTTCAAAAACTTCAATAGAAAATGGTGGAGGCGGCGGGAATTGAACCCGCGTCCCAAGCAGACCTGCCAGCCGCGACTACATGCTTATTCCCGGTGATTTTTTCTGCTATGCGATGCCGCCGGAACTCGAGTCGCACTGCCTAGTCCGCATGATAAGATCTCGATTGCCGGCGCGCGGTCTCCGCCGTCAATCATGCCTGCTGTGGCGTTCGTCCACCGTAGCAGGTGTCCCGTGGCGAACGTCGGGGCCTTAGGCCGCGAGTGCTAGTTCTTCGTTAGCTTTTTGGTTTTGATGCGAATGATTTACGAGGCCAACGCATCGTCCTCGGCATGCCGCCTCTGGCGTGTTCACATGGTCGAAACCAGTGCGCCCCCATCCGATTTGGCAGCCTTATCATCGGCCAACTTGCCGAAATGGTCAAATGAATTAAGGCAATGCGCGGTAAGGGCGATAAAACCGGGATTTCAGATTCGCCGCCGACGGATCGGAAAAAATTCCGCTGCCGTTCGTCAAAAGAAGGCTGCCCAGACTCGTCCAATTCAAAAAGTCCGTTGTTGCCTGGATGGTGGTCGGAGAATTGCTGGAACCAGTGACGAAGATTTTTGCCGCATCTGCCCGTCGCAAAATGCCGGTGATGAACGGCGCTTCGGTGGCGATGAGTTGCAGGTCAAAGCTCAGGCTGCTGCTGGCGGCGGAGGCCAGATGCACTTCGACCGCCAGCGTGTTCACGCCTTCGCGCAGCAATTTGGGGTCAACGGCAAAACTCTGCCAGGTGTCGCGCAACGCCGCGGGCATCGGGCTGGCCAGCGCGTTGTAGGCCGCGCCAGAATTAAGATTCAGATTCTCAATGAGCGCGCCGTTCAGATAGACATTCGCGCCGTCATCCACCACCAGTTTCAAAGCCAGGCGGGCGACACGATTCGCATTCGTCACGTCAAAAGTTTTCCGAAAATAAGTCGTGATGTATTTGCTGCCCGGATTCGGGCCATAATTGACGTCCGTTTGTTCATCACCATCGCCGTAGCCAAGCTGCGCCGCGCCGCTGCTCCAGGCGGAGTCATTGAAATTCGTGTTTTGCCACGCGGTTCCCTGATCCGAACCATTGGCGAGGTATTTCCAAGTCGCAGCCATCGGCACGAGCGCGCGCGGCGGACTTGGCCCGTCAAAACTGGTGCGCGCAAAATAACGCAGCGGCTGCACGCCATCGTCTTCACTGTCGCTCACCGTGAAATAGCCGCCGCCGTAATCATCAAACCCAATCGCCTCGCCGTTGGGTTCGCCATTGTCGGTGCCGACAACGGGTATGCTGATCGGCGCGCCGTCAAAGGCGTTGCTGATGGATTGACCGTTGGCGCGCGTGAACAACTGCGCGAAATCTTCCTGCCGCACGAGAATTTCATCGCCCAGCGGTGAAATATCCGCGCCATTGGGAACATCAAACGACAATTTTTCAACGAACGTCAGCGTGATGTTTGCAGACGTGTCGAGCAATGCTTTCGGCGCGGTGTAAATGCGGCTGGTTTTTGACTTTGTCAGCACGAACCAGTCGCCCGTCACCGGATCAATGAATGCCGCCTCCGCATCGTGCGCGCCGTCGGGATACGTCAGTTGAATCGTGCGGACACCGTTCAGCGCGCGCTTGGAAACCGGATTGTTCGTCTGCCAGAAATAAACCGCCGGCTCGGGAATTTGGTAAAGCGCGATGTTGTCGCGGTCGGAATTATTGTCGCCGATGTCCGCCACGTAAAGATAGGAAACATTCGCCACCGGCCCCGGCCCGGTGCCAATGTCTTCGTTGTCTATGTTGTCCGGCAGCGCGTAAGTGCCCAGGTTCCGGCCTTGCGAATCAATCGCATAGACCGCCGCCGGATTGCCCGCGTCATTCTCCGTCCACAGCACGCCCGGATTCGCGCGGCTGGCGGCGATGCCTGAAGCCTCCGTCAATTTGGAAATATCCACGATGCCGTTCGTCACGGCAGCGGCAAACGTCGGCGCGGCAAAAGCGAATCGTGGAAAAGCCAGGGCAAAAAATAAAATGATCAGCAGCGGACGGTGCATCCGTAAATTTCGGCTAAGAAGTCGCGAAAGCCAAATAAAAACGCGGCCGGAATTTCTTCCAGCCGCGTTCGTGATTTCTCGGTTCCTCGAATTTTCAGCGAATCAATAGCCGCCCATGCCGCCCATGTCACCCATGCCGCCGCCGTGGTTGTGGCCGCCGGCCGCCGGTTTTTCTTTTTCCGGCAGATCGGTGATGAGGCATTCAGTGGTCAGCAACAGACCGGCGATGGACGCCGCGTTCTGGAGCGCGCTGCGGGTGACCTTCTTCGGATCCACCACGCCGGCTTTCACGAGGTCTTCGTAGTTGCCGGTCGCAACGTTGTAACCTTCGTTGCCCTTGGCTTTCTTGACTTTGTCAACGATGACGCTGCCTTCTTCGCCCGCGTTCGCGGCGAGCGAGCGGAGCGGAGCTTCCACGGCGCGCTTCACAATGCTCACGCCGATGGCTTCGTCTTCGTTCGAGGTCTTGACGGCTTCGATGGCCGTGATCGTGCGGATGAGCGCCACACCTCCACCGGCAACGATGCCCTCTTCGACAGCGGCGCGGGTGGCGTGCAACGCGTCTTCCACGCGCATCTTCTTTTCCTTCATTTCGGATTCGGTCGCCGCGCCGACGTTGATGACGGCCACGCCGCCCGCCAGTTTCGCGAGACGTTCCTGCAATTTTTCACGGTCGTAATCGCTCGTGGTTTCCTCGATCTGGCGGCGGATCTGGTTCACGCGGCCCTGGATGTCCGAGTTCTTGCCATTGCCTTCGACAATCGTGGTGTTTTCCTTGTCAATGACAACGGTCTTCGCGCGGCCGAGGTCGCTCAATTCAACGGTCTCGAGCTTGATGCCGAGGTCGTCGGTGATGAACTTGCCACCGGTGAGAACCGCGATGTCTTCGAGCATGGCTTTGCGGCGGTCGCCGAAGCCCGGCGCTTTGACGGCGCAGACGTTGAGCGTGCCCCGGAGCTTGTTCACGACGAGGGTCGCGAGCGCTTCGCCTTCGACTTCCTCGGCGATGATGAGGAACGGCTTGCCAGTGCGCGCGGCTTTTTCCAGCAACGGCAACAGGTCTTTCAAGCTGCTGATCTTCTTCTCGAAAATGAGAATGTAAGGATCTTCGAGCTTGGCTTCCATCGTCTCGGCGTTCGTGACGAAATACGGAGACAAGTAACCTTTGTCGAATTGCATCCCTTCCACCACGTCGAGCGTCGTCTCAATGGACTTCGCTTCTTCAACCGTGATCGTGCCGTCCTTGCCCACTTTGTCCATCGCGTCGGCGATCTTGTCGGCGATCTCGAAATCCCAGTTCGCGGAAACGGCGGCGACCTGCTTGATTTCTTCCTTGTCCTTGACCTTCTTGGAGATCTTGGCGAGCTGCTCCACGGCCGCTTCCACGGCCTTGTTGATGCCGCGCTGGATGCCGATCGGGTTCGCGCCGGCGGTGACGAACTTCAAGCCTTCGCGATAGATCGCCTCGGCCAGAACCGTCGCCGTCGTGGTGCCGTCGCCGGCGATGTCGCTGGTCTTGCTCGCGACTTCGCGGACCATCTGGGCGCCCATGTTTTCATACGGGCATTCCAGTTCGATTTCCTTCGCGACCGTGACACCGTCCTTGGTCACCGTCGGGGAACCGAATTTTTTGTCAATGACCACGTTGCGGCCTTTCGGTCCGAGCGTGGCGACGACCGCCTTGGAGAGCTTGGAAACGCCGCGCAGAATGCTCTGCCGCGCCGCTTCGTCGAACAATAATTGTTTGGCTGCCATAATTTTATTTAGTTATTTATTTTTGGTTGATTGTTTTGGCGGTAGGGCTGACCTGCCGGTCAGCCAGCGGCGCAGCAGCGCCGCCCTACCATTTTTAATTAGTTCAGAATCGCGACGAGGTCATCCGCGCCGAAAATCTTGTATTCCTTGCCGTCAATCTTGATTTCGGTGCCGCCGTATTTGCTCACGAGCACGCGGTCGCCGACCTTGACTTCAAATGCGATGCGTTTGCCTTCGTCGTCCAGCTTGCCGGTGCCGAGCACGCGGACAATGCCTTCCTGCGGTTTCTCTTTGGCGGTGTCGGGGATGATGATGCCGCCCTTTTTGACTTCCTTCTCTTCGACGGCTTCCACGAGGATGCGGTCGCCGAGCGGTTTGATGTTCAGTGCCATATTGTTTCTTTTTTTTGTTTGGTTGTTGTTTGACTGCTTAATTAACTCCCGGTCCGCACTCGCGGCGGGAAAATTTCATTTTCTGCGAAGAAAAATTATTTTGCGCCGACCGTCTCGCTCCTTGCTTTACGGCGTTTGATTTCAGCCTGATATTCCTTTTTGAGAAGCTTGGAATATGACACAAGATCACCCTTCGTTTGCGCGAAGTGCTTCGCCTGCGCCGCGTATTTTGAATCCACACATTCTTTGAGAATCATGCTCATAACTCGTCTCTTTCTTTGAACAACTCCAACGGCGTGACAATCTGCGGCGTCTCGAATCTCAGCCGCCAGTTGATTGTCTCCAGATGCCGCCGCTTGTTGGCGTTCGCCAAATGGTTGCAATTCCACGTTAGCAGAAATTCAAAGCCATGAAAAGTCGCATAAGCCAGATGCCATGCATCACCGAGATGCTGGCGCGGCATCACCAGATTTTCGATGTAGGACTGCGCCATCGCGTCCACGGCGGCATCCGGCGGCAGCAACGGCAATGCGCCGACCATTCCCAAAATCTCCGTCTTGTGCGGATGGTCGCCAGCCTTTAATTCCGCCATCGTCGCGGGCGAAACCCAAATCTCGTAATTTGCCGACTCCTCGCGCCACCAGCGGCGGGTGACTTCCGTCTCGAAACGGTTGCCCTCGCGCGCATCGCAATAGACGCTCGGAATTGTGCTGTCCAAATAAATGCGCGGTCGCGGCACGCTGGCGGTGCGTGCTTTGCTCGTTCGTTTGCTTGAACGCTGTTTCATATCAGCCCGCTTGCATCGCCCGAAACTCCGCGAGGTTTTGGACTGCGGCAGTCCTCTGCCGCTTTTCCAGCGCGTGGCGGGCGTGGCCAAAGCGCCAGAGGACTGGCGCACTCCAAGACGCTGCCGCGACCGTCTTGCGGCCTTTCACCATCTTGCTCAAATTTGTCTGCGCCAGTTTCATTTTTGTTTCAAAGTCCAACCGCACTCGCGGCGGGAAAATTTTTCGTCATTTCTTTTCCAATAAATTCAATAGAACTTCGGTCTTCTCGTTGATTTTTGCCAAACCCACACGTGCTTGAGTTTTCGGAAGAAAGTCCGAATCTCCTTCAGAGTATGCAGGTTGCCAATCCGCATGGTTTGGAATGTAACTGGGTTCTATTTGTTTAGAAGTGTAGTTCGCTTTCTTTTCCATTTCTGGAGAAAGAAACACTACATATTGCCATGCAGCATCGTTTGGATGAATCCAGCGCCGCGAATCCAGAAATGAAAATTTTTGGGTGCTGCCATAAAAAAAGAGGTCTGTTGCCGTCATAAGCTTGTCCAGGTCGGCAAAGCCATCTTTCAAATCATCCAAATATTTTTTGTTCGTCTCAAAACTCGTTCTTAAATCCATTTCAGCCTGCCGAAATTCAGAATAGGTTGCGCCTTGAGTGCAAACTTTTAAGGCCGCAATTTTTCCCTTAAAATTTTGCCGCGCATTTTGGCGCTCTGGGTTGCCACAGCCAGACAAGCAAACAATCAGCAGCACCGAAATAAATCCGGCGAGGAAAATATTTGCTTTCAAATTTGTCTGCGCCAATTTCATTTTATCTTTCAAAGCCCACCCGCACTGGCAATGGGTCTTTTTAGATTTTTCCGATACATGTGAAAACCCATTTCGTTTTCTTTTCTTCCCGAAATAAAATCTTCGTAACGCTGATTGGCGATTCCCTTCCAATAATTAACAATCCATTCGGATACCGGCCTTAATTTATCCTTCGGATTCTGTCCTAAATCAAAAGAGTGGACATTTTTTCCGATGTGCAGCGTAAACTCGTCGCCGGCTTTTTCAAAGCGTAACAAGCTCATCAAATACCATCCGGGCAAATCCTCCCCGATGAAACAAATGCCGAGGCATAAACCGATTTGATATGAGCTTCCTTTTGCCAGTTCACCACAATCAAATGGATCGTTGTATTGTGGCGGAATCCCACTCTGATCGTTTGCTCTCATTTCGCAAAGCTCTTCAGCTTTGAAAAAGCTCATCTGACTCGGTGGCACGCCAAGATGATTTGCCAAATCTTCTCTAAAGTCTTGGGCAAGTTCGCGGCATTCAACGTGGAAATCGCCAAAGCGATTTTCCATATCGTTGAATGCTTTTTGCAATTCTTGGAAGACGTCGGTCATGTGCGAAACTTTACTTCTTCTCGTCCACGACTTCCGCGTCAATCACGCCTTCGTCCTTCTTTTCTTCGGACTTCGGCGCTTCGCCCTGCGGTTCGCCACCGGCGGGCTGGCCTTTCTCGGCCTGTGCCTTCGCAGCGGCAGCCTTGTAAAGTTCCGCGCCAACGGTCTGCGAAACTTCATTCAGCTTCTCGCCAGCGGATTTGATGGCGGCGGTGTCGCTGCCCTTGAGCGCTTCCTTCGCGGCGGCAATCGCGGTTTCGAGCTTGGTCTTGTCGTCCGCCGAAATCTTGTCGGCGTTGTCCTTGATCAATTTCTCGGTGCGATAAACGGCGTTGTCCGTTTCGTTACGCGTCTCGATCTCTTCCTTCTTGGCCTTGTCCTCGTCGGCGTGCAATTCGGCGTCCTTGCGCATCTTCTCGACTTCGTCCTTCGAGAGACCGCTGCTGGCCGTGATGGTGATCTTCTGTTCCTTGCCGGTGCCAAGGTCTTTCGCGCCGACGTGCAAAATGCCGTTGGCATCAATGTCGAAAGTCACTTCAATCTGCGGCACGCCGCGCGGCGCGGCCGGAATGTCCGCAAGCTGGAACTTGCCGATGGTCTTGTTGTCGCGTGCAAACTGGCGTTCGCCCTGGAGCACATGAATCTCGACGCCGGGCTGATTGTCGCTGGCGGTGGAAAAAATTTCCGATTTACGCGAAGGAATCGTCGTGTTGCGTTCGATCAATTTCGTGAACACGCCGCCGAGCGTTTCGATGCCGAGCGACAACGGTGTCACGTCGAGCAGCAGAACGTCTTTGACTTCGCCTTTCAAAACGCCGCCTTGAATGCCCGCGCCAATCGCGACGACTTCGTCCGGGTTCACGCCTTGATGCGGCGGTTTGCTGACAAGCTTGTGCGCGGTTTCGACCACGCGCGGCATACGGGTCATGCCGCCGACCAGCACGAGTTCGTCAATCTTATCAGCGTTGATGCCAGCGTCTTTCAAGCACGCCTGCACGGGTTTGATGGTGCGCTCGAACAGGCTGTCCGTAAGCTGCTCCATTTTGGCGCGCGTGAGATTTTTCTGGATGTGCTTCGGGCCGCTCGCGTCGGCCGTGATGAACGGCAAATTGATGTCGTAGGTGGTCGAACTGGAAAGCGCGATCTTGGCTTTCTCCGCTTCTTCCTTGATGCGCTGGAGCGCGTCGGGCTGCTTGCGCAGATCCATGCCGGATTCCTTTTTGAATTCGTCGAGAATCCAATCCATCAAAGTATTGTCCCAGTCGTCACCGCCGAGATGCGTGTCGCCGTTCGTGGCTTTCACTTCAAACACGCCGTCGCCGATTTCCAAAACAGAAATATCAAACGTGCCGCCGCCCAAATCGTAAACGGCGATTTTCTCGTCCTTCTTTTTGTCGAGGCCGTAGGCGAGCGACGCCGCCGTCGGTTCGTTGATGATGCGGAGAACTTCAAGGCCGGCGATCTTGCCGGCGTCTTTCGTGGCCTGGCGTTGCGAGTCGTTAAAATACGCGGGAACGGTGATGACGGCCTGCGTAATTTTTTCGCCAAGGCGCGTTTCCGCGTCGGCCTTGAGCTTGGCAAGAATCATCGCGGAAATTTCCGGCGGCGAAAATTGTTTGGCTTTGCCGTCCACTTCCACTTCCACGGCGCAATCGCCGTTGCTCGCCTTCACAACTTTGTAAGGCATCCGCTTAATTTCTTCGCCGACCTCGTCAAATTTGCGGCCCATGAAGCGCTTCACGGAATAAATCGTATTGCGCGAATTGGTCACGGCCTGGCGCTTCGCCGCGTCACCGACCACGCGCTCGCCGCTCTTGGTGAACGCGACGACCGACGGCGTCGTGCGTTTGCCTTCGGAGTTTTCCAGCACCAACGGTTCGCCGCCGTCCATGACCGCCATGCAGGAATTCGTCGTGCCTAAATCAATGCCTAATACTTTTGCCATAAAAAAATCTTTCGTAAATTGGTTTCGTTAAAATCTGCTCCTCCCTTCAATGCAATAAGAATGCCGGATCGTGCCAATCCGCGAAAAAGTCACAAACACACTGGAAACAAAGTATGGAATGACATTTCATCCATCCACTGAAGAAATCCAAAACTGTGCCATTCGTGGCGCGATGGCACAGTCGAAAACGCAATGGCGCAATGAACGTGGCGCGAATTGTGTTGTAAAGAATACTTGACATGTGACAAGGATGCTTTACACTGCATTTATTATGAATAACAAACTAAACATTCCTGAAGAGCTTGCACCGGGGAAATTTTATTCCTTTCGCTCGGAAATTAAAGTGAACGGCTGGTGTTGGATTGCCGTGATTACATCTTTTGTCGGCGAATGCTGGCTGCTGCCGCATCACAAAGACTGGCCGATTGCGGTGCGGGCGATTATTGCATTGTTCCCGCTGTTGGCGAGTTTGCTTTGGGTGCGAAGTGTGACGATATGGGTTCGCGGCATGGATGAATTGCATCGCCGCATCACAGTCGCGGCTTGTTTGTTCGCGACCATAACGACTCTTTTTGTCATTGCGACTTTGCATTTTCTGGTCATGGCCGAAGTTATTTCGACCAAATTCCAAGCAACTGCTGGCTTCGTTGTCATCTGGCTAGTCGTCTGTTTTTACATTTTGGGTCAAACCATTTTCAACCGTCGCTACAAATAAATTTATGAAAATCAAATTTTCAAAAAAATATCTGTTAAGAATGACGTTCGGCTTCATAGTTTACGCTTTGGGGCTTTTCGCGCTGAATTACTTTTACGTCAAACAATCGCCGTATAGATATTTGCTGATTCTTCTGCCAATCCTGCCGCTAATTTATATCGCTGCCACCATTATTCGCTACATTTCTGAAATGGATGAGATGTGGAGAAAAATTATTACCGAAGCGTGGGCTTTTTCAGGAATCGCCACTGGCTTCACTTGTTTCAGCTATTTGTTTCTTCGTGACATGGGTGCGCCTGAATTTCATGCACAATGGGCATTTTTCGTCATGTGGATTTATTACGGCATCGGCGTATTTTTTTCATGGCGGAGGTATAAATGAAAAATCGTTTGCGCGAACTGCGCGCGGCGAAAGACTGGTCGCAATCCGATTTGGCGGACAAACTGGACGTCTCGCGCCAAACCATCAACGCCATCGAAACCGAAAAATACGACCCCAGTTTGCCGCTCGCCTTCAAAGTCGCCCGCCTCTTCAAACTGAAAATCGAAGACATCTTTGAACTGGACGAAAAAGAGTAGCCAAAATCCGCGTTCAAAAATCCCTTGTCAAATTTGGAGCTGTGCCGTATTACAAGATTGTATGACGAAGCCTTTTTCCATTCGCGCCCGCCCTTCGCTGATTTCGGCGATGGACGCCCGCGCCTCGCGACTCGGCCAAGACCGGACCAAATACATTTTAACCTTGGTGGAACATGATCTGGCCGAAGAACAAAAACCGCGCCAGCATAAATTCGCCTCGCATGACCTGATTGGCTGTGTCAGCATCGGCAACGGCCCGGCTACGAATGAAAATACGCGCCGCATCATCCAACAGCGATTAAAAGAACGTCGTGAAAAAAATCGCTGACACAGGATTGCTGCTCGCCGCATTGGACAAACTCGATCCCTTTCACGATTGGGGCGCGAAAGAATTTGAGGCGCACGTGCCATTTGTCACTTGCGACGCCGTATTGGTGGAATTGTCTTTTCACTTGAACAACGCCGAAATAGGAATGAAATTGGTCGAAAATGGCGATTTGATTTTGGATTTCAATCTCGCCACCGAAACAAAATCTGTTCTCGATTTGCTTCACAAATATCGCGACCGCAAAATGGAATTGGCCGATGCGTGCCTTGTGTGCATGTCGGAATTAAATCCGCAATGCAAAATTTGGACGGTGGATCGCGGTGATTTTTCCGTTTATCGCCGACATGGAAGACAAATTGTTCCATGCGAATTTCCGCCGAAGAAATGATTATTTGCTCCCCGGCTTCACCGCCGGAATTTTTTGCAAATCCGGCGGAAGATGATTCGGATCAAACGCCTCAACTTGCAGCGCAATCAAACTGAATTGCGGCACGCCGAGTTGCGTCTGGCCGTTTGAGCGGTCAACCACCATCGCCACGCCGACGACATCGCCGCCGTGCGCGCGAACAATCTCAATCGTCTCCTGCACGCGACCGCCTTTGGTCACGACATCTTCGACGACGAGAATTTTTTCGCCCGCAGAAATTTTGAATCCACGCCGCAGGACAAGTTTGCCTTCTTCTTTCTCGACAAAAATGAAGCGCACGCCCAGTTGCCGCGCGACTTCCTGTCCGATGACCAGTCCGCCCATCGCGGGCGCGACGACGGTGACTGCGCCGAGCGATTTTACTTTTGCCGCGAGCGCCGCGCCGAGTTTTTCCACGGCGGGCATTTGTTGCAACGCGAGCGCGCATTGGAAAAATTGGCGGCTGTGCAATCCGCTCCGCAAAATGAAATGGCCTTCGAGCAGCGCGCCGCTGTCGCGAAAAATCTGGAGGACTTCGTTCTGTGTCATGGCGGGAGAATAAAATAATTTTTGCCACAGAGCCACAGAGAACACAGAGGTCCTTGCGGATGGCCACCGAGAATTTTCCTCTGTGCGCTCTGTGGCTCTGTGGCTAATCTTCCGCGCGTGCCGAAGTGGATCAAGCTCATCATCGCCATTTTGCTGCTGCCGGTTTGCGCCGGCGCAGCAAAAGCGTTGTGGCTCGTGCTGCGCGCGGGTTACGGCGCGGACACGGTCTGGGTTCCCATCCTCGCCGGCGCGGCGTGCTGGATTGTGATTTTTTTGCTCATGCCCAAGCCGATGTGGATTTATGTTTTTGGCCATGAACTGACGCACGCCGTCTGGACGTGGCTGTTCGGAGGATCGGTCAAAAAAATGAAGGTCACGTCCAAAGGCGGGCACGTCATTACTTCCAAGACGAATTTCCTCATCACGCTCGCGCCGTATTTTTTCCCGTTGTATGCCGTCATCCTGATCGGCCTGTTTGCGCTCGGCAATTTCATCTGGAACTGGCACGGCTATCTCGTCTGGTTTTATCTGCTGCTCGGCGCGGCGTATGCGTTTCACGTGTCGCTGACGGCTCACGTTTTGCAAACGCAGCAGTCGGACATCACAAGCCAGGGTTATTTGTTTTCCGCCGTGGTGATCTTTCTCGGCAACGTGATCGTGCTGCTGCTCGGCGTTCCGCTGTTGACGGCGCGGGTGGGAATCTTGAATTCGCTCGGCTGGTGGGCGGAAAGCACCGGCATGTTTTTGCACTGGTTGCAACGCATTATTTGAATCTGCAAAAATTTGTTAGCAATTCCGTCTTGAAATGCAACCGGCTTTGGATTCATCCTTACGGCAGTTATGGATTTAGCCGACATCTTGGGACGCGAGCAGATCGTCCCCGAACTCAAAGCCACGAACCGCTGGGAAGCCATTGATGAACTCATCGGCAACCTGGTGGCCACCGGCAAGATCCAGCCCGGCGACCGCGACGCCGTGACCGCCGCCGTCAAGAAACGCGAAACATCCATGTCCACCGGCATCGGTTTCGGCATCGGCATTCCGCACGCCTCCACGGATCTGATTTTTGAAGTCGTCGGCGCGCTCGGACGCTCCCGCGCCGGCGTCAACTTCGACGCACTCGACAACCAGCCGGTGAAGCTCGTCATGCTCTTTCTCGTCCCGCAAGGTCAGTTTCAAAAACATCTCCATACGCTCGCCAACATCGCCAAGCTTCTGCACAAGACTGATTTCCGTGAAGCCCTTGAAAAGGCGTCGGACGCTGACGCGATGCTGAAAATAATCCGCGAACACGGGAAAAAATAATTTCATTTTCCAACGGCGAAAGCCGCGAACTCCGCGAAAAATTTCCGGCGGCGCTTTTCTTTCTTTCGTGTGTTTCGCGTGTTTCGTGGTTAAATAATTCCCGTGTTGCCGCACAAACAAATTGAATCGTCATTGCAAACCGCCGTCCGCGAAACTTTGCCGGACGCCGATGTCTCCGCCGTTTTAGTCCGTCCGTGCGATCCGAAATTTGGCGATTACCAGAGCAACGCGCTCATGTCGCTCGCCAAGGCGCGCAAGCTGAATCCGCGCCAGCTTGCGACAGACGTGGTGGCAAAACTGGACGTTGCGGACATTTGTGAAAAGGTGGAAATCGCCGGTGCTGGTTTTCTGAATTTCCGGTTGAAGAATTCTGTGCTCGTGGAATCACTGCAATCGGCGGCGCGCGGCGAACATTTGTTTTTTGAAAAATTTTCCCGGCCAAAAACCGTCGTTGTTGATTTCAGTTCGCCGAATGTCGCCAAGCCGATGCACGTCGGCCATATTCGTTCCACCGGAATTGGTGATGCGCTGCAACGCACGCTGCGCCTGCTCGGGCACAAAGTGATCTCCGATAATCATATCGGCGATTGGGGCACGCAGTTCGGCAAATTGCTGCTCGGCTGGAAACAAATTTTGGATCGGCCCGCGCTCGAACGCGACGCCATTGCCGAACTCGAACGGCTTTACAAAGTCATCAATGCCGAGTGCGATGCGAATCCGGCACGGCTCGAAGAAGCCAAGTCAGAACTGGTCAAACTTCAGGCCGGCGACGCGGAAAATGTCGCCATCTGGAAGGAAATGATCGCGCTGTCGCAAAAGCAGTTCGACGCGATTTATGGCCGGCTCGGCGTGAAGTTTGATTTTGCGCTCGGCGAAAGTTTTTACAATCCGTGGCTCGGCGAAGTGGTCGCCGACTTGCTCACGCGCGGCATCGCCCGCGAAAGCGAAGGCGCGGTCGGCGTGTTCAGCGACGGTTCGCTGCCGCCGAAAGAAGATCCGTTCCTCGTCAACCGCGACGGCGAATGGACACCCGATCCCGCGCTCGTCCGCAAGAGCGACGGCGGTTTCAATTACATGACCACCGATTTGGCCACGATTGATTACCGGCTCAAGACGTGGTCGCCGGACGAAATCATTTACGTCGTGGACGACCGGCAATCCGGCCATTTCAAAAAATTATTCGCCACTTTTGCGCGTTGGAAATCTCAACGTGCTTCCGGCGTCTCGCCGGAAGAACAAATCAAAAACCTTGCGAGTGGGAAATTAGAACTGCCGGCGGGACGCGCGGCAGCACATTCATTGAAACTCGTTCACGTCGGTTTCGGAAAAATCATGGGCGAGGACGGCAAGCCGTTCAAGACGCGCAGCGGCGACACGGTAAAACTCGGCGATCTGCTGGATGAAGCCGAAGATCGCGCCTTCAAAATTGTTTCTGAAAAAAACGTCGAGCTACCAGAAACGCAGCGCAGAGAAATCGCCCGCGTCATCGGCCTTGGCGCGGTGAAATACGCCGACCTGCTGCCAAACCGCCAGAGCGATTACATCTTCAGTTGGGACAAGATGCTCGCGCTGCAAGGCAACACCGCGCCGTATCTGCAATACGCCTACGCGCGCATCCAAAGCATTTTCAGAAAAGCAGAAAGCGGAAAGCGGAAAGCGGAAATAAAGCTGGCTGCGCCGGTGGAAACCGCGCTGGCAAAACATTTATTGAACTTTGGCCTTACGCTCGAAGCGGTGGCCGAAGAATTACGTCCAAATTATTTGTGTAACTATCTTTTTGAACTGGCCGGCAAATTCACTTCATTCTATGAAAATTGCCCGGTGCTCAAGGCTGAAGATGCCGCCACGCGCGCCTCGCGTCTCGCGCTTTGCGATTTGACCGCGCGGGTTTTGAAGCAGGGTTTGGAAACGCTGGGCATCGAAGTCGTTGAGCAGATGTGAATGCCAACCGCCGATAAGCGCCGAATCAGCTTGCCCCAAACGCATATTCGTGAAGAATGTCCGCCGGCCGCATGATGAACCAAAGTTAGGCAAGGCATCTTAAGTCAATGATCTTTTGGTGCTGCAATCTTTCATGGACAGACGGGCAGAAAGCAGCCGCATTTTCTCAAAGGCTTTGACCCGGCTGCCCCAGGCCACTTATGCCAAGTAGATTTGCAACGTCACTTTCGTGCCGCCCGGCACTGAAGATTGGATTTGGCATTGGCCGTTAACCTTCAGCATTCGCTCCCGGAGATTCACCAGGCCGTTCCCGTGGGAAACGGTTGCCGGATCGAAGCCGCAGCCGTTGTCTTGAATGTGAATGGTGAATTCATTTTCCGACACGACAAATTGCAACAGCACCTGGCCGGGCTGGCCATGACGAACGGCGTTGTTGATGGCTTCTTTCACGGACGAAAACAGATTGTTGCGCACCTCCGAGGCGATGGTTTTTTCCGGGTAGGAATTGGGCGCTTCCACCCGGCAGGCAATGTCAGTTTTGGACAAAAATTCCTCGGCATGGCCGGCGACGTAGGCGGTAAAAGATGAAAGGGTTTCGCTCTTGGGATTCATCATCCACACCACCTCATCCAGTGCGGAGACCATGTGACGGGATTTTTCGCCAATCAATCGCAGGCGATCTCCGGCTTTCTCAGGCGGGGAGTTTTCTTCCGGCAACCAGGCCAGCAGGCCGATCTGGGTCAACTGGCTGCCAAAATCGTCATGCAAATCCCGAGAAATACGGGTGCGTTCCTCCGCGATGATCCGCTCTTGTTCGACCTTCTCGCGTTTGCCGATTTCTTGCTTCAATTGAATGGTGCGGCGGTCAACCTGCCGATGCAGCAGGCTGATCCAGATGAAGGCCAGCGCCAGGCCGGCGACCAAAAGTCCGACCACGATCAACGCATGTTTCAAAGTCCACCACGGCGGGCGGGCGATCATTTCGACAGCGTTGGGCGAATTCAGAAGAATTTCAATTAAATGCCCGCCGTCCGGGGCGGCCTGGCTGTCGGCGGGCCGCAAACAAACACCGGTCACTTTCAAGCGACTGCCAATGGGCCAGCTTACTCTGGAAAGGAATCCTGATTGTAGTCGGGCTGTAAATTGTTTTGTGCCGGCCTGCAGTTCCAAGGTTCGTTGCGTTCCGGTTTCCTTGATATTTATCAGTGTGCCTTCGCCATACACCCAGGGAAATGAACCGGCATTTTGGAAGTTGAGCGGACGCGGTTGGGGCAATGATAAATGGCTGCGTTGACTCGCGGTGGCTTCGATCAAATCCACGAATTGATTCTTGCGTTCAACCAAGCCGGTGACATCCACGACATCGCCGGGCGACAAAAGTGCCGGACGATCCAATAGAACATGCACACCGATGTTTCCATCCAAAAGATAATAGCCCTGCCCGTTGCCGTGAAGAACCTGGGCGGAAATTCTTATTTTCCGAAATACGTCGCTGGTGACGATATTGCTGGCGGGCTGGACGGCAAATTCCGAGGCGGCGGCGACTGCTTGAGCCCACGAGTTGGCGATACGAATCTGGTCAAATTTGGCCTGGTTATCGTTGGCAAATGCAGCCAGGGAAATCCGGTTGAATGACAGGTCGGCGGCGTCCGGCAAAGCCAGCGTGGGCTGATTCGGTTCGGTCGTAGATGTCGGATTGCGATACACCCGCACATCGTCATTGCCGGGTTTGAAATCAATCCGCATCACGTAAAAGTTCACGTTGGTGTTCCCCGGACCGATGGGCGTGAACACGCCAGGCGGCGCCCGCAAATTGACATCGTCCGTGCGCGTGTCGTTGCCAATCCCGGCAATGCGTTTGATTCCGCGATTGAGTTCAAATTCATAGAACAAGGAAGTTTTCGCCGGCTGCTGGAGAAAACTGATGTAAAGCGTTTTTCCATCCGCGCCGATGCGGCCGTTGGCATCGAGGTATCCGTAGGCGCCGAAAATTCCATTGAGCGAACAATCCAAATACCGGCCGACTCTTTTGGAGTTGGGAATGAAAGCCATGTTCCCTGAAGACCGGGCATCGTAATCAGTCGGCACATTGTCGCCGCCGATCAGGCTGCCCGGCAAGACCTGCGTGCTCGGAGCAAACGCATCCGACCAGCCGCCATTCCAGCCTTCGCCGCCATTCCAGCCGCTGAGTTTGCCGAGGGGATAATCAAAATTGTCCGCCGCCAGCAGCGTGTCGCCGTAAGGATAAAACCGCCATTGCTGGTTGGCGGCGCCGGTGTCAAGGTTCTGCTGCACCACGGCTTCATCATCCATGCTGCCGCCGGCCACTTCCAACACCAGCCCGCTGCGCACATTTTTAATTTTGAACCAGCCGTTGCCCGCCTCCACCAGATCAAACTGCTGGCTGGGATCGCTGTTGTAATCCCAGGTCCAAAGCTGCGCGCCCGCCAGACTGGAACTGTAAGCGATGCTCGCGCATTGGCCGCTGACCCAGGATACGATTTTGAAGTGATCGCCTTTTTCGGTGGGCACCAGCATCCATCGTTGGTCATTGCCGTTGCTGTAGCGCGACTGCCGGATGGCGCAACCGTTGGTGGTGCCGCCGCCGACCAGGTTCAGGGATTTGCCGCTGTTCTTGTTGATGATCCGCAGGCACGCGATTGAATCCAACCCATACGACAAGGCCCCCGACCATTTCAAGGCATCGTTGGGCATGGTTCCATTGAGCCACATAAAACCGCCGGTGATCCCAAGCGCCTGCCGCCAGTTCCGCATTTTCATCATGGCGGAATAAGGCGTGTCGGTGTTGCCCCATAAACCGGGATAGACCTTGAAGCCGTCAAAGGCATTATCCCAGGAACCCGGATCGTTATTCGTGCCGTTGGCGTAACATTGGAGGTAAATGGCATCCACATTTGCGCCCAGTTGCGATTTGACCGCCGCCCAGAAATTTTGATTGGTGCCGGGACGCAACGTTACTTTGAGTCCCAGTCCGGCAACCATTTTTCCAAAGGCCACCGCCGACGGGGCATCGTAGATTTTCTCGTCATCAAGCTGGATGGCATCCACGCCCGTGGCCGTTTTCAATGCGCTGAAATCTTTATTCAATATGCTGTTGGAATCCGTTCCTTGGGCGGTGATCAGGCGCTTGATATTGGCAAAAGAAACGTCCCCCTGATCCCCACCAACCACCAGTTCAATGCGCTGGATGTCCGTGGGCTGTATCTTCAACGCCGCCAGTTTTGTTCTCCACGCCAGATCGCCAACATAGACGCCATTTTGAACGACCGGGGTATTGTTGTAAGTGATGTTCCCTTGGGGATCAACGTGCAGAAATGAAAGAAACAGCCGGTTGAAACCAGAAACGCGGGCCGCGCTTTGAACGGCGTCGCCCGGGGCGTAAAAATCACCGCCCACATACATCCCTTTTACCGCATCAGCACCGGCCTGCGCTGGAAACAACAGCAGCAAAACCAAACCGGCCAACGGACACAAAATATGTCTCATCCAAGCGGTTTTGTGCAGGGAACAATGCGTTGGGCTGAACATGGCATTCATCTTCAATTCAGTCAGGCGTCCACATATTCGCGCCATTCTGGCCGACAAACAATGCTTCTTCGTAATCTTCGTGAATGGTGCGCATTGTTCGGAATGCGGAGCATCGCTTCGTGCTCGGTCAGCGGCGCCCTGGCGGAGGTATTTTGAAAATCTCGCTTGAGCTTGCGTTAGGTGACGGTCGAAATTCGCCGGGCATACCAAGCATGGATGAGAAAGGTCTGGAAAAACAAAACTGGCGTCTCAAAACCGCCGGAGGCGATGAGGGAACTGACCTGCTCCAACGGCAGCACGGCCACATCCCGCCCGTAAGCCGAACGCAATTTCTCAAGCTGCTCCGGCGCAGTTCCCGTCTCCCGCATTAACAACCTTATCCAGACTTCGAGAAGGCTCTGGTAGTCCGCCGAAGCTGTATCGGACGCCAGATCCGCGCTCGCCAAATACCCGCCCGGCCGCAACCGTTCGGCGATGGCGCGGAAGAAACCGGCTCTGGCTTCGGGCGCGAGAATAAATTGAGACACGAGAAGCGAAGTAGCCGCATCAAAAGCCGCCGAAGGCGGAAGCGAATCCAGATAGCCTTCGTGAAAAACACAGCGGGACGTGATGCCGCACGCTTCGGCTTTCTGGCGGCAAACTTCCAGCATCGGCGCGGAAGGTTCCACCGCCGTGAAATGCCATTGCGGAAATTTCCGGGCGAGATAAATCAACTCATGCCCGGTTCCAGCACCAACACAAAGAATCCGTGCTTCGGCGGGCAGACCGGCAAACACCGCGCTGATGAGCAAAGGCAGTGCATCGCGCATGGCCG
>Ga0164241_10001550_pt1 | contig 27757 bp, 25 predicted proteins | sample OricomyardsoilBY_FD_108780 | JGI IMG/M metagenome (GOLD analysis project Ga0164241, IMG submission 108780) | Backyard soil microbial communities from Emeryville, California, USA - Original compost - Back yard soil (BY) | ecosystem: Environmental > Terrestrial > Soil > Unclassified | place: USA... | reverse complement strand
GCCTGGTCGGCCTCCGGTCGAATTGACACCCCAAGAGCGAAGCTCTTGGGGTGAATGAGGAGCGCGGCCTTTGGCCACGCAAAAATCGGATTGCATAGGCCGCTTCGCGACATTCGCCCGGAGGCCGACCAGGCTCCTCTCTCAACACGCCCAAAGAGACGACTAGGCCTCGGAACGCGGCCTCAGGGTTCTTGAGCTTTAAGAAAGCTTCGAGCCGGAATTGACCTTCGGATGACTCGACCTCGAAGCTTGATCTGTTTCGAGGGGCTGGTGGGTGCGCCTCTGCGGGAATGTCGCGAAGCGGCGGAAATGCAATCCGGTGTCCGCGCGGCCGTAGGCCGCGCACCAACATCGTCGCTAAGCGAGCGAAGCTCGCGTGCGACCCAAATTCCCGCAGAGGCGCACCCACCAGCCCCACCTATCCACTCAATCGTCAATCTCGATCGCTTCGAACTCGCCTGTTTCCGGGTTGAGGCGCCCACGCCGCAGCTTGAGGATCTCCAGCACGTAGATCAGGTAGATGCTGGAGGCGAGGGCGACGAGGCCGAAGGCGACGATCACGGCGGTCCAGAAGGCGTCGAAATGACCGCGGTCGTCGCTGTAGGGCACGAAGCGCAGGGCGAGGGCAAGACCGGCCAGCGCCAGGGTCCAGCCGTAGAGGTAGGCCAGCGTGCGCCGTTGGGAGAAGCCGATGTTGGCCATGCGGTGGTGGAAGTGCCAGGTGTCGGCCTGGTAGATCGGCTGGCGGTACTTGAGCCGCTTGGCGACGACGAAGCTGGTGTCGAGGATCGGCACGGCGAGGATCACCAGGGGGAAGAGCAGGGCAACCACGGCATTGGTCTTCAGCGCCCCCTGCACCGAGGCGACGGCAAGTAGGTAGCCGAGCAGGTTGGAGCCGGTGTCCCCCATGAAGCTGGAGGCCGGCGGGAAGCCGTGGCGGAGGAAGCCGAGCGCCCCGCCGGCAGTCAACGCCGCCAGCACCCCAGCGGCATTGCGATCGAGTGAGAGGGCAACGACCGCGAGGGCGATCGCGGCGATCGTGCAGACGCCCGCCGCGAGACCGTCAACCCCGTCGATGAAGTTGATCACGTTGACCACGGCGACAATGCCGATCACGGTCAGCGGGTAGGCGAGCCAGCCGAGCTCGAAGCCGCCGACGAAGGGAAGCGTGAGGACGTCGACACGGACGCCGCCGAGGACCGGGATCAGCGCCGCGCCGATCTGGCCGAGCAGCTTTGGCAGGGCGGGCAGGCCGCGCACGTCGTCGATCACGCCAACGGCGGCGATCGCCGCGGCGCCGAGCAGGATCGAGCGGGTCTCACCGTCGCTGGGCAGCCAGATCCAGCCGGCTACCTCGATGCCGGCGAAGATCGCCAAGCCGGAGAGGCGCGGCATCGGCCGGTCGTGCAGGCCGCGCTCCTTGGGCATGTCGATCGCGCCGATCCGGTAGGCGAGCCGCTCGGCGTAGGGGACCAGCAGCCAGGCGATCGCGGCGGCTAGGAGAAAGGCGAGGACGGCGTCTGTTGTCGATGCCATTTCGCGGGGCCCGGGACGGGTGCGGGCCGGGTCAGGCTACTCGACACTCTCGACAGCGCCGAGCGCACCCTCGACCAGCAGCTCCGGGTCGCGAGGGTTGCGAACGCCCGGCGGCGAGCTGCGCTTGTGCAGCGGCAGCGCCGCGGGGTCGGCGAGTACCTGGAGGCGGCCGTCGGCGATCAGCTCCTCGTCGACGCCGCCCATGCGGCCGGCGAAGGTGGTGAAGACGGGTGTGCCGAGGGCGACGGCCTCGCGGTTCATCGTCCCCCCGGCGCTGACCACGAGGTCGGCGAAGGCGATCAGGCTCTGCGCGTCGACGGCTCGCTCGGGAACGATCAGGTTGGGTGCCCCCATCGCCCTGACCTCGGCCCCCTGCCGCTCGGTGCGGGGAATGATCACCGCCTGCGCCTCGCCAGCCTGGGCGAGGCGGCGGATCGTCTCGCCGTAGAGGTCGTTGCGGGCGTGGTACTCGGAGGTCTCTGGCGGCGGCCGGACGACGACCAGGACCTTCTCATGATCGAGCCCCAGCTCGCCGAGGACGGCTGGATCGGGCTCGAAGCCGTCCAGGTAGTACTCCTCCTTGAGGCCCGGGTAGCGGACCAGCTTGCTCTCCTTGGCGCCGATCCTCTTCAGCCGCTCGAGCGGGATCGAGTCCGGGACAAGAACCCTACGCGCCGCCCGGAAGGCGATCTGACGTTGCCAGCCGGCGAACTCATAGTCCTGCATCTGCACCGAGGGGACGCGAAAGAGCGTAGAGACGACAGCGAGGTCGACCGATCCGTGGGCGATCGCCAGCTGCGGCCTGCTCGCCCAGACGACTCGCGCCAACCGCGCTGAGCGCCCGGCCAGCGCCCTGCCCTTGCCAAAAGCCGAGGCGCCGCCGTGGCTGCCGACGGCCGTATATGGAATGCCAAGCCGGTCGAGGATCCCCAGCGTCTGCCCGTACTCGCGCGCGGTGACGAAGACCTCGTCACCGCGTGCATGCAGCCGGTCGATGATCGGCCGCAGCACCAGTGGATGCGCGGCGGCAGTGCAGTCGACCCAGATCCTCACCGCGCTGGATCATCCCGCAGCGTTGCGGGATCCGGGTCGGCCATCGCGAAGAGGGCGATCGGCGGGGTCACGACAATGCCGAGCAGAACGGCGAAGATCGTCTGGTAGACCACGAACCGGTCGAGGCTGAGCTCTGGAGATCCCGAGGCGACGAGCACCAGGACGAGCGGCGGCGCCAGCACGGCGGTGAGCAGGGCGCCGAGGGCGACCCCGCGGCGCCAGCGGGACGGCGGCAGCGCCACCAGCCAGCGCTGGGTCGAGCGCAGCCGGTCGAGCGGTGGCAGAGCCCCGCGCCGCACATCGCGACGAATCACGCCAGTGGTCAGCACGCAGGTGAGCAGCGGCAGCAGGAAGAGGGTGCCGACCAGGTTCCAGAAGATGCTCGTTTCGACGAGCGGCACGCCCCACATCGAGACGCTGTCCTGACCCTGGACGCCGAGCCAGGCGAGCGCCGCGTTGACGATCACGTTGATCGCCATCGTCGCGACCAGCGCGTTGACGATGAGCCAGCGCCGATTCTGAGCGGGCAGCTCCTCCCAGACCGAAGCGACGACGCGCAAGCCCTTGTCCGTCCGCCTAGGCGGTGACCGCGGCGAGCTGCGGGTAGAGCGGGTAGCGGTCCATCAGGGCGCGGGTGCGCTCGGCCAGGGCGTCCTTCTGAGCGTCGAAGTCGGCGGAGAGAGCCGTGGCTATGACGGCGGCGATCTCGGTCATGTCGTCCTCGCGCAGACCGCGGGTGGTCAAGGCCGGGGTGCCGATGCGCAGGCCGGAGGGATTCATCGGCGGCCGCGGGTCGAAGGGGATCGCGTTGCGGTTGACCGTGATCCCGACCGCCTCGAGGCGGTCCTCGGCGGTCTGGCCGTCAAGACCCGAGGGCGTCAGGTCGACGAGGACCAGGTGGACGTCGGTCCCGCCGGTCAGGACCGGCACGCCGTTGGCTTCCAGCCCGGCCGCGAAGGCCTGCGCGTTGGCGATCGTCTGCCGCTGACGGGCGGCGAACTGCTCGCTGGCGGCGATCCGCAGGGCGACCGCCTTGGCGGCGATCGTGTGCATCAGCGGCCCGCCCTGCTGCCCCGGGAAGATTGCTTTGTCGATCGCTTTCGCGTGCTCCTCGCGGCAGAGGATCATGCCGCTGCGAGGCCCGCAGAGGGTCTTGTGGATCGTCGTCGTCACGACATCGGCGTGGGGCACCGGGTTCGGGTGCTCGCCAGCGGCGACGAGGCCGGCGAAGTGGGCCATGTCGACCATCAGCTTGGCGCCGACCGAGTCGGCGATCGCGCGGAAGGCGGCGAAGTCGAGCTGGCGCGGATAGGCAGACCAACCAGCGACGATCAGCTTCGGCTTGTGCTCCTCGGCAAGCGCGGCGACCTCGTCCATGTCGACCAGCAGATCGTCTTTGCGGACGTGGTACGGGACCGGGTTGTAGAGCGTGCCGGAGACGTTGATCTTCATCCCGTGACTGAGGTGGCCGCCGTGGTCGAGAGCGAGGCCGAGGAAGGTGTCCCCTAGCTCGAGCAGCGCCATGTAGGCGGCGTTGTTGGCCTGGGCGCCGGCGTGGGCCTGGACGTTGGCGTGCTCGGCGCCGAACAGCTCCTTGGCCCGATCGATCGCCAGCTGCTCGGCGACGTCGACCTCCTCGCAGCCACCGTAGTAGCGCCTTCCCGGGTAGCCCTCGGCGTACTTGTTGGTCAGCACCGAGCCGACCGCGTCGAGGACCGCCTGGGGCACGAAGTTCTCCGAGGCGATCATCTCCAGCGTCCCCTGCTGGCGCCGCAGCTCCCCCTCGAGCACCGCCGCGATCGCCGGGTCGACGTCGGCCAGCGGCGCGGTCTGGAAGTTCTCCGGCAGGTCGCTCATCGCGGCCGACGATAGCAACGGCCATGGATAATCTGAGCCGGGTGAGATCCCTCCTCGCGCTGTGTGCCCTCGGAGCTTGCCTGGCACTGCTCACCGTCCCCCCCGCGGCCGTGGCTGCCGAGAACCCCTGCGAAAGTCCCGGCGCGGAGAGGCTGCTCTGCCCCGACCTCAGGGTTGCCCCTGCGGCCGACCTTTACGTCGAGCACCGCGGCGGGTCCGGTGGCTACAGCTACGGTCGCGGAGCGCTGCTGCACGCTGGCAACGACATCCGCTCACGCGGTCGTGGGCCGATCGAGCTGCGTGGCCGACGCTACAAGCGCAACTGGATGCGGGCCAACCAGGCGATCTACAAGATCGGCGGCGGCGTGCGCATCTTCCGCAGCGAGGCGAAGCTCCACTTCTACAACGTCGGCTACGAGTGGGGCGGCTCCTACTGGAAGATGCACGACCCGCTCAGCATGGAGATCTGGACGCTCGACGAGCAGCGGCGCCCGCTGCAAGCGGTGCGCAAGGGGCCCAAGGTCTTCTACTGCCTGCGAGACCTCGAGCGCACCCGGGCGATGAAGCGCTCACCGGGCCACTTCGTCTACCCCGCCTGTAGCCAGGACCCGGGGCGCAAGCGGATCAGACTGGGCACCTCGGTGGGCTGGTCCGACATCTACCCCTCCACATACGACCGCCAGTGGGTCAGCGTCAGCGGCCTACGCGGCTGCTTCGCCTTCGTCATGCGGGTCGACCCACAGAACCTGCTCTTCGAGTCAAACGAGCACAACAACCGCTCGACCCGGATCGTCCGGCTTCCTTACCGGGACGGACCGCAGAACTGCTGATCTCTCTCGGGAGGGGATGGCGGGTGCGCCTCTGCGGGAATTGATGTCGCACGCGAGCTTCGCTCGCTTAGCGACTATGTAAGAGCGCGGCCTGCGGCCGCGCGGAAATCGGATTGCATTTCCGCCGCTTCGCGACATTCCCGCAGAGGCGCACCCGCCATCCCCACTCCAGACACCACAAGCTTTCGGACGAGCCCACATCTGAGGCGCCGACCCGTGCCTCGCTTTAGGAAGCTTGCGCACCCTGGCGCCGCTTAGTAACTGAAGCGTCACTGGCCGCGTGTTGAGGGGGAGCCTGGCCGGCCTCCGGGCGAATGTCGCGAAGCGGCGATATGCAATCTGTCTATTGCGCGGCGTTAGCCGCGCTCTTCATTGCACCGCGCGCAAAGCGCGCGGTGCTCAATTCGCCCGGAGGCCGGCCTGGCTCCCCCACCACACACCCGCAGTGGCGTTCAGCCGCCTATCGGAGCTCTTGGAGTCGAGCCCCAGAAGACGACGGTGCCGAGCATGCCGATGATGTGGACGAGGATGATGTTGACGACCATCGACTGCGCCGTCGCGGTGCCGACCCCGACCGGGCCGCCGGAGGCGGTGTAGCCGTAGTAGCAGCCGACCAGCACGATCGCCGTCGCCATCACCATCCCCTTGGTGAGGCTGAAGAAGAGGTCCAAGGGGTCCTGGAACATCCAGAAGATCAGTAGGTAGCCGCCCGAGGAGACGTCGCCGACCTGCTGGACCACCGATATGTAGCTGGCAAAGTAGGCGACCCCGATCCCAACCAGGTAGAGGAAGGGAATCGCGATCCAGGCCCCGAGCAGGCGAGTCGCGGCGAGGAAGGTCACCGGCTGGATCCCCATCACCTCGAGCGCGTCGATCTCGTCGGAGATCCGCATTGCGCCAAGCTCGGCGACGATTCCGGTGCCGACCTTGGCGGAGAGGATGTAGCCGAAGGCGTAGGGCAGGCCCTCGCGCAGATCGCAGTAAGCCGAGAAGAGGCCGGCCAGCGAGGGGGCGCCGATCGAGCGGTTGAAGTAGGCCCCCTGAAGCCCGCACTGGAGGCCGAGGATGAAGACGAAGGCCCAGATGATCACCGCCGAGCCGAGGATCAGGATCCCGGCCTGGCGCAGGCTCTCGCCGTAGAAGCGCAGGACGCGGCCGCTGTAGACGAGGCCGGCGACGCGCGAGCCGAAACGGGCGATCTCCCCGAAGGAGTCGAGCCAGCCGCGCGGGACGTCGAGCCAGCCGATCATCGGATCGACTGCAATTCAGGATTGGTAGCGAGCAGGATGGCGGTGAAGACGAAGTTGAAGAAGAAGACCGCGACGAGGGCGATCACCACCGCCTGGTTGACGGCGCGGCCGACCCCGGCGGCGCCTCCGGACGCAGTCATCCCCTTGAAGGAGCAGACGACGGCGATGATCGCGCCGAACATCGTGCACATCAGCACCGATCCCCAGATGTCGGTGACCGAGGCGTTGGCGAAGAGCGTCGCGAAGAAACCGCCGAGCGGCTGCTTGTAGAGAAGCTCAGCGGCGATCCCGGCGGTGAGCCCGAAGACGATCGCGAAGATGTCGAGCAGGCCGGTGATGACCATCAGGGCGAGGAAGCGCGGCACGACCAGGTTCTTGACCGGATCGACACCGAGCACCTGCAGGGCGTCGAGCTCCTCACGGATCTTGCGGGCACCGAGGTCGGCGGTGATCGCAGTTCCGGCAACACCGGCGACGACGACCGCGGTGACCAGCGGCCCGATCCAGCGGATCGCGGTCAGTACGAAGAAGCCCCCCAGTCGGTCGAGCGCACCGAACAGCGAGAGCACGCCGGCGGCCTGCAGGCCCGGGGCGCCGAGGCAGAGGGCGAAGGTCGAGATCAGCAGCGGAAACCAGGAGAGCTTGAGGACGAAGAGGAACTGGCCGACCAGCTCCTCGCCGTAGGGATAGGGAGGCCGAATCGCGGAGACGATCGTCTTCGCGGTGAGAATCATCATCTCCCCCACCTGCTCGAAAGCAGACTTCGCTGGCATGAAGGCGCGCGTCAAGACTTTGCCCGCCACCAGCTCGTCGCCCTGCCAAGCGGGCCCCCGCCCGATCGCGCCGGTCCTGCGCCCTCCTCCTCGTCGAGCAGCGCCTGGCGGCGGGCGCGAGCCTCGCCGACCTGCTTGGCTCGAAGCTCGGCCGCCCGCTGTGCTTCAGAGAGCTGGCCGATCAAGGTGTCGCGGGTCTGCTCCAGCTCCTCGACGCCGGCAATGTGAGCCTCGGAGGAGGGCCAGGCAGTTGGCATGTCGGCCGGCACGTCGCGAGTGTATGCGGCGAGCTCGACCTCAAGTCGGGCGATCTGTCGGCGCAGCTCGTGGCGCACCTCGATCGCCTCGCTCTCTTCGGTGAGATCGGGCAGGCCCGCACCGGCCGTCGTCGCGGATTCCTCGTCCTCGCCCAGGCTCGCGCAGGCGGCCGCGACGACGATCAGGTCGGCCGGATCGAGCCCCGCATCGCGCACCCGCCGCAGAGCTTCGCCGGCGATCTCCTCCAGCTCGGGCGCCGCTGCGATGCGGTCGGCGACGAAGGTGCCCTGGCCCTGCCTGCTGACCACCAGACCAGCGTCCTCGAGCCCGGCGTAGACCGTCCGCACCGTGTTGACGTTGACCCCGGCCCACTCGGCGAGGCGGCGGAAGCTCGGCAGCCGTTCGCCCGCCGCGAGCCGACCGGTGGCGATCAGCGCCCGCAGGCGCCAGGAGAGTTGAACGCCGACCGGCAGCTCGGCGGCCGGGTCGGTGGAGAAAGGGGTCGCCTCGCGATCTACGGTGCGCTGTGCCATCGCTGCGACACAGTATCGCAAAGATTGTCCTAGCAAACTAGGACAGCATTCAGAGCCCGGCCAACCGCGCAGCCAGATCCTCCCTGGCCATCCCGCCCTCGCGCAAGACCGCCCACTCGCCACTCTCCTCGAAGGCAGCCAGGTCTATGACTGTAGAGGGAAGGCCGGCGAGCGTGCCGGCATCGATCGCGATATCGACCGCGGAGAGGATTGTGGGCGGGACGTCGGCAAAGCTGGCCGGAGGGGGCTCACCGCTGCGATTGGCGGAGGTCTGGAAGATCGGGCACATGGCGCCGGAGAGGGGACCACCGATCAGGCGCACGCCGAGCCGCTCGCGATCCTCGCGGCAGGCAAGCGGATAGCGCTGCCGGGGGTTGGCGACGACAAGCGTCACCGGGCCCGGGAGCAACGCGCCGATCGCCGTTCGGGTGCGGGCACCGAGGTCCTCGATCAGCTCACGCATCGCCAGCGGCGAGAAGTAGAGCACGGCGGACGGCTTGCCGTCGTCGCGCCCCTTGATCCGGTGGATGCGCTCGATCGCGGCCGCGTTGAGCGGATCGCAGGCGAGGCCGTAGAGACCGTCGGCGGGAAAGACGGCGACCCCGCCGGCGGCGATGCAGACCTCCAGGGCTGCCCGCACCCGCTCGGGCCCGTCGCGCTCGATCGAGGCGATCACGGTCACCTCGCAACCCCCTGACGGCCGATCACGACGCGCTCGATCCCGGCCAGGTCCCCGCGCGTCTCGATCGAGTCGAATCTGGCCTCGACCATCAGCGCCCCCACGGCCTCCGCCTGCCCCGCTCCAACCTCCAAAGCCACCGTCCCAGGCGTTGCGTTCGCCCTTTGTCGGACCAGGCTCGACAAAAGACGAACGCGATCGACGAGCAGAGCGCGAAACGCGTCGAGGCCGTCGGGACCGGCCAGCAACGCCTCGCGCGGCTCCCACTCAGTCACCTCCGGCTCGAGGCCGGCCCACTCGGCCTCGCTCACGTAAGGGAGGTTGGCGACGACGAGGTCGAACGCGCCCTCAGCCGGCAGCGCTGCCTCGACGAACTCGACCCGCGCCGCCAGGCCGAGCCGCTCGGCGTTGGCGCGAGCCACTTCGAGCGCGGCTGGAGAGGTGTCAGTCGCGACAACCTCGCACTCGGGCAGCTCGGCCGCGATCGCCAGCGCGATCGCGCCGGAGCCGGTACCGACATCGAGCACACGGCGAGGTTGCAGCTCCAGCGCCAGCTCGACCAGCAGCTCCGTCTCCGGCCGCGGGATCAGCACCCGCGGGTCGACGGCAAGCTCGATGTGCCGGAAGCCGCGGCGCCCGAGGATGTAGGCGACCGGCTCGCGCCGCAGCCGCCGCCGCACCATCTCGCCAAAGCGCCGCGCCGCCGGCGGCGGGATCCCGGTCTCCGGACTTACCGCCAGATCCGTTCGATCCCGTCCTATTGCCTCAGCCAGCATCACTTCCGCATCCAGGCGGGGATCTTCGATTCCGGCGGCCCGCAGGGCATCCGTCGCGGCATCCAATGCCTGTCTTATGGAACTGGCGTGTGTGGTCAAGCAGATCTAGGACACAGGGAGCGTGGCGTGCTCTGCACGCGAGCGACCGAGGACGCTGATATGCGCCGGCCACACACGTCAGCCTACGGCGGCAGCCTCAAGCCTCTGCCGCTTCTCCTCTGCTGCCAGCGCCTCGGTGAACTCGGCGAGGTCCCCGCCGAGCACGCCGTCGAGGTTGTGCGAGGTGTGCTTAATGCGGTGGTCGGTGACCCGGCCCTGGGGAAAGTTGTAGGTGCGCACCTTCTCGGAGCGCTCGCCGCTGCCGACCTGCGCCTTGCGCTCAGAGGCGATCTTGGCCTGCTGTTCGGCCAGCTCACGCTCGTAGAGGCGCGCCCTCAGTACCCGCATCGCCCGGTCCTTGTTTTGCAGCTGGGACTTCTCGTCCTGCATCGAGACGACGATCCCGGTCGGTTTGTGGGTGATCCGCACCGCCGAGTCGGTCGTGTTGACCGACTGCCCGCCCGGCCCCGAGGAGCGGTAGACGTCGATCTGGAGATCGTTCGCGTCGACCTTGACCTCGACCTCCTCGGCCTCGGGCAGCACCGCCACCGTCGCCGTCGAGGTGTGGATGCGGCCCTGCGACTCGGTCTCCGGCACGCGCTGCACGCGGTGCGTGCCGCCCTCGTACTTGAAGACCGAGTAGGCGCCCTCGCCCTTGATCGCGAAGGTCACCTCCTTGAAGCCACCGACCTCGGCCGTCGACTGCGAGAGCGCCTCGGTCGCGAAGCCGCGCTCCTCGGCGTAGCGGCTGAGCATCTTGTAGAGGTCGCCGGCGAAGAGCGCCGCCTCGTCCCCCCCGGTCCCACCCCTGATCTCGACCAGGACGTTCTTGTCATCGTTGGGGTCGCGCTCGACCATCGCCAGGCGAATCTCCTCTTCGAGCCCCTCGAGTTGCTTGGGCGCCTCATCGACGAGCTTGCGCAGCTCGTCGTCGTCGTCCTCGGCGAGCAGCTCTCGCGCCCCCTCGAGATCGTCCTTCAGCGTCCGGTACCGCACCGCCAGGGCCTGCGCGGGCTGTAGCTCGCGGTACTCGCGGCCGACCGCCGCGTAGCGCTCGCGGTCGCCGATCACGGCCGGATCGGCCATCTGCGACTCGAGCTCCAAGAAGCGCGCCTCAATCTGTTCGACCAGTGAATCGATCACGCCTCAGGCGACGATCTCAATCTGCTGCCCGGCCGCGGCCTGCTCCGGCGACTCCTCTTCGAGCACCCTCTCCAGGGCGGCGATCGCCACGGCGAGCTGCTCTTCGTCCGGTTCGCGCGTGGTCAGGTTCTGCAGCATCAGGCCCGGCCACATCACCGCCCGCACCCAGCGCTTGCGGCGGTTCTTGCCGGCCCACTTGATCACCTCGTAGGAGAGGCCGGCGATCAGCGGGATGCCGAGGATGCGCGAGGCAAGCAGCCAGTACCAGGCGGGCAGCCCGATCGGGGCGAAGACGAAGATCGCCAGCACCATCACGATCATCAGGAAGCTGGTCCCGCAGCGGGGATGCAGGCGCGAGTAAAGCTTGGCGCGGGCCGGGGTCAGTTCGTCTTCGGCCTCGTAACAGGAGATCGTCTTGTGCTCGGCGCCGTGATACTCGAAGACGCGGCGCAGGTCGGGCAGGCGGCTGATCACGACGATGTAGCCGATGAAGATCGCCGTGCGCAGCACACCCTCGACCAGCCAGAAGAGCAGCGAGGAGCCGAGCTGGTCCTTGATCAGGCTGGTCAGACCGACCGGGATGACGAAGAAGAGGCCAACGGCAAGCGCCATCGAGAGCGCGATCGTCAGCCCCCAAACCCAGCCGCCGATTTCTTCCTTCTCGCCCTTCTCGTCCTCCTCGAGCTGGGCGTTGGCAGAGATCCCCAGCGCTTTGAAGCCGATCTTCAGCGACTCGCCGAGGGCGACGACGCCGCGCAGGACGGGCAGGCGCCAGAGCCTGTGGCGCTGCGCCCAGGGCTTGATCGGCTCGGAGCTGATCTCGATCTCGCCCTCGGGACTGCGCACCGCCACCGCCCAGACCGAGATGCCGCGCATCATCACGCCCTCTAGAACGGCCTGGCCACCAACCGGCGCGTCGCGCTTGGCGACCAGAGCGCCGTCGGGCATGCGCAGCGGGTCCGCGCCGTTGCTGGACGCGGCCGCCTCGGATCGCGGCGAGCCCACCTCTGGGCTCACGGCTTACCTACCGGCCTTGGCGTGCTTCGCAGCGCGGCGCTGGAAGCGCTCGACGCGGCCGCCCGTGTCGACGAGCTTCTGCTTGCCGGTATAGAAGGGGTGGCACTCCGAGCAGAGCTCGACGTGGAGATCGGACTCGGTCGCGCGGGTGTAGAACTGGTTCCCGCACGAGCAGTGCACGTTGGCCAGCGTGTACTCGGGGTGTATTCCGGCTTTCATCGCTATCCAGTCTAGATGACGCGCGCATTTTGCCCTTTCAGGGGTTGGGAATTTGCCGCGAAGTGCCGATAGCTCGATCAGTGGAAGCCACCGAGACGATCCCGGCAAGACCGAGAGGCACCCGCCTGCTGCGCCTCGCCCTCGCGGTTCTGCTGCTCGGCGGCACGATCGCCGTCGCGCTCCACAACTGGCTCGGCCTCGGCGCTGGCCTTCACGTCGCGATCGACGAACCCCTCTACGACGCCGTAGTGCTCGGCGCCGGCATCGCCTGCCTGGTCCGGGCCTCCGACTACCGCCGCGAGCGTGCGGCCTGGGTCCTGCTTGGGCTCGCGATCCTCTTCTGGGGCGCCGGCGAGGTCTACTGGACCGCCTTCATCGACGGCAACCCGAACGCTCCGTACCCCTCCGTCGGCGACGCTCTCTACCTCGCTTTCTACCCGCTGGCCTACGCCGGCCTGGCAATGCTGGTCCGCGCCCGCGCCCATGAGATCAACTGGCGGCTCTGGATGGACGGGGCGATCGCGGCGCTGGGCACCGCCGCGCTGGGCGCCGCCTTCGTCTTCGACTTCGTCGCCGAGAAGGCAACCGGCACGCCGGCGGAAGTGGTGACCACGCTCGCCTACCCGCTGGGAGACATCGCCATGGTCTCGATGGTGATCGGGGTGATCGCGCTGACCGGCTGGCGGCCAGGGCGCACCTGGGGGCTGCTCCTCGCCGGCCTCTCGGCCCTGGTCATCGCCGATATCGCCTTCACGCTGCAATCGACCGATGCAACCCTGCCCGGCGGCGACTGGATCGACCCGATCTACCTGATCGCCGCCGTCTGCCTTGGTGCGGCTGTCTGGCAGCCCGCTGAGGCAGCCGAGATCACCTCGCCGCGGCACGGCGATCGTCGTCGTGAGATCGTCGTCCCGGCGGTCTTCGCCGGGGTGATGATCGGGCTCTTCGCGATGCAGTACTTCAGCGCGACCAGCGGCCTCTCAACCGTGCTCTGGGCAGCGACGATGACCGCGGTGATCGTCCGCCTAGCGATGAGCGACAAAGAGAACAAGGACCTGCTCGAGCAGGTCCGTACCGACCCGCTGACCGGACTCAGTAACCGTGGCCGCATGCAGGTCGACCTAGAAGAGGAGTGCCAGCGAGCTACTGACGAGCACCCAGCGATGCTCTTCCTCTTCGATCTCAACGGCTTCAAGCGCTACAACGACACCTTCGGGCACCCGGCTGGCGACGAGCTCCTCACCCGGCTGGGCAGTTCCCTGCGCGCGGCGGTCGGCGAGGACGGGGTCCCCTACCGGATCGGCGGCGACGAGTTCTGCCTCTTGCTGACCTGCGATGAGGAGCGATTCGAGGCGGTCTTGGCCAAGGCCGCGAAGGCCCTGACGGCGAACGAGAGGGGTGTCGAGGTGGGCGCCTCCTGGGGCGGCGTGATGATCCCGCGCGAGGCTGGCGATCCGTCTTCGGCCCTGCAACTCGCCGACGTGCGGATGTACGCGCAGAAGGAGTCCCGCCGAGTTGCTCCCAGCGATACGGCCGACCTGCTCCCTCTCCCCTCCCCGCAGGCCTAAGAGGACTACGCGGACCGGGAGGGCTGGCCGCCGGCGCTGAGCGCGGCGAGCAACGAGTCGAGGGTGCGGCCGACTTCGCTGCGCATCGTCTCGGGGTCCTCCGCTCGGGCGACGAGCATCGCCGCCTCGTCGAGGGCGCCCATCAAAACGTGGGCGAGCGGGCGCACCGGCTGCGGTTCGATCGCCCCGGCGTCGATCGCGGCCTGCAGGCTCGCCTCGATCAGACCGAGCCCATGCTTGGCGCCGATCTCGCGCCAGCGGTCCCAACCGAGCACCGAGGGCCCGTCGAGCAGGGCGATCTGCTGCGCCTCGGGCTCCGTGCAGGCCCGCAGGAACATCTCGGCGCCGGCCCGCATCGCCTCCAGCGGTGACTCGGCGTTGGCGGCGAGCGCACCGGCGGCGATCCGCTCGGCGAGCTCGATCTCGACCTGCTCGTAAACCGCGGCGAAGAGCTCGCGCTTGCCGTCGAAGTGGTGGTAGAGCGCCCCCCGGGTAACACCCGCGGTCCGGACGATTTCCTCGGTGCCGATCCCGGCATAGCCGTGCTCGGCGAAGAGCATGCGAGCCGCCTCGAGCAAGGCGCCGCGGGTCGACTCCGAGCGCTCGGCCTGTGTCCGTTTGACATTCATACTGTCTGTATGTAGATTACCGCCCGCGTCGGCCGGAAACAACCGCCCAAGGAGAGTGCAATGAGTCCTTCAGACCAGCGCCACGAGATCGACCTGCCCGCAGGCCGCGTCCGCTACCGCGAAGCCGGCGAGGGCAAGCCGGTCGTCTTCGTCCACGGCTACCTGGTCGACGGCCGGCTCTGGGACGGCGTCGTCGACGGCCTCTCCGATCGTTGCCGCTGCATCGCCCCCGACTGGCCGATCGGCTCGCAGCAGATCGCGATGAAGCCCGACGCCGACCTCTCGCCGTACGGGATCGCCGCGATCATCGCCAGCTTTCTCGAGGCGCTCGACCTCGAGGACGTGACGATCGTTGGCAACGACTCCGGCGGGGCGATGTCGCAGGTGCTGGCCACCCGCCACCCGGAGCGGATCGGCCGCCTCGTGCTGACCAACTGCGACACCCACGAGAACTTCCCCCCGGGGCCGTTCAAGGCGATGGCTCAGCTCGCCAAGTTGCCCGGCGCGATGTCGGTGATCGCGGCGCCCTTCCGCGTCGGCCCGATCGCCCGCGCCGCCTTCAGGCCGTTTGCGAAGACACCGATCCCCGCCGAGCTGATCGCCTCCTGGATGGCGCCGGGACTGCACGACGCGGCGATCAAGCATGACGTCAAAAAGGTCACGGTCGGGATGAACAAGCGCTACACCCTGGAGGCCGCCGAGAAGCTGAAGACCTCGGAGCTGCCGATCCTGCTCACCTGGGCACCGGGCGACCGCATCTTCCCCTTCAAGTACGCCGAGCGCCTTGCCGCGGATACTCCCAACGCGCGCATCGTCCAAATTCCTGACGCAGGGACATTCGTGCCGCTCGATCAGCCGCAGCGCGTCGCCGACGAGATCGCCGCCTTCGTCGACGTGAACTGAGCGAAACGCGCAAGTTGCGCGTTCTTTTTCGCTACTTGCACGTTTTTCGTCCGACTGAGGGGCGATTGTTCCTCAACGCCCCCTACAGGACGGAGAACCATGGCCAAGGAGATCTTCGACCAGGAACGGCCCAGGAGCACGATGGCGCAGCGCCTCGACGAGGCCTTCGCCGGCTGCGAGCAGTGGACCCTCGCGCCGCCCTCTCAGCGGCGCAGCGAGACGGTTTTCAGCCCGCGGCTTTCGAGCTCCGCGAGGATGAGCGGCAGCGCTGCCGCCGTGCGCACCCAGGAGCCGCGCGCGCTGTAGTAGTCGGCATCGTGGAGGAGAACGATGTCGCCGGCCCGGACGCCGGAGCTCGAGCGACGCGCGATCGACTCGGCCGTGGCACGCCGGTCCCAGTCCCTCCCCCACCGCGACCAGAGCACAGGTCGCCAGCCGCGGCTGCGCACGGCGCGTAGCGTCGCGGCGCTGAAGATGCCGTAAGGAGGCCGGTAGTCGGCGATCGCCTGCCCGCTTGCCTCCTCGATGACCGCCCGGGCGCGCTCGGCGTCATCGAGGAACTGGCGCACGCCGAGTCGCAGCAGGTTGCGGTGGCGGTAACAGTGCAGCTCGACCCGGTGACCGGCGGCGACGATTTCCGCCGCTAGCGCTGGGCGCCGCACCACCTGCTCGCCGGCGAGAAAGAAGGTGGCGGTGGCGCCGTGCTCCCGCAGTGCCTCCAGCACAGCGGGAGTTCCCTGCGGGTGAGGGCCGTCGTCAAAGGTGAGCGCCACCCCCTCAGCCCCCTCCTGACGCAGCTGGATCCGCAACGCCAACCCGATCCCCGGAGCCACGGGCGCCAAGGCTGGGCCGGCGTGCAGCACCGCGGCGGCGGAAGCACCGGCGCCGAGCAGCGCTCCGATCAATTGCCTTCGTGAGCTGCCGAGGCAGGCTGAGTGGGCGCCGCGGGTTGCAGCGAAGCGGCAGGGGCTGCCTGCGGCGTCGGCGTATCGCTTTCCCTGCCGATGTGAATGCGGCCCTCCAGCGGCTTGGCGATCACCCGGTAGGGCGTCTCACGGTTGATCACCGCGAGCATCAGCACGATCGCGACGAGGGCGAGGCTGACCGCAGTCGCAACTCGCTCCATGCGCAGGCGCCAGACCGGCTGGGGGCGCACCCGCGGCCGTACGGAGAGCGTCCGCGAAGCGATCGAAGGCAGCGAGGCAAAAGAGGAATCGGGCGAGCGCCGCTCTCGCGTCACGTGGCGAAGCACCGACTCCAGCTCGTGCTCCGAGCGTGCCACCTCGGCAAGGCCGAAGCGCTCGAAGGCGGCGTTGTTGGCACGCAGGTGGCCGGCCGAGAAGCCGTAGGACACCACCGGGCAACCGCGGATGTGGGCCTCAAGGACAGTCAGGCCGGCGGTCGAGTGGATCATCACGTCGGCGGCGGCCATCCAGTCGCTCATCTGCTCGGTGAAGCCGAGGATACGGACGCGATCGTTGTCGGCAAAGCGTTGCTCGAGCTTCTCGCGGGCAATCTCGTTACGCCCGGTGATGCAGGCGACGGTCGTCTCGTCGCCGCTGAGCGCTGACTCGATCGCGCCCTCGAGGTCGCCGACACCCCAGCCACCGCCGGAGACGAGGACGAGGCGAGCGTGAACGGGGACACCGAGGGCCTTGCGCGCATCGGCACGGGTGCGTGGCATCAGGAAGTCGCGCGAGATTGGCGGCCGGGTCCACTCGACGCTGCCGGGCCCGGCCAGCTTCTCGACTTCCTCGATCGACTCTGGATGGGTGACGAAGTGCATGTCGACGCCGGGGTGGGCCCAGTAGCGCAGGCCGGCCAGATCGGTGATCGCCGACTGCACCGGGATCAGCAGGCGGCGGTTCTCGCGCAGCATGCCGAGCACCGCGGTCACCCCGGGGTAGGTCGAAATGACGACGTCGGGATGGTGCTTCTCGATCAGCTTCATCAGCCCACCAGCACCGAAGGCGTAGTTGAGGTGGTGAGCGAGCCAGCGGGTCGGCGCGAACTTGGTGATCAGCCAGTACTGGACGTCGAACAGCCAGGGCATCCAGCGAAAGGTCACCTTTGAGCCACCACGGATGACCCAGGAGAGCAGGCGGCCCATCGCCTCGAGGCCGTTGGCGATCTCGACCTCGGCACCGGGGACCTCTGCTTCGACGTCGGCTTTGATGATTCGCGCGGGCAGATCGTGGCCCTCGCCGATGTCGGCGCTGAGGACGAGGACGCGGGGATCGCGCTCCTCGAAGCGAGAGGCCCCGGCCAGCAGGGCACCAGCCGCGTGTTCGTTGCCGTTCAGCGAAGGCTGCTTGCCGGGGATGGGGTCCGGGGGCCGGATGCTGCTGCGCACCCATTCGACGTACTTACGGACGCCTTCCTTGAAGCTCGTCTCGGCCTTCCAGCCGAGCTCCTCGAGCGCCCGTTCGTTGGAGATCGCCTTGCCCGGGAAGTCGCCCGGACGCGGCGGCGTGTGGACGATCTCGCAGTTATCGGTGTTTTCCTGCACGCGCTCGGCGATTTCGAGGATCGTCACAACCTCGTCGCCGGAGAGGTTGTAGGTGCGCCCGGCAGCCTCGGGGGCAAGCGCCGCGACGATCCCGTCGGCGAGATCCTCGACGTAGATGAAGCTGCGGGTCGTGCTGCCGTCGCCGGCGATCGTCAGCGCTTTGCCTTCGAAGGCGAGGTCGGTGAACTTGGCGACCACGCCGGCGGCGCGGGCGCGGGGTCCGTAGGGGATGCCGAAGCGCAGGATGGTGCTCTCGAGGTCGTAGAGCTCGGCGTAGCCGGCGCAGTAGGTCTCGCCGGCCAACTTGGTCGCGGTGTAGAGGTGGCGCGGCGCCGGGATCGGCGTTTCCTCGTCGACGTCCTGCTCGACGCAGTCGCTATAGACCCAGGTGGTCGAGCCGTAGACGACGCGGCCGACCTCTGCCCGGCAGGCGGCCTCGAGGACGTTGAGGGTGCCACGGGTGTTGACCTCCTCGGCCAGCACCGGATCGGCGAGGACGTGGCCGACGTCGGCGACGGCGGCGAGGTGGATCACGGCGTCGCAGTCGCGCATCGCCAGGTCGAGGTTGGCCGGGTCCGTGATGCTGCCGGTGAAGGTCTCTACTTCGAGCGGCGAGTGGTACGCGGAGGCGCTGAGATCGAAGATTCGCGGCGTGATGCCGCGCTCAAGCAGGCGATCGACCACGTGAGAGCCGATGAAGCCGCCTCCGCCTGTGACCAGGACCCTCATGTGGCGCTGTCCTCGCCAAGCGCAACCGCACGGCTCTCCGGCCGATAGTAGAGCGGCACACACCAGTGGTTCTCGGCCACCCAGTCGGTGTTCGGCAGCTCGTCGGAACGGCCCATGATGCGATGGCACGGCTCCTCGTAAACCCGGCCGGTCGACTTCTCGATCGGGTCGAAGACGATGTACTTGTAGAGGCCGGAGGTCATCCCCTCCGGCAGCTCGAGCCGCGACGGGTGCAACGGGTCGAGATGGTCACCGGCGTACTCGTTCTTCCAGGCGACGATCTCCTCCATGCGATCCGCCTGGACGAGGCCGAGCGCGGCGGTGAACTCGCTCATCCGGAAGTTGAGCCCGTCGACCTCGTGCTCGAACTTGCCGTAATTGCGGAACTTGCGGGCGAACTCGATCAGCTCGGGGTTGGCGGAGACGAGGACGCCTCCCTCACCGGTCGAGACCGTCTTGGTCGCGTAGAACGAGTAGACGCCGGCGTCGCCGAAGCCGCCCCCTTTGCCGCCGTTCCATTTGGCCCCGTGAGCGTGAGCGCAGTCCTCGAGCAGGAAGATCCCGTTCTCCCGGCAGTAAGCAGCGATCCGCTCGGAGTCGAAGGCGAGATGGCCGCCGATGTGGACGAGGATCGCCGCCTTCGGCCTGTGCCGCTCGGCCTTCGCCTCGAAGTCCTCGAAGGACATACAGAGGTCGCTGCGGTTGCAGTCGACGAACTCGACCTCGGCGCCGGCCTTGATCGCCGCCAGCGGCGTCGCCATGAAGGTGTTGGACGGACAGAGGACAGTCTCGCCGCGCACCCCGGCGAACTCGAGCGCGGCCAGCGCCCCGCCAGCCCAGCTCGAGAGCCCGACGCTCGGCAACCCGTTCCACTCGGCCCAGCGCTGCTCAAAGGCAGCAAGCATCTGCCCCTCCGACCACTGCTCGGAATCGAGAACCTCGCCCCAGAGCTCAAAGAGCCTGGCACGATCACGGTGGTCGAACCCGATGGCGAACTTATCGGCGACCGCGACTGGGGAGTCACTGGAGGGCAAAGGCGCCGCCAGGCTACCAGCGAGAGCAGAGGTCAGGTCTGCTCTCGGGACTTTTCAATAACGGCGCCAACCACACTCGAACCCGCAAGCAAAACGGTTCCGCCAACCGCCACCGCCATCGAGGCGACCAGGGCAACGCCACCGAGCGGGGTCGCGCCCCACGACTCGCCGAAGATCAGCGGTGCCAATAGCACCGGCACCAGGATCTGCACCGCGAACATCGTCGGCGCCACGTGTGTGGCCGGCCGATTTTGCAGGGCACTCATCTCACTCAGCAGTGCCAGTCCCTCCGATGCGACCGCAGTGGCAAGCCAGGCGACGGCGACCAGCAGTGCCCCGGCGGCGAGCTCGTCGGTGAGCAGCTTGCTGGCGATCGCGGTCCAGGCGTAGCCGCAGCCAGCGCTGACCACTGCCAGCGTGGCGATTCCGGCGCCGCTTCCGACTTTGACCCCACTAGAGGGGGGTAAATGTCGGAAGCGTGTCCGAAGCGCATAGGGAGCGGCTATCGGGATGGCGACAAGGCCAAGTGCCAGCGCGATCGCCCCCGCATCGGCATGGTCGGTCGTCCGCTCGGGCGCCGCCAGGGCGACTCCTGTGACCCCAAGCACGATCGCCGCCACCGCGGTCCACTCCCGAGAACCGGGCGTCTCCCCCAGCTTCTTGGCCCCCAGCCAGAGCAGCAGAATCAGTCCACTCGCCAAGCAAGGCTGCACCACAGTCAACGGCGCCAGCAGCAGCGCCCCGATCTCCAACGGCCATCCCAACAGCCCCAGCCCCGTAGCCCCCAGCCAACGCCGGTTCCTGACCAGCTCCCCGATGAGAGAGGGCCGCAGCGAATGCTCCCCCGGCACCCCTCGCACCTCCAGCGCCTGCAACGCGATCGAGGTGTTGTAGAGCAGCGAGGCCCCAACCGCCGCGACTATCCCGAGCGCCAGCACCGCGCGAGGTTAGCCGCCCAGGCAGGCCTATTTTCCGCTGTGCCCCTTTTTCTTCGCCCCGCTGGGAATCAAGGTCGATTTCAGCGTCAACACCTTCTTGCCGAGTGCGTCCACGACTCGGACCCTGATAACCAGCTGGCCCTTGCCGGCATCTTCCAGGGCGACAAGGCATTTGCCGTAGACCTTGATCCCGAGCCTGGCGCGCTTCCCGGGGCGGAGCTTTTTGGCAAGCCTCGTCCTCACCTGACGGCATGACGTCCCGTCGGCCTTCAACCTCGCCGAGAGAACCTTGAGGGTGCAGGGCGTGCCACCGCAGGTGATCGTCCCGATCTTCGCCCTGCCTTTTTTGTTGAGCCTAATCTTGCCTTTTCTTGCCTTTGCCTTGGCGCGGACCGGCGGTGATGGCGGGGGAGGCAGCGGCTGCCAACTCGGGGCATACCCATCGGCGGCGATCCGGGTGAAACCGGAACCGTCGAGAGCCATGGTGAAGAGGCCAGTTTCGTCCTTCCACATCGCGCCATAGACCGCCCGGCGGAGCACAATCCGGGTGCCGTCTGGAGAGAAGGCTGGGGAGTTGACGTAGCCGCCGGAGCCTTGCGGGGGACCGGGCACGGGGAGGAGCTGCACAACTCCTCCCCCGACGCCCACCAGCCCGATGTCTTCATACCCGTGGCTGAAGACGATCTTCGAGCCGTCGGGTGAAAAGTCGGGTGCGCGATCAGACTGGCCCGTCGTTACGCGCCGTGGAGAGGCCCCCGCCCCATCGATGACGAAGATCGACGATCCGCCCTGGCTGCCTCGCGAAAAGGCGATCTTTCCGTCACTCGAGTAGGTCGGCTTGGTGTCCCTGAGATCGCCCACCAGCGGTGTCAGCGTGCCCGCCGGAGCGCCGGTCGAGGAGCTGATCGAGATCAGATGCGACCCGCATGCATTGCAGTTGTATTCATAGTTGAAGTAGGCATCCGGATTGCCGAAGCCGAGGCATGTCTGTTCATCGAGGGCTTCGACAGCGCAAATGTTTCTGTTGAGGCGTCGTCCGCTGGCTTCGGCTACGACCAGCTGCGAGCCATTGGGAGAAAACGATGGGTGATCGAAGGTCTGCCATTCATCGACGAAGGATTGAATCCTGACGATCGGGACGATTTTGCCGGAGTGAGGATCGACGTAGTCCTCCTCCCATTCGGTTCGGGATGACTGCGAACTGCTCCCAACCAGCAGCTGCCTGAGCCCGGAGCCGGTCGCGCTCATCACGGCGACGCCGCTTTCCCTGTCGAAGGCGATCTGACTGCCATCGGGCGAGTAAGACGGGGCTGAAACGCCAGCACCCGAGGTCAACAACGCCGGAGAGCCGCCGTCGGCGTTTGCGGACCAGATCGAAGCGCTCGAATAGGAATATGAGTCGCCAGAGGCATAGGCGATCTTGCCGTTTGCGCCGGGGAAGGCGGCATCGCCGCGGTCGCTCATCGAGACCGCCAGCGCGGCAAATCCGCACAGCCCGGCCAGGGCCACGCTGGCGAATATTGCTCGACGACGTCGCGCCGGACGAAACCCGATGCCCATGTCCAGCACCTAGTGCTTGGACTTCTTCTTATCGTGCTTCTTGGGCGCCGGGGACGACTTCAACGTCGGTTTGAACGTCAGGACCTTTTTGCCAAGCCCTTCGGTAACAGCAACCTTGACGGTCAAGGCTCCCTTTCCAGCCTGTTGCAGGGCGGCCAGCGCCTTACCGGTGACAGTCACCTTCACCACGCCCTTTTTGCCCGGCGCAAGCTTTTTCGGCACTTTGACCTTGACCGAATAAGCCTTGCCGGCATTCTTCGCCTTCTTGCTGGCGGTCGATGCTTTTCCGTCGCCGTGTTTTTTGCCGGTCGACTTGGGCTCGTCGACTTTCAGCAGCGCCGAGAGCACCTTGAGCTTGCAGGGAGAGCTGCCGCAGACGATCGTGCCGATCACGGCTTGATACTTCTTGTTGAGCTTGACCGCGCCCTTCTTGGCCTTGCCACTGGCCGGCGTCGGCGGCGGTGGAGGCGCGACCGACTGCCAATCCGGGCCATACGCTTCGTTGACGATCTTGGTCAGGCCAGTGCCGTCGACACCCATCGTGTAGAGGCCGCTGTCGATCTTGCCCGAGGAGCCGAAAGCGCCGCGTTCGAACACGATCCTCGATCCATCGGGCGAGAAGGCGGGGGACGAGACATAGCTGTTGGTCGTTCCGGGCGGCAGGGGAAGGGCGGAGAGAAGCGTGACCGGCCCCCCGCCGGCGCCGACCAGACCGAACTCCCGGCTTCCATGCTCGAAGACGATCCGCGATCCGTCAGGGGAGAAGTCCGGAGAGCGGTCATTGGGACCGGAGGTAACCGGGACCGCAGCCGCGCCGGGGGAGCTGACGACGAGGATTTTCGAGCTCGGCCCGGACCAGCGGGAAAAGGCGAGCGCGCCGTTGGCGGCATAGGTTGGCCCGTAGTCTTCGTTGGTCGAAGAAGGCGGTGTTACCTCGCCGGTGACGGCGCCTGTGGTTGAGCTGATCGTGATGATGTGAGAGCTGCACCCCGCGCAATTCGATTCGTAGTTGAAGTACGAGCCTTCGGTCGATCCATAGCTGCTGATGCATTCAGGATCGTCAAGCGCTTCGACGGCGCAGATGCTCTTGCTCGTGTACGTCCCCTTGCTCTCCGACACAGCCAGCTGTGAGCCGTCCGGTGAAAAGGCTGGGCTGTTCGTCCTCTGCCAAGTTTCCGTGTAGGTCTGGATCCTGACGAAGGGGATGACGTCAGTGGAACGGGGGTCGTCGTAGTTTTCTTCCCATTCCGTGTTGCTCGAGCTCGAGCCACTGCTGACCGTCAGTCGAGTCAGCCCAGAGCCGTCTGAATTCATCACATAGACGCCGTCTTCCCGTCCGAAGGCAATCCTGCCGCCATCGGCCGAGTAGGACGGGCCGTAGTCGCTGCTGCCTGTGGTGAGTTGGGTCGGCGAGCTGCCATCGGCGTTGGCGGACCAAATCGAAGTAACGTAAGCGGTGCCGGAAGAGTAGGTGACCTTGCCGTTGAGGCCCGGGAATGCGGCGTCGCCACTGTCACTCGCCGAGACGATCAGCGCCACGAACCCGAACAGCGCCCCGGCGCTCATCAAAACCGCGAACCGCGCGCCAAAACGACCAAAAAACCCAGTACCTTCCCCCATCTTCCAGCCTTTCATGTGACATTCCGATTCGCCGTCAGCAAGGCCGAAGGCACGCGAATAGACCCCTAATTCCTGTTTACAGGGTCAGTTTTATATCAACTGACACGGCGATCGTCTTCGCAACTGCTCACTATGCTCGCGGGCCGATGACCGAGTGTCGGTTATAGCCAAGCAATGGACATCGTCGAATACTTGACCGGCCTCGCGCTCGTCGGCGTCATCGCCGGCGGATTCTGGTTGAGCGCGCGAAGGCTGCGCGCCTGGCTGATGCCCGAATGGACTGGGGCCCCCGCCGTCCTCGCTGGAATCGTTCTGGCCGTTTCCATTGCTGTGTTCACTGCCGAGGTTCTTGGCCTCATCGGCCTGCTCAACGCCGCGGCTCTGGCAATCGTGGCGGTCGCCAGCGGCCTGGGCCTAGGCCGCTGGCGACGGGAGTCAGCGGGCGGCGGGACCACACCCCCACTCCCCGTCTCCAGCGGAGGCCTCCTCGCTTCCTCGATCGCGATCGGAGCGGCGCTACTTACCGCCGTCCACTGGGCCGGACCGGTCCTGAAGAGCCTCGACGTCGGCATCTACCGCCAAGACAGCCTCTGGTACCACCTGCCGTTCGCCGCTTGGTTCGCGCAGACCGGCTCGGTTGGCAGCCTGCTCTTCACCGACCCCTTGAAGTTGGCCGTTTGGTACTACCCGCTCAACTCCGAGCTACTGCACACGATCGGCATGGTTGCGCTCGGCAACGACCTGCTCTCACCGTTGCTCAACTTCGGCTGGATGGGCATCGCGCTGCTGGCCGCTTGGTGCGTTGGGCGTCCACTCGGCCTCGCTGCCGTCACCCTGCTCGGCGCCGTTCTCGTCATCGACTCCGACATGATGCTGGTCCAGGCCGGCAACGCGCCAAGCGACATCATGGGCCTCGCCTGCCTGCTCGCCTCAGTGGCGATCTTGGCCAACAGCTGGGCCGCGGGAAGCCCCGCCAGCCTCGCTACGCGCGAAACAAAGGGACTGAGGATCGAGGCCGGACCGCTTGCCGTCGCGGCGCTGGCGGCTGGTCTCGCAATCGGCGCCAAGGTGACGATGCTGGTCCCCGTGGCCGTGATCACGGTCGGGATCCTCTGGATCGAGCGGGATAGAGCTCTCCGTCGTGCTGGAATCTGGCTTGGCGGCCTGCTCGCCACCGGTGGCTTCTGGTATCTGCGCAACCTGATTCATTCCGGCAATCCCCTGCCCTGGATCAATCTTGGGCCGCTACCGGGCCCCGACCAGGAGGAGCTCTACCCACGGCCGGCGCACTCGATAGCCGAGTACGTCGCCAACCAGCATGTCTGGGACAAGTTCTTCCTCCCCGGCCTCGCCGAGACCCTCGGGCCGCTGTGGTTCGTCGTCCTCTTTGCAGCCCTCGCCGGAATCGTGCTCGGCCTGCGCCGCCGCCACAGTCCGCCGATCCGCATCCTCGCGCTTGCCGGAGCGGCGATCCTGATCGCTCACGTCTTCAACCCGATCTCGGCCTCAGGCCTGGACGAAGGGCCCTACGGGTTCGCCTCCAACCTGCGATACGCCGCCCCCGGGATGGTGATCGGGCTAATCCTCCTACCGCTCTGCGAGTCGCGCCTGATCACGCGTCGGGTGCTGCTTCCCGTCTACGCGCTGGTGGTGGCAGTGACAGCGGTGGCCTCGACCGAATGGGTCCAGCCCCAGCTGGTCGCGGCGCTCGCGATCGGGGCAGGCGCGGTCCTCGTCCCGGTGTGGCTGTTGCGCGCCCCGGAGACTTGGCACCGCCGCCTGGTCCCGCTCACGGTGATTGCCATTGCCGTCGCCGCCGGCTATGCACAGCAGCGCCAGTACTTCGAAGACCGATACCGGGTCGACGTGGCGCCCCCACTGGATAACCCCGGGTTCCGCGCCACCCCACAGTGGAAGCTGATTCAGTCATGGGCTCGCGAACAGCACGGCCTGCGAATCGGGATCGTCGGCACGCCGGCCGCCTACGGCCAGTACGTCCTTTACGGCGAAGATCTCTCCAACGAAGTCCGCTACCTGGGTGAGCCCCAGCCCGCCGGTGGCCTTACCCCGATCGCCAGCTGCCGTCGCTGGCGGGAACTGATCAACGCCGGCCGCTTCGATGCGATCTTGACCACCCCCGAGGATCCCGGCTCGCCGCTGATTCCGCCCCAGGTCGGCTGGACGGCTGCGGACGGCACTGCAAGGACAGCCCTACGCGCCCTCCCCGCCGGCCTCTTCTGGCTGACCGGCCCGCTGGATCCCAGCCGCTGCGCCTACGCTCGCTCCCTCCCGGCGGGCGCGGTGGGTGGGCTGCACCTGCCCCCAGGCCAACTGGCTCCCGGCCGGCTGCCACCGCAATTCGGCGGCGGCCCCCCGGGGCAGTAACCGCCGCTCAGGTCTCCTGATACAGCGGGCCGTCTCCCCCCTCGGGGAGTGTCAAGCGACCGCCCTTGGCGGTGATCGCGCCGCACTGCACGCAGTTGGAGGCGGTGACGTGGACGTCGACCGCCGTGGCGCCGTTCTCGAGCTGCTCGTCAGGGATCTCGTAGACCTGGGCGGGGCACATCGAGACCCAGGTCTGGGCGATCTCGCGCGGCACCCTGGTCTGGATGCGGACGTGGTTGGGCGCGTCATCGCGGGTCGCGTTGCCGGAGAGGAAGACTGAGTCGAGCTTGGCGAAGGTCAGCTCGTTGTCGGGCTTGACGTACATCTCGCTCGCCTTGCCGAGCTCCACCTCGATCTCGGAGTCGTGCTCCTGAGACCAGTGGCCGCCGGGGAAGTTGCCTTTGGTGACGGTCATCGCCGAGGCGATCGCGCCACCCATGAAGAAACCTTTTGAGAAGGGCTGGCGCATGTTGCGCGATTCGTAGAGGTCCTTCTCGATCTCCGAGTTGTGGATCTTCTCGTCGTAGGCCTCGAAATTGACCGAGTCCTGCTTGAGCGACTCGACGATCGTCTCCGCCGCGTACATGCCAGCGTGCATCGCGTAGTGGACGCCCTTCAGGGTCGGGATGTTGACCATGCTGGCCGCGTCGCCAGCGACGACCATGCCCGGCACGGCGAGGCGCTTGGGCATCGCGAAGTAGCCGCCCGAGGGAATCGTCTTCGCCCCCCAGGCGACCCGCTTGCCGCCCTCGAGCAGGTCCTTGATGAAGGGGTGGGTCTTGATCAGCTGCAGGGCGTCGTGGCAGCTGAAGGTGGCGTCGGTGTAGTCGAGGCCAACGACGAGACCGATGCAGATCTTGTCCTCGCCCATCGGGTAGATGAAGGTGCCGCCGAACTCGTTGTACTTCGGCGACTTGCGCAGCGGCCAGCCCATCGTGTGGATGACGCGATCGAGCGGCTTGGCGACCTCCCAGACCTCCTTGACCCCGAGCTCCCAGCGCATCGGGTCGGCGCCGTGCATGTCGAAGTAATCGTAGGCGGCGTAGCTGAGGTGGCCGACGGTGCCCTCGGCGAGAACCGTCGCTTTGGCGACCACGTCCGAGCCGGGCTCGAAGTTGGCCAGCTCCTCACCGTCCCTGCCACGACCACGGTCGCCGGAGCGGATGCCCTTGACCACCCGGTCCTCGACGAGCAGCTTGGTCGCGGCGGTCTCGGAGAGAATGTAGACGCCGGCTTCCTCGGCTTTGTCGGAGAGGAAGCGGGCCAACTTGGAGACCGAGGTGACGTAGTTGCCGTGATTACGGAAGCCGGGCGGGGGCGGCTTCATCGGGATCGCCCGCTTCGGCGTCAGCACGTAGACCGCGTCCTTGGTGACCTCCTGGTAGACCGGCCACTCCTCCTTGGGCAGGTCGGGGAAGAGCTCTTCCATCGCCGAGGGCTTCATGTTCGCCCCGGAGAGCAGGTGAGCGCCGGCGACCTTGCCCTTCTCGATAACGGCAACCGGAACTTCGCCGAGCTTCTCGGTCAGCTCCGGCTCGTTCTCGAGCAACTGCATGATCTTGTTGGCGCAGGCGAGCCCGGCGGGCCCACCTCCGACGATCGCGATGCCGACCTCAATGCGCTCGTCCTCGGCGTCGGTCGGCGGGCCGATCACGTCGGCCGCGTCGAACGGCGGCGGGAACTCGCTGGGTGCTACTGCCGGCATCGCGCTCTCCTTTGTACAGACGACCGAGCTTGCGCTCAGCCGCCCTTCTTCGCCTTGATCGCCTCGGTCAGCTTGGGGACGATCTTGTGCAGATCGCCGACCACGCCGAGGTCCGAGAACTCGAAGATCGGCGCGTTCTGGTCCTTGTTGATCG
>Ga0164241_10001549_pt1 | contig 27826 bp, 24 predicted proteins | sample OricomyardsoilBY_FD_108780 | JGI IMG/M metagenome (GOLD analysis project Ga0164241, IMG submission 108780) | Backyard soil microbial communities from Emeryville, California, USA - Original compost - Back yard soil (BY) | ecosystem: Environmental > Terrestrial > Soil > Unclassified | place: USA... | reverse complement strand
GCGGCGCCGGCGGCGGCTCGCTCTTCACGCGCGGCGCCGGCGGCGGCTCGCTCTTCACGCGCGGCGCCGGCGGCGGCTCGCTCTTCACGCGCGGCGGCGGCTCGCTCTTCGCGCGCGGCGCCGGGACGCCGACCGGCGGCGTGGGCTCGTCGACGTCGCTCGGCTTCGCCGCGCGTTCGGCGCGCATGGACGCAGCCGGCGGGCTCGAAGGATCTCCGAAGAGCACCGGTACGGCGACCGCCGGCGGCTCTTCGCGTGTCGGTTCATCCTCCATCCCACTCGGGGGTCCCTGACCGGGCAACGTCGCGGGTGCAGGCGGCGGCACGCGTTGCGCAGGCATGGTCGCCGGCGGAGGATCGCTCTTCACCTCTGGCGCGTCGGACGCAGCGCCAGCAGGAGCCTGCGTCGGAGCAGGTCGCGGCGGAGGCAGGCTCTTCGTCGTCGCGGGCGCGCTCATCGACGGCGGAGGAGAAGGCTCGGCCGGGACAGGCGGCTGGCTCTGCTCGACGAGGGGATGCGAGCCGCTCGCCGAGAGCGAAGCCGGCCGCGCGGTCGCTTGCGTCGGAGGTGGGACACTCTTCGGCTCTGCCGGATGAGAGCCCGTCGTCGACAACGCCGCCAACGCCGACACCGAGGGCGGCGGCGTCACGTATGCCGGCGGGGGGATGCTCTTGCGTTCGCTCGGAACCGCCGGAGCCACGAGCGCGCCGGGCGGGATGCTCTTTCGGTCCGACCGCGCCTCACCCGCTGGCGCGGCGCGCGGCACGAGCGTCGGCTTGCGCGTCGGGGGCGGCGGCTTGTGCGCGTCGCCCGGGTGCGTCGGCGAGCTCGGTGCACGTGCGGCGTCGACGGACTCCGGTGTCACCGCGAGCATCGTTCCGCTCAGCGTCGACGTGCGCTTCGGCGGCGGAGGCGGCTTCTTCTTCAGGGTCGCCTCGAGCGCCGGTGCCGACGTGAGGACGTCGCTGTCGTCGTTCGTCACCTCGACGCGGTGCCCCTGCGTGCGCGGCGCCGGCTCGCTCGGTGGGAGCTCGTCGGACCACGGATCGAGGATCGGCTGACGCGCTTTCTTGGCCTTCGAGCCCGTCGGTGTCGGCGTCACTGCTCCGACGTCGGGTGGCCCTGCGATGGACGAAGGCGGCGGCGAGTGCGCATCGATCGGATCCGAATCGCGCATCGTCTGCTCCGCATGCGCTTGCGGCGGATGCACCGGCGGCTCCACGACGGGAGCGACGCGGGTCTCTGCCGGCGGCGCGCCGCCGGATGCAGGCGGCGCGGAGATGTCGCCGTCCGCCCTTCGGGCGGAGATGTCGCCGTCCGCCCTTCGGGCGGAGATCGACACCGGAGATGCGCTCACGTGAGGCGTGGCTACCGAAGCCGGGGGCGCCGGGAACGACGGTGCCACCGACACCTGCGTCGAGGACAACGGGTGCGGAGCACTCGTTGGTCTGGGCGTCGAGGTGGGCCCGGAGGCACCGGGCTTCAACGCGGCGAACGCGCCGGTAGATCGACTCGTCACACGCGGCGCCTGCGAAACCGGAGGCGGCGCCTCGATCACTGGTCGCGCGGCCTCGGTGGTGTCCTCGTCGGCGAGGAGCTCCGACGCCGCATCGGGATCGAGCGTCTCCGGATCGTCGATGTCGACCTTCCTCGGAGGAGGGGGCTTGGGCGGCGCGATGGACGCCGGTGGGCGAGCCGCAAACGCGGGCGGCGCCTGGGTCGGGAAGCTCACCAGAGCTGGCGGCGGCGGAACGGCGGGCGTGGTCCCCGGCGGCGTGAGCAATTGCTCGAGCTCGGCGGCTCGCTTGGCCAGCTCGACCGCGCGCGAATCGTCGCCACCGTCGCTCGCGGCTTCGGCAGCACGTCGAATCCAGACGAGCGCCTCCATACGCTCGCCGCGCCCCCAGAGCGCCGCGGCGGTTTGAAGCCCCCACACGACGTCTTCAACGTCCTGCGGCTTCGTATCGGGCAGGAGCGAGAGCTCGTCCCCCATGAGATCGACTCAAACTCCTATCACAGCCCAAGCGACATCTCGCAAATGTCGCCACTCATCGCTCGCAACGCCGACGATCGCGCCGCGGGACGGATGTTCACCAGGTCGAGAAATCATCGACCGACGTAGGTCGGAATCTTCGCCGACCGACCTTCGATCGTTTCGTCGTGTGTAGCGACTCGCCCCGCCGCCGACGCTCGCCTCAGCCGACAGAGTCGCGCGTCACGAGCGGGACGGTCTCGTCTTCGTCGTCGATGGTTCGATCGTCTGCGAAGGCTCGGTTGTCGAACACGCCCGATACCGGCTCGAGCATCGCGCATCGCCGCGCTTGCTCACGCACCTCGGGGATGCCGACAGTCGATGGACCCTCCCCCGGCATGCGCCGCGCGAGGAAGCCGATCAGCGTGAGGCCCGCGCGACGCGCATCCTCTGGCAACTGACATTCGGCGAGCAAGCTCGAGAGCTCTGCGATGAGCCGCGTTCGATTGCACTCGTCACGCATTCAAGGCGCCCTATGAAGCAAAGAGGCCACGGGGACAAGGGTGAACGCGAACGCGCTCACATGCAAATTCATGCGACACGAAACGCTCAAGAAGATCCAGCGCGATGGGTTCGCGGATTGCCGGAGAAGATTTTTTCGTCGTGCATGCGCGTTTCACGGCGGCGCGATGCTTGCTTCGTCCGAGCCGCGCGGCCCTTCTCACGAGCCTCAAATGGGTTCGACGAGGACTTCTCGATCCTTTGCGCCATTCGCGGGGCCGACCAATCCGCGCCGCTCCATCGTCTCGACGATCTTCGCCGCGCGGTTGTAACCGATGCCCAACTTTCGCTGCAGCCACGACGTCGAACAGCGTCGCGTCTCGGCGACGATGCGGACAGCCTGGTCGTACATCGAGTCCGTCTCTGCGTCGTCCTCGTCGGCGACCTGACCGTCTTCGTCACGTGGCTTGAGGATGTTCTCGTCGTACTCCGGCTTGCCTTGCAGCCGCAGGAAGTCGGTCACCTTCTGCGTCTCCTCTTCGGAGATGAACGGACACTGCACGCGACGCGTGTCGTTCGTCCCGTTCATCTTCACGAGCATGTCGCCGCGCCCGAGCAAGTGCTCAGCGCCCTGCTCGTCGAGGATCGTTCGGCTGTCGACCTTCTGCGAGACGCGGAAGGCGACGCGCGTCGGGAAGTTCGCTTTGATCATGCCGGTGATGACGTCGACGCTCGGACGCTGCGTCGCGAGGATGACGTGCATGCCTGCGGCGCGAGCCTTCTGCGCCAAGCGAGCGACGCTCGACTCGACGTCCTTGCCCTGCTGCATCATCAGATCGGCGAACTCATCGATGACGATCAGGATGTACGGGAGCTTCTTCGGCGGCTCGACGTCCGTGCCGTCCTTCGCCGGATCGACCTCGGTCTCGGTGCCGTCGGCCTGGATGGCTTGAACCTTCGTGGGGATCGGTTTCGGCGCCTTGGCCTCGCCGCGGATCACCTTCTCCATGAAGACATTGAACGTGCTGATGTTCTTCGTGCCGGCGTTCGCGAACATCTGATAGCGCCGCTCCATCTCGTCGACGGCCCATCGAAGCGCGTTCGACGCCTGCTTCATGTCGGTGACGACCGGAAGCAGCATGTGCGGGATGCCGTCGTATGGCGCGAGCTCGACGACCTTCGGATCGATCATCAAGAGGCGCAGCTCGTCGGGCGTCTTGCGATAGAGCAAGCTGACGAGGACGACGTTCAGGCCGACGCTCTTGCCAGCTCCCGTCGCGCCCGCGACGATCACGTGGGGCATCGACGCGAGGTCCGCGAAGTACGGCGCGCCGACGATGTCGCGTCCCATCACGCACGGAAGCGGCGCCTTCATCTCGAGGAACCGTCGATCTTCGACGAGCTCTTTCATGTTGACCGGCGAGCGCTTCGCGTTCGGGATCTCGAAGCCGATGCGATTTTTGCCGGGGATTGGCGCGATGATGCGCACCTTGCGAGACAGTCCGAGCGCGAGATCGTCGGCGAGGCTCGCGACCTTCGAGACCTTCGTCCCCGCGGCGGGCGACACCTCGAACGTCGTCACGGTCGGGCCGGGATGGATCTCTTCGACGCGACCGCTGACGCCGTAGTCCGAGAGCGTCTTCTCGAGCATCGCGGCGGTCTCTTTGAGCTGATCCTCGTGGATCTCGATCGCGCCGCCTTCGGGTGGGTCGAGGAACTCGACCAGCGGCAGCCGGAAGCCGTCGCCGATCGCCGGCACGACCTTCACGTCGCCCTTTTCGACCGTGCGTGCAGCCGAGGTGTCGACGATCTTGATCTCCTCTTCCTTCGGTTTTTTCAGCTTCGCCTTCGAAGGCGTGTTTTCGGAGACGACCTTCAAGGGGGCGATCGGGGATGGCGTCGGGACGTCTGCGGCCGCGACGGTAGCCGCGCGACCACGCTTCTTCGCGGACGTCGCCTTTGGCGAAGGCGTCGGCGCATCGAGCCCCGCTCCCGACGGAGTCGGCTCGGGCTCTTCGGCGGCCGGGATCTCGGCGACGCGCGGGCGGCGCGCGAGCGGGGCCGGCTCGGGCTCCGGGTCGAGCTCGTCTCGCAGCGCAGCGTCCTCGTCGTCATCGTCCGACAGCGCCGCGATGATGGCGTCCGCGCTCTCCTCGACGATCGCGGGGGGCTTCCGCTCTTCAGCGATGCGCTTGGCTTCGATCGCGCGCGCCTCGACCCACGCCGACGCGAGAGCTCGCACGCCCGTCGCGCCCTGGGCGCTCGCAGCCCGCGACAGCTCCATGAAGCGCTTCACCGACTCGATGAACGAGAATGACGCGCGCCCCACGAGGACGAGCGCGATGATCGTGAGACCGATGATGAACGAGCCGACGGCGCTGAAGAGAGATCGCAGGATCTCGCCGACCAGCTCCCCCACGGCGCCGCCGACAGGCATCGCGCCGAACGCCTGCGCCGTGGGAAGCGCGACGTGGACGAGGGAGGCGCCGACGGTCGCGACGACCACGTCGCCGCCGATGCGACTGATCCATGCCGCGAGCCCACGAGGACGATCTTCTGCGTCCGACACGAGCGGGATCGCGACGAGAGCGAGCTCGATCGGGATGAGCCACGCCACGACACCCACACCCGTCACGACGATCTCGGCGAACGCCGCACCTACGGGTCCGACCCAGTCAGCTCCGTGGAGCGCGACCTCGTTCGGGTCTGCGCGAAACGTCGCGAGCGCGAGCATCGAATAGAGGGCCGCCGCAAAAAGCAGCACCGCGGACGCTTCCCGGGCGAACGTCGAGCCAATGCGTCGTAGGCTCGACGGCGTCGGCGCGTCCTGAGCGGCAGCACGCGCGGCCCTTGTCCCACCTCGGGCAGGCTCGGGCCTCTCAGAGAAGAACGGGAGCTTCATCGCTAGGAGGAAGCTCGCTCTTATTGAACGGGGGCGAAGCGGGCCAACTTCAGTCGCTACAGAATCCGATCGGACGCCGCTCAGCGACGAGACCCACTGCGTAGCTGATCAGTTCCATCCCGATTCGCACGGGCACCCGCGCGCGATCGAAAACAATTCACCTGAAAATTCTTGGGGACAGCGGCGAGCCGGAAGTACCATGGCGCCTCCCCGAACGAAGATATCGAATGCGGAAACTTGGGACCTCTGGGTGGCACAGAGCTCGACTGCCGGCTGCCTCGGCTTCGCTCGCGCTCCTGATGCTTGCAGTTGGCACGTCCGCCTGTCGCGTGGGCGAAGACGACGTTCACCGCTGGGAGTCGACCGAGCACGGCCCGGACAAGCTCGTCGCGGTAGTAAAGGCGCCGAAGTACGACAACGGGCTTCGTGTCGAAGCGACGCTGTCGCTCATACGGATGAAGCCTCGCGGCGGCCGTCAGGTCGGTGTCGCTCGCCTGGTCGAGGCGCTCGCGGAGATCACTCCCGAGCAACGCAACCCCATCCTGGCGAACCTCGTCCCCGCGATCATCACCGAGCTGAAGAAGCCGGCGCCGGCGGCGCAGGCCGGGCAGCCCGCCCCGCCCGACCCGTCCTTCGCCTTCAAGGACGCCGCCTACGCGATCCTCACCTACGACAAGCCGGTCCTCCTCACCGACGACGGCCTCAAAGGACAGCTGAAGCAGGCCCTCATCGAGTGGGCGCTCGCCGACTTCGAGCGGCGCCTCGAGAATCGCACCCAGACCTCGGGCATGGAGCAGCTGCTCCGCTATCTCGGGCCGGACTCGGTCGTCGGGTTGCCGAAGCTCATGACGCGCGACTCGCGCAACCTCGACAAGATGGCGGGGCTGGTCGCCGACATCGGCGACGACAAGACCAAAGAGGCGGCGAGCGCCGCGCTCGTCGAGGTCGCGAAGTACGACATCTCGGACGAGTGGGTGAAGGTGAAGACCCCTCAGCTCGAGGCCGCCAACAAGGCGAGCGCCATCACGACCACCGCGGACGGCTTCAAGGCGCAGCTCAGCTCTTATCAAGACGAAGAGCTGCTTCGCGCGCTCGGCTCGCTCAAGCGTGTCGGCGGGCGGCCCGCGGTCGATTTCTGCCTCGACCTCGCCTCCGACACGAAAGCGCCCGCCAACCGCCGCATCGCGGCCCTCGCGGCCCTCGAGCTTCGCCTCGACTCGAAGAACGAGAGCGACGTGAAGCGCATCTTCGACATCGCGATGAGTGACGCGCCCCCAGAGGTGCTCGACGTCGCGTTCGTCCGCATCGGAGAGATGCCGCGCAAGGACGTCGTCGGAAAGCTCTACGACGCCTTCAAGACCGACAAATGGAAGGTCCGTCGCCTCGCCGCGAAGATCGTCCTTCGCATGAGCGAGGTCAAAGACATGGACGAGTTCATGTCGAAGCTCCCCGAGAAGGACGCGAAGGGCTTCGCGATGGGCGAGGCGATCACCTACGGCGCGAGCTTCGCCGACCTCAAGGGCGGCGACGTCCAGGCAGAGGTGAAGAAGTTCCTCGTCGACACGACCGCCCCCGCGGCGCGCACGACCGCCGTCAGTTACTACCTCGTGAACGGAAAGCCGGGCGACATCGAGCTGCTCAAGCCGTACGAGAACGACAAGTCGCCGGTCCCCGTTTGCGAGACCGACGATGAATGCAAATGGGCCTGCTACGTGCCGAAGGATCCGGCAAAGCCCGATGACAAGGAACTGAAGCCGGTGAAGACGTTCGGCGACTACATTCAAATGTGCGTCGAACCTTCGATCATCGACCGGGCCGAGCAGGCAAAGAAGGCTGCTGCCGCAACTCCACCGAAGGGCACCGAGGGCGAGAAGAAGTGAAGGCTGACCATGAGCGCTGATCCGAACAAGAAGAGCGCGCGCACTTTCCAGTGTCGCGATGTCTTGTGGGAGACGTTCGAGCAAATGGCTCGCGAGCTCGAGTGCTCCATCGACTACCTCATCAACGAGTCGATGAAGCAGTACGCGCGTCAGCGTAGCTACAGCCCGAGCCCGGGCCCGAGGACGCCGTTCCCTGGTCCCGCGTTTACGCCGCCGCCTCCTGGCCCCGGCCCCGGCGGAATGCCGGGCATGCCTGGGATGCCGGGGCCGCCCGGAATGCCGGGCTCCGGAATGCAGCCTCCTGGCATGCCTCCGATGCAGGGTCAGATGGGCGGGCCGCCTCCGCCGCCTCCCGGCTACGGCGGGCAGCAAGGGTACGGCCAACAGCCCCAATACGGTCAGCAGCAGCAGGGCGGGTCGCGCATGCCGCCGCCTCCTGGAATGCCGCAACAACCTCCCGGGCCTCCACCGATCCCTGGCGCACCGCAGAGCCCCAAGCGCGGAAGTCTTCCGCCGCCTCCTCCCGCGCCGGGGCGACCGCCGGGTGCGCCGCCCAGCATGCGAGCGCCGGTTCCGCCGCCGCCTCCTCCTCCCGGGCCACAGACGCGAAAACCCCCGAGCATCCCGCCGCCGCCTCCTCCCGGTGGGGGCTACGGTCAGCAACCGCAGCAGCAGGGCTACGGCTATGGGCAGCAACCTCAGGGCCCGCCGCCTGGCTTCCCGCCTCCGCCTCCGCCCGCGGGTGGTGGCTACGGACAGCAACAACAGCAGTCTGGCTACGGCGCCCCCCCGCCGCCGCCCCCTGCGGCGCAGCCCGGCGGCTCGCAGCTCTCGATCATCTACAGCGGCCAACGCTGCGTGGTGAACAAGGACCGCTTCATCATCGGCCGCGGCAAGCAGTCGAGCGACATGACCATCAAGGATCCGAACGTCTCGCGACAGCACGCGATGATCGAGTACCTGAACGGTCAGTACTACATGGTCGACATGGGCTCGACGAACGGCGTCGAGTACAACGGCCAACGCATCGCGCGGAAGGCGATCGCAGAGGGCGACCTCTTCCGCATCTGCGACCACGAGCTGCGCTGCTCGTATCGGTGAGCCAGCTCTGTAATTCGTCACGACAACCCCGGAGAACGGCGTGACCCCGTCGTTGCCCGACCGCCGGTCGGGAAAGGCCGCGATGTCGCGCCGCCCGAGCGAGATCCTCTCGCTGGCGGCGCTCGTCGCGGCCTCCTTCTTCGTCGCGGCGACGGCACGCGGCGACGCGGCGGGCCCGTGGCTCGAAGAAGGCGACGAGATCAATCGCGTCGCGACCGCCGTCCGCATCATCAAGTCGGACGAGTACATCTACGACGGGCCGTCCTCGTCGGCGCAGCGTCGCGGCAGCGCGGCTCGTGAAGCGAGGCTGCCCTTCTTTGGGTCCAGAACCGGTCCGGGTTGCCGATCGAAGTGGTACTCGGTCGGGCCGTCGGCCTGGGTCTGCGGCGACTCGGTCGAGCTCACGCGCGGCAAGCCCGTCCCGGCGGATGCGCGCACGTTCGAGCCGTCGAGTGACGGCCTCCCCTATCGCTACTACTTCGTCGGACCGAGCGGCTCGGCGGGCTACAAGAGGCTCGTCGAGGCGGACATCGCAGAGCCGAGCTTCAACCTCGAGCCCGGGTTCGCCGTCGCGATCTCCGAAGAGCGCGTCGTCGAGGGTCACCGCTACGGCCTCACGGGCAACCAGCTCTGGGTGCCGATGCGCGATCTCGGCGCGACGCGATCGATCGCGTTCCAGGGCTCGGACGTCCCCGACGGCACGACCGACACGATGCCGCTCGCGTGGGTCACCACGCAATCGGCGCGCATCTTCGCGGCGCCGTCCAGCGCGCGCGCCACGGGCGAATCGCTCGTCGAGTTCACGAAGGTCGACGCGTTCGAACAGGCGGGTCAGTTCGAGAAGTTCACGCGCATCGCCGACGGCAAGTGGCTCCGATCGAAGGACATCGCCCGTCCGACGATCGCAGCGCCTCCCGACGACGTCGATCTCGACGCTGGCGAGCGATGGATCGACGTCGAGCTCGCGACGCAGACGCTCATCGCGTACGAGGGGCGAAAGCCCGTGTTCTCGACGATCGTCTCGACGGGCAAGGGCAGGGTCGGCTCTGGAAACGAGACGCCGCGCGGCTCACACCGCATCTGGGTGAAGCTCGCCTCGACGAACATGGACAACCTCGAGGACGAGAACGCGAACCGGTACTACCGAATCGAGAACGTCCCGTACGTGCAGTTCTTCGACAAGGGTGTCGGTATTCACGGAGCGTTCTGGCATCGCGGCTTCGGCCACGTTCGCAGCCATGGCTGCGTCAACCTGGCGCCGCTCGACGCGCAGCGCCTCTACTGGTTCACCTCTCCGCGTTTGCCCGCCGGCTGGACCGCCGTGCTGCCTACCGCGCGTGAGAAGGGCTCGATCGTCCGGGTGCGCTGATGGTCGCGATCCTCTCCACGATTCGCGAGATCGATCGCCTCCGGCAGATCTCGACCGTCCTCGCGAGACACGGGTTTGCCGACGTCGTGAAGCGCATGGGGATCGCGCGCGCGAAGAAGCGGGCCGGCGCGACCGATCCGCCGCCCGCATCCGCGACCGATGCCGACGCGCTCGTCGACATCACCGAGGCTGAGAAGAACGCCGACGAGAGCGGCGCCGCGAAGAGCCCGCTCGCAGAGCGCGTGCGCCTCGTCGCGATGGATCTCGGTCCGTCGTTCGTGAAGCTCGGTCAGATCGCGTCGACGCGTCGCGACGTCCTGCCCGCAGAGTGGATCACGGAGCTGAAGAAGCTCCAGGACGAGGTCTCGCCGCTCCCGTTCGAGACGATCAAGGCCGCGGTCGAGGGCGCGCTCGGCGGTCCGCTCGAGACGTTCTACGACAGCTTCGACGAGAAGCCTCTCGCCGCCGCGTCGATCGGCCAGGTGCACCGCGCGGTGCTCAAGCACCCGGACGGCCCGCGCGACGTCGTCGTGAAGGTGCAACGCCCTGGCATCCGCTCGACCATCGCGAGCGACCTCGAGCTCTTGCACACGCTCGCGCGCCTCGTCGAGCGCAGCATCCCCGAGAGCGCGACGTACAACCCGACCGGCCTCGTCGAACAGTTCGATCGCGCGATCACCGCAGAGCTCGATTTTCTCCTCGAGGCCGAGAACGCGGGTCGTTTTCGCAAGAACTTCGAGTCGTGGAAGACGGTGCGCTACCCGCACGTCTACAAGGACGTCTCGACGCGAGAGGTCCTCACGCTCGAGCTCCTGCCGGGGAAAAAGGTCTACGACGCGATCGAGGTCGATGGTCTCTCCGGAGAGCGCATCGCGAAGAACGCCGTCGGCGTGATCATCAAGATGGTCTTCGAGGACGGCTTCTTCCACGCCGACCCGCACCCGGGGAACATCCTCATCTCGGGGACGAAAGAGGCGCCCATGATCGGCCTCATCGATCTCGGGATGGTCGGACGCCTGTCTCCGGAGATGCGCGATCGCTGCATCGATCTCATGGTCGCGGCGACTCGCAACGACTCGGTCGCCCTCGCCGACGCGCTCTACGCGATCGGCACGGCGACGCGTCGGGTCGACATGCGCGCCTATCGCGCAGAGGTCGCGGTCCTGAGCGAGAAGCACCTCGGCAAGCCGCTCAAGGAGATGGATCTCGGCGCGATGATCGGCGACCTCGTCGGGGGCGCGAAGAAGTTCGGCCTCGAGATCCCGCCGGACTTTCTCCTCGTGGGCAAGGCGCTCATGACGATCGAAGGCGTCGGGCGCGAGATCCATCCAGACCTCGACTTCTTCGAAGAGGGCAAACCCCACTTCATCGAGCTCTTGAAGAAGCGCTACTCGCCACAGCGCCTCGGCAACGAGCTCTGGCGCGGCATCGAGCGCCTCGGCACGACGACCTACGATCTGCCGCAGCTCGCCCGTGAGGTGCTCGAAGATCTACGCCTCGGGCGCATGAGCCTCACGACGACGGATCCAAAGCTGCCGCCTGCGCTCGATCGGCTGGGGCGCCGTCTGTTCTCGGGCTTCGTCGTCGCGGGGCTCGCGATCGCCGGCGCTTGGCTCGTCGCCTCGGGCGAGCGTCCGCTCGCATACGTGCTGCTCGGGCTCTCGGGCCTGACGCTGCTCGTCCACGTCGTTCGTGACGCCCTTCGCCGCTGGGGCTGAGCGCCTCGCCGGACGGGCGACCCAGCTCGCGAACACAAACAAAAGAGGGAGGCACGTCCTTGCGGACGGCCTCCCAAAGGTCACGTCGCGCCGTGAGCTCGCGTCCCCCGAAAGAGGTCGCGGCGCCCGCGGCCGAACGTCACTGCAGGTTGATCTTGCCCTGCAGGATGAAAGCGACGACGAACGCGAAGAGCACCAGCGACTCGATGAGGGCGAGGCCCAGAATCATCGGGGTCTGGATGCGCGCCGCGGCGCCGGGGTTACGCGAGATGCCCTCGAGCGCGGCGGCGGTCGCGCGGCCCTGGCCGAGCGTGCCACCGAGAGCGGCGAGACCGATCGCGAGGCCCGCAGCGATGCCGAGGAACGAGCCGGCGTCGAACTTGTTGGCGGCGGCACCGGCCTGCTGCGCAAACGCGACGGCGGGGACCAAGAGGGTCGCCGCGAACGCGGCCAACGACAACGACAGCTTGCTCTTCAACATCCGAATCAGCTCCTTTTATGAGCGCCCGTAGCGGTACGTGGGGCGCTTCCTAGTCTTGTTCGCTTCGCCTGACCAGACCTTGCGTGTCTTGGCGAAGAAGATTTTTGGTGGAAGGTCGAGATCGCGAAAGACTTTCGCGATCTCTGGCTTCGATCTCAGTGGGCGGCGTGCGCCTCTCCGTGGGCCTCGTGCTCTTGGTGCTCTGTCGAGAGGCCGATGTAGACCGTCGTCAACAAGCAGAAGACGAGCGTCTGTACGACGCACACGAGGACTCCGAGCAGCACGAACGGGATCGGGATGAACAGAGCAACCAACCCGAGAAACAATGCGCCGAGGAGATGGTCGACGGCGATGTTGACCATCAACCGGACGGCGAGCGTGATGGGCCGCACGCAGACCGACACCAGCTCGATCGCGAGGATGAGCGGCGCGAGCACGAGCATCGGCCCCATCATGTGCTTGAAGTAGCCGAGGCCGTTTGCCTGGATGCCGTAGTAGTTGAACGTGACGAAGACCACGATCGCGCAGCCGAGCGTGACGTTCAGGCTCGAGGTCGGCGAGCCGACCCCGGGGATCAGGCCGATCATGTTCGAGAAGAAGATGAACATCGCGCTGCCGCCGATGAGCGGGAAGTAACGCTTCGCGTTCTTCGCGCCCATGACGTCTTTGGCGAGGTCGTAGAAGTAGCCGATGAAGATCTCGAAGAACGTCGTCGTGTCGAGCTTGTCGCTCGGGATGACCGCGTCCTTGGAACGCGTGATCCGACTGCGCACGGCGAGCGCGATGATCGTCAAGATCACCATGTAGAGCAGCGACGTGAGCACCGGCTCCGTGGAGCGGTACGTCGGCTCTTCACCGCCGATGATGCTCGTACCCAAGTTGTGCGCGTTCGCTTTGAGCGCGGGGAACTTGTCGAGGAGATAGGTCAGCCAGTACGTGTGCTTGGGCATGCGGAGCCTGATTTGCGGGCGAAACCCGCGAGCGGCGCGCTCTTACCACACCCGCGCGGCCCCGGAAGTAGGTTTTGTCTTTCCCCTACTTCGAGCGTGTCGGATTCGAGCGTGTCGGACGAGGTCGCGCGAACAGCGTCGAGAGCGTGATGCCGATCGGCAGGGCGCCGTAGCCTGCCGCGAGCGCGAGCGCCGAGACGTCGCCTCTTCGAATCAGGATGAACATGCAGAAGAAGAGGGCGAGCAGCTTGATGCCGCCGAGCAGCACCCACGGTGCCGCGCGCCCGTTCTGCGCGAGGAACGCGCCGGCGATGCGCACGAAGAGCCAGAGGTTCGCTGTCGCGAGGACGCCCCCGATGAGCGTACCGAGCGCCGAATGGAGATCGAACGCCAGCGCCGCGACGACCGTCATGACGACCGCTGCGACCGCGACGGCGCGGATCGCGAACTCGAGCGCCGCAGGCTCTTCGGCCTCGATCACGCGCGCTTCTTCGTCGCTCTCGGCGGGCTGGGTCGCCGTATCGGCGGCGTCGGGCTCTGCGGCGGGCAGCTCGTCGGACTCTGCGTCGTGGTTCACGTCTCTTCTCCTGAGCCAGAGCCCTTGCTCGCGTCGAGGTCCACGTGGACGTCGGCCTGCTTGCGCTGCTCTTCCCGCTCGGCGCGACGCTCGTCCTCGGACATGAACGAGGGCTTCGGGTTGCCCTCCCTCTTCTCTTCGCGGTCCGCCTCGGCGCGCATGATGCGAAGAGCACGGACCAGGGCCCGGATCGCCGTCGCGATGCCGAGAAAGAAGCCGCCCCACATGATCCAGGGCGCCGTCGACAGGCGCCCGTCGAGCCAGTAGCCGAAGCCCATCGGCAAGAGGATCGACAACGCGATCTCGAGCCCCAGCGTCCCGAAGCCGCCGAGCCCACGGTAAACGGCCATCCGCTGCTTGATCAACGCGCTCCCCGTTCGAGGATGCGCGCCGCCTCCGCCTCGCGGGCGGCGACGAGATCACGCAGATGCGGCACGAGGAGTCGCGTCGCCTTGCCTCGATGACTGACGGTGTTCTTCTCGGCGTCGGAGAGCTCTGCGAAGGTCTTGTCGGAGTCGGCGACGATGAAGAGCGGGTCGTAGCCGAAGCCGCTGTCGCCACGGCCGGCGCGCGCGATGAGACCTTCGCAACGACCATCGAAATACGCTGGCTTGTCGAGGTCTGCGTACGGATCGACCACCGCGATCGAGCAGCGAAAGCGGGCGGTGCGCGCGGTCTCTTCGACCTCTTGCATCGCCGTGAGCAGCGCCGCGTTGTTCTCTGCGTCGGTCGCGCCGTCGCGCGCGAAGCGCGCAGACCGAACGCCGGGGCGACCTCCGAGCGCGTCGACCTCGAGACCAGAGTCGTCGGCGATCGCGACGAGCCCGGTCGCGGCGGCAGCGTCGCGCGCCTTGATGAACGCGTTCTCTTGGAACGTGGCGCCGTGTTCGATCGGCATGGGGTGTTGGGGTAGCACGTCGACGATGCTGAGCACCTCGACCGGGAGCGCCGAGAGGAGCGCGCGCAGCTCTTGGATCTTGCCGCGGTTGTGCGTCGCGAGGACCACGGTCATCGCGTGAGTGCTCGGCGTCGCGGGGTTTTGCGCCACGCCTTCGACCGGATCTTCCGAGCTCCCCACGTTCCCCCCGTTTCCCCGAGCTTCGCGCTACGAAGCGATCCCCAAATCCGCGAGGCGGACGCCTGCTTCCTCGAGCAGCGCGCGTTGCGTTTTGCAAAGCGTGGCCACGCCCTCGAGACCGAGATCGATCATGGCGTCGACGTCTTTGCGCGGAACCGCGGCGCCTTCCGCGGTGCCCTGAACCTCGACGATGGCGCCGCCGTGCGTCGCGACGAGGTTGAGATCGACACGCGCCTTCGAGTCCTCGGTGTAGACGAGATCGAGCGCGAGCCCGTCGTCCAGGTGGCCGACGCTGATCGCCGCGACCTGATCGCGGAGGACCGGCGTCGTGAGGGCGCCGGACTTTTGGAGCTTGGCGAGGGCGAGCGCGAGCGCGACGAAGCCGCCCGTGATCGACGCCGTCCGCGTGCCGCCGTCGGCCTCGAGGACGTCGCAATCGACGACGATGCTGCGCTCGCCGAGCTTGTCGAGATCGATGGCTGCGCGGAGCGCGCGCCCCACGAGCCGCTGAATTTCCTGCGTGCGGCCGCTCGGCGCCTTCCCGCGGCCGTCGCGTGACTCGCGTCGCTCCGGCCCCGACCGCGGATGCATCTGGTATTCCGCCGTCAACCAACCGCGGCCTTTGCCGGCCATCCAAGCGGGAACGGTCGCGTCGATAGACGCCGTACACAACACCGCGGTGCCGCCGGCTCGATAGAGGACCGAGCCCTCTGCGTTGCGATGGAAACCGACGATCGCCTCTACTTTGCGGAGTTCGCGGGCGGAGCGGCCGTCTCGTCGGATCATGATCGCGGCCGTGTAGCACGGACGGCGGATGTCGGGGAGCGAGGGCCGCCGCGCCTGCTTACGCGGTTCGATGTCGCTACGAAAGGTTCCGGCCACGACCGGCCAATGGTCATCGACGACCGACTCTTACCGGTGACCCGCGCGGCTTCTCTCCCTCCGACCCCGCGCGGGTCACTGGCGCTCGTTCGCTGGGCCGCCTGTGGCGATGTGCACTCCGCCCGCCGCGCTTCCCGTTCCCCGGAGTCACGTTGAGCCGCCCGAAGAAGATCCTGTTCATCTGCGCGAGCCCCGAAGAAGTCACCACGCTGCGCGCGATCGCCGACGCGCTCCCAGAAATGCGCGCCGTGTTCAGCCCCGCTTATGGCGGCCGAAAGGTCGAGTTGCTCCGCAGCCTCGGCCTGCTCGAGCGCACGCCGTTCGGATACGCGGCGGGGCGCGCAGTGCTCTCGAAAATCGGCGACCTCGGTCTTCCGTGTGAGCCTCGCGGCCTGCTCGGAGACTTCGCCATGGTCGTTCAGGGTCTCGGACGAATCTCCGGAGACAACCTTGCCGGACGCGCACTCGTGCTGGTCGAGCACCGCGGCGCGACGGCGTTGCCGCCCCCGCGCTCGCTCGCCGACCGCATTCAGGTTTGCGCGGCTTCGCCGAGCTCCGTCGCGCGGCTCGTCCAACTTGGTTGGAGCCGTTCGAACATCGAGCTCACGGGCGCCATCGATGCGCCCGCCGAGGCCGCGTATCATGCGGCATCCGCGATTGCGCGTGTCGTGCAGCGGGTGCTCGGGGCGGCCAGCCGGACCGAGTCTCGAGCGCACCTCGAGGAGACCGGCGACTCGACCGAGGCGTGACCTGGAGCGCGGCGCAAATCCGTATTCGGCTCGATGGTGAGGACAAACGGCGCGAGGGCCGCGCAACCGTGCGCGACCCTCGGCTCGATGGGGAGAGCCCCGTTCGACTCAGAACGCTTGCGACACCGCCGCGATCCCCGACGCCGCGTTGTTCGCGCCTGCGCCTGCATCCGCGGCGTTCGGCACGGTCACGTCGAGGCCAGTCAGCGTCGGCGCCGGACCCGTGAACGCGACGACGATCGAGTGACCGCCCGCGCCGCCACCGCCACGCCCGCCCGAGCCACCGTCGCCGCCGTCAGCGCCGTGGCAGCCGGTCATCGTCGGGCAGAGGATGAACGGCTGGCAACCCTGAACCCCGCCATGTCCTTGGCCACCCGTGCCACCGGCGCCGCTCGCGCCGCCGTGGCCACCATCTCCACCGATACCCGACTTCGCGGAGCTGTCCGCAAAAGTGAGCGCGGCCCCGAGCGAGACGATCGCGATGCTCGCCCCACCGCTCATGCCGTGCGTGCCGTGCGTGCCGAGGCACCCGCCGCCGCCCCCGCCTCCGCCTTGGTAGTTCGTGCCGGAGTCCTGGGTCTGGCCGCCCCCGCCTCCGCCTCCTGCGGTTTTCCCGTCCGTCCCGTCGGTGGCGAGCAGGTTCGACCACCCCGTTGCGCTCAGCATCCCGAGCCCGGTCGCATCGGCACCATCGAGGCCTGGCGCCCCGTCCATCCCGGCCGTGCCGGTCATGCAAACCAATGCTTCTGGCTCGCCGATGCCGCCGGCTCCGCCGGGCCCCGTCGGGAGACCCGCTCCCCCGTGCCCAGTGTCGCTCCCGAAGAGAAAGAGACCGCCGACGCCACCGCCCGCGCCGCAGGTGCTCGTCCCAGGGTTGTAGGGTTGCGGGCTTCCCGCATTTCCGCCCGCTGCGCCGGCCGTGCCCGCGATGCCCGGCAGGCCCCAGCTCCCATCGCCTGCGCGAAAGTCGACGTGGGCGATGTCGACGCCGCCACCCTCGAAGAGGGCCGCGATCGAGCTGACTCCGAATTGCTCGCCGTCGACATCGGCCGATTCGATTTCGAAACCGACGAGCTGAATCGTCTCGACGCCGACGCCCTTCGTTCGGAGGGGAATGGCTCCCGAAGGCGCGGTCCAGTAGGTGCGCCCTGCGTCGTCCCAGACCCACCCCGCATCGCAGTCGATGCCACCGTACAGGTTCTTCGAGGTGTCGTCGTAGACGGCCTCGCTCAGGTTGCTCGTCTTGCAGACGTAGATGCTCTTGGACGTGTCGGCCTGGGCGAGCGCCTCTGTGATCGAGGTGTAGGGCGCGTTCATGGTGCCGTCGGAGGTGCCACCGAACGTCGAGTCGACGAAGACGCCGCAGTCGTCCCCGACGGGGAGGCCATCGACTGGCGTGCAGCTGTCGGTCGGCGCGCTGCCGCCCACGCCGCCCGAGCCGCCGGCGCCGCCCACACTCGAGGTCGTGGTCATGCCGCCCTCGCCGGCGCCGCCCGTGGACGAGGTGTCGCCGCCGCCCGTGCCGCCGCCCCCTGCAGAGGAGGACGATGGGGTCCCGCTGAAATCGTCCCCGCATGCGACGAGCCCGAGCGCCGCGAGGAGAATGAGCGCGCCGCCCGCCATGGGGTTGCGCTTCGAAGATTGATGGATGGAAATCATGTCGTTTCGCCTCGCTTCAATGCGAGCCCCGACCCTCGGAGCCCCGTTCGGGAGGCCACGCCCTGGCGCGACCTCCTACCCGGCGGTTGGAGTCGCGAGGTCGGTCCGCGAGAGGACAGAAAAGATTGGAGGCGACGTCGAAAACGTCAGCGACCGGTACCCGAAGGCCGACGCGAGCTGCGGTCGAGGGCATCGCGGATCGTCCCAAGGAGGGCTTCGGCCGAGACGGGCTTGCCGAGAAGGACCGTGGCGCCGAGCGGCGCCGGCTCGGTGCCTGCGACGCGTCCGCTCAGGAGGATCACCGGGACGGCGGGGTCGAGCTCGGTGATCCTCTGCAGCACGACACGACCCGAGACGCCGGGCATCGAGGAGTCGAGGATGACGGCGTCGATGCGGCCGAGCTCGGTCTCGAGCATCGTGATCGCCGCGAGACCATCGCCCGCTTCTTTGACGGCATAGCCCTCGAGCTCGAGGAGATCGCGCGTCGTGCGTCGAAACATCGCCTCGTCGTCGATGATCAGAATGGTCTCGTTGCCGCCAGAGGGTCGTGACGCCGGGGGGGCGTCGACACGATCGGTGAGCGGCGAGGCCAGCGGCAGCTGGATCTCGAACGTCGTCCCGAGCCCGGGCGCGCTGTCACACGTGAGCGTGCCCTGGTGCTCGAGGATGATGGCGTAGGCGCTCGCGAGACCGATCCCCGTCCCGCCGCGGTCGCCCTTCGTCGTGAAGAACGGCTCGAAGATGCGCGCCTTGACCGCTGCATCGATGCCTGGCCCGTTGTCCTTCACAGAGAGCCGAAGCCGATCGGAGCCGCCTCGCTCGACGGTCACGGAGATCTGCGGCGCGCGTGGCTTCGACTCGGCGAGCGCGTCGCGTGCATTGATCATCAGGTTCAACAGAACCTGTTCGATCTTTCCGGCGTTCGCGCGCGCGAGCGGAAGGCCCTCTCCGATACGGAGCTCGAGCGTGATGCCTCTGTCGAACGTGGTGCGGCAGATGTCGATCGTTCGGCGCACGGACTGGACCAGATCGACCGCGTCGAGGCGCGCCCCCTCTTCGTTGCGGGCGAACAGCATGAGGTCACGGACCATGTCCGCGCCGCGAATGCTCGCGTGCTTGATGTCCTCGAGTCGGCCACGAGACTCGGGTGGCGCCGTTCGCAGGCAAATCTCGACGCTCGGCAGGATGATCGCCAGGATGTTGTTGAAGTTGTGCGCGATGCCCGCCGTCAGCTGACCGATCGCGTCCATCTTCTGCGCCTGGCGCAGCTGCTCCTCGAGGACCTTGCGCGCGGTGATGTCGAACGCGCCACCCGACCAGCGCAGCTTGCCCGACGGGCCGCGCGTGGCGGTGCCGCGGACCAGCACGTGGCCGATGGAGCCATCGGCGCGAACGACGCGGAACTCGAGATCGTCGAAGCTGCCTGCCTCACGGAAACCTGCGAACAACGCGCACACTCGCTGGCGATCGTCCTCGTGCACGCGCTTCGACACGGCGAACGACTCGGATTCCTCGCGGGGGCCGCCCATGATGCGGCACATCGCCTCGTCCCAGTGGGTGGCCCCTTCGCCGCCACTCCAGGTGCCCATCGCGGTCGCGTCGATGGCGGTCCGCAGGCGCGCCTCGCTCTGGCGGAGCTGCTCTTCGACGCGCTTGCGCCGGGTAACGTCGACGGCCGTCGTGAGGAGATGCGTGACTCGGCCGCCGCGCTTGATCGGGACGCTTCGATTTTCCCAGACATAGCCACCCGTCGAGGTCGACTCGTGGATCTGAATCACGCCCGTCTCCCAGGCGCGGTCGAGCTTCTCGCGGCAGACGTCGCGCTCGTCCTCGCGTAGGAAATCGATGACCGAGTGGCCGATGAACTCTGCGATCCGCCGTCCGGGGACGCAGCGATTCAAATAGAGAAAGCGGTGCTCTCGATCGAGGATCCCGATGACGTCGGGGAGATCGGCGAGGAGCTGACGGTCGCTCAGGAGCTCGGCGACGATCGGATCCTCGCCCTCGACCGACCGTTGCGTGCGCAGGGCGAGCTCTGACTTCAACGCTGCGAGCTCGCGCTCCAGCTCGGCGATCCTCTCGTCCGGCCCTTCCGGATTGCCCACGCCCGCCCCCTTCATCGAACGCGGCTCTGTATGGAGAGCGTCGATTCGAGGCCAACGCTACCACGGCTCCCACGTCGGCGCGCCCGGCGAGAGGCGCCGTGATCTGCGCGATCGTCCGTTTGGGAATCCGACTAGAGTTTCCCGCATGTCCGACGAAGACACGGCTCCGGCCGAAGGCGACGACGAAGAGGAAGCACCGCTCGTGGTCCTGGCGACCGTGAAGGACCTGGGCAAATGGATGCCAGATGGCATCGTGGCAGCCTATGGCGCACGCCCGGTTTGGTTCCTTCTGAAAATGGATGCCGAGCTCGTCACAGTGTTCGAGCAAATTCCAGAGGATCCGATGCCGAAAGGCAAGGTCGAGGCGATCTTGAGTGGCCTTCGCAAGTTCGCCTCCGAGCGCAACGCAGAGCTCCAGCAGCTCCTCGGCCCGACCGACGGCATCGAGCTCGGGTTTCACGTCGACGCGCCGCTCTCGCGCGTCATCGAAGCGTTCGAAGAAGACGGGTTCGACGTTGTCGAGGGCGTCGTCGTCGAAGGCGAGGTCGACTTCACCGCTCTCGAAGACGAGGACGAGGACACTGAAGCGCCGGAAGGCGCGTCGTGAGCGACTTCGATCGAGCCGAGCTCGGCGCCCCGCGAGAGCTCGTCCGCGCCGAAGAGATCGCCGCGCTACTTCGCGCGACGAAGACCGTCGCCGTCCTCGGGATCAAGACCGAGGCGCAAGCCGACCAACCCGCGTTCTACGTCCCCGCGTACGCGGCGAAGGCAGGCCTCACAGTGTTTCCGGTCCCGGTCTATTACCCAGACGTGACGTCGATCCTCGGAAGGCCCGTCACGCGAACGGTCGCCGCGATCGGAGAGGCGGTCGATCTGGTCGACGTCTTCCGGCGCCCGACCGATCTGGCCGCGCACGTGCCGGATCTCGTCGCCGCGAGGCCGCGCGCCGTGTGGTTTCAACAAGGCATCCGCAACGACGAGGTCGCCGCCGCGCTCGTCGCCGCGGGGATCTACGTCGTTCAAGATCGCTGCTTGCTCGTCGAGCTGCGCGCGCTGGGCTTGGGATCTGCGTGACGCGACGCCTCGACTCCATCGACAAGGCCGCGCTCCACGCCGCGCTGACGGCGGAGCTGGTGAAGCAGCGCGACAAGCTCGCGTCGGCGCAACGCCTCACGGCAGAGGGCGTCACGCACGAAGACGCGCGCTCGGAGGGCGACAAAGACATGCGCGCCACCGAGGCGTCGTATGTCGCGCGCGGCCAGGCGATGCGCGTCGAGTCGCTCGAGGCCGACGTCGGCAAGGTGCGCAGCTTGAAGCTCCGTGCGTTCTCGAAGGAGGCTCCGATCGGGATCTCGGCGCTCTGCCTCATCGAGACGAAGGAGGGGGAGCGGCTCGTGTTCCTGGCACCCGCGGGCGCAGGCCTGCGGATGCCGTCTCCCGCGGGAGAGGTCCACGTCGTCACGTCGTCTTCGCCGCTCGGTCGCGCGCTGGTCGGCGCCCACGAGGGCGACGCGGTGCTCTTCGAGCGCGCCGGCAAGGAAGAAGAAGCCGAGATCCTCGAGGTCGCCTGACGCGAACCCTGCGCCCCGAAGGCGACGGCGCCGCATGGCGACCGCGCGGCACTGCATGTTCGCGCCGTTGTACCTCCTGGAGCGCGCTGCTACGGTCGCGGCCCTTCAAAGGACCAAAAGCGCATGGCAACTCCGGGCAACGGGCAAACTCTTCAGGGACTTCAAATCCAGGGCGGCGCAGCGATCGTCGCGCCGATCACCGCCTTCCCGAACGGGGTGCCGCCGAACGCGCTCGTCGTGTTGCCGGTCCAAAAGCTGAGCGACGAGGTGAAGGCGAAGCTCGACGAGGGCCCGCACGCCGTCACGCAAGAGCAGCTGTGGTCCTTGCTCGGGTTCAATGGCCCGGCGGTCCAGGTTCAGGACGAGCAGGGTCGCCCCTTGATGATCGGCCTGGAAGATCTCCTCGGCGGCCTCGACAAGCACTTCAACGAGAAGCCGGACGATCTCGGTCGCGGCCGAATCTACGCGCAAGAGCTCATGAAGCACGCGCGCTTCCAGCGCGCCGAGCAGGTCCTCTCGAAGGTCGTCGCCAAGGGCGGCACCGGCGAAGACTGGCTCGCGCTCGGCATCTGCCAGCTTCAGCAGGACAAGCACGACAAGGCCGAGGGCACGCTGAAGGGCGCGCAGAACCTCCTGAAGGGCAACCCCTACCCGGCCCTCCACCTCGCCAAACTGTACAAGGCGAAGGGCGATCTCGATCAAGAGCGCCAGATGGTCGACAAGGCGCTCGAGACCGACGCCGATCTGGTCGACGCGTGGGCGTACCTCTTCACCGCGGTCAAGGACAAGGACGGCGAAGACGCCGCCGTGGCCGAGATGCAGAAGCTCGCGAACGAGAAGAAGAGCTCGCGCCCGCTCGTGGCCGTCCAGGCGTACTACGCGGGCACCGAGGCCACGCGCGAGAAGGCGATCGACATGGGCAAGAAGGCCCTCGAGATCAACCCGGACGACGTCCTCGCGCTGCTCGCGATGAGCGCCCTGTACGGACAGAAGGGCGACCTCGAGTCCGTCACCAAGCTCCTTCAGCCGCACGAAGCGAAGATGACCCGCGACGTGCGACTCGCGAACAACTACTTCGAGGCGCTCTTCCAAGCGCGCCAGATCGACAAGGTCACGAAGCTCCTGAATGCCCTGGCGCAGTCGCAGACCGCGGCCGTGAAGGACTTCGCGATCCAGCGATCGAAGCTCGTCGCGCAGTTCCTTCAGCAGCAGCAGCAACAGATCGCCGGCTTGGCCGGTGGGCCGCCTCAGAAGAAGGCCTGAAGTCGCGGCCCGACGAGGGTCGACGATCCCGAAGACAGCGGCGAAGCGGCCTGCTCGAAAAGAGCGTGGTGGCTTCGCCGCTCGGCGATCGAGAGCCCGCTAGGGGTGTCCCTAGTTTCGGGTCGTCCTCCGACCCAGCCCTCGCTGACGCTCGCAAGTGAAGGCCGGGTCGGAGGACGACCCGAAAGCACACGTCTGGTCAGCCACCTTCGTTTCGTCGGTCCGCCCTTGCGGGCGGACTGGCTCGCGCGCACGGCGCGCCGCCTGAGAGCCGCGCGCGCCTGGGCTCGATAGGATGGCGCCATGCGAACCTCGACCCCGGCGCTCGTTCTTCTCTGCGCGAGCGCCTGTTCCTCGACCGCCCCAAGCTCGAACAGCGCCACCGGCGCGCCTCCGATTCAGACGGCGCCGCCGCATCCTGCCGCTTCATCGGCGCCTGCGTCCGCGAGCGCCGCCTCCGCGAAGGCTCCGTGCTTGGAAGACGATGAGTCCGCCTGCAACGAACGCTGCAAGGCAAGCGAGGTCGAGAGCTGCGTCCGCCTCGGGCGCCTCTACCAGTACGGAAACGCGAACGTGCAAGCCGACGTCGCGAGAGGTCGCGCCGCGTTTGCGCGCGCGTGCGACGCAGGAAGCGCCAAGGCATGCTTCTTCTTGGGCTCGAGCCTGACGCTGCCACCGAAGGACGAGGCGAACGCCAAGAGCGCAACCGACCAGGGTCACGCCGGAATGCCGAAGGCCTGCGACGCCGGAGACGCCGAGAGCTGCAGCCTCCTCGCTGACATGTACCTGACCGGAACGACCGTCCCGAAGGACTCGGCCAAGGAAGAGGCGCTTCGAGCCCAGGCGACGAAGCTCTACGGCGAGGCGTGCCATCGGGGCGACGGCACCTCGTGCACGTCCTTCGGCAGCGATCTATTGATTGCCAAACAGATGAAAGAGGGCGCCGAGGCCCTCCAGATCGGCTGCGACCTGGGAGATGCCATGAGCTGCGCCTTGCTCGGGGGTTGCTACGACGAAGGCGCCGGCGTCACCGCGGACAAGGCGAAAGCGAAAGGCCTGTTCGAAAAGGCCTGCAAGGCCGGATCCGAGGCGGCCTGTTCACGGTTGAAGTAGCGCCGCACCAAGCCGAAGCCTCACCGAACCCCATCCAAGAACGCATCCACGTCCGCGCTCTTCGCCGGCCCGCGAACGAGCAGCGACAGCGCCCTGTCGCCGTCGATCCGGAGCTTGCCGTACATGCGCGCGTCTTTGGAACAGCCGGTCTCGTAGCGGGTGAACATCAGATTGGGCAGCTCGACGCGGCCAGTCAGGCGCATCTCTTTTTGGCAAGAGACGCCGACGTGGGCGATGACGAGCTTGATGAGGGCGTTCTCGGTGAGATCTTTGGGTCGCGCGAGCTCGCGGACTTCGTAGTCGACACCATCTTTGCTGGCCTTCCAGGTGCGGGACTTGCCCTCTCCGCTGGCCCTCGCGCCCTGGGGCATGACCATCGAGACGCCCCAGGCTTCGTCGCGGAAGGTCTCCCAACCATCAGGCAGGGACGCTGACGACGCGATTTCAGTCTTCTCGCCATGCTTGCAGCGCCGCATCTGAAGAAACGGCTCGGTACAGGCGCCGGCGGCGACGTTGTTGCACGGGCTCTGCTTCGCGGTCGCCTGACAGAGGAGCGCGGCTTCGACCTCGGTCTCGCAGCCGGTCGACCGCTCCTCGCGTCCTCTGCACTCGGCCTGGCAAGTGGCCTCTTGGTAGTCGGAGCACGCCTGCGATTTCCGCTCACAGAGCTTGGCGCAGGCGTCGTGGACGCGCGTATCGGCAGGAGGCGCGGCGGACGCAGTCGCGGTGACGGAGGGCGTCGCGGACGCGATGGGCTCGGTCGTCGGTTCGACCGTCGCCGCGGTTGCAGGCGCGGTCGTCGCGGCGGCGATCGGCTGTGCGCTGCTCGGCGGCGGCGTCTGGCAGGCCAGGAGCCCGCTCATGATCGAGCCGAGCGCGACGACTTTCTGGATGCAGGGCGTGGTTCGCGACATTGCGCGCAATATACCGCAACGTCGCGTGATTCTCGCGCGACCTACGAAGCTCCTCTCGATTGGCCGTACGCTCGAATGTGCTTCGCGTCGCGCCCCTGCATGATCGCCTGGTCGTACAGCTCGATCTTCTTCGCGATGACGGCGAGCGAAGAGCGAAGCTGCTTCATCTTCGCCTCTACCTCGACGCGCTGCTCGTCCAGCAGGGCGCGGCGCGCCGTCACCGTCGAGGGGCCACGCCGCACGAGACGCGCGTACTCGAGCATCTTGCGAATGGGCATGTCGGTCGCGTGGAGCTTCTTCAAGAGCTCGACCCAGCGCACGTCGGCGTCGTCATAACGTCGATGACCGCTGCGCGCGCGCGTGACCGGGTGCACCAGGCCGATGCGCTCGTAGTAGCGGAGCGTGTGGGCGGTGATTCCGGTCTTCGCGGCGACCTCGCGAATGGTGAAACCCTCTTGTGAGCCGTTCGAAGTGGCGACCATAGTGCATTCTCACTCTCCGACCGGCGGCCGGAAACCCTCGTTGCACTCCGAACGGCGTGTGCTTTCGCGAAACGAAGCGGCTCGCTCAGCTCTGCATCTTCTTCGCGAGCGCTCGAATCTCCTCTTCCGTAGCCGACTTGGTCCCGCCGCGGGGATCGCGTGCGTTCTGCCACTCGACCATCCAACCCGGATACTCGGCGGGCAGCGCGCTCGCCTCGTCCAGGAGCTTCACGTGCTCGGGCGCCAGCTGGACGTCGACCGCCGCCAGGTTGTCGGCAAGCTGGTCGGGCTTCTTCGCTCCGATGATGATGCTCGTGACGAACGGTCGGGTGAGCTGCCACGCGAGGGCGATGCGCGCGACCGAAACGTTCGTCGCCTCGGACACCTTGCGAAGCGCGCCGAGCACGCCGGGGAGCCGATCGCGATTGACCGGGGGGAAGTCGAACTTGGCGCGACGCGCGTCCGCCGGGCCATTCTTGTCGGGATCGAACTTGCCGGAGAGGAGCCCGCCCGCGAGCGGGCTCCACGGCAAGATCGCCAGGCCCTCTGACTGGCAGAACGGCGCGATCTCTCGCTCGATGTCGCGACCTGCGATTGAGTAATAGACCTGCGCGCTCTGGAACCGAGCCAGGCCGTTTTGCTCTGCGAACGTGACGGCTTTCGACGCGAGCCACGCCGGCAGATTGCTGAAGCCGACGTAGCGCGCCTTGCCCGAGCGGACGACCTCGTCGAGAGCGCGCACGGTCTCTTCGATCGGGGTCGCAGGATCGACGCCGTGAATTTGATAGAGATCGACGTGGTCGAGCCCGAGGCGCTTCAGACTGCCGTCGATGCTCGAGAGGATGTGGCCTCGCGACAGGCCGACCTGATTGACGCCCGGACCGACACGGCCGCGAACCTTCGTCGCGACGACGACTTGCTCGCGCGGTCTGCCGAGCGACTTCAACGCGCCGCCGACGAGGCGCTCGCTCTCCCCTTCCGAGTAGACGTCCGCGGTGTCGATGAAGTTGACGCCCGCATCGAGCGACGTGCCGATCAGCGTCTCGGCGCCCTTTTGGTCGAGCTCTCCGATCGCCGTCCAGAAACCCTTCCCGCCGAAGGTCATCGCACCGAGGCAGAGCTCGGACACAAAGAGTCCCGTTTTCCCGAGTTGATTGAATCGCATCGTCGTCTCCTTCTCGCCTTGTGAGCGCGAGAACCCTACGACTTCGAGTGCGCTCGAAGTCAAGGGCAGGGCCTGAAGATTGTTGCGCGTCCTCTAAGTGCGTCGTGGCTCGCGTTGCCGACGCCGAGACGCGTCGCAATTCATGAGCGCGACGATTTCGCGCGCCTGAGGAGCACGAGACCGAACGCCGCGAGCCCTAGTGCGAGCCCCAGGTCGCCGCGAGGCGCAGGCGACACGCCGCGAATCGCGCAACCGCCGTCATCTTCGCCGTCGCCATCTCCCGACGACGCTGCGCCGCCGCCTTCGTCGCTGCCGCCTGCTCCGCCGCCGCCGCTCCCGGTCGTCTTCGGTAGATATGGCGCGAGGAACGCTGCGTACACGTCGGTCCGGCGATAGTGCGCCGGCTGGCGGCAACCGCTGAGATCGCTGTACGAGTCGACGCCGACGACGGTCTCGACGCCGTCGATCGAGATGAGCGCAGGGCCGCCCGAGTCGCCGACGCAGCTTCGATGATCGAGCTCGCCGACGGTGATCGTGTCCCCTGCGTCGATCGCCTCTAGCACGGTGTTCGCAGACTCTTTGCGCGTGTTGTAATCGTCATACTTCGTCTGGCCGTAGCCCACGATGCGCGCGGGACCGCCGACCAGATGAGGGGACAGCTCCGTCGTGAGGACCGGTATCGGCGCGATCGCGAGCGGCTCGTCGAGGAGCACGACGCCGATGTCGGCCGCGAACGGCGCGGTCGGATCGTAGTCGACGTGGGCGATGACCTCGCGCACGGAGACGAGCTGAGGCGCCAACGTCGAGACGGTCGGATAGGCGTTCGCATCGGGACCGACGAAGACGCCGAACGTGTCGCCCGCGTGCACGGCAGGATCGACGCAATGCGCGGCGGTGAGCACGACGTCGGGGGCGATCAGCGTGCCGGTGCACAGGCTGACGACGGACTGATCCTGCGGGTAGCTCGCGATGAGCACGACGGCCGGGTCGGCGTCATCCGCGGCGCCACCGATGATCGCGTCGGACGTGCGGCCCACGCCACCGTCGTCGGGAAGGCGAGCGTCGCAAGCGACCAACCCGAGCAAGAGCCCGAGCGCGCCGCGCGGCCAAACGCTGCTTCTCACGGGATCGCCGCCTTCGCGAACGCGATGTGACTGACGTTCTGGGTGTTCTCGGCGTACGTCGCGAGCGCGTTCGTCCCGTCGAGCGCGAGGCCCACGTAACCCCCGAGCCAGCTCGCGAGCGAGAGATCGATGGAGAGAGTGCCTGCCGAGCCGATCGGTGAGCGCGTCCAGCTGGTGCCGTTCGAGGATGAAGCCTGGACGAAGGTCACCGGCATGTCGACGACGCCCTCGTAATAGACAATCTCGAGCTTGCCGCTAGCGGCCAGCGCT
>Ga0164241_10001548_pt1 | contig 27832 bp, 28 predicted proteins | sample OricomyardsoilBY_FD_108780 | JGI IMG/M metagenome (GOLD analysis project Ga0164241, IMG submission 108780) | Backyard soil microbial communities from Emeryville, California, USA - Original compost - Back yard soil (BY) | ecosystem: Environmental > Terrestrial > Soil > Unclassified | place: USA... | reverse complement strand
GCCCTCCGGCAGCGGGTCCTGGCCAAGGATCGGCAGGCCGATATTGCCGCCCATCGTCGTCGGCACGCCGGCGGTCTTGAGGATATGGTGGACGAGCGCGGTGGTGGTGGACTTGCCGTTGGTGCCGGTGATGCCGACCACCTTGTGCGGCGGCAGGCTGGCGCGGGCCTGCGCGAAGAGCTCGATGTCGCCGATCACCGGCACGCCCGCCTCGCGTGCCTTCGCCGCGATCGGATGCCGGTTGAGGGGGACGCCGGGCGAGACGACCACGCCGTCGAAGCCGGCCAAGTCGATCTCCAGTGGATCGGCGAACACAACCTCGCTCGTCCCGAGCGAAGTCGAGGGGCGCTGCTCGGCGTCTGTGCCAGCGCCCCTCGACTTCGCTCGGGACGAGCGGAAGCTTTCGAGGGTGGCTTCGTTGCTGTCCCACGCCACCACCTCGGCCCCGCTCGCGACCAGCGCCGCGACCGTCGCCGCGCCCGAGCGCGCCAGCCCGAGCACCGCATATTTCTTTCCGGCGAAGGCGGAGCTCGTGATCATCGCAGCTTCAGCGTCGCCAGCCCGGCGAGCGCCAGCACGAACGCCACGATCCAGAAGCGGATCACCACCGTCGGCTCGCTCCAGCCGAGCTGCTCGAAATGGTGGTGGATCGGGGCCATCTTGAAGACGCGCTTGCCGGTGCGCTTGTAGACCAGCACCTGGATGATGACGCTCATCGCCTCGACCACGAACAGGCCGCCGATGATGCCGAGCACGATCTCGTGCCGGGTCGAGACCGCGATCGCGCCCAACGCGCCGCCCAAGGCGAGGCTGCCGGTATCGCCCATGAAGACCGCCGCCGGCGGCGCGTTGAACCACAGGAAGGCGAGCCCCGCGCCGATCATCGCCGAGCACAGGACGGTGAGCTCCCCCGCGCCGGGCACATGCGGGATGCCGAGATAGGTCGCGAACTTCACGTTTCCGACGAGGTAAGCGATGACGAGGAAGGCCAAGCTGGCGATGATCACCGGCATGGTCGCGAGCCCGTCCAGCCCGTCGGTCAGGTTCACCGCATTGCCGAACGCGACCACCACGAACGCCGCGAAGGCGACGTAGAAGATGCCGAGATCGCCCAGCGGCCCGTTGTAGAAGGGGATGTAGAGATGCGTCCCCGCCCCCCAGGTGATGATCGCGCAGCCGATCCCGGCGACGATGAACTCGAACAGCAGCCGCACCTTGCCGGACACGCCCTTGGTGCTGCGCTTCTTCACCTTGTCGTAATCGTCCAGGAACCCGATCAGCCCGAAGCCGACGGTGATGAACAGGCACGCCCAGACATATTTGTTGGTGAGGTCCATCCACAGCAGCATCGAGATCGCGACCGAGGTCAGGATCATGAGCCCGCCCATGGTCGGCGTGCCGCGCTTGGCCAGGTGGCTTTGCGGGCCGTCCTCGCGGATCGGCTGGCCCTTGCCCTGCCGCACCCTGAGCCAGCCGATGAACTTGGGACCGATCAACAGGCCGATGAACAGCGCCGTCGCCACCGCCGCGCCCGCGCGCACCGTCGAATAGCGGAAGAGGTTGAAGACGCCCGTGAATCCGAGCTGCTCGGCGATCCATAGGAACATCAGCTCTCCCCGTTCGCAAGCGCATCGACCAGAGCGGCGAGGCCGACCGCGTTCGATCCCTTGACCAGGATGGCGTCGCCCGGCGCGATCTTCTCGCGCGCGAGGCCGATCGCGGCCTTCGCGTCCGCCACCAGCGCGTGCGGCACGTCCCTGCCGAGCGCATCGGCGAGAGCCTCCATCTCGTCGCCGACCAGGATCGCATAATCGACATGCGCGGCCTCGACCGGGGCGGCGAGCGCGGCGTGGAAATCCGCGCTGTCCGGCCCGAGCTCGCGCATCGTGCCGAGGATGGCGATGCGTTTGCCCTGCACCTGTTCGGCGCCAAGCACCTCCAGCGTCGCCGCCATCGAGGCCGGATTGGCATTGTAGCTCTCGTCGATCAGCAGCGCCTCGCCGCCGTCGATCCGGACGTGCCGGCGTTCGCCCCGGCCCTTCAATCCGCCCATGTCGGCGAAGGCGAGCCCGGCCGCGGCAAGATCGCCGCCCGCCGCCTCGACCGCCGCAAGCACGGCAAGTGCGTTCGACACCCAGTGCGCGCCCGGCTGGCTGATCGTGAAGCTGAGATGCGCCTCCGGCAGCACGGCGGAGACGAGCGAGCCGCCGCGCGCGCTACGCACGACATAAGCCGCGCGCACGTCCGCATCCTCGCCAAGACCGAAGGTGACGATCCGGGCGGCATGCGGCCTGGCGGCGGCGATCAGCCGTTCGCGATGCGGGCTGTCATAGGGGACGATCGCGGTGCCGCCGGGCTCCAGCCCCTGGAAGATCTCCCCCTTGGCGTCGGCGATCGCCTCCTCGCTCGGGAAATATTCGCGATGCGCCGGGGCGATGGCGGTGACGATCGCGACATGCGGGCGGACGAGCGCGGTCAGCGCGGCAAGCTCGCCTTGATGGTTCATCCCCATTTCGAACACGCCGAAGCGCGCGTCACGCGGCATCCGCGCGAGCGAGAGCGGCACGCCGGTATGGTTGTTGTAGCTCTTGACCGATCGGTGCGCGAAGCCCGGCACGCCGCGATCGAGCGCGGCGTGGAGCGCCTCCTTGGTGCTGGTCTTGCCCACCGATCCGGTGACGCCGACCACCTTGGCATTCGTGCGCGCGCGGGACGCGGCGCCGAGCGCGTTGAGCGCGTCGAGGGTGTCGAAGACTCGGACGTGAGGATAGCCCGGCGCGCTACGCTCGACGAGTGCTCCAGCGGCACCCGCTGCAAAGGCCTTGTCGAGAAAGAGATGTCCGTCCGTCGCCTCGCCCTTCAAGGCGATGAAGAGGTCGCCGGCCTGCACCTCGCGCGAATCGAAGGTCACGCCGGACACCTCGAATGAGCCGCTCTCCGCGCCCCGAACGGCCACCGCGATCTCTTCAGCGGTCCAGAGGCTCACCATGCCAGTCTCCCACCTCGCTCGTCCCGAGCGCAGTCGAGGGGCGGATGCGATGACTCCGTGCCAGCGCCCCTCGACTGCGCTCGGGACGAGCGGATGTGGTTGTGGGAAAGAAGAAGCCTCACGCCGCCGCCTCCCGCCCCACGGCGACGTCGTCGAACGGGAGCACCCGATCCCCAACGATCTGCCCCTGCTCATGGCCCTTGCCGGCGAGCAGGACGAGATCGTCCGGTCCGGCCTCGGCGATCGCGGCGCGGATCGCTTCGCGGCGGCCGGCGATCTCGCGCGCGCCCGGCGCGGCGGCGAGGATGGCGGCGCGGATCGCGGCCGGATCCTCGCGCCTTGGATTGTCGTCGGTGACGATGACGAGATCGGCGAGCTTCGCGGCCATCGCGCCCATTTCGGGCCTTTTGCCGATATCGCGGTCGCCGCCGGCGCCGAAGACGATGATGAGCCGCCCCTTCACATGCGGCCTGAGCGCCTCGATCGCGCTTTCGATCGCGTCGGGCGTATGGGCGTAATCGACATAGACCGGCGCGCCGGCGCGGGTGATCACCGCCCGCTCCAGCCGCCCGCGCACCGGATGCACCCGCGCCAGATTGGCCAGCGTCTCGCCGATCGGCCCGCCGGTCGCGATCACCAGCCCCGCGGCGGTGAGCGCGTTCGCGGCCTGATAGGCGCCGATCAGCGCGAGATTGACAATGTAGCTCCTGCCCTCCGCCTCGATCGCCAGCTTCTGGCCGAGCGGCGTCGTCTCGCGCGAGACCAGCTTCAGCGTCTCGCCGCCCCGGCCGACCGTGATCGTCTTCAGCCCCCGCGCCTTCGCGCGCGCCAGCACCTCGGCCGATTTGGGATCGTCCATCCAGATGACGGCGGCGCCGTCCGCATCGACGACCTCGTCGACGAGCCGCATCTTGGCCTCGAAATAGGCCGCCATCGTGCCGTGATAGTCGAGATGGTCGCGGCTGAAATTGGTGAAGGCGACCGCTTTCACCGGCAGCCCCTCGGTGCGATATTGCGACAGGCCGTGGCTCGACGCCTCGAACGCGGCATGGGTGATGCCCATCCGCTTGAGGCCCGCCATGTTGGACAGGAAGGTGACGATGTCCGGCGTGGTAAGCCCGGTCGCGACCTGATCGTCCGACGTGGTGACGCCCAAAGTCCCGATGCTCGCCGACGGGTGTCCCGCCATCCGCCAGAGCTGCCGGGTGAGCTCGACGTTCGATGTCTTGCCGTTGGTCCCGGTCACCGCGACCACGGTCTCGGGGAACGGCCTGAAGAATTTCGCCGCCAGCCGCGCGAAGGCCCGCCGCGGTTCCTCCGCCGCGATCCGCACCGCGCCGTCCACGCTCGCTTCCGGCCGCGCCACCACCGCGATCGCGCCGGACGCGACGGCGGCGGGAATGAAATCCTCGCCGTTGAAGCGCGCGCCCTTGAAGGCGCCGAACACGGTGCCGGGGGCCACCTTGCGATGGTCTATGGCAAAGCCGGTGACGAGATTGCCCTCGTCACCACCGGTCAGCGCGCCGAGCTTCATCTACTGGACCGTCGGTGCGGGCTCGGCCCCGGCGACAAGCGGCATCAGCTCCGAAACATCGATGTCACGGCGCTCGTCGGGGATCACGCCGAGCAGCGGCCCGATCCGCGACACGACCCGGGCGACGACCGGTGCCGACGTCCAGGCGGCGGTGGTCACGCCGTGATTCGCCGCATTTCCTCTGGGTGCGTCCATCATGACGAGCACCACATAGCGCGGCTGATCCATAGGAAAAGCCGCCGCGAAGGTAGAAACGTTGACGTGACGATTATAGCCGCCCGACGCGGCGACCTTCTCGGCGGTGCCGGTCTTGCCGCCGATCCGGAAGCCCGGCACGTTGGCGTTGCGGCCGGTGCCCCTCAGCACGATCATCCGCAAGAGCTGCCGCATCCGCGCGCTCGTCGCCTCGGAATAGACGCGCCGGCCCTCCGCGGCGTGGCCCGGATCGACGCGCAGCAGCGTGGCCGGCCGCCAGATGCCGCCATTGACCAGCGCGCAATAAGCGGTGGCGAGGTGGAGCGGCGTGATCGCGATGCCATGGCCGAAGCCGCTGGTCAGCACGGTCGCCCGGCCCCAGTCGCGCGGCCACAGCGTGCGGCTGCGCTCGCGGATCTCGATGTCCGCCGGCCGATCGAAGCCGAGCGCCCGGAACGCCGCCTGCATCCGCGCCGCGCCCATCGCGTCGGCGATGCGGGCGGAGGCGATGTTGGACGAATGGACCAGGATTTCGGGAATGGTGAGGGCGCGCCCCATCGGTTCGTCGTCGTGGATGCGGAAGCGGCCGATCGCGAGCGGCGCCGACGCATCGAAACGCTGCGCCATCGATGTGATGACGCCCGCCTCCATCGCCGATGCGACGGTGATCGGCTTGAAGGTCGATCCAAGTTCATAGACGCCCATTGTCGCGCGATTGTAGAGCGCGCTCGGATCGGATTGGCCGGCGGCGTTGGGATTGAAGGTCGGCGCCGAGGCCATGGCGACGACCTCGCCGGTCGCCACGTCCATGATGATGCCGGTGCCGCCTTCTGCGCTCATCCCGGTCACCGCCTGGTCGAGCTCGCTTTCGAGGGCCGCCTGCACCCGGCTGTCGATCGAGAGCGCCAGCGGCGCGGCGCGCAGCGTCGGATCGGTCAGCCGCGCTTCCATCGATCGCTCGATGCCGGCGACGCCGTGCCCGTCCGCGTCGACCCAGCCGAGCACATGGCCGGCGAGCGCGGTCTGCGGATAGAGCCGCTCGGGCTCGCGGTTGAAGACGATGCCGGGTTCGCCGATCGCGTTCACCCGCTCGACCAGCTCGGGCACCGCGCGCCGGGCGAGATAATGGTAATTCGCGTTGGAATTGAGGATCGCGAGATAATCGGCGGTGCTGCGCTCGGGCATCAGGGCGTGAAGCCTCGCGGCGAGCTCGGCCTTGTTGCCGATCACGTTGCGCGGATGGATGCCGATCGACCAGGCCTCGATCGTCTGGGCGAGCGGCATGCCGTTGCGGTCGACGATGTCGGCGCGCGGCGGGACGGCGTTGTCGGCGACGACCGCGCGGCCGTCGCGGTCGGCGAAGGCGCCGAGCCAGACCAGGCGGAGGCCGACGAGCGCGGTCACCCCGACGAACAGCAGCAGCACCAGCATCAGCCGCTGGTGGGTGAGGCTCAGCCCCTGCCTGTCTTCGGCCGGCGCACGATCATGAGCGATGCGGGCGGCGATCGTCGCCATCAGTCGCGGGCGCCTCCGCGGCGCTCGGCGCGCGCCTGACGGCCGATCGCGCTCAGCGTCCCGTCGTCGAGCAAGGCGGTCGGGCGGCGCGCGGCGGCCGGCCGCGGCGGCGTCGCCGCGGCGGTCCGGATCGGCGTCGCGGCCGCATGGGCATCGGAGACGGACGCGCGGATCGCGCCCGCCGTTCCCGCCCCGGGCCGCGCCACGGCCGGCGTCACCCGCACCGGATCGGCGGTGGTGAAGCTGGCGCGGTGGACCAGCGACTGGACCGGCGCCACGTCCGCCGAAGCGAGCCTGACCGGCGCTTCGGGCCGAACCGGCGCGGCCTCGGCCGAAGCCATCCGCACCGGCACGTCGCCGATCTGCGGCGTCCGGGTGTCGAAGCGGGCCAGCATCACTTCATTGTCGACGAACTGGTTCGCCGCCGGCGCCGACAGCGCCAGCACGTCGGCATTCCACTGCTCGAGCTGCTGGAGCCGGCCGCGCGTGCCGAGCTCGGTCTGGAGCGACCGGATCTGCTGATGGGCGATCGCGATGCGATGATCGAGCTGGGCGAGCTCCGATCGTTCGGCGGCGACCCGCAGCGAGAGCATGTAGCAGCCGAGCGCGGCGATGCCGATCGCGGCGACCCAGGCGACGGAGCGGAAACCTCTGGCGATCATGACATCGATCCTTCGACGGGAAGAGCGGGTGCGACGGTGCGGCGCGCCGCGCGCAGGGTGGCGGAACGGGCGCGCGGATTGGCCGCGAGCTCCGCCGCGCCGGCCGTGACCGGCCTGGCGACCGCCTCGAAGGTCGGCGCCGGGCCGTCCTCGTTGGCGGCGGGGCGATGGCGCGATCCGGCGGCCCGGGCGCCGCTGCGCGCCTTCAGGAACCGCTTGACGATCCGGTCCTCGAGGCTGTGGAAGGTGACGACGGCAAGGCGGCCGCCCGGCTTCAATACCTGTTCTGCGGCCGCCAGCCCGCCCTCGAGCTCCTTCAGCTCCTCGTTCACATGGATGCGAATCGCCTGGAAGGTCCGGGTCGCCGGATCCTTCTTCATGCCGGGATGATGGCCGGCCGCCTTGCGGACGATCCCGGCCAGCTCGCCGGTCCGCGCGATCGGCCGCGCCGCGACGATCGCGCGCGCGATCCGCCGCGCTTGCCGCTCCTCGCCATAATGGAAGAGCACGTCGGCGATCTCGGCCTCGTCGGCCGTGTTGACGAAGTCGGCCGCGCTTGGCCCCGCGCCCGCCATCCGCATGTCGAGCGGCCCGTCCGCCTGGAACGAGAAGCCGCGCGCCGCCTGGTCGAGCTGCATCGACGAGACGCCGATATCGAGCGTCACGCCGTCCACCTCATCGACGCCGCGGTCGGACAGCGCCTGACGCATCCGGGAAAAACGTTCCGGAACAAGCGTCAGGCGCCCCCCGCTCGAAACGGCGCGCGCCCGGCCCGCCTCGATCGCATCGGGATCGCGATCGAAGGCGAAGACACGCGCCGCTCCCTTTTCCAGGATGGCCTCGCTATAGCCGCCCGCGCCGAACGTGCCGTCGACATGCGTCTCGCCCGCGGCGGGGGCGAGCGCGGCGACGACTTCGTCGATGAGGACGGGAATGTGCGGACGGTTCGCGGCGGTGGCGGCGGTCATGGCCTCATCCCCCGCTCTTCCAGCCAGTAGAGCGCGATGTCCTTGAGGTCCGCGCCGCCTTCATGCGCGGCGACGCGCGGGTTCCACACCTCGAACGTCGCGCCGACCCCGACGAACAGCGCCAGTTCCTCGATCTTCCCCTTGGCGCGCATCCGCTGGGGCAGGATGATGCGGCCCGAGCTGTCATAGGGCGCTTCCTCGGCGGCGCCGAAGGCGCGGTGCGCGCGCTCGAAATGAGCGGTCGGATCGGAGCCTTCCTCGGCGAGGCGGCGGCGCTCGTTCTCGGCATGGATTTCGGCGTCGAAATTGGCGTCGTAGCCGACCAGGCACGGATAGGCTTCGTGCGGGGCAAGCACGATCAGCCGCTCGTCGGACCTGCGCTCGATCTTGGCGCGAATGAAGGCGGGCACGGACAGGCGCCCCTTGGCGTCCACCGCGTTGAGCGCGTTCCCACGAAAGAGATGCTCGACCGCCACCCTTCAGATCCGTCCCCGAACACAAGGGGCTCCCGTTCACGGAAGACGTGTCTCCACGCCCCGCGGCTTCATGCGGCTCAAACAGGAATGCCCCTGACTAAGGGCCAGTGGATAACCGAAGAGTCATGGGATTGGAAGGGTTTTTGATGCCATTTCCGGGGATTTCATGGTCAAAGAGCGTAATTCGACCGGATATTCCATCTTTGTTCCACAAATGTTTGACCGCCTGTTCCCGGACTCGTCCTGTGGATAAATCGGTGAATGCCACGCCGCCCGGCGACTCGCGCGCTCCAGCCCTGGGCGCGATTGGGGTCGTAGACCTTGAACGTGCCCGCGCTGTTGTGGACGTTGACGACCTTGTCGGGGATGGAAAGCGTCATCCCCGCCGCAAGCCCCTGGCCGCCGGCCATGCCGTTCGCGTCGGCGATCATGTACCACAGCGACGCATCGCCCCACACCGCCTGCGCGATCGATTGCAGCGTGTCGCCGTCCTGCACCGTGTAGCGGCCCGCGATCGAGCGGTTACGATGAAACTTTACTTAAATCCCTAAACTCAGCGTAGGCCGCCTGAATGGCGGTTAAGTAAAGTGTCACCGTAACCCGAGAGTTCGGCCCCTGATTGAACCGGCCAGTGGCGACAATATCATCAAACTCAGCGTGGCTCACGGCGCGATAGGCCCTAGTGTAGCCGAGAGGCACACTGTCTGCGGCAACAGAGTTGGTTTCTTTAGGCTAAGTTAGATTCCGCCAACCGCATCAGTCGCGGATATTGCTCAAAAGGTTCAACCACTCCCGCAGCCAGCGCTTCGGCCAGAGCGCGCTCAACATCTTCCTTCTTTTGATAGTCGGGATAGCGATTTTGAGCATGCTCCGCATAGGACCACAGTCGCCACGCATCGAAACCGACATCATTGCTGTAAGCAAAATCGAAGTCGACTTCGCCTTCCGGAAGATCAACCCAGCAGCCGATTCCGTGCATCTGATACTCCACTCCACCGGGCAGTTCCCCGGTTTGTGGCACGGAACCTTCGCGCCAAGCTTTGACGAGGTCGCGCCTCCCAAACGCCTTTTCGAATAGCGTGAGAGCTTTTTCCACCGCCCCCATGTAGTCGCCTATCAGTTCCACGATCATATTCACCGCCGTCTCCAAGGAGGATTCAATCGATTAGGTCCAACCGTTTGGGAGCTTCGGATCACGTCATCGATAGATTGGAATTACGGTGACAGGTGCGAAAACCCCGAAATAGTCTTGCCTATATCTATTAAAATCAGCGCCCCGGCGTGCCCTGCGGCGGCGCCTGGGGAGGCAGGCTCGCGGCGGCGGCGGCGGCCGCGGCGCCGTTGGCATCGGCATTGCCGGGGGCGACGCCGAGCTCGGCCAGCGGATCGGTCCGCCCGGCCGCCGGCGCGCCGGGAGCGCCGGGCGTCACGCCCCGGCGCTGCTGGTCGATCAGATTGGGGGTGAGCGGCGCCTCGCCCGCCGGGTTGCGGGTGAACACCGCGGCGAGCAGCACCACGAGGAACACGAAGGCAAGGCCGGTCAATCCGATCCGCACCCGCTGCATCACCCGCGCCTCTCCCAAGGGGCCTTACTCCACGCCACGCGAACACATATGATATAAACATATGATATAAGACGCGACGTTCATCGACGAGAGTCTCCCGCTCGTCGAAAGCCGCCGCGCCACGACAAATTGTAACAAAGTTTTGCTTGACGCGCCATGCCGCGCTGGCGAAGGGGCTGACCCATGCACAAGACACGGATCCTCGCCGCCGCGGCGATTGCCGCGCTCGCCAGCCTCGCGGCCTGCAATACGCAGCCGGAGGTCATCACCGTCAACCAATATGATCCGCAGGCCGAGGCGCTGAAGAACGCCGCGCCGGTCGCGCCGCCGCCGATGATTCAGGCGAGCAAGACCTATCGCTGCGCGGACAACAGCCTTTATTTCGTGGATTTCTACACGAACGCGACGGCCAGGATCCGGACCAGCCGGGGCGGCACGCCGACCGAGCTCACCGGCACCAACGGCGCCGCGCCCTTCACCGGCGACGGCATGAGCGTCAGCGGCAGCGACGATCACGTCACGATCAACGGCAAGTCCTGCCACACCTAGAGCCTGATCGTTCGAGGTGGAAGTGCTACGCGCTTCCGCCGAGAGCGTGAATCAGTCTCTATTCAAAGGCTTAGGCTTCATCGCAACGCAACATGAAGGCCGGTCCCCCACGGGGCCGGCCTTTTTCGTTGCGGCGTCCCAAGTCCCGCCGCGATTCCATGCAACATTCTTGTCGGTCGCGATTTTTGCGCCGACGATGGGTCGCCTTTGCAAATTACGGACGCTATGCGCCGCGCCATGAGCGAATCCGCGATCACCCCCGCCATCGTCGCCGAGCACGGCTTCTCCCCGGAAGAATATGAGCGCGTCCTCCACGCGATGGGCCGCGCGCCGAATCTCACCGAGCTCGGCATCTTCTCGGTGATGTGGTCGGAACATTGCTCCTACAAGAGCTCGCGCCTTCACCTGAAGAAGCTCCCGACCACCGGCCCGCAGGTGATCTGCGGTCCCGGCGAAAATGCCGGCGTCGTCGATATCGGGGACGGCCAGGCGGCGATCTTCAAGATGGAGAGCCACAACCACCCGAGCTACATCGAGCCCTATCAGGGCGCGGCGACCGGCGTCGGCGGCATCCTGCGCGACGTCTTCACGATGGGCGCGCGGCCGGTGGCGAACATGAACGCGCTGCGCTTCGGCCGGCCCGATCATCCGAAGATGAAGCACCTCATCGCCGGCGTGGTGCGCGGCATCGGCGGCTACGGCAATTGCGTCGGCGTCCCGACCGTCGGCGGCGAGGTGAATTTCCACGCCGCCTATGACGGCAACATCCTGGTCAACGCGATGACCGTCGGCGTCGCCGAGACCGACAGGATCTTCTATTCGGCCGCCAGCGGCATCGGCAATTCGATCGTCTATGTCGGCTCCAAGACCGGCCGCGACGGCATCCACGGCGCGACCATGGCCAGCGCCGATTTCTCCGAGGACAGCGAGGAGAAACGCCCCACCGTCCAGGTCGGCGACCCGTTCACCGAGAAGCTGCTGATCGAGGCCTGCCTCGAGCTGATGGCGTCCGACGCGATCGTCGCGATCCAGGATATGGGCGCGGCCGGCCTCACCTCCTCGTCGGTCGAGATGGCGTCGAAGGGCGGCGTGGGCATCCGGCTCGACATGGACAAGGTGCCGCAGCGCGAGACCGGGATGACGCCCTATGAAATGATGCTCTCCGAAAGCCAGGAGCGCATGCTGATGGTGCTGAAGCCCGGCCGCGAGGCCGAGGCCGAGGCGATCTTCCGCAAGTGGGAATTGGATTTCGCGGTGATCGGGACCGTCACGGATACGGGGCGGATGGTGCTCGAATGGAAGGGCGATGTCGTCGCCGACATCCCATTGGGCCCGCTCGCCGACGATGCGCCCTGTTATGATCGTCCCTGGACGAAGACCGCGCCGCCCGCTCCCCTCGTCGACGCTCCCGACAGTGCCGACGCGAAGGCCGACCTCCTCGCGCTCATGGCCTCGCCCGATCTCGCCAGCCGCCGCTGGGTGTGGGAGCAATATGACCAGCAGGTCGGCGCCGACACCGTCCAGGCGCCCGGAGGCGACGCGGCCGTGGTCCGCGTCCACGGCACGCAAAAGGCGCTCGCGATCACGACCGATTGCACGCCGCGCTACTGCTTCGCCGATCCGGTGGAGGGCGGCAAGCAGGCGATCGCCGAGGCCTGGCGCAACCTCTCGGCGGTCGGCGCGACCCCGCTCGCCGCCACCGACTGCATGAATTTCGGCAACCCGCTGCGGCCCGAGATCATGGGCCAGTTCGTCGGCTGCATCGAGGGGATGGCGGCGGCCTGCGCGGCGCTCGATTTCCCGATCGTGTCGGGCAATGTCAGCCTCTACAACGAGACCAAAAGCGAGGACGGAACCGGCACGGCGATCCTTCCCACCCCCGCGATCGGCGGCGTCGGACTGATCGCCGACTGGACGAAGTCCGCCCGCATCGCCTTCGCCAATGACGGCGACGACATCTGGCTGATCGGCGCCGATCCCGCGCATCTCGGCCAGTCGCTCTGGCTGCGCGACATCGCCGGCCGCGAGGAAGGCCCGCCGCCGCCCGTCGATCTCGCCGCCGAACGCAAGGCCGGCGAGACGATCCGCGACCTCATCCAGCGCGAGCTCGTCACCGCCGTCCACGATTTGTCCGACGGCGGCCTCCTCGTCGCGCTCGCCGAAATGGCGCTGGCCGGCGGCATGGGCGCGAAGCTGCCGAAGGATTGCCCGGCCAGCGCCGGCTTCCTCTTCGGCGAGGACCAGGGCCGCTACATCGTCGCCACCGCCAATTCCGATCCAGTGCTGCGCGCGCTGGCCAAGGGCGGCCTCGCCCACCGCTTCCTCGGCTCGGTCTGCGGCAACGCGATCACCCTCCCCGACAGCACCGCGATCCCGCTCGCGGAGCTCCGGCAAGCCCATGAGGGCTTCTTCCCGGCGCTGATGGACGGCTAAGCCGCTCCGTCATCCCCGGCGAAAGCCGGGATCTCGCTTCCCTTCCTTTCTTCTCCGCGAACTCCGCGTCTCCGCGCGAACCAAATATATGGCGCGCGGAGCCGCGGAGGACGCGGAGAAAGAAAAGAGAGATTCCAGCTTTCGCTGGATGACGAGTTGCTCAGTTCCATTGCCTTCGCGCCCGCCGCTGCTAGTCTCACTCCCGCGAAGGCTTGGGCTTGGGTCGATGCGCTCACTTTTGCGGGAGACGCTCATGCTCAAGCCCATATTGTTCGCCACCCTTGTCGCCGGCACGCTCGACATCCTCTCCGCTTTCCTCTTCGCCGGCATGGCGGGGGCATCGGTGATGGATGTCCTGAAATTCGTCGCCAGCGGTCCCTTCCCCGCCGCCGAAGCGACGCCCGGCTGGGCCGCAATCGGCCTTGCCGTCCATTATGCGATCATGGCCTGCATGGTGACGGCCTGGTTCCTGATCGCGGCGCGCAAGCCGCATCTCGTCGATATGCCGATCCGCGCCGGCATCGCTTACGGCGTGGTGCTGTGGGGGATCATGTACTGGATCGTCCGCCCGCTGCGCTGGCCGGATCTGCCGCTGCCGCACAGCCTGTGGGGCATATCCAACGCGCTCTTCTCGCACTGCGTCCTCGTCGGCATTCCGATCGCGCTGATCGCCGCGCGCCATTTCCGGCGCCGGCGCGGCGCATTCGCCTGAAACGAAAACGTCATCTTCTCGTTGGCCCGAAACGGGGTTAACCTTGCCCCGCCGGACGCGCCTGCGTCTGGGGGGGAAGAAAGACGGTCTATGCTGCCGAAAGCCGGCCATGGCGCGACTCCGCTCGCGCGGAAGCTGTCGTTGAAGAACGGGCTGCGCGTCTGGTGGGACGAGATGCCGTCCACCGTCCGCGCCGAGATCGAGAAGAGCGGCTATCATTTCCAGCATCTGATCTGGCCCGAGCCGCCGGTCGATGCCGCTCATGTCTTCGTCACCACCCGCGCCGATCTCCAGGCCGAGATCCGGCGGCTGCGCCCCGCGCTCGCGCCCGACGGCTTCGTCTGGGTGAGCTGGCCCAAATTCGCGCCGGACATCGAAACCGATCTCGATGCCGATACGATCCGCGCGGTCGCGCTGGCGAGTGGGCTGGTCGATACAAAGGGCTGCGCGATCGATCAGACCTGGGCGGGCACGAAGCTCGTCATCCGCAAGGAATCGGGCGCCGGCTGACCGCGGTCACGCCGCCTGCGAGAGCAGGGACTCCAGCCCGATCGTCGGGTGTGGATAGCGGAACTCATTGATCGCCATCGGCAGCACAAAGCCCTCATATTGGCCGGGCGCCACATAATTGCCCTGATAGGAATTGGGCGAGGTGCGGGTGTCGTGCGGCTCGTGCACCGCGCCGATCGGCGCGTAGTTGAGGTCGAGCCCGAACACGGCATAGAGCGCCATGTCGACGAAGTTCATATGCTCGATCGTGCCACGCAAATTGGTGTCCTGGGCGATGATCGCGTGCAGCCGCTCGCGCGCGAAGGACAGCGAGGCCATGTCCTTGACCACCTGATTGAAGCTGTGGGAGCCGTCATGGTGGACGATGGACTTGCCGGCGGTCTCCTGGCTCAGCACCGCGTTCACATAAGCGGGCAGATCGCCGTGGAACAGGCGGATGCGGCCCGCCGCCTCGGGGTAGAGGCGCCGCGCGCGTTCATAGGCGTAGCGCAGGAAGCCGGCATGGATATCGACCAGGTCGATGTCGAAATCGAAGCGGTCGGCGCAGCCGGCGAAGATCGTCGTCGCGCCGCCCATATAGACGCCGACCTCCACGACCCGGTCATATTCGCCACAGAAGTCGCGCAGCGTCTGCACAAGGTCGAAATAATATTGGGCCGAGCACTGGTCCTCATAGGCCATGCGATAGCCCTTGAGGCGCTTGTGGATGTCGTCGAAAATGCGGTTGCGGCCCAGGAAATTGACGCCGTCGCGGCGCAGCGCCTTGTAGCCCGAATAGATCGGAAGCCGCAGCTTCTCGTTGGGATCCTTGAGCCCTTCGAGCTCGGGGTCGGGCTGGATGAAACCGCTGAAGGCCATTGGAAGCGTCCTCGCTTGGGATCGCGCCGGCCTAATGCGTCGTGGTTACCAGGGGGTTTACGATGATTCGAACCGAGGTTGGGGGCCGCCCGCAAAGAACTGTTGCGAACGTTTCGCATTATCGCTAATTCCGATCGCCATGATCGTCTGCGTCTGCAATGCGATTCGGGAGAGCGAGGTGCGCGCGGCCGCGCGTGGCGGCGCGTCCTGTCCGACCAGCGCCTATCGCTGCTTCGGCCGCAAGCCGCGCTGCGGCCAGTGTTTCTCCTTCGCGCGCGAGATCATCGACGCCGAGCGGACGAGCTGATCAAACCCCGGCACATGCGAGTCATTCGCGCCCGATCACGCCCGAATCGAGCTGCGACTGATTAGCAGTTTCGCGTAATTTTTCGCAGTTTTCCGCCACTTTTTCGATGCCCTTCGGGTGTCTGATGCGCTATGATCGGCGCGCGAACCCGAAGGAGGCCGGCATGAAAGGCGACGACCGCGTCATCGAGCTTTTGAACGAGACGCTCAAGAACGAGCTGACCGCGATCAACCAATATTGGCTGCATTACCGGATGCTCGACAATTGGGGCGTCAAGCGGCTCGCCGATTACGAGCGGCACGAATCGATCGACGAGATGAAGCATGCCGATACGCTCGCCGAGCGCATCCTCTTCCTCGACGGCCTGCCCAATTTCCAGATGCTCGGCCGGCTCCGCATCGGCGAATCGGTCGAGGAGGTGCTGAAGGCCGATCTCGAGCTCGAGCGCGAGGCGCGCGAGCAGTTGCGCGGCGCCATCGCCCATTGCGAGGAGGTGCGCGACTATATCAGCCGCGAGGTGTTCGAACGCATCCTCGAAAGCGAGGAGGAGCATATCGACTTCCTCGAAACCCAGTTCGAGATGATCGCCCGCATGGGGCTGGAAAACTATATCCAGCTTCAATCCAAGCCGGCCGAGGATTGAGGCGCGGGGCGATGGCGGCGGCGCGGATGATCGGCTAGATTGAACCGGTATCCGCCAGGGAGAAGCATCATGGCCGTCTCTTTCCTCCGTGCCTGCCTGATCGTCACCGCCGCTGGCCTCGCGGCACAGGCCGCCAGCGCCCAGAATGTCGATATCCAGGCGAACGGGATCCAGGTCGGCTTCCCCGGCGGCAATTGCTCGGTCTTTTACGACCTGCGCGGGCGCTTCCGCTCCGCCCGGCAGACCTGCAATTCCGGCCAGATCCAGCGCGCCAATGCGGCGGTCGCGCAGCGCGTCAGGCCCAATTACGCGCCGGCGCCGGGCGGCGCGGTCGGCAATGCGCCGCGCGCCTTCGTCGCCGCGAACGGCGCCGGTCAGGTCGTCTATCCCCGCGCCCGCTGCACGGTGAGCTACGATCCGCGCGGGCGCCGGCTCAATGCGCTGCGCGGTTGCAGCCGGTCCCAGGTCCGTACCGCCGATCGGCTGTTCCGCGCGGAGCGGGCGCGGCACGGCTTCCGCTAGAGCGCGCCATGGACGCGGCGCCGGCCGTTGCGGCGCCCGGCGCGCGCATCGCCACCCTCGATATCGTGCGTGGAATCGCCGTGATGGGCATCCTCGCGATGAACATCCTCGGCTTTGCGCTGCCGACGGCCGCCTACATCAACCCGATCGCTTATGGCAGCCAGGGTCCGGCCGATCTCGCCTCCTGGGCGTTGAGCTACGTCTTCGTCGACGGCAAGATGCGCGGCCTCTTTTCCTTCCTGTTCGGCGCCTCGATGCTGCTGGTCGTCGAGCGCGCGGAGGCGGCCGGCGAGGATCCGGCGATGATCCACGGCCGGCGGATGGCGTGGCTGTTCGGCTTCGGCCTCATCCATTATTACCTGATCTGGCCCGGCGACATTCTCTCGCTCTATGCGCCGGTGGGGCTCGTCGCCTTCGTCTTCCATCGCTGGCGGCCCCGCCAGTTGATCGCGGCGGCGGCGGTGCTGCTCGCTCTCACCTTCTTCGAACAGTTGCGCGACGCATTGCGATTGTTCGCCGCCCAGCATGCGGCGCTCGGCCCCGGCGCGAGCGCCGCCGCGATCGCTCATTATGCCGACCTCCAGTTCGGCATCGCCCCCTATCCGGCGGACATCCTCGCCCAAATGCTTGCGATAGAGCGCGGCTCGTGGACCGGCATCGTCGCCTATAATTGGCATTATGGCGCGCTCGGCCCGGTCGGCGCCCTGATCGACTGGGGGCCGGAAACGCTCGCCTACATGATGCTCGGCATGGCGGGCCTCAAGTCCGGCTTCCTGACCGGCGCCTGGTCGAACCGCGCCTACGGATGGACCTCGGCGATCGGCTTCGGCATCGGCGTTCCGGCCTACGCGGCCTTCGCCTGGCTCGTGCTTCGCGCCGGGTTCGATCCGCCGATCCTGTCGCTCGCCACCTTCGCCGGATCGGTGCCGCTGCGTCCGCCGATGATCGCGGCGACCGCCGCGCTCATCATTCTCGCAACACGCCGCGACGGCTGGCTGACCGGGCGCATCGCCGCCGCGGGCCGCGCCGCCTTCACCAATTACCTCGGCACCAGCCTTGTCATGACGACGATCTTCCAAGGCTACGGTTTCGGTCTGTTCGGCCATGTCCGCCGCGTCGATCTGTGGTGGTTCGTGCTCGCCGGCTGCGCGGCCATGCTGCTCTGGTCGAAGCCGTGGCTGGACCGGTTCAATTACGGCCCGTTCGAATGGCTCTGGCGAAGTCTCGCCCGCGGATCGCCGCAGCCGATGCGAAAAAGGATTTAGTTTGCCGCGCGCGTGACCTCGACGCGAGTTTCCCCGTCAGTTCGCGCGGAGACCGAGGCCGGCCCGCTCCCCCTCCCAACCGCCCACAGGGTACGCTCAACGGGTGGTTGGGAGGGGGAGCGGGCTGGTACAGACTCCGCGCGATGGGCCTTGGAGGCCCACGTCGAGGTCACGCGCGCGGCGAATCAGAGTCTACCGAATTCCTGATTGCTCGCCGCCCGGCCAAAGCTGGGGCGCCGCGTCGCGAGCGGGTTGGTTTCCTTCTCCAGCCGCGCGATCGTCTCGAGATAGGTGGGGCGCAGCCGCGCGACATGCGGCAGCATGTGATCCGGAAAGAGCTGCGATTCGAGCGCGCTGCGGGCCGCGAACTCGATCTCCTCGGCGAGCTGGCCGAGCAGTTCGGCGCCGAACTGGCGCGCCTCCGACTTGATCGTGTGCGACGGGATGACGAGCGCGGCGGTGTCCTTGCCGTGCATCGCCTCTTCGATCTGGGCGACGGCTTTCTCGCCATCCTCCCGGAAATAGCCGAGGATACGCACGAAATTGGCGCCGAGCTCGGCGCGCATCTGGGCGAATTTGGTCCAGTCGATCAGCGCGCTGGCGTCCACGTGTCCCACTTCCCTGTTCCTTGGCCTCGCGCTCTACCCCCGCCAAGTAAACAGCGGGTTGACGAAACGATGAATCGGGACGTGCCGCCGCTATTTCGACTGGTAGGGATTGCGCTGGGCGCGCGCGGCCAGCCGCACCGGCACCGTAGTGAAGCCGAACTCGCGCTTCATGCCGTTGACGAGATAGCGAAGATAGGATTCGGGGAGCTGATCAACGCGCGTCCCGAACAGGACGAAGCTTGGCGGCCGCGCGCCGACCTGGGTGATATATCTGAGTTTGATCCTTTTGCCGCCCGGCGCCGGCGGCGGGTTCTTCTCGACGGCGCCTTCGAACCAGCGGTTGAGCTGGCCGGTCGAGACCCGCGTCGACCAGGTCTCGCGCAGGTCGAACGCCGCCTGGAGCAGCGTGTCGATTCCCTTGCCGGTCTTGCCCGAAACGGTGAGGAGGGGAAGGCCTCGCGCCTGGGCGAGCCCCTCGTCGAGCGCCGCGCGTATGCCCTGGAACAGCCCGCCGGGATTTTCCGCGACGTCCCATTTGTTGACCGCGATCATCAGCGCGCGGCCTTCCTGGAGCACCGCATCGGCGATCTTCAGATCCTGCGCCTCGAGCCCGCGCGTGCCGTCGAGCAGCAGCACCACCACTTCGGCGAAATCGACCGCCCGGCGCGCGTCGGCGACCGAAAGCTTTTCGAGCTTGTCCTCGACCTTCGCCCGCTTACGCATGCCGGCGGTGTCGATCAGCCGCACCGGCTGGTCGCGCCACTGCCAGTCGATCGCGATCGAATCGCGGGTGATGCCGGCTTCTGGCCCGGTGATCAGCCGGTCCTGCCCGAGCATCGCGTTGATGAGCGTCGATTTGCCGGCATTGGGCCGGCCGACGATGGCAAGCTTGAGCGGCGCGCCCTCGGCCTCTTCCTCCTCCGGCGCGTCGACGGCGCCCTCCAGGTGCGGAAGCAGCCCCTCGAACAGGTCGGCGATGCCCTCGCCATGCTCGGCGCTGATCGCCACCGCCGCGCCGAGCCCGAGCGCATAGGCTTCGAGCAGCCCCGCCTCGCCGGCGCGGCCCTCGGCCTTGTTGGCGGCGAGGATCACCGGCACCGTCTGGGCGCGCAGCCATCGCGCGATCTCCTCGTCGAGCGGCGTGATCCCGGCGCGCGCGTCGATCAGGAACAGGGCGGCATCGGCGCCGTGCACCGCCGCCTCGGTCTGGGCGCGCATGCGGCCGGGCAGGGTCGCCGGATCCTCATCCTCATAGCCGGCGGTGTCGATCACCCGGAAATCGAGGCCGAGCAGGCTCGCATCGCCCTCGCGTCGGTCGCGGGTGACGCCGGGCCGATCGTCGACGAGCGCGAGCTTGCGGCCCACCAGCCGGTTGAACAGGGTGGATTTGCCGACATTGGGACGGCCGACAATGGCGACGATGGGCAGCCTTGGCATGGGTCACCTGACGCCTCCCGCGCGCGGGAGGGGAACGGGCTCAACGATAAGCGGTCAGTCGGCCGCTGTCGGAAAGCACATAGAGCGTGTTGTTGGCGACGATCGGCGGCAGCGAAAAGGGCGCGCGGGTCTCGACCGTCGCCTGGATGCTTCCGTCGGCCGGGTTCACATAGGCGATCTGACCTTCCGAGCTGGTCAGGATCAGCCGGCCGCCGGCCAGGACCGGGCCGCGCCAGAAGATCGGGCCTTGGCCAGGCAGGTCGCGATTCTCGCCGTTCGAGCCACGCATCCGCGTGCGCGGCGGCTTGCGGAAGGCGGGGAGCTGCGAGATCCAGCGCACCCGGCCCGATGCGCGCGCGACCGCGACGAGCTGGGCGCGATCGGTGACCACGAACACCCAGTCGCCCGCCACCCACGGCGTCGACAGGCCGGCGAGGTTGATCTCCCAGGCGCGCTGCCCGGTGATCAGCTCGATCGCGACCATGCGGCCGCCGCGCCCGACCGCGAACACGCGGCCATTGTCGACGACCGGATCGGCATCGACGTCCGAAAGCGTGCCGACGACGGTGGAGATGCCGGTGCGGGCGAGCGCGTCCTGCCACACCGTCTCGCCATTTTCATAGCGATAGGCGGTGAGTTCGCCCGAGGAATAGCCGGCGACGACGGTGCTCTGCGCGAAGGCTGGCGATGCGACCCCGAACACGCCGGCAAGCTCGAACGATCCGGTCGCCGTCCAGTGCGTCTCGCCATTGTCGCGGTCGAGCGCGTAGAGCTGGTTGTCCTGGCTCAGCACATAGACATTGTCGACGCCGACCGTCGGCGCGCCGCGCAGCGGGCTGCCGGGCTTCACCAGCCATTGCTGATTGCCGGTCGCGGCATCGAGCGCGGCCGCGTCGCCGGCGCCGTTGACCGCATAGACATGACCCGAATCGTAGGTGACGCCGCCGCCGAACAGGGTCTCGCGCGGGCTGGCCTCGCCGCGCACCTGATGCTCCCAGATCTGCTGCCCGGTATTGGCATCGAACGCGCGCACCGTCGCGGTGATGTCGATCGTATAAACCCGTCCGGCGCCGACCACCGGTTCGGAAGCGAGCCGCGCGCGGACATTGCTGCCTTCGCCGATGCTGGCCGTCCAGATCTGGGTGGGCGAATCGCCGAGCGCGACATGGATCATCGATTTGGCGGCATTGCCGCCCGACGTCGCCCAGTCGGTGTTGACGTAGGCCGAGGGCACGGTCACCGGCACGCCGGCGAGGGCCGGATCGACCGCGATCTGGTTCTCGTTGCTGAGCACGGGAACGCGCTCGCCGATCGTCGGCGTCGTCGGACGCCGATGGCCGCGCAGCGTGCTGCAACCGGTGAGCAGGCCCGCCACGACGAGCGTGGCGATCAGACGCTTCATTGACTGTTCCCCTTGGTTGCGGGCGGCGGCGAGGGTGTTGCTGGAGCGGCGGCCGGGGCCTGCGTCGCCGGCGCCGGCGACGCGGCCGCCGGCGGAGTCAGCACGTCGGTCGCGTTGACCCCGAGCGATCCCGCCATCTGGACGGCGCGCGAGCGGATCGAGCCCGGGACGTTCTCGTCCCGCGCGATGCGCGCGAAAATCTGTCCGGCGGCGGCGGAGCGGTGAAGCTTGAGCTGGGCGACGCCGACCATCTCGCCGGCGGTGCCGAACCAGGGCTGGCCGGGCCGGGCGAGCGGCGCCAGGCGCTGGATCACGACCTGCGGCGGCAAATGATCGAATTCGAGCGAGGTCTGCCGCACCAAGGCGGCCTGCCGATAAGGCTCGGCGAAATCCTGATCGTCGGCGATCGAGCGCAGGGTCGCGACGGCGGCCGGGATCTGGTTCTGCTCGATCTGGGCGTTGGCGCGGGCGAACAAGGCGGCGGCGCGATAGCCCGGCGCATGGCTGTCCGCCAGCTCGGCGAGCTTGGGCAACGCCGCGTTGCGATTGCCCGCCTCCATCTTGTCGAGCGCGTCGGTCAACGCCTCGGCATGCTGGTCGCGCAGCTCGGCGCGATGGCCCTGATACCAGATCAGCCCCGCCACCGCGGCGAGGATCAGCACCGCGCCGGCGATCAGCGCCCAGCCATAGCGGGCGACAAAGGTGTTGACCCGTTCCTTGCGGAGCTCTTCATCGACCTCCTTGAAGAAGGTCTCGCTTTCGGTCGGCTTGATCGCCAAAGTCTGTTCTCCGCATCGGCGCCCGGCCCAGCCGCGCGCCCCTACTCAAAATCCGTCTGTTTGGCGCCCGCCAGGCGCGCCGGCGGGCGCGCCCCCAATCGGGCTCCTTACCGGGGCAAAACGGCAAACGGAAGCCCTCACGCTTTCGCGGCGTAGGTCTGGTCCGGGGTCGGAAAGGCGCGCGACTTCACCTCGGCCGCATAGGTTTCCACGGCCTTGCCGATCTCGTCGGCGAGCGTGCCGTACCGCTTCACGAAGCGCGGCACCCGTTCGAACATGCCGAGCATGTCGTCGACGACCAGGATCTGGCCGTCGCAATCGGCCGAAGCGCCGATGCCGATCACCGGGCAGGACACGGCGGCGGTCACCTCCTTCGCGATCGTTTCGACCACGCCTTCGACGACGATCGAGAAGGCGCCGGCCTGGGCGACCGCGCGGGCATCGTCCAGGATCTTCGAATGCTCGGCGTTGGTCCGTCCGCGCGCGCCATAGCCGCCGAGCGCATTCACCGCCTGCGGCGTCAGCCCGATATGGCCGATCACCGGAATGCCGCGCGCGGTGAGGAAGGCGATCGTTTCCGCCATCGCCTCGCCGCCCTCCAGCTTGACCGCCGCCGCGCCGGTTTCCTTCATCACCCGCGCCGCGCCGCGGAACGCCTGCTCGGGGCTCTCTTCATAAGATCCGAACGGCATATCGACCGCGACCAAGGCATGCCACGATCCGCGCACCACCGCCGCTCCATGCGCGCACATCATGTCGAGGCTGACCGGGATCGTCGAAGGCAGGCCGTAGATCACCTGGCCCAGACTGTCGCCGACCAGCAGCAGATCGCAATGCGGATCGAGCAACTGCGCCATCCGCATCGTGTAGGCGGTCAAGGCGACAATCGGCTCCTTGCCCTTGCGCTGCTGAAGGGCCGGCGCGGTCAGCCGCTTCATCGGCGCCGGGCTCGGCGTGGCGCGGCTCGTCGCCGTGTCGATCGTGTAGGTGGACATGGAGCGGGTTCTACGGCCTGTCCCCGACCGCCGCAACGCCGCTCCTTCCCATCGATCTCCTCCCCCGTCATCCCAGCGAAACTGGGATCCCGCTTCTCCTTTCCCTTCTTCCTTCGCGCCTTCGCGCCTTCTCTGAACCAATCCCGCTTTTTCTCACGCGAAGGCGCGAAGGCGCGAAGAAGGAAGTGAGTTGCCAGCTTACGCTGGAACGACGGGTGGGCGGATATCGAGCGTCGCCGCCTTCATTCCGGCGACGAAGCGACGCACCGCCGGCGCCGGATCGTCCGGGTTCGCCGCGATCAGCGCGACGATCGCCGAGCCCGAGATCACGCCCGCCGCCCCCGCCGCCAGCGCGGCGGCGACATGGTCCGGCTTCGAGATGCCGAAGCCGAAGACCGGCGGCGGCGCGTTATGACGGCGAAGCGCGCTTAGCATCGCGTCATGATCGAAGCGCACCGTCGCATCGGCGCCGGTGATGCCGGCGCGCGCGACGCAATAGGTGTAGCCGCCGCCAAGCGCCGCGATCCGGCCGAGCCGACCCTCGGGCGTGTTGGCGGCCGCGATCAGCACCGGATCGACGCCGGCCGCGCGCGCCGCTTCGGCGAAGGGCGCGGCCTCCAGCTCCGGCACGTCGGCGACGAGGACGCTGTCCACCCCTGCGTCGGCGGCGGCGCGATAGAAGGCGTCGCGGCCATGGGCGAGGACGAGATTGGCGTAAGTGAGGATGCCGACCGGCACATCGGCATGGCGATCGCGAAAGCCGCCGAGCAAGGCGAAACAATCCGCCTGCGTCACCCCCTTCGCCAGCGCGCGCACCGCCGCCGCCTGGATGACCGGCCCGTCCGCGACCGGATCGGAAAAGGGTATCCCGACCTCGATCATGTCGGCGCCGCCCTCGACCAGCGCATCGAGGATGCGGGCGCTGGTCTCGATGTCGGGATCGCCGAGCATCACGAAGGCGCCGAACGCGCCTTCATTGCGCCGGAACAGGGCGTCGTAGCGGCTCGCTTTCCGATCCATCAGGCCAGATCCAGCAGGCGGCTGGCCTGCTCCATGTCCTTGTCGCCGCGCCCGGAGATGTTGACGATCAGCACCGTCTCCTCGCGCGCCGCCTCGGCCAGCGTCAGCGCATGGGCCAAGGCGTGGGCCGATTCGAAGGCGCAGACGATCCCCTCGCCGCGCGCCAGCAGCGCGAAGGCAGCCAGCGCCTCCTCGTCGGTGGCCCCGACATAGTCGGCACGGCCGCTGTCCTTCAAAAAGGCGTGCTGCGGCCCCACCGCCGGATAATCGAGCCCGGCGGAGATCGACCAGCTCTCGTCGATCTGGCCGTCCGCGTCCTGGAGCACATAGGTCGCGGCGCCGTGCAACACGCCGGGCCGCCCGCGCAGCAGGGTCGCGCCATGCTCCTTGCCGTCCAGCCCCTTGCCCGCCGGCTCGACCCCGATCAGCCGCACCGCCTCGTCCTCGATGAAATCGGCGAAGATGCCCATCGCGTTCGATCCGCCGCCGACGCAGGCGATGACGGCGTCGGGCAGCCGCCCCTCCTCGGTCAGGATTTGCGCGCGCGCCTCCTTGCCGATCACCCGCTGATAATCGCGCACCATCGTCGGGAAGGGATGCGGACCGGCAACCGTGCCGAGCAGGTAATGGGTGTCGGCAAAGCTCGCCGTCCAGTCGCGGAGCGCCTCGTTGATCGCGTCCTTGAGGCCCTGCTGGCCGCTCGTCACCGGCACCACCTCGGCGCCCATCAGCCGCATCCTGAAGACGTTCAATTCCTGCCGCGCGACATCGTGCGCGCCCATGTAAATGCGCGTCTCCAGCCCGAACAACGCCCCGGCCAGCGCGGTCGCGACGCCATGCTGGCCGGCGCCGGTCTCCGCGATGATCCGCGTCTTGCCCATCCGCCGGGCGAGCAGCGCCTGCGCGAGCACCTGGTTGGTCTTGTGCGCGCCGCCGTGGAGCAGATCCTCGCGTTTCAGGTAGAGGCGCGCCTTGTCCGATCCGAGATTGCGGCACCGGGTCAGCGGCGTCGGCCGTCCCGCATAGGAGCCGAGCAACCCGGCCAGCTCCGCCTGGAATTCGGGGTCGGCCTGCGCTTCGAGGAAGGCGGTTTCGAGCTGCTCCAGCGCCGGCACCAGGATTTCGGGGACATAGACGCCGCCAAAGGCGCCGAACCGGCCGGCGCTCAGCATGGCGCGGCGTCGCCGCGCGCCGGCGGGCGCAGCGCGTCGAAGAAAGCGCCGAGCTTGTCCGCATCCTTGCGTCCGGGCGCCCGCTCGACCCCCGACGAGACGTCGAGCGCCCAGGCGCCGACCCTCGCCGCCGCCGCCGCATTGCCGTCGTTGAGGCCGCCGGCGAGCAGCGCCGTGCCGAGTTCGCGCCGGCCGCCGAGCAGCCGCCAGTCGAACGCCAGGCCGGTCCCGCCCGGCATACCTTCGACCGCCGTGTCGAACAAGGTCCGGTCGATGCCGGGACGCGGCTGCGGCACGCCGCGGCCGACCCGGCTCGCGCCCCAGATCTCGACCCCGACCGGAAGCGCGGCGCGCAGCGCCTTCACATAATCGCCGTCCTCCTGCCCGTGGAGCTGGACCGCGCGAAGACCAAGCCATTGCGCGGCCTCGGCGACACGCGCCACCGGTGCATCGCGGAACACGCCGACGACGCCGGCGCCCTGCTGACGCGCGGCGGCGGCGATCGGATCGGCCTCTGCCGGCATCACGTAGCGCGGCGATTCGGGCACCATGATGAGGCCGATGAAGCAGGCGCCGGACCGCGCGGCCAGCTCCGCATCGACGGCGCCGTGCACGCCGCACACCTTGACCCGGCCGAAGGCGAGCGTGCGCGCCGCCTGCGCCGGCCGCTTCGATCGCATCAGCGACGTGCCGACCAGGAAGGCGTCGGCATAAGGCGCGAGCCGATCGACGTCCTGCCGCCGCGCGATCCCCGATTCGGCGACGACCAGCCGGTCCTTCGGCACCAGCGGCGCGAGCCGCTCGGTCGCGGCGAGATCGACGGTGAGCGTCTTCAGGTCGCGATTGTTGACGCCGATCACCCTGGCGCCCAGCGCCACCGCGCGCGCCACCTCGGCCTCGTCATGCGCCTCGACCAGCACCTCCATGCCGAGCCGTTCGGCCGCGCGCATCACCTCCGCCGCCTCCTCGTCCTCCAGCACCGAGAGCAGGACGAGCGCGGCATCGGCGCCATGCAGCCGCGCCTCGGCCACCTGGCGCGGATCGACGACGAAATCCTTGGCGAGGATCGGCCCGTCGAACACCCGCCGGACCGCCGCCAGATCCGCGAGCGCGCCGCCGAAGAACGGCCCGTCGGTGAGCACGCTCACCACCGATGCGGCGCCGGCATAGGCCTCCGCCTGGATCGCCGGATCGACCTTCGCGATCTCCCCGGCGGAGGGCGAGGCCTTCTTCACCTCCATGATGAAGCGCGCGCCGGGCCTGGCGAGCGCCTGCGACAGGCTGCGCGTCGCCGGCTCGGCCCGCGCGCCGACATCGCCGAAGGTGGCACTGCCGAAACGCGCCGCGACGTCGATCTTCTTGCGGGCGACGATCTCGCCCAGGGCACCGCCCGGCTCACGCATGAGTCATCTCCACCAGATGGTCGAGGACGCGGGCAGGCGCGCCCGCGGCCAGAAGCTGCAATGCGATGTCGGCACCCTCCGCAAGGTTCCCGGCCCGCCCCGCCGCGAGCAGCAGCGCGCCGGCATTGAGCGCCACCGCATGATTCTCCGCCGTCGCCCCACGCCCGGCGAGCAGCGCCTTAAGTCGCGCCGCATTCTCTTCCGGCCCGCCGCCGGCCAGCGCCGACAATGGCGCGCGCTCCAGCCCGGCCAGCTCGGGCGACAAAGTGAGCCGCTCGGTCTCGCCATCGATCAGCAGCACCGCCCGCGTCTCGGCATGGAGCGCGACCTCGTCGAGCCCGCCGCCATGGACCACCATCGCCCGCCGGACCCCCAGCGCCCTCAGCACCGCCGCCACCGGCGCGATCAGCCGCTCCTCGGCGACGCCGAGCAACTGCACCGGCGGCTCGGCCGGATTGAGGCACGGGCCGAGCACGTTCATCACCGTCCTGACCTTGAGCGCGCGGCGCACCGGACCGGCATGTTTCAGCCCCGGATGATATTGCGGCGCATAGAGGAAGCAGATCCGCGCCTCGTCGAGCGCGCGCCGCGCCACCTGCGGCGAGACCTCCAGCCTCACCCCGAGCGCCTCCAGCACGTCGGCCGATCCGCAGCGCGAGGTGACCGATCGATTGCCGTGCTTGGCCATCGGCAGCCCCGCCGCCGCCGCGACGAAGGCCACCGCCGTCGACAGGTTGATCGTCCCCGATCCGTCCCCCCCGGTCCCGCACGAATCGGCGAAGAGATAGTCCGGCCGCGCGAAATCGAGATCGGCCGCCCGCAATGCCCGCGCCGCGCCGATCAGCTCGTCGACGCTCTCGCCCTTGATCTTGAGCGCGATCAAGAGCGCGGCGATGGCGGGCTCCGCGAGCCGCCCGGCGACAAGCTCGGCGAACACGCTCTCGGCCTCGCCTTGCGACAGCGAGCGCCCGGCGAAAAGCCTGGCGAGCGCATCGGCGGCGTCGGGCGGGGCGCATCGCTGGTCGGGTTCGGCGATGGCGAGTGCGGCGGCGGTCGTGGTCATGGCGGATCCTGGCGGTACGGGTGACGAAAAGGCGCGGGCGCAAACGAAAAAGCCCGCCGGAAGCGGCGGGCTCGTTGCGTCTCGATCCGGAAGATCGGTCCTAGAGGACCGTCACCATCGCCACGCGCGCGCCGCCGCATCCAAGCGGGACCAGCGCCACTGCCAGGCCTGCGAAACGGACGCACGAACGGCCGCGTCGCCCGAACGGGCGGCGGACAGGCCAATGGAGGTGGCGTGCGGCGTCATCGCG
>Ga0164241_10001547_pt1 | contig 27837 bp, 21 predicted proteins | sample OricomyardsoilBY_FD_108780 | JGI IMG/M metagenome (GOLD analysis project Ga0164241, IMG submission 108780) | Backyard soil microbial communities from Emeryville, California, USA - Original compost - Back yard soil (BY) | ecosystem: Environmental > Terrestrial > Soil > Unclassified | place: USA... | reverse complement strand
TCGCCCAGCAACGACTGCCTGGTGGTCATTTACACGGCCGAGCCGGGCTTGCTCGGCAAGCGCTTCGTGCTCGACAAGAGCCCGACCCGGGTCGGTCGAGGCGCCGACAGTCAAATCGTGCTCGAGGGGGACTCGGTGTCGCGCCGGCACGCGCACCTCGAGCGTCGCGCGGGCGCCTGGTACGTCGTCGACGACGGCTCCACCAACGGCACCTACGTCAACGAAGAGCAGATCGCGCGCGAGCAGCTGCTGGTAAACGGCGACCGCATCAAGATCGGCCCCAGCATCTTGAAGTTCTTGTCCGGCGCCGACGCCGAAGCCAAGTACCACGAAGAGATCTACCGCATGACCATCGTCGATGGTCTGACCCAGATCCACAACAAGCGCGCGCTGTTCGAGGCCCTCGAAAAAGAGCTGATGCGCGCGCGGCGTTACGAGCGCGACCTGAGCTTGTTGATGTTCGACATCGACTTCTTCAAGCGCATCAACGACCAGTACGGGCACCTCGCGGGCGATCACGTGCTGCGCGAGCTCGCGCGCATCGTGCAAGAGCGCATTCGGCGCGAAGAGGTGTTCGCCCGCTACGGCGGCGAAGAGTTCGTGATCCTGCTGCCCGAGACGCCGCTGCCCGGCGCGGCCGCGCTGGCGGAGAGCCTGCGGGCGCGAGTGGCCAATCACGCGTTCGTCTTCCAGGGCGAGCGCATTCCGGTGACGGTTAGCATCGGCACCGCCCTGCTCGGCGAAAACGACAAAGTCGCGGCGGATCTGATCCAGCGCGCCGACGAAAAGCTGTACGAAGCCAAGCGCGGTGGCCGAAACCGCGTGTGCTCGTGAGCTCCGAATCGGACGCCGCCGTGGCGGACTCCGCACGCGACCTGCCGCCCCAGATCAAGGTGTTGCCGCCGGGCCCGAGCTCGCGCACCTGGCTCGTACGTCACGCCCACGTCGCGGCGCCGATGGGACCGCTGCTGCCGCCGGGGCCGCCCAGCGGCATCGTGTACGCGACGGGGCGCGGCTCCAACGTCACCGACGTCGACGGCAATCGCTACGTCGACTTGGCGGGCGGCTTCGGGGCGCTGCTGCTCGGTCACCTGCACCCCGCCGTGCAGCGCGTCGTGGCGTTGCAAGCGGAGCGGCTGCTGCAAGCGTTGGGCGATCTATATCCAGCCGACGCCAAGATCGCGCTGCTCGAGCGCGTGACCCGGCTCTATCCGGAGCCGAACGCGAAAGGCATCTTGGCGCAGTCGGGCTCCGACGCCGTGAGCGCGGCGTTGAAGACGGCCAAGCTCGCCACCGGAAAGCCCGGGGTGTTGGCCTTCAACGCCGCGTATCACGGGCTCGGCTACGGCCCGCTCGCGGCGTGCGGGCTGCGCGAGAGTTACCGCGCGCCGTTCGCAGAGCAGCTCAATCGGCGCGTGGCGTTCGTCGATTACCCGGCCCGCGCCGACGAAGCGGCCGCGAGCCTGGCCACGTGCCGGGCCGAGCTCGCGCGCGGTGACATCGGCGCCATCTTGATCGAGCCGTTACTGGGCCGCGGCGGGGTGCTGGCGCCACCGGACGGCTTTCTGCGCGAGCTTCGAGAGCTCGCCCGCGAGGCGGGGGCCCTGCTGATCGCCGACGAGATCTGGACTGGGCTCGGCCGCGCCGGACACTGGTTGAGCTCGGTCGCGGCCGGCGTGTGCCCCGACCTGATCTGCCTCGGCAAGGGGCTCGGCGGCGGCTTGCCGATCAGCGCCGTGATCGGCGCCGCCGACGTCATGCACAGCTGGCGCCAGGAAGCCGAGGTAGTACACACCGCCACCTTCGCCGGCGCGCCGCTCGCGGCCAGCGCCGCCATCGCCACCCTCGACGTGCTCCGCAAAGAAAAGCTCCCCGAACGCGCCCACCGCCTGGGCGCTCGCTATGCGGCCGAGCTGCGGCTGGCGCTGAACGACCTGAGCCAGGTGCGCGAGGTGCGCGGCTGCGGCTTCATGCTGGGCATCGACCTGGGAAAGCGACCGGGCGTCGCCAGCCAGTTGATGAGAGGCTTGCTGCAAGCCGGTTACATCAGCTCGACCGGCGGCGGGCAGCGCGAGGTGCTGGTGCTGACGCCACCGCTCAACATCGACGAGGGCGTGCTGTTGGCAAGCGTGCCCGTGATCGCAGAGCAAATTGCCAAAGTGGGTTGAGACGTGCGCGTTGCCGAGCCTCTGATCCTAGCCTCCGACCTGCTGCACGCGCGCGTGCAGCGCTTCGCCGCCGGCGAAACCGACGACTCGTTCGTCGGCCTCGCCCTCGATATCGCGCGTTTCCAAGCCAGCGCGTCGGAGGGCTTTCGCCGGCTGGTGCGCGCCCGCGGCGCGAGCCTCGAGGCGCTCGACGACGTGCCCCCGGTGCCGAGCGAAGCCTTCCGGCTGACTCGCGTCGCGACGTTTCCGCAAGACCGCGAGGCGGTGCGGTTCTTCACCAGCGGCACCACCGGCGCCGAACGCGGCGCGCACGCCATGCGCCGCACCGACACCTACGAGAAGCTGTCGCTGAGCTACGGTCGCCAGGCGCTGCTCGCGCCCGGCGCGACCGCGATCGTCGTGGCGCTGGCGCCGCGGCTCGATACCCCGCCGACCTCATCGCTCGGCTACATGATGGCGCGCTTCATGGATGCGTTCGATGACGAGCCGCTCGGCGAGCTCGAGCCCCACCCGCCGAGCGCGTCAGGGGCACGCTGGCTCCTCGACGCAAATGGCGTCAATTTGCCGGGGCTCGAGCGGGTCGTGCGAACCGCGAGCCGCACCCGGCGGCCGATCTTGCTGCTGGCGACAGCGTTCGCGCTGGTGCGCTTGCTGGACGACCTGGCCGGCGCGCGTTTTCCGCTGCCGAGCGGCAGTGTCGTGATGCAAACCGGCGGCTTCAAGGGCCGCACGCGCGAGGTCTCGATGGAGGAGCTGCGCCACGGCGTGACCCAGGCCTTTCAGCTCGGGGACCGACGCGTCGTCGGCGAGTACGGCATGACCGAGCTTACCAGTCAGCTCTACGAGGGCACGCTGCGCGAGAGCGCGTTGTCGGCGCGCCACCCGGGGGCCGCGCCCGGTATCTATTTCGAGCCGCCTTGGCTGCGGGTGGCCCCCGTCGATCCCGTCACGCTCCAGCCGGTTACGGAAGGCGACGTCGGGCTCGCACGCTTCATCGACCTGGGCAACGTCGACAGCGCCATCAGCGTCGTCACCCAGGACCTGGTGCGCCGCGTCGAAGGCGGGATCCAGCTGCTCGGCCGCCAAGCGGGCGCGCCGGCGCGCGGCTGCTCGCTGGCGATCGAGGCCTTGCTCGATGGCTGACGATGCGGCAGCGCGGCGGGCGCGCGTCGAACGCCTGCTCGAGGCAGCGCGCGCCGTCGCGAGCCCCGAACGCGGCGCCGGCCGAGCCCTGCGCGCGCGGCTGCTCGAGACGACCGGCTTATCGGCGGCGAACATCGAGCTTGGTCTCACCCGCTGCCTGGAGCTCGAGCCGGCCCGCCAGGACCTCGACGACCTGTTGGCGTCGACACCGACGACCCGGCGCGCGCACGTGCTGCTTTCCGGCAACGTATTCGTGGCGGCGCTGCGCGCGATCGCGATCGGCGTGGCGGCCTCGGCCGCGGTCCAGGTTCGAGCTTCGCGGCGCGATCCTGCGCTAGCAGAAGCGCTGCACGCGCTCGCGCCCGAGTCGTTCGAGCTGACGGCCAAGTTGCAGCCCGAGCCGGGCGAGCACCTGTGGGCGTATGGCTCCGACGCGACCCTCGCCGACGTGCGCGCCTCGCTGCCGGTCGGAGTGTGGTTTCACCCGCACGGCGCCGGTTTCGGCGCGGCGGTGGTCGATGCGCGCGCGTGGTCGCCGAGCGCCGCCCGCGCCCTCGCGCTCGACACGGCGCTGTTCGATCAGCGCGGCTGCTTGAGCCCGCGCGTCGTGTGCGTGCTCGGCAACCTAGCGCAGGCTCGCGACGTCGCCCAAGCCATCGCCCGCGAGCTCGTCGCTCTCGAGGTCGAGCTGCCGCCGGGACCCGTGAGCGCCGACGACGCCGCCGAAAGGCGCCGCCGGCGCGACGCCGCCGCTTACGCGTTCGAGCTGTTCGACGCCGGGAGCGGTTGGGTCAGCTGCTCGAGTGAGCTGGTGATTCCGCCCAGCGCGCGCAACCTCCACGTCGCCCCGACCGCCGATCCGAGCCGGAGCCTCGGCCCGTTCGCGGCGCATTTGACGTGCATCGCCGCGGACGACGAGCGGCGCGGCGCACTGCGCAAGGCCTTTCCCGGGGCCCGCCTCGCGGCGCTCGGCCAGATGCAGTGTCCGGTGCTCGACGGTCCTGTCGATCGCCGGCAGACCCCGTCCGGCGAGCTCGCGTAGCGGCGGCGCGGCAGCCGTGGATTCGAGGCGTTTCGCCGCGCAAGGGCGACAGTTTTGTACAACTTTTGCCGTTGCCAGGCGACAGGCCAACTCTGGCTCCATGCGCTTGCTTGGAGTTACGGTTCTGCTGGTCGAAGACGACGTCGACAATCTGGAGCCGCTCGCTTCGTTCCTCGACGGCGAAGGCGCGCGCACGTTCGGCGCCGGCTCGATCTCGTCGGCGCTCAGCCTGACCGAAGGGCAGACGATCGACTTGCTCGTCTCCGATCTGGAGCTGCCCGATGGGGACGGCTGCGCGCTGCTCGCGACGCTGCGGCAGCGCGGCGGCAGAAGCGACGTTCCCGCCATCGCCGTCAGCGGCGACTCGGACCCCCAATGGCGGACAAAAGCCACCAATGGCGGCTTCGCGCGCTACGCCGTCAAACCCTATTCACGGCAATGCCTCGTCGATTGGATCGTAGAGCTCAGCGTCCGCCCCGAGAGCCGCGCGAGCGCGTAGTTTTGTCACGCCGGGCCGCTTCGAGCCGCTCACGCTCGTCTTGCCCGATAATCCAACCGACTGGCTTACCGTGGCGAGTGATGCGAATCCGGCGACCTTTACGCGCGTCGTCGAGGACCTCGGAAAAATTACTGCGAGCTTGCGCTACCGGTACGGGAACACTCTTCATGTCCCGCTAGCAGAGCAAGACCGATGCCAGCGGAGCCTACTCCGCCGCCATCGGCAAGCGACGCCGGCCGTCTGCCGGCCGGATGGTCACTGACAGCGGCGTTTGGGGCAACGGCAGCTGCTGATTCTTCGCGTAAACCGGGTGACGCCCGTGGGTTTTGTACCACTCCGCGACGGTCGCAGTGTGCTTCATCTTTTCGACGATCTGCCGGAAGCCGACGCCGGTGTTGTAGGCGCAGAACGAGATCTCGCCGAGCTGCGTTCCGTACGGGATGATGCACATCTCGGTGCGGCGAAAGTCGTAGTTGAACAGGTCTTGAAACCACATGCCGGCCACGAACAAGAAGCGCCACTCGAAGTCGGCCGCGTCACCTTCGCTCGCTCCGACCTCGCCACCGCGTGCGCCGATCTGGCTCAAGAACTGCTTGACGAACTCGGTGTAGCCGTAGCCTTCCGGCGCGCGCGTCACGTCGAAATTGCGCACTAACGACAGCGCGATCGCCGCCAGCGTCTCCGGCTTGCTGCGACCGGCGTCGGCGATGCGCTGCATGTCGGCGAGGATGCGCTCGAGGTTCAGGAACTCGGCCAGCGGCTTCATCTGCTTGGTGCGCTTGTTCACGAGCAGGGCGGTGCCGATGCCGCAGTTCGGATGGCAGCCGCACTTGAGCGCGCCGAACTCGGCGCCCATTCCTTGCATCAAATCGACGACGTCGCTGAACGGGTTCATCGCCGACAGCGGGAACCAATCGCGCATCGGCTCGGTCGCGCCGAGCTGGTCGTGCAAATCGTGAGCGAGGTGGCTGAGGGTGTAACGCTGCGCCAGGCGCTGCTCGAGCGTGATGTCTTCGTCGCGCCCGGTGAAGCTGACGGGCTGGAACGACACCACCGTGATCTTGTCGGCGTTGTCGATCGCGAACTGTACGATCGGCCCGACTTGCTCGTTGTTCACGCCGTTGACGACGGTGACGACGAGGACCACGTCGATGCCGGCGGCAGCTAGGTTTTCGATGGCGCGCAGCTTGACGTCGAACAAATTGCCGACTTTGCGGTGGCTGTTCGCTTCGTTGGTGACGCCGTCGAACTGCAGGTAGCAGAGCCGCAGGCCGGCACGCTTTGCCTCGTGACAGAACTCCGGTTCTTGCGCGAAGCGGATGCCGTTCGACGCGCACTGCACGCAAAAATATCCGACGTCGCGCGCGTACTTGATGGCGCGAATGAAGTGGGGGCTGAGGGTCGGTTCGCCACCCGAGAACTGCACCGACAACTGGCGGCGCGGCTTCACGCCCAGGCTGTCGTCGAGAATTTGCTGCACGTCCTCCCAACTCAGCTCGTGCACGAAGCCGACCTGGTTGGCGTCCATGAAGCACGGATCGCACATCATGTTGCAGCGGTTGGTCAGGTCGACGGTGAGCACGGAGCCGCGCCCGTACTTGATGGTCGACGTGCCGTGATCGCGGAGCTTGCTCTTCGGCGACTCGTAGTCGCGACCCGGAAATAGATCTTCGATGCGCTTCAGAAACGCCGGATCGATGCTGAGCACGTCTTCGAACCGACCGTGGCGCGGGCACTCCTTGACCATCAGCACGCGACCTTCGCGCTCGATGATTTGCGCCCGTAGCTCGCCGGGGTTGCTGGCGATGAACGCGTCGAGATCTTGCGCGCCCGACAGCACCTTGGCGCGCGCCTCTTTGGTGCACTCCGGACACAGCGAATCGGTCTCGCGCGGCCAACCCAGCGTCGGGAACGTGCGCTCGCGCTTGCGAAGCAGCGGCGCGGGTGCCCACTTGGGGTGTAGCGCCTTTGCCTCGTTCAGCTCCGCGTAGCGCTCCAGCCAGGGCCATAGGAGATTCGCAGCAGTCCTCGCGACGCCGCCCACAGTCGACTCGAATCCTTGCAAAGCGCGCTCTAACAAGAGGCGCGAAGCATACACGTAACGGCCGCGGAGGGAAGCTCCGTACGACGCGACGAGTAAGGAGATGGTAGGCACGCGCGGTCGCGGTCGAACGCGAACGGCCTTGCGCACTCACCCGCGCGCGGAAAAGACTGTGGCGGTCATGACCAGCGCGAGCGAGCCGTTAGCCATCGCAAGCGACGTGCACCTCGTGCAGCACGGTTCGGAAACGAGCGCCCGGCGGCTCGGAAAGCTGCTCGAAGCGCACGCCGGCCACGAGGTCGTGCTGGCGGGAGATATTTTCAACCTGTCGCTCGACGCCCCAAGTCGTGACCCGGCCGAGTCGGTGCAGAGCATCGTCGCTCAGTACCCGGAGCTCGTCGGCGCCCTCAAGCAGCACCTGACGCACGGCCACGCCCTGACCTTGATCGGCGGCAACCACGACGCCGGCGTGGTGACGCGCGGCACGCGAGAGCGCCTGCTGGCGCTGTGCGGGGTGAGCGCCGGCGCCCGGCTCGCGATCGAGCCGTGGTTCATTCGTCGCGGCGACGTGCACATCGAGCACGGCCACGTCTACGATCCCGACAACGCCCCCGCCCATCCGCTGGCGGCCTGGTCACCCGAGACCGAGCCGCTCGGCATCTCGCTCACGCGACGCTTCCTGTCGCCGCACGACGCGTTCACGTTCGCGCACGCCCACCATACGACGCCGCTACAAGGCTTGGTCCACGCGTTCAAGACCTTCCGCGGCCGCGCGCCGCTGATGGTGCTGCACTACTTCGCGACGGCGAGTCGACTCGCCGCCGAAGCGGCGGTGCCGGAGCGAATGGGCGCCGAGAAGGCGCGCGGCGCCGCGGCGGTACCGGAATTCGCCGAGCGCATTCAGGTGAGCCAGAAGCTCGTCCAAGATCTGCTGGCGGCCTTGCCGCGGCCCACCCACGAAGATTTCAACGAGACGTTCCACCGGCTGTACTTCGATCGCGTGGTCGCGACCCTCGGCATGGCGGGAGGTGCGACGCGCGTGCTCTTGGGCGGTGCGGTCGGCGGCGTCGTGGGGGGGGCGGTCGCCCTATCCGGCGCGCTGTACCTGCACCGCTCGGTGAAGAAGGGCGTCGACCGCTACTCGAGCTTGCCCGTCAAGCGGCTGTACGCCGGCGCCGATCTGGTGCGCCAGGTCACGGGCGCCAAGCTCGTCATCTTCGGTCACACCCACTGTGAAGACGAGGCCGAAGGTTACGTGAATTCGGCCTCGTTCACGTACACCGGCCGGCGCGGCGCGCCTTACCTGCATGTGTCCGGCGGCGGGCGCGTCGAGCGGCGCGAGCTCGGCTGAAGCCGGCGCCGGCGCGAACGCTACGCGATTCTCACTGTAAGTTGCTCAGAACTTTCCGCGTTGACGGGCGTCTGTCTTCTCACCACTCGTCTTCGGAGGTTCGAATGTCGGCCCTGCTGTCTCGTCCCGGTATTTTTGCGCGCTTTGGTCACCCCGCTGTAGGTCTGGTGGCGCTCTCGCTGCTGGCGGGCGCGTGCTCGCGAAACTCCGCGCCGGCGGAAGCTCCGCCAGAGACGACGGTGACGGCGCGCGACGTTCAGCCGGCCCCCGAGGCCGCGTCGCCGCTCGCTCCGCTCGCTCCCGCCGCTCCGCCCGCCGCCGAGGCTGCCGTCGCCGCGCCCACCGCCGCGCCCGCCGAGAAGAAGAGCCAAGCCCGCGGCGCCGCCGCTGCCCCCCGGACGCTCGCCCGCCGCGCACCCACACCGACGACGGCGCCGATCGTGCGCGACGCGCCGCTCAACACCGAAGACTACGCCGCGATCGCGGAAAATACGTTCTTGGCCGTCGCCAGCCAGCCGCTGAGCACGTTCTCGATCGACGTCGACACCGCCTCGTATTCCAACTCGCGCCGCTTTCTCACCGACGGCAAGCTGCCTCCCCAAGACGCGATTCGCATCGAGGAATGGGTCAACTACTTCGCCTACGACTACGCCCCCCCGACCGGTAGCGCGCCGTTCGCGGTCAGCACCGAGGTCACCTCGTGCCCGTGGAACACCGCCCACGAGCTCGTGCGCATCGGCATCAAGGGTCAGGAAATTCGCGAAGAGAACGTGCCCGCGCGGAACCTCGTCTTCCTGCTCGACGTCTCCGGTAGCATGATGACGCCCGACAAGCTGCCGCTGGTGAAGCGGGGGCTGGCGATGATGACGGAGAACCTGCGCCCGCAGGACTCGATCGCGATCGTGGTCTACGCCGGGGGCTCGGGCCTGGTGCTGCCCGCTACCTCCGGCCGCGAGCGCGGCAAGATCCTCCGCGCGCTCGAGGGCTTGGAGGCGGGCGGCTCGACCAACGGCGGGGAGGGCATCGAGCTTGCGTACGCTGTCGCGCAGCAGCAATTCAAGAAAGGCGGCATCAACCGCGTGATCTTGGCCACCGACGGCGACTTCAACGTCGGCACGACCAGCCAGGGCGAGCTCACGCGGCTCATCGAAAGCAAGCGCAAAAGCGGGGTGTTCTTGACCGTGCTCGGCTTCGGTACCGGCAACACCAAAGACGCGACGATGGAGATGCTCGCCGACAAAGGTAACGGCAACTACGCCTACATCGATACGCTGTCCGAGGCGCGCAAGGTGCTCGTCCGCGAAGCCGGCTCGACGCTGGTCACGATCGCCAAAGACGTGAAGCTGCAGGTCGAGATGAACCCGCTCAAGGTCGCGAGCTACAAGCTGATCGGCTACGAAAATCGACTGCTCGCCAAAGAAGACTTCAACGACGACAAGAAGGACGCGGGCGAGATCGGCGCTGGCCACACCGTCACCGCGCTCTACGAAATCGTGCCCAAGGGCGCCGCGACGCCGGCGACGCCGGCCGTCGACGCCCTAAAATACCAGGCTCCGGGCGCGCCCTCACCCGCCGCCGGCTCGAGCGAGCTGATGACGGTCAGCGTTCGCTACAAGCCGCCCCAAGCCGACGTCAGCACCAAGCTCACCGTCGTCGTCGTCGACGCCAGCAAGCCGATCGGGCAAGCGTCCGACGACTACCGCTTCGCAGTCGCGGTCGCCAACGTCGCGCTCGTGCTACGCGGCTCGCCCGACGTGCAGCAAAGCTCGCTCGACAGCGCGCGCAGCATGGCCGCCGGCGCTGTCGGCCCCGACGTGCACGGCGATCGGCGCGAGTTTTTGGCGATGGTCGACGAGGCGCGACGCCTGCGCGGCGGTCAGAGCGCCTTGAAGACCGTCGTTCGGTAGTGCGAAAGCTCGGCGATCGAATTTTTGATGTCGACGAGCGCGTCATGCTCGCCTTTGACCGGCTTTTCGTAGAGGGCGTCCTCACCGTACCAAGCCTTGGCCAGCAGCTTGATCGACGTGACGTCGACGGTACGGTAGCTCAGGTAGCCGGCGAGCCCCGGCATCCACTGATCGACGAACCGCTTGTCCTGCCCGATGGTGTTGCCGCACAAGACGGCAGGATAGGCGCACCAGCCCGTTACGCGCTCCAGCAGCTTGCGCTCGGCTATCATCAAGTCGAGCTTTGATTTTCGCACGCGGTCGGTCAGCCCTGTCGTCTCGTGCATCTCTTTCACGAACGGCACCATGCGCTCGAGCAGCGCGTCGGGCTGCCAGATGTCGCACACGAACTCTTCGAGCACGTTGAGCTGCGCGTCAGTGACGATCAACGCCGCCTGCAAGATGACGTCGCGTTGGGCGTCGAGCCCGGTCATCTCCAGATCGAGCCAGGCCAGGTTGGTTGCAGATTGCGTGCGCACGACGCGCTCTTGGGTCGACTTCTTCGCCACGCCCGTCACCCTACTCCAGGTCCTCTTCGTCGTCGTCCTCTTCGTCGTCGTCGTCATCGAAGCCGTCGTCATCGAAGCCGTCGTCGTCGTCGCTCGGCGCTTCGTAGACGGCAGCGGCTGCCCGCGACGCGCTCGCGGCCTTGGCCGGCTTGAGCTTCGGCAGCACGATCTTGGGATTTTCAGGGCGCCGGCGGTAGAGCACCAACGTGTGCCCGATGATCTGCACCAGCTGGCTCTTCGTTGCCTTCTCGAGCTCGGGCGCGAGCTCGGCCGCATCGACCTCGGCCTCGCCCGCCACCTTGACCTTGAGCAGCTCGTGCCGCTCGAGCGCGACCTCGAGCGCCGCCAGCACGCCTTCGGTCACGCCCTGGTGCCCGATCTGAACGACCGGCTTGAGCTTGTGGGCGAGCGCGCGCAAAAAGCTCTTTTGTTTGCCCGTGAGGGGTATCAGCGGTGCGCTCGGCTTCCGTTTTTTCGGCACAGCGCTGGTTAGCGAAGCTAGGGCGGGCCCGCAAGTCGGCAACGCGCCGGGCTTGAGCTAGGCTGCCCCGGCTTGAAGGATCCTGACGTCGTGGTGATTGGGTCGGGCCCCAACGGCCTGACCGCAGCGTGCACGCTGGCCAAGCGCGGGCATCGCGTGCTCGTGCTCGAGGCCAACCCGCGCCGCCCCGGGGGGGCGCTCGGCAGCGAGGAGAGCACGTTGCCGGGCTTCGTTCATGACGTCGGCGCCGGGTTCTTTCCGTTCGGACGCAGCAGCCCGGCGTTTCGTGCCCTCGATCTGGAAGGGGCGGGCATCACCTGGCAAAACGCGCCGCTCGAGAGCTGTCACCCGGCGCTCGACGGCACCTACGCCGCGATCGCACGCGACGTCGAGGTCAGCGCGAGTCACTTCGGCAGCCCGCGCGACGGGGAGGCCTGGCGGAAGCTGGCGTTGTTTCATCGCTCGATCGAGCCACGCCTGTTAGCGGCGCTGCTCGAGCCGTTTCCGGCGCTCGGGCCCGCCTGGCGGCTCGGCGCGCGGGGGCTGTTGCGCGTCGCCCGCATGTTCACCAAGAGCGGCCGGCGCCTGTCGAGCGGCTTGTTCGAGAGCGAGGCGGCGCGCCGCGTGCTCCCCGGCGTGTCACTTCACGTGGATGTGGGGCCCGATGATTGGTTCGGCTCGGGCCTCGGATACGTGCTCGGCTTGACTGCCTCGACCGGCGGCTACTCGATTCCGCGCGGCGGCGCGCAGGCGATCACCAACGCGCTCGTGACCGTGCTCGAGCGTCAAGGCGGGCGCCTGCGGCTGGGCTCGCGCGTCGCGCGCGTCGTCGTGCGAGGCCGCCGCGCCGTCGCGGTCGTGCTCGAGAGCGGCGAAGAAATCCGCGTCCGGGGCGCGGTGCTGGCCGACACCTCGGCGCCCAGCCTGTGCTTGCAGCTCTTGAACGCCGAGCATCAACCCGGCTTCGTGCTGCGCAAGATGCGAAATTTTCCGCTCGGCTTCGGCACGTTCAAGGTCGACTACGCGCTCAGCACGCCCGTGCCCTGGACCCTCGCCGAGCCGCGCCGGAGCGCTGTCGTGCACGCGGGCGAGAGCCTCGACGACTTGTCGCGCTTCGTGCGCGAGGTCCGGGCCGGCAAGCTGCCCGAGCTGCCTTACCTCGTCATCGGTCAGCAAAGCCTGTTCGATCGTACGCGCGCGCCGCACACCGCGCACACCCTCTACGTTTACACGCGCGTCCCGTCCGAGCTCCCCGGCGGCTGGGACGCGGCCCGCGAGGCGTTCGCCGATCGCGTCACGAGTCGCATCGAGGGCCTGGCGCCTGGCTTCTCGGCCACGGTGCTCGCGCGCAAGGCCCACGCTCCGAACGACCTCGAGCGCGGCAACGCCAACTTGCTCGGCGGCGATCTCGGCGGCGGCTCCAACGCGTGGAACCGCCAGCTGCTGTTTCGCCCAGTCTTCCCGTACTTTCGTTACCGGATGCCGGTCGAGCGGCTCTATTTATGCTCGAGCTACGCCCACCCCGGCGCCGGCGTCCACGGCATGTGCGGCTACAATGCGGCCCGCCTCGCCGCGCACGACATCGAATAGATCCGCAGGTTTACCGGGCGGAAGGCCGATTTAGTGCATCTTGCGCGCCCGCCCCGACGTTTCGCTTGACGCTGGCCACGCCGCGGCTACGTTGCCGCTCCTTCCACGAAGTTGTGCCTTGGAGAGGTGACCGAGTGGCCGAAGGTACCCGCTTGCTAAGCGGGCCTAGGAGAAATCCTAGCGCGGGTTCGAATCCCGCCCTCTCCGCAACTGCAATAGACCCGAGCTCGCCGCCGCGAAAATTCGCCGGCGCTCGATCATACTCCGCTCATGGTCGAGCACGTGGGGCGGTTGGTGCTGGCGGTGCTGAGCTTCGTGGTCGCTTGGTAGGCGACACGGTGGCGGTGACCGGCAGCGCGGTTGCCAGCTCGGCGCGCGGTACGATGCTGGTGGACGCTTACGTCGGTGATCAGCCGCCGGTTTGCCTGGGCCGCATCGCCTCTCGCGAGCAAGCAGCGCGCACAGAAGGGTCGATCGACGCCGGTCGAGGCGCCGGTAACGCGATCGCGCGCTCGGTCCTCGGTGACGGGCCTCTGTCTGAGCCCGCGTCCTCAGGTGCGCCCTCGAACAGCTCCTGGACGACCGAATAGCAGGCCCGGCGTGGACGGGCTGTCGGAGCGCAGCGCGCGGGCTGCAAAGCGCAAACGGTGCGCGATATTTTGAGAAGCCTGTCGTGCCCTCGCGGGGGCGGCTCATCAACGGAAGATTTGAAAGTGGCCGAGCAAGTACCAGAGAATGGCAAAGACGATGATGGTGCTGAAGCAGCCGCCGCCGAGCTTTTTCGCACCCCAACCAGCCGCCACGCCTCTCAGAAGCTTACTCATGGCGCGCGCCTAAGCAGGGGGCGTGCCAGCCGCTCAACATTTGAAAACCGCCGGCGCAGCGCGTGCCGCCCCGGCGACCGGCGGGTCGATTCGCGACCCACGAGACCGTCCGCCACGCTGCCGCCGAAGGGTCAGCCGCTGCCTGCTCCCCAATAGAGGGAGCACGGCCGACGGGCGGTGGGCCGGCGACGGCAGCGCGCGGTCCGCATCGAAAGTCGCACGAGCACGCTGGACGTGACGGTGCGGCGGCTCAATCTGCCTCGTCTACTCCTGGCTCTGAAAGGAACTGACTCATGCCGCTCGATCACTATGTCACGCTCGGTCACTCCGGTTTGCGCGTATCCCCGTTCTGTCTCGGTGCCATGACCTTCGGCGAGGATTTGGGCTGGGGCAGCAGCGTCGCCGACTCGCAGGCCATCATCGACAGGTTCCTCGAACGGGGCGGAAACTTCATCGACACCGCCAACGTCTACACGCACGGCCACTCCGAAAAGATCATCGGCGACCACCTCGGCAAAGACCGCGCACGTCGCGACCGCGTGGTGCTTGCGACCAAGTTCTTCGGCGGCATGTACCCGGGCGATCCGAACAGCGGCGGCAGCAACCGCAAGAACATCATCAACTCTGCCGAGAACTCGCTGCGGCGGCTGCAGACCGACTACATCGATTTGTACTGGATGCACGCCTGGGACGCGACGACACCGATCGAAGAGACGCTACGCGCGCTCGACGACTTGGTGTCGAGCGGCAAAGTCCGCTATATCGGCTTTTCGGACGCGCCCGCCTGGAAGTGCGCGCAGGCCCAGATGATCGCGCAGTTTCGCGGTCTTTCGCCGGTGATTGCCCTACAAATCGAGTACTCTTTGCTCGAACGCACCGTCGAAGGCGAGCTCGTGCCGATGGCGCGAGAGCTCGGGCTCGGCATCACGCCGTGGTCGCCTCTCAAGAGCGGCGTGCTCTCGGGTAAGTACACCCGGCAAAATCACGGCTCTCAAAAGTCGGACCGAGGCATGTTCGTCGACGCGAACCTGACCGAGCGTACCTACGACATCGTCGAGGCTCTGACCGCCATTGCGCGAGAAAAAGACTCGACGCCGGCGCGGGTTGCTCTGGCATGGCTGGCCCAGAGGCCCGGTGTCAGCTCGATCATTCTCGGGGCACGCCGTCTCGATCAGCTCGACGACAACCTCGCCGCCGCCGACATCACGCTCTCCGCCGCGCAGGTGCAAAAGCTCGACGAGCTGTCGAAGCCATCTCTGCCATTTCCGGCAGGCATGGAGGCGATCGCGCCGAGCTTTGCTTACGCCGGCACGACAATTAACGGAAAGACGGCGCCGATCTCGCCGTGGGTGCCTCAAAAGGGTGGCACGAGCTACTGACCGGCGTCTGCTGACACGGCTCTGGCAGAGCTCGGCAGGGCCGGTCGGCGGGGGTACGATAGCCGCGCTCACGGCTGCATGAGCCGATTCAGATCGGGTCGGCTCAACAGCTCGCGCGCGCGTGACTCGACCAGCTCGATCTCTCCTCGCGTCAGGCCGATGCGCAAACGCGATCCGGTCCAGCTCATCGTCGTGCCGTCGCTCTTCAGGGGCTCACCCGAGCGCGCATTGACGAGCTTGCCGCCGCTGAGGGCAAGCTCGCTGATGTTGCCGAGCTGGGCAAAGTCAGCCGAGCCGAGGTGCTGCAGGCGCGCGATCGCTTGGCGCGGCAGCTGCGGCACGCGAATGTCCGACCAATCTTGGCGCAGCAGCAGCATCGGGTTTTTAATGCTTCGAAACGCGATGCTATTGTCGACGACATACGCGCGAAGCCCTCGCGGAGTCGGCTGGAGGACGAATTGGTCTTCGTGCGCGTCGCCGTGGTTGATGAGGTACGTGAGCAGGTTGCTGTTTTCGACCGAGAGGCGGTATTCCGGATCGGACTTGAAGAGCGCAGGGTCCCAAATGCCCGCTCCTGGGCTGAGCCGTCCCGAAGCTCGCGCCGCGCCGACGGTCTGTACGCCTTCGAGCCAGTAGGAAAGGAACCCGAGCACGCAATCGATATGAGAGAAGCTAGGTGGGGTTTTCGGAGCGAAGCGGCGGTACTCCGTACCCGGAAAGCAATAAGCGACGGTGGGCGGGGCGACCAGCTCGTCGTCGTCGAGAAACAGCTTCTGCACCGCGTAGGCTGCCAGCTCCTTGCGCGGCTCGTTGATGAGATCGGCGGTGCTCTGGGGCCGCCACTTGGCCCGAATTACCTGTCCTCCCGCGCCGCGCAGCGTGAGCAGCTTTGCGCCTTGCATGCCGCTGGGCGGCGCTGTCATTCCCAAAATCTCGATCGGTCCGCGCAGCAGCGTTTCGATCTCGCGCGCGCTGCGGCATGCGGGCGGCCCCTCGTGGGCGGCGCACAAGCGCGTCGGCGGTGTCAGTGACGCCGCTGGCTCCGCCAGGGGAATATGCTCGGCCGAGCAGCCCATCGACAGCGCCAGTGCCGCCATCGATGCGCCGAGCCACGCCGAAGACCGCCCAGGGCTCAAGCTAAGCCCTCGCGAGGTTGGGAGCAGGCCTGCAAATACTTGGCAAGACCAAGCTCTTGAGTTGCGGAGTCGCCATCGATGGTGATGGAGTTGCAACAGCCGGGCCTATCGCGCGCTCGCGCTTCTCGTCACCTGTCGCGGTGAAACTGGGGAAGATGTCGCCGGGCGAGGCAAGGAGCCGCGTGGAGATCATGCGCGGCAAGACCGGCCGGGTCAGCCCCAGTTCAGGCCGAACACGCGATCTCGAAACTGCCACGGCGGTGTCTTCGCGACCGTCGCCTCTGCATATACCTTGAGCAGCTCGCTACCGAAGGTCGTCACCGCCTTGACGAGGCCAGTTTCGTCCTGAAAGTGCCACCACTCGGCGCCGATCGGATCGCCACCGCCCGGGAAATTCGGCCGCGCGCGGATGCGCTGGAAACCTTGCTCGGTGAACAGCGCGGTCAGATCGATGAAGCGCCCGGCGACGCTGAGCGTTCCTTTGCGGTTGGTGTACGTGACGACATTGGTCAGCGTGAGCAGCTGGCCGCTGGTGTCGTTGCAGCGCGCGTAAACTCGATGCAGCAGCGGGTCAGCCTCACGAACCACGACGTACGGATCGCTCGCTGGGTTCACCATGCCGCTGTACAAAAACAGGTCTAGCGCCCGGCCGGAGTAGTGAAACGACGTCACGCTTCGACCCGCGCTCACCGGGGCGTTCAGGTCGCGCTTGCCTCCGGACGACGTGAGCTTGGCGCCCGCGGCGTGCACCGCTTCGTAAACTTTGCGATAGCGCGCGGTCGTGTCGGAACGCAGCCAAACTCTCGCATAGCCTTGCTTGTACGCATGCGCCGGAGACGACTCGAACGTCAAGCGCGAGGGCGCCTCTTCGAGGCTGTCGGCGCCGGGCGAGTCGAGGGCCAGACGGGCGGCGCGGTACTCGTCTTCAATCAACTCGAGGGTGATGGGACCGACCTTGCCGTCGACCAGCGTCCCGTGATCGCGCTGGAACTCGATGACGGCCGACTCGGTCTGCGCGCCGTACTCCCCGTCGACCGACAGCGGCACGAAGTCGTCCGGAGCTGCCCCCGCGACGTGGGCGCCGAGAAAGCTCAGCATTTCCTGGACCGATCTCACGACGTCGCCCTTCATCCCCAACTTCAACGACATGGCTGCCTCCCAATGGCTCGATCGAGCGAGACGCCCTCTGAGGGATATCACGGCCCGCTCCCACGCCGCCGTAGTCAATGTATCGGAGCTATCGGGGGTCGACACGTGAGCTTTTGCAAGCTAGCAGAACGGATAGCGGGCAGAGCTCGCGATCGAGCGCCGCCGGTTCGGCGTTCTTCGTCACGCGATGCTCGTCGTTATCCACGCATGCCCGGCTGCTCGCGATTGTCGCTACTTCCGCTGTTCCTCGCCACCATTGGCTGCGGGGGAGATCCGAACGTGGACGAGTGGTCGCGACCAGCCGAGCTGGGAGAAGCGCCAGCGGCCGTGAGCTGCAGCGCCTCCCCCTGTGTGAAGAGCATCGCGATGGGCGTCTGGCACGCCTGCGCGGTGCTCGACGACCAGGGCGTGCTGTGTTGGGGCTACCGGAGCGAAGGTGCGACAGGGCAGCCGCTGCCGAGCGGCGAGAAGTACGTCGAGACGCCGACCGTCGTGGCCGGCGTTGCGGCGGAGAGCGTGCGCGCCGGTGGCTCGAACACCTGCGTCCGAAACGGCGCGAGCGTTTCGTGCTGGGGCTACGTGAATCGCCAAGACGACGAAGCCGATCCGTCCCTGGCGGCCAGCCCCGAACAGCTGCTCACACGCGAGGTCGCTCAGCTCGTCGTGGCGGACCGCCACATTTGTGTGCTGGACGACGATGGGGTGCCGGCGTGTTACGGAGCCAATGACTTTGGCCAGCTGGGACGGCAGACGCCGCGGCCCGCGGACTATCCGCCGGATTTGCCCGAACTGGGCGGCTATCCAAGCTTCGAATTTTTACCCGCGCACAGCGTGAGCCACGTGACGCGGTTGGACGCTCGTTCGGACGTGAGCTGCGCGATCGATTGGAGAGGCGACGTTTCGTGCTGGGGCCTCGGTATTTCGGGCGTGCTCGGCTTCGGCGAAAAGCAGCAGCAGCCGGAGCCTGTGGCGATCCCGGAGCTCTCCGACATCGTCGACCTGAGCGTGGGTGATTTCCACGCCTGCGCCGTGAACCATGCGGGCGACGTCAGCTGCTGGGGCAAAGACATTTCCGGTTCGATCGGCTCCCCAGACGAGAACTACTTTCCGCCGCGGCAGGTCGCGGGCGTGAGCGACGCGGCCCAGGTTGCCTGCTCGAGCACGAGCAGCTGTGTGCGAACCAGGACCGGCGAGGTGTGGTGTTGGGGCTCCAACACCGCCGGCCAGCTGGGGAGCGGCAGCGCCGACGACGAGCGGCACCACACACCGGCGCCGGTCGAGGGTGTAACAGACGTCGTGGACTTGGAGGCCGCCGACGGCGCGTTCTGCGCGTTGAAGCGCAGCGGCGCGGTACTCTGCTGGGGCAGTAACTCGACGGCGGCGCTCGGCGTCGGGTCGACAGACGATGAACCGCATGCGCCCGCGTCGCCGAGCTGGCCCGAGCCATGAGCGCACCGCGACTCGCCTTCGTGCTGACCGTCGCGGTGGCGGCCGAGATCGGCCGGCGTTTGCGGCACAGAAACTGGGCCTGATTCAGGCTCGAGGACGTAGCTTCACGCGCAAGCCACGCGGCGCCATCGTGAAGGCGAAGTGTTCGCGCACGTCGCTCGGCGCGCCGACTCGCTCGAAGTCGAAGCTCTTGAGCAGCGTCGCCAGCACCACGCGCATCTCGACCAGCGCCAGCGTGCGTCCCGGGCAGATACGCGGACCGGAGCCGAACGGTAGGCTCGCGCCCGGGACGTGCGCCACCCCCGGTCGAGGCTCGAGCCAGCGCTCTGGCTGAAATGCGTCCGGCTCCCCGAAGTTCTCCGGCGAGATTGCCGGCGCGCGCATCGCGATGTCGATCCAGGTCCCCTTCGGCACCAACACGTCACCGACCACCAGATCTTCGATGGCTTCGAGGGCCAGAAGCGGCGCTACCGAACGCAGGCGCATGGTCTCGCTCGCCACGGCGTCGAGGTACGGCAAATCCTGCGCGCTCTCCAAGCTCGTCGGCACGGGCTCGCGGCCGAGCACGGCGTCAATTTCGCTACGCATTCGCGCCACTACCTGCGGCGCGTCGCACAGCAGGTGTACGGCCCAGGCCAGCGTGTGCGCGGTCGTGTCTTCGCCCGCCAGCAGCATCGTCATCATGTTTCCGTATACGACCTCGTCACTGAAGGGCTCGCCATCGTCGTCGCGCGCCAGCAACATGGCCTCGATGAAATCGCGCGGCTCGGTATCTGGGGGCCGCGCCGCCAAGCGCTCGCGCGCGTTGCCCACCAACCCCTCTTGGACTTTGCGCACCGCCGAAAGCGAGCGATCGAGCGCGAGATCGGCGGGCAGGCGAACCCAGCGCCAGTACGGTAGAGTCGCCAAGATTCGGCGCGTGAAGGCCGGGAAGACGCGCGCCAAGTGGCCGTGCAGCTCGCTCTCGCGGCGATCGAGCGTCTGCAAGTCGGTGCCGAAGACGAGGTTGGTGGTCACGTCGACGGTGAAGCGCATGAAATCGTCGTCGATGTCGACGCTTTCTCCGCTCGCGACATGCCGCCCCCAGCGTTCACGCAAGCTCAGCACGACTCGCTGGAGCGTCGGAAAAAACGTGCTCAGGTGCCGATTGCTGAGCGCCTGCATGGCGAGACGCCGCTGCGCCCGCCACGCGTCGCCTTCGGCGGAGAACACGCCCGCCGTCCCCATCTCGACGAATACTCGCTCGAGCGGGCCAACGCGCCGCAGCGATTTCGGTCGCGCGCGCAGCAGCTGCTCGCTGATTTTGGCGTCGGCGACGACCATGACTTGCCGGCCGGCGACGTTCAGCCGGTAGAGCGGACCATACAGCCGCGCCCAATGCTCGAGCTGCAGATGGATGCGCTCGACGTCGATTCCGAAGACGTTGCCGACCAAGGGCAGCCCCGCCGGTCCGTCGAGCTCCGAAAGCTTGCGTCGGGCTCGGCTCATCTCGAGCAGCGGCATCGTCGCGCGCGGCGTCATGTCGCTTCGAGCGCTCGTCGCGCGCGCGGCTTCGGAGTGCTTGCCGATTTCGGGCACCGTCGTCATGGCCGCACCGCTACCACGGCGCGCCTCGTCTGCGACCGTCGGCTGAGAGTGTGCCGACAATCTTTGTGCATTCAATGGGTTGAAAGACTCGTGTGGACTCCGCATGACGCGAAGCTGAGCGCGCACGTCTCGCCTCGGTGCGACAGGAAAGCGTCTGTTCGCTCCACCCGGCGGAGTGTAAGAAGAGCTTCTAAAGACATGCGACACGCGAAATTGCACCTGCTGATCGGATGTTTGCTGAGCGCCGGAACGGGCGCTTGCTCGAGCGCGCCGCCGCCGCCGCCCACCGAGCCGGCCGCGCCCGCGCCGATCGTGCCGCCGAAAGCGCCGCCGCCGCCCGCTTCCGCGCCGGTCCCCGTCGCGAGCGCCGAGCCGCCGCCGGCTCGCGCTCCTAGCCGCGAGCCGGAGCCAGCACCGGTCGAAAGCCCCAGGCCTTCGCGTTCGCCGATCGACATCCTCACCAGCCCCGATACGGCATTCCTGATCGACTACACCGGCTCTGCTCCGCTCGAGACGGCGCGCCGCACGTGCGCCGAAAAATCAGGCGGCGAGCCAGAAGCCCGAGCCAAGTGCTTGAGCGACGCGCGCGAGGCGTTCAAAGCTGACGTGATCCGCTTTCGCAAAGAGGGGAAAGACGGCTCACACTGGGCGTGGACGGTGTACAAACGCGCTGGCAATCGCCTCGACGAGGTGACGTCGGGTCGCGTAGCCCTGACCGAAACGTCGCCGAGCACCGTCAACCTCAAGCTCATCACCGACAAGGGCATGCGCGCGGTGCTGAAGACCAAGCGCGAGGCCGTGCTCACCGTCCCCAACGATTACAGCTTCGAATTCGACGACGCCGATTGGGGCAAGCTGAAGTACGAGGCCAAGATCGGCCTCGTCGCGAACTAGTCGAGATCTCCGCTGGCGGCGCGCGCCCGGGCTCCGACCCGGGCGAAACCACCGCCTCGGCCTGCGTACCAGCGCGGATGCCCAACGGATTTCACGGGTTGCCGGCAGTGCCGCTGTGTACGTTTTGCTGACCTGCTGATCGCGGCCGCCGGGACTGCGGAAGGTCGCCTGCCGCTTCCAGCGCGGCTCTCAGCCGTCACGAGCCCGAAGAGTATGCAATCACACAGCAAACCGCGAGATTATCAGCGCTTCCGTCTCACCCCGCTCGCCGCCGTCGTCACGCTCGCATGGGGAGCCGCCGCTTGTGGCACTGACGTCGATTCGCCGCCAGGTCAGCCGGGCGGTGTCGCCTCGATCCCGACAAGCGGCGCGGGAGGCTGGTCGGGCCATCACGGCGGCTCCGACAGTCAGCCCGGCGGCGGCGGTACGAGCCCCGTTTCCACCGGCGGCACGTCCGATGCCGCTTCCGGCAGCTCGAACGGTGGGACCCTGAACGGCGGCAATGGTGGGACTCAGAGTGGTGGGGGCGGCAGCAGCGCAGGCAACCCAGGCGGTGGGGCGCGCGCAGGCGAAGGCCAAGGGGGCCAGAGCGGCGGCGCTACCGCGACGGGAGGAGACGCGGGAGCTCCCACCGGCACCTGTCCCACCAGTTTGCCGAAGCTCGCCGCCGACGGCGACACCACCTTCTACGCCGACCGGCAGGGCATTCCCCACGGCCAGGTAAAGGCGGTGCAGTACAAGTCCGGCGTCGCCAAAACGATGCACGTTTACACGCCACCCGACTACGAGACCAACACCACCGCGACGTACCCGGCGCTCTACATCAACCATGGTGGTGGAGAGGGCGATAGTCACTGGGGTTGCACGAACGACTACAACTGCGGGTACGCCGGCCGCATTCTCGATAACTTGCTGGCGGATGGCAAAGCGGTGCCGATGTTGATCGTGATGCCGGACACCGGTGATTGCGCGAATTTCGACCCGCCGAAGCCGCCCGCTTTCGACGACCCCTGCACCACGCAGTACGTGAACGACTTCATTCCCTACGTGGAAAAGACATACCGCGTGAGAGCCGACCGACACTCCCGCGCGATCGCCGGGCTATCGATGGGTGGCCTGGTCACCTTGACTACCGGCTTCGCGCACCTCGAGCTGTTCAGTCACGTATTCGTCTACAGCTCCGGCTACACGGCGGACGCGCGCCCGCAGTGGGAAACGAACCTGAGCGGCGTGCTCGGTGATTCGAAGGCCACCAACCAACTGCTCGACGCGCCCGTGTACCTGGCCGCCGGCGCCACCGACATCGCCCTGGAAAACGCCAAAGCGGTGCGCGACATTTTCAAGAAGCACGACATCAAGGTGTCGTGGCAAGACAGCTCGCTCGGCCACGAGTGGGGAAACTGGCGCCGATACTTGGCGCAGACCCTGCCGCTGATGTTCAAGAACACCTCCGGTTGCGAGTAACCTCGGTGCAGGGTGCGCGCTTCGCTCGAATCAGCCATGACGAGGCTTCATGCCACTTCGTCGTTCCCGGGCACGCCCGCGAGCATTGCGAGAACACGCGAATAGTTTGACCTCAAACCATTTTGTGATAGGGTTTTCTACTCCGATCGCCGCTACCCGGCGGTGACGAAAACTTCGAGCTGCCAGCGGCGACGAGACCCTCGCGGCTCCACAACCTATCGGCGCAGCAAGCCGAAATGGGAGGTCCGACATGAAGCTCGTCATCGAAGGACGCGCCAAGCGGCGCATCTGTGATTGGGAGAGCTATGCTCTGCTGCGCGACAACGTGCAGCATTTCCTCGAACGTGGCGCGCCGAGCCCGCGGTTTTTGGCGCTTCACTCGATCGAGCGCGCGATCGAGTCCGGTGAGCAGGTAGTCGACGCGGCGCGACTGCGCGGCGAGGTCTTGCGCGCTTGGACGGCGCTCTGGGAGGTGCCGCTCGCCCACGCCGCCGTCAGCCTGCGGACACGGGCGATCTTGACCGGCAGCCGTCGCTCACCCTCGCGCCGCGCGACAGTAGTGGCAGCGCGGGTGGGTTGGCAGGTGCCGCTCGCGGGTCCCCCCACTAGCCCGGTTCCAAGCGTCGCCGGTCGGTTCATTCGCGCCGTGCTCGCCGCGACCGACTCTGCCGTGGACGGAGACGTGCTGCGGATTCGGGCTCTCGACCCGCTGCAGCCCGAGCAGCCCCGCCCCATCGAGCCGGCGCTCGTGGCGACGCCGCGCGCCTGCGGTAGCGAGATCGCCGGCTTCCACGGTGGCGTCGGCAATGGCGGTGGTGCCTCGTGAGCGCGCTGTTGAATGTTCACGGCAGCGTGAGCGCATCGACGCAGCGCGAGTCGGCGCTCTGCCTGCGCTACGCGACGCCCGCCGACGTGCCGCAGCTGGTGGAGCTCAACAAGCTCGCCTACCCGGTGTTGGCACGTGAAAACGTGGTTTGGAGCGCGGCCCAGCTCTCGACTCATCAGCGCATTTTTCCGGAGGGGCAGCTCGTCGCCGAGCAAGCAGGGCACATCGTCGGTGCGGCGGCGACGCTGGTCGTCGATCTGGGGGCAGAGCCGCTCCGCCACCACACCTGGAGCGAGGTGACCGGCGCCGGTCACTTTACGACGCACGACGCCGCCGCCGACACCCTCTACGGTGCCGACGTCTACGTCGACCCTCGAGCACGCGGCCAGGGCGTCGGCGCGGCGCTCTACGCGGCGCGGCGCCAGCTGTGCCGAAACCTCGGCAAGCGCCGCATTCTGGCCGGCGGCCGGCTCTGGAACTTCTCCGAGAACGGGAGCGGCATGACGGCGGCCCAGTATGCGGCCCGCGTCGTAGCCGGCGAGCTCCGCGATCTCGTGCTGAGCTTCCAGCTCCGAGAAGGTTTCGCGCTGCGCGGGGTCATGCCGAACTACCTGCGTGACGCGCGCAGCCACCACTGGGCGAGCCTGCTCGAGTGGCTCAACCCGGACTACGGCGCGTCGCCTCGGACTCCACGCCAAGTCCTCGAGCTTTCGGGCGCCGATGTCTGAGCGTCGCTCTCCGCGGAAGCTTGCTCGGCTGGCGCTCGGAGCGGCCGCTGCTCTGCTACTGCTCGGGTTGTCGGTACCTGGCTGCGCTCCCGATCCGCGGAGCGCAGCGTGCCGAAATGATTCGGACTGTGCCGACGGCCCGAAAGGTCGCGCTTACTGCGTACGACGGCACTGCGTCGAATGTGTGACCCAGTCTTCGTGCGGCCCTCACTTCAGCTGTAAGGCGGGTAGCTGCGTCGAGCGCTGAGCACCACCCTTTTGCCGCGTCGCCGTCAGTTGATGCTCTTACACTGACCCATCAGGCACAGCTGACCGGCGTTGCATTCGCCGCAGCTGTCGATCTTGTCGCCGCAGCCGTCGGCGACCGGACCGCAAGTTTTGTGCTGGGCGGCGCAGGTCAGGGGGGTGCACGTTTCCGTGCCTTTGCCGCACTTGTTGGGCACGGGCGGATTGCCGACGCCGCACGCCTCACCCTTTTCGCACTCACCGCACGAGATCAGGCCACCGCAGCCGTCGGGCGCGAAGCCGCAGTCGTCGCCGGCAGGGCACTCCGTCTTCGGCACGCACGTCTGGGGCGGCGGCACGCACGAGCCCAGATCGAAGATCATGAACTCGAGCACCTTTTCCTGGGCCGTCATCGGGTCGAGGCACACGTTGCTCACGCATTTGCCGCCCTTGGCGCACTGGCTGTCTTGCGTGCAAGCCTTGCCGCACTGCGCCGGAAACACCTTATCGTGCTCGGACGCGTCGTCGACGTGGAAGTCGCTGAACAGCACGCGACCGCACTGCAAGACGGGCGGATTGCTCGTCAGATCTTGCACGACGTTGACAGGCGTGTTGTAGGTAAAGTGTAGCGGGATGGGCTTACCGGTGTAGTCGCTGCCCTGACAGCTGTTGTCGTTGCAGCCGTTGTTCACGCAGTTGTTGTTACCGCCGCAGTCGGAGTTCTTGGTGCAAGCCGGAAATCCCGACTTGTTGCGGCAAACCTTGCTGCCACACGCGGCGGCGCCGGCGCTGCAATCCGCACCCGAGACGCTGCACATCTTGGTGGCTCCGCAGCTCGTCTGGCTCGTGCACGAGTCACCGGTCACGCCGCAGTGACGAGCGTTGACGCCGTCGCGGTACAGCCACTGCTGGGTTTGCCCGTCCACCGACGAGATCGCGTCCGTGTCGTGACGAATCACGTCCACCTTCGCGATGCCCGAGCCGGGGGTGGAGGCGTTGACGGCTTCCAACCAACCTTGGAAGGCGCTGCCCTTGGGGTTGCTGACCAGGTCGATGTGACCATCCGCCTTGCTGGCGCGATCGTCTTCGTCGACCTTCCAGGTCGCGACCTCGCTCCAGTTGTCGGCCAGGCCCTTTTGCGACGTATTTTCGTCGTTCTTGGTGAGCCAGGTGTAGCTGTAGTGGGTCGTGAACACGCGCCCGCCCGCCGCCGCGTAGGCGCGCAGCTTCGCCTGATCCGCCGCAGACTGGGCGTAGGCGCCGCCCTGACAGGCCAAGATCGTCATGTCGTACTGGTTGATGACGGGCTGGCCGCTGGCGTCGTCGGCGAGCAGCGTGCTCTGCATCGGCGTGACACCGTCGATCTTCTGTCCATAGTGGGCGGTGCTGTTGTCGGCGCCGCTCCCCAAGTAGAACTGCACGCGGCCGTCACCGGTCGGGTTGGTGAACTCGGAGCCGTCGATGCCGATCTTGCGCAAGACGCACTCGAGCGAGTCGGCGTTGCCGGTGACCATCGCCATCAGCGGGATGTCGCCCTCGGACTGCTTGCTCGGCATCTTGAGCGTCCTGTCGGGGACCGCGTTTTCGTCACAGGGCGTGTCGATGTCCAACTTGAACACGCGGCGCCAGCGCCCGAGCTGAATCACGAGCGTGACGCCCTTGGCGACCGGCACGTTGTCGAGCGTGAAGCTGCCGTCGACGCCGGTGAAGGTTCCGAACTTGTCACCCGCGCTGAGCAGCGGGGAGCCGGCGGCCGAGGCGCCGCAGACGTCGCAGGTGATACCCTTGGGAAAAGACTCGAGGGCAGGGTCGTCGGGGTTGTTCGCGACGTAGACGAACACGTTGTAGAGCGGGTTGTTGCCGGCGGGGTCGTAGACCTTGCCCGTCAAAGAGGTCGTCTTCTTCGGCTCGTCCGAGCAATCGGGGATGTCGGCGCAGGCGCCGGTGCAACCGCACTGGCCGGCCTCGCCGCCGCCGCCGCACGTCTGCCCCAGCACCGCGCAGGTCGCCGGACCGCAGTCCAGCTTGCCCCCGCACGTGTCGCCTGCGGGCCCGCAGGTGAAGCCGAGGTCTTCGCACGTTTTGGGGGTGCACGACTGGCAGTCGCCGCTGCAAGCGCCCGCGTCGCCGCCACCGTTGCCGGTCCCGCAGCGGCTCGGTCCGTCGCCACCACAGAATTGGCCCTTCGGACAGCTGTCACCGCACTCAACGACGCCACCGCACCGCTCGTCGGTGACGAAGCCGCAGTTGGCGTCGAGCTCCTCGCACGACGAAGGGCAGGAGCTGCCGTCGTTTCCACCGTCGCCGATCACGAGGCTGCCGGAGGAGGCGCCGCTGCCGTTGTTGGCGGAGCCGTTACCCTTACCGCCAGCGTCGCCGCCGCCGGCGACCGGGTCGTGATCGCCGTCGATGTGTGGGTCTCCACCGCAGCCGGACGCCACTGCCAGCGTCCCCAAGACGACGAATAGAATCGAGCCCAGCCAGGTTCTCATGCGAAGTGCCTCGAGGCGAAATGAAGAGACGCAGGCACGCAAACGGCGCGCAGTCCCGATCGCTAATAGTGCCGTGTACACATTTCGTTGCAAAGCGTTTCGTGCCCGCCCCGCGCAAGATTGTCCGCGGATGTCGGACGCCGGCGCAGAGTCACGGCGGCGCTCTCGCTCGGCGTGACATCGGTCACGGCTGTCTCACTTGCCCTCCTGGCAGACGCTGCGGCGGCGCTCGAGCGGCCCGTCGCGAGCTCGGCCTGTGCAACGTCGGCCCTCGTGGCTCAGCGCTGCGTGCGGGACCGGCTCAGGTGCTCCCGCAGCCTCGCCGCATCCGCCTTCGTTCTCTCGCTCGCTCCTACGCGCGCGTCCAGCTCTGCCAGCAAGGCGAGCGCCCTCGCGAAGTGCACCGGCGCTCGCAATTGCTGTCTCCGTTTCTCGGCGAGCAACCCGACCCACTCCAAGAGCATGGCCGCGTCTCGCAGATCGGTCGGTTCCTCGGGGCCGTCTTCTCGGTAGCTTTTCCGGATGGTGCGGCTCAGCCGACACGCTCGACGGAAGACCGAAGATGCATCTTCCAGCTCTCCCAGTGCGAGGTGCATCTCGCCCATCTTCCGATTGGCGTACATCAGGCCCCGAAGATCCTTGCGCGCGCGCTGATTCAGCTTCCGGGGCAAGGCCGCGACGACCCTTTCGCGCTCATCTCGCGCCTCGCGATAATTCGCCAGGGCGTCACCGAAGCGTCGCCGACTTTGAAGGATGTCCCCCCGACGGACCAGCGTCCAAGACAACTCGCGACGCGCCGCGAGCTCGTTGCCTCCACGGCCCAGTACGCTTCGACGCAGCTGCAGGGCGTTGTCGACCAGATCGAGCGCGCGCCGTTCGTGATCAGCACCCATCCAGCTCAACGCACCGGCGAG